>Ga0134121_10000232_pt1 | contig 66693 bp, 94 predicted proteins | sample KB301_FD_96463 | JGI IMG/M metagenome (GOLD analysis project Ga0134121, IMG submission 96463) | Terrestrial soil microbial communities without Nitrogen fertilizer from Kellogg Biological Station, Michigan, USA - KB3-0-1 | ecosystem: Environmental > Terrestrial > Soil > Unclassified ...
ACCTCCCACAGACTCATCCCATCATGCAATCCCTCACACACATAGACCGTGCTATACCTCTTGGGGAATTCGGCAGGACGGAATAAACCGTGATAGAGATTCGGGGTTGAGGCCCATCTCGTCTGATTCTGATAGGTCCGGTAGACGTAGAGATTATTGATGACGTTGTCTGAGTTGTAGGATGGTACACACCACTCGGAGGTAAGGGGGCACCAAACTACCCCCCATTTGAGGACGGTATCGGGGCTGAGTATCTTTCTCTCAGAGATAAACTGTTGGAGACGAGTTGGGGCGAACTCAGATGACCATATCTCGTATAGCTTCCTAAGAGTCGAGATGAGATTGCCCTTCCACCCGCACATCTTACAGTCACACTCCCCTGTAGACTTCGTGGCGTAGAACTTCTCAATCCCACAGAACGGACACTCTCCATACCCCTGTAGACCATTCTGACTCATCGTCGTCTTATCGAGACCAATCCCCCAGAATCGGTAGCTCTTCAGGAAGTCCGCTTCCTCTTTGGTACTACCGTTACTCGACTGCTGAGTCTGTGGAGGGGGATTGACGGTGTGGAATTGGGGTGTTGAGGGTGAAGGGAGTCGTTCGGGTAGTCGAGGCATAACGGTTCCTAGGTAGGTAGTCGTAACTCCCTGGTGGTTAAGGGGTTACGTTAGGACGATTATTACGAACCTCGTCTAGAGATCCGGTGTCAATCTACTAGAATAGGGGTAGGAGTCTGGTACGGGATATGCGGTCTATTATACCAGACTCCTCAACCACACTGGAGGGACTATCAATGGTTACTCTGAACGTTCACAATACTCGATTGTCCAAGCGTAAGGAGTCGGAAGAGGAACGAGTAATCCGACTCCTCATGAGCAACCCTACTCTGACTGAAGATGAGGCACGTAGGGAGCTAGGTCTCTCCCCCCTCTCTGAGAAAGAGGATACTACTAACCGACCGGTTCTGAGTAGTCGATCCTCTTATTAGTCGACCTAGCGTATTCGATTTCCGACCGAGTCGAATCCCCGATATATCCTCCTACGTTTAGTACGAGAATCGAATCGGCTAGATCAATTTTCCTCTTATGCAGTTCGTCCAAGGCGATTTTCTGTTCGGGAGTGCAACCGATCGTCTCTCCGTGTGTCACGACATCAACTACTACTTCCTGCGGACCCATGCACCCGTCTACAGTAACGGTCTGCTTGGAGACCTTGGCATTCGGGTAGTGACCTACCGTTAGGACAATGTCCCCTGACATCGTCAGGTTGTAATTCGCCTTCTGGAATGCCTCATAAAACCGCGTACTTCCGCACAGACATACCACCCTCGGGACTGTCACACCGTACCTACCGAACTCCACTCGTAAGTCGGTTACAGACTCTCGAAACCGTCGTAGGCGACTCTCTAGATGACATCCGTCTAGGTCGCCACAGTCTGGACATGGTCGCGAGTTCATAGTGTGCATGTTATTTTCCTTCTCTCTGAGAAAGAGGAGACTAGTCGTCCCGAATATGCTCGACGGGTTCGTCGGTAATCCCTTTCGGCCACGATCGGGTCTTATTAATCTTCATCTTCTCTCGTGCAGCCTCGATTAGTTGCATGATCTTGATCCCGCCTCGTCTACTGGCGTCGAGAATGAGGATGAGACAGTCCGCTAGTTCCTCTTTGAACTTGTCTGATACAGGTTGGGTTTCACCCATGATCCTCAGAGACTCATACGCTCTCTGTGCCTCTACCGCTTCCTTCGCTAGATGCTTGAGAGGACCGATCGGACCACGTTCTGTATCAGGACCGAACGTAGCTATAGACCAGTCTCTTTGATCCTCTACTAGATCAGCTAGGGCGATACCGAGTTCTGCGATCGTACCCATATACTGCGGCATGATTACTGATCCTTAATTGTGATTGTCATATTGGAGAAGGGTTTCAGAATGAAGACTATTAGTATCCACATCAACCCAGTTATGCAGATTCCGGTTAGCATACCTACGAAGAACATATCAGTAGGATCTTTTAGGTTTATCATACGTTCTCTCTGAGAAAGAGTTAGTGCTTATACCTACTATTACGAAACCGATTGTAATAGTCGTCCCAGCACTTACCGATGATCTCCACCTCTTCCGGTTCCAAGACGACCGTACCCTTTACCTCAGGGTCTACGAACTCCCATTTGATCTCATCGTCCTTGACGTAGTACCCGATCTCTTGTTCCTGTCCTCGGAATGTAATCGTTAGGAAATTCATACTATCTCCTAGAAGTTGATACCGACTGCCCATGTATCGGGGTGGTACTCGATCGAAGTTGGAGTTGGAATACCAATTGCCGTACCGCACGATTCCATCGCCTCTTGGATCTTCTTAATCCTCCATAGGTTAGAGTTATCAGGATCGACTCTGGGGTCACCTACCTTGGGGAAGTCGAGGATTACCTCATCGTGTAGTTCAAGGTTGATGAACCCACTGAACCCGTCATCCTCCCTCCATTGTCTCAGTAGCTCATCCACCTTGACTAGTGCCCTCAACTTCCACCAACAGGCAGTCCCCTGTACGAAGTAGTTAAGAGGTATTGTAGGACTGATCCGGCCGTAGTCGGACCGGCTACACATCAAGGGATACCCCCTCTCAGGATCGACCTCGATATCGGGGATGGTCGAGACATACCCCTGTTTATTGGCCAGAGTGATAATCTGGTCACTGAGTCGAGCGATATTAGGGAATCGGTCCCGTACTCTCTGGTATGCACCCCTCACACGGTATGTCGAGTCAGCCGTCTCCTCTTGGGCACCGTATATAATGGCAAAGTTCCCATTCTTGACCCACTGGTAGTAGGTAGCTTCATAGAGATCCTTACAGTTCTTACCGTGCTTATGGAACAACTCTGGGTAGAGAGCATCGAATACGACTAGGTGGTATGACCCGTAGTACGGTCCCTGATCGGGATGATTGAATACCTCGACTAGTTCAGGTTCGGGGGCAAAGAATGAGGGTATACGGAGTTCTAGATTCTTACCGTCGAGTGACCAGAACTCTCGATCAGGACCAGGACGGAATAGGGACTTGACCGATTCCCCACCGTCACCTTTCTTCTTGATGTTCTGGAGGTTGGGGTTACGGCATGAGCAACGTAACGTGGTCGTTCCCGTCGGGTTAATGTTAGGGTGGAGTCTGTGTACACACCCTTCTTCATGCCAGAACCGGTTATAGGTCGAGATATCCCCGATCATCTTGGCCGCATGACGCTTCTTCAGTAGTGAGTTAACGAACATCAACGGCTTACCAGTGCATGACCTGCTATACCTGTCTAGAGCATCCTTATCGAGTGAGGGGACGTCCGTTTTAGCTTTCTTCCCCGGTCGTCCCTCTAACCCCATCTTGTCGAATACCAGTTCCTTGAGAGATTGATTAACCGATGAACCTGCGGGCATGACTAGATCATGGTTGTAGCTCTTGGCTATGTTGATACAGACCTTTGTACACCTATCCTCTTCCTCAGAGAATTCCTCTAGCACCCTACTAACCTCTGAAGAAGAGAGGGTGAGTCCATCTCTCTCCATCCGATATAGGATAGGTAGGATCTTGAGACGTTCGTAGTATACCGCCTCAAGTCCCCTACGCTGGATCTCACCCCATAGAGCCCCCCACAGTTGGAGGGTGTAGTAAGAGTCAGCATTGGCGTAATCAGAGAGGAGTGTGTAATACTCATGAGGGTACTCCTTATCGGGGTTGAAATCCTCTCTCTCTTGGGTCTCCCAGTGATGGTACGCTAACGCTCGAAGTAACCACCCGTCCGCTTTCCAGTCTTCTTCCCCAGCAGACGGCATCTCAGGTAGTCCCTTCTTCGCTATCCTCCACTTGGGTAGATGACGACGACAGTAGTCTCTAGCGGACTTACATGCCTTCTCTAACTTGTCCTCGTATGGGGAGATATCTACCCCGAGGTATAGCATCACCTGATCGGTTAGGTTCAAGGGCGATCCTGAGTTGACCAAGTGACCGGCTAGGAGTGTGTCTCTGAGAGAAAGCCAAGGGAATGACTCTAGGTTAGTCACTCCGATCGACTCTAGACAGAGTACATCAAATCTCGCATTGTGTCCGACCCTAGTTACTTCATTATTGATTAGTCCCTTGAGGAAATCGATATCCTCGTCTGGGATGATCGGCTGTCGATCGATCGGGTTCACTCCCCATTCAAGGAACTTGGTTCCCGACTCGTCTGTGTACGTCACGTAATACGGCTTGCACCCGTGCCGGAGATCGACCCCCGTAGTTTCGCAATCCCATGAGAACATAGGTTATCCTATACATAAGACTATAGTTGACTAGAGACTCTAACCCGACTTGAACGGGTAGTAGGCCGCCCGATACCGTAAGCCATGCGAAGACCGGTATCAGTCCTAGTAGAGCCGTATCCCGTTTTCCACACCCTACGGGATCAGAGGGTTGTGGGCAGAATAGTCCTAGTCAGTGAGTGGGTACGGAGGTTATACCCAGATGTCTAGTTCTACCTGCGTGGTTCACAATCTCAGTACGGAACCTGTTGGATCTTCTCCAAACTCACCGGTCCCATAGGCTTTTTGGTCTGCGGGTTGTCCAGCACCTTACCGGTCGCGATGTCCTTCAGAACTACGGTATTGTCCTTAGGATCATACTTGATGATCTCGCATTCCACCGACTTATCGACCTTCTTGGTACGACCGTTCCACACCTGGGTATAGCACGGAGTACCCTCTACCTCATACCACTCGTGGGACGGTTCCTCGTGACTGCCGTCGTCAGCCGTAGTCGGGTTCTTGATCTCGTCTGCAATCGCTTGGAATGATGGTGCGGCATCGAAATCGTCCTTCCCCTTACCCGTCACAGAGAAGTAGATTGCCTCTAACTTATCCTGTGCGAGATAGGCGGTGTCTCCCCCAGCATCGATCAGCTTCACTAACTCGTCAGGATCATCCGGTAACTCAGGTTCCTTCGGCTTAGGAGAACTCTTCGCAGTACCGTTCGTAGATGGCTTCTTGGTAGCTACCGGTGCCGGTTCTGGAGTCGGTTCGGGCGTCTCCTCTACCTGTTGTTCTTCACCCCCTTGATCGTCCATACCCGCCGACTGTACCTCTGACATCAGTTGCTCTACCACATCATCACTAGCGGCTTCGTACCAGTTCTCCCATACACCCTCTTCACCCTTCGTACCGTCGGGTTTAGGTAGTGCCTTACGAACCGATGTCGAGAAATAGAACTTGGGTTTAGCTTGAGAGAGTAACTGACATGCTCGGTTAAGTTCCTCGGCACCGTTGTCTACCGAGTCATCGATAATCTCGTCTCCACCTAGAATCCTCATCCGATTCATGATGAGGGCGGTGTTGTGGTCCCGAGTGAGTACGTTACCCTTACTATCCTTACCCTCATCCAGAAGCATCCTGATACGGGTGTGGAGTCCTCGACACTTCTTGACTCCCTCAGGAGTAGCGATCGTCTCCGGGGTGAGACAGGATGCGACTGCGTAGAAATGCCACTTACCTGCGTTACCCCCAGTCTTGTACTTGTCGAAATAGCACTCTGTCAGTTGTGCGATACCTCGATCGATACCGGCCGGAATCTGGCCACCTGTCGGAAGTACCGTTTCGTCTCGTGCATGGTCCTTCACCGTCTTATTGAGTGAGGAACCCATCGCCTTAACGAAGTCCGGTCGAGCTTGTTGCGGGGGCATGTTACGTGACCTTTCTCTGAGAAAGAGGAGTGACACAGACTATCGAACTCGCATCATCGGACTGTAACTCATCTTTGGAATCCCGTCTCCACCACACCAGTACCGACAACTACACCGAGGATTCCGTTGTAGTGCCGGTCGTGAGATCGAGTGATCGGGTTGATACTGTCCCCGTACCGACACGAAGGGATCGTAATACACTGGCGGATGGGTCTCACGAGTGACTGGTGAGGATTTACCCTCGATACTCTCCCTAATCTCCCGTTGCTCTCGCTTCATCTTCCGGATTCGAGATTGCTTACCCATCCTCCATACCCTCCATATCTGGGTGGAATAGTAGAGCATTGATATCACCAAACACATCGCCTACCGTAGCGTCCTCAATGACGATCGTCTCCTTACGATTTCCTGGTTCGGGGAATCCAGCCACCCCACCTTTCTTACGGAGGATGATACGGATCTCTACGATACCCTCATCGTCCCTTCTCTTGTCGATGCTACTCTCCTGTCTCTTCTTGTACTTGCTCATGGGTTATCCTCTATAACATACTCTCCCTTAAACACAGATATCATCTTATCGTACATCTCTTGAGGAGTCTGACAGTCAATGTACTCAGGAACCGTATCGGGATCAGAACTACGAATACCGGCTATGTAATTGGGATGTAGTTTGACCCTGAGTCTACGTAGTGTCCTCCCCGTCTCCTTTTCTTCTGTGACTGTTTGTGGGATGTTATTCACCTTCTTCGTTGTCGTGATCGATTTCACCTCCTTCTCAATCGATAACCGGCAGATATAGTCACATACGTCACTCAGCCATAATGCGGTGGCACCCCCTAGGTCCGGTCCCATCATAGACTCTACCCACTGACTCCTTACCACGGCCGGTCTTCGGTCTGATTTATCGCGGTTATGGTCCTTCTCTTTGACAAGTACCACTGTATTATGTGACCCGTTAAGATACGGTCTCATAACCTCTCTGGCCTTCTCACTTCTCCCCCGATACTGCTCCTCACTAATCAGACCGAACGATAGGATCTCTGGGATACTCTGAACCCCTAGAGACTCTTTCAGAGCAATATCCTGTAGACTAGTCGCACTATCCAGTACGACCGTCTTATAGGGGTGCTGTCGGCTATTCAATTCGTCAGCTAGATCTACAGCTTTCTTGATACTATCGACTCGGAGATACTTAACCCCTGGTATCTTCGTAACCGACTTTGCACCACCCGTTCTGTTAGGTTCCATCGCCACCAGTAGAAGAGGTTTAGGGAATAGACACGCTAGGGTTGTCTTCCCACAACGATTTACCCCGTAAAGGCATACCCTTAGAGGATCATCCTCTAGTTCTGATACATCGATAGCTTGATCGAGGATACTACTCGTCTCTCTTCTCTGAGGAAGAGGACGACTGTTCTGGACTTGGTTGATTCGGGGCATTAGGTACGTCCTCTCTTGGGTCCCAGTCACAGTTACAGCAACTAGGTACATGTCCACACTGAGTACACCAGATGGGTCCTGGTGGTCCTTCTTCTTTACAGTTATACTTACACTCTCTACGAGGCATCTTTACCCCCTATTGGAGTTCATTGAACAAGCTATCCACTCTTCGCATACCCAACATCCCCCCGTGTACTAACATCTCGTTATAGTCAGTCGGTAGGTCCATCCCGAACACACCAAACGGGGTTCGGTAGTGCCAGGTTCCAGGGGTGATATCTCTCTTAACTGTCACCATATTATACCAATCACAGATCTCTTCTAATAGCGGGTCTAAACAAGTAGTCTTGAACCGAGTAATATCCTTCTCCGTCACTTCCACCATCCACCGCATGAAGTAGTGTTCCGGTTCATCTTTCATGTACTGTCCGAGTCGGCTGTAGTACGACTCCCATGACTCCTCTGGGTGATTCTTGGTCGCCTTATGTCGGACGATAGTACCCTTTCCGCCTGATAAGGGCCGGCGGATACAGTTGTACCTGACACCACCGATCGACTTATCTCTCCACCTCTTATTAGACCGATTCCAGAAGTCGCTATCCTGTTTCTCTGAGAGAGAGATGATATATAACATCGTCTGGAGATCAAATGTCAGTTGCCGCTTAATCTCCTCAGCGTCGATATCCCCCTTCGTCTTGTTCTCGTACAACCACACCCTACCATCGATCAGATCCACCCCATCCCATTTACCCCTCAGTCTCACTACCCGACCGCTGGGTAACTTATAGGGCACATCGAATACCTGTTCCCGTAAGAGGGGTTCTATAGCGACCTGCTCAGTGTTCTTCCTCCAGTAGTCCAAGTAGATGGGGAACTGAGTCCTACAGACATTCGACCAGTGGTTAATCTGGTCCGTGTCGTAGGGGTACTGTTCGTATAGCTTTTTAATATAATCCTCCATGTGTCCGCCGATCTTCATATCTCCCACGAATCCACTACGATTGATATTCCACTCCATTTCCTCTTCACATGCATGCCACATCTCCCCGTAGGAGAGTCTATGGGAGAATCGATCAGACGGCTTGATCCCCTCGATATTGGCTAGTCGAAACCTCTCTCGGCATCGGAGGAACGATTGAATCATCGACTGTGTAATACCACCTAGTGGTCCCTCACCTTCTGGACCCTTCCATAGCGGACCACGGGGCTTGAGATTCAGCTTCATGTTAGTTGGTAGGGGCATTCTTATCCTCCACAATAAAGGGTTCGGGATCGTCTTGAGATTGCTGCTTATATACCTCTATCATCCGTTTAAGAACGTCATCTATCTCGGGGCTATATATAAGTTTCACTCTTCCCGTCGTTACCGTTTGGGTGGATATCTTATCTGACATACCTACCTCTGTGTCTGGGGTGTAATACGAACTGGTTGTGGGGTATCCTGTTCCGAGTAGTATTTAACCTGACTCGGGAACCATTCTGGATTGAGACAGATACCGTCTGAGGTGTTGAGTGACAGTACGTCGTCAGTACCGACCGGCATCCACCCCCTCCCTCGGTGTACCCTGATCCTCATCACATGAGATCCTAACTGCTTCTGCTCAGCCCTGATCAAGTCACATGCTAGGGCACACCCTAGTAGGTCACCCGACAACTCGACTAGATGGACTGGGAGTGTGACACCCCGTACCGTCTCTTCGATCGTGATAGGGGATAGCGGGGTCTTGACCCTACCCCCTAAGTATCGAGAGAGAGTACCTGTCGATAGTCCGTTCAGGTCGATCAGAGTGATTGCGACTCGCTCAGTTGGTTTCGGCATCACATATACCCCATCTTACCGGCGATGTAGGTTACAAAGTCTGGGTGATCACTCTCTCTTCTTGCTTCTACTATCTTTCCCTCTGGTACAGATTGCATGTTATCCTCCATACATCTCTGTATTATCTCTACCGCCTGTCTAGGGTCGTTAATCTTTTTGACTAGACACTCCCAAGGACACACTCCGTCGTCATCTCTCCCGCAGATTACTAACTCTACGTATGCCACTGCATGGGTAATGTTCGGCCAACTATTTAGTAGTTCTTGTGCTGTCATTGACCTTACTCCATGCTTGAGCGATGGTGACGATACACTTCTTAGTCATGAGACCCTGTGCGGCTTGGGGCGAACGAATCACTGCCGCAGGGTGAGTAATCGTGATGATAGGGACATCAGGTAGTTTGGGAGAGTCCTTATACCCCTTCTGAGTCCACTTATCAGCTAGTGACCCAACCGTCACGATCAGTCGAGGGTTAGCGATCCTCACGAACTCCTCTAGTCGAGGGCGACACTGCTTGATCTGGTCGGGGTCGGGTTCGTCCTTCTGGTTGTTCTCGTTCAGAGGAAGACATCCCACCAGATTCGTGATGGCGTACTTCACCTCTGGGGGTAGCGACCTCTTGATGATCGAGTCGAGTAGGTGTCCGGCCGGTCCTTGAAATGGGAGTCCGATCACGTCTTCTGACGATCCAGGGGCTTCACCGATGAAGACTACCTCTGCTGGAGTCGTGCCCCTCCCTAGCACCACCTTGGTCACTCGGCTACAGAGTTCATGACCGCACCCATTACCCCACTTCTGACAGTGCTGTACCCAAGGACTGAGAGTACGGAGAGGAGTCACGATACCGCCTCCTTCTTCTCTGAGAGAGAGATGATACTAGCCGGTCTGATCTTCTCCCAGTACCGAACCCCCATATCGGATAGAGTGTACTTACCATCTCCCGTTCGTTTGAAGTACCTACTACTATTCACATAGGTACACATCGATCCGTAAACTGATCCGTAGTTGTATCCAGTAATCCTAGCTAGGTCATTTGCACTAGTTGGACCATGTTCACCCAAGTAGCAGACCATAGAGTTAACCTTCTCTATAGATGTCTGCTTCTCGGTTATCCTAGATACATCAGGTACTCTCTTACTGGGAGCTACGGACAATCGACTGACGGTCAAGTCCTCGCTACTCCGTACACTACTCTGTAAAAGTACCCTCCTCGCCCTCTTCAGTGTCCGTAGCTCATCCCTTAACACCTCGATCTGAGCATCCAAGACTGCCACACTGTAGTTAAGTCGATCGGACATGAGCGTGACTCCTTAGCGATCTGTCGTGATCTCTCCCTAATCACATCTGCAGAGTAGTAGCATTTGTAACTACAATATCTCCTATCTCTAACTGACCGTGTCTTCTTATAGGTGAAGTTATTATGGCATGTAGGACATTTAACTGTAGTGTCCTCGGTCGAGATATCCTTTCGATAGCACTTTCTGGAACAGTATATTTGCTGATCGGTGTAACACCTTTTTACCGAACCACACCTCTTACATAGGATCTTAAATCTCTTAGTATCATAGACCGATACGGAGAATGACTGATCTACTACGCTAACCGAGTGAGGCATCCGATCGACCATCCGACCACGTTTCTCGTAGATAATCTCCTCGATCTCGGGGTCACCTACTGCGTACTCCCACTCAGGATCGAATTCAGGAGGCATAGGGTCCGTCCTATTTAGGATTGGCTGACTTGGCTAGAGACTCTAGTTGGGACAGATGAATTAGTAGGTCTGTCTCGCACTGTAATAAGTCTTCCTCTATCTGTTTCCAATCGGCAGGGTCTCCCCCACCCTTCCAAGAATCTCTATCGAATGCGGTTACGTAGTTTCTGAGTAGTCTCATAGTCTTCCTAGAAACCTTCGGCAGTTTCTTCCTACCCATGTTGTTTCTCTGAGAAAGAGGTAGATACCGAGGACTGATAGAGTCTCTGGGCGTAGAGAGCGAGTAATGCGGCATCGGCACACTGTCTGCTGATCTTGGTATCAGGAATCAGTCGTCTCGCCCATGAGTGGAGTTCCCTCTTACGTTGGTCGTACTCCAGTCCGGGGGGAATATTGATACCTAGGGACTTCTGCCAAGTTATAGGAGCTACTGATTGAGATGTTCTATCTGAGAATCCTAATGACACTAGACACATCTGACACCAACCGTAATTGATACCTAATTCAAACATACTTGATCCTGGTTGTCCTCCATGTTTTCTATCCCCCCCGCTCTTAGTCTTACCCTTTGGGATGTATCCAGTTACTTTCTCGATCACGGCACGTACTGGGTACTTAGAGTCCCAACCATACTTTAATCGGGTGTATAGATCCTCTGCTGTAGGGGGCATATCTATCAGAGTTAGACTCTCTCCGGATAGTATTGCTATACCCCCATTCACCCCCGGATCGATCCCGATGAACGTACTCATTTGCCCCCCACTACTGTGATTGTGACTTGATCGGGCTGGACCGACACCCTTACCACTAACCCCATTCGAGTAGCTGCCTTCTTAGCACTCGACCACATACCATGACTCTGACAGTGGTAATCCAGTCCTCTGATCAGGGTGAATGTACCCCCACTGAACCACTCTCGCCAGGGATATCTCACCCCCCTAGGGAGTCTCGGCCCTTCCTTTCTACGGGTAGTCGGCATAGTCTCCTCATTTCTCTGCTCCCAGTTGACTATCCACTCGACGGGTCAGACTCTACCTCCTCTTCCACCCCCGTTTCAAGTCCTTCTCAGGAATTCCTAGAAATTATTTCCCGCCCCAATTCCCCATGATTCCTAGCGATTCGGTGGCAGACTACTCCCGAGTTGGGGAAATTTCTGCCGACTGGGGTTGCAAGAGTGGATAGTCCAGTCTAGTATTACGGTAGAGGTGAAACGAGAACCCGAACCGGAGACGAGAGATGACCCGCTACAGCGAAGACACAGGGTTTATCACAATCAGTCTGGGGCAGTACAACAAGCTGATGGAACTGAATCGGGATTGGATGAACTCTGTATGGGTGATCTTCCCGAAGCAGTTCCTAGGTAATCGAATCACGGTATCGGGTATCGGCGGTAGTGGACTGGCTACCCGACTTAACTATATCCGAGAAACCTACGGCATGTAGTGGAGTCCCAAGGATGGTCCTCTGGTATCACGTCTACCTCCCGAACCTCGTGTCCTACATCCTCTTTCGAGTCACCGGTTACTGAGGTATCTACCGTGCGTACCGCCCCCGCCCGTGGCATCTGCCGATGGTCTAAGGATGCCGCTAACGGTAACCGGTGTCTCGTGATCAACGAGGTGTTGTACGAAGTGGTCGAGATCGAGAGCGGATACGAGCTACTGAGGATGGATGAGCGGAACGACCGTGTTATCCGCTACACGGTCACTCCCCTGAATAACGATTACTGGACCTGTACCTGTCCTGACGCTAAGTACAAGCGGGGCGGTCATAGCTGCAAACACGCTATGGGACTTCGTGCCGGACTCCGTGCATTACCCTTCTGAGAAAGAGGACTAACCATGAAACAGTCTGAGATTCGAGTCGGCGGGGTGTACAAGGCGAAGGTGTCGAATAACATCGTATCCGTCCGAGTTACGGGTATCGATGAGAGGGAGAACTACGGTACTCGAAGTAGTCGTAAGATCAAGATCTATCGATGTACCAATCTCTCAACCGGTCGAGAAATAACCATCAAGTCATCTACCCGATTCCGCTCTGAGGTGAAGTAACCATGTACCGACTCGTTATCACCCAATCCCACAGCGGGTGGGTATGGGAAATCCGACTGGATGGGGCGTTCATCACTGGTGGGGCTTGCTACACCCGTGAGGAGTGTGAACGAGTCGGGCAATCCATGATTACTCGGTTACGGTGGAACTGACTAGGAGTCACTATGAAGAAGTTGAAGAGTCACCACGTACAGGAGTTTCAGATAATACTCAGGGTCTTCACCGACCCTACAACAGAGTCCTACCCGAAGAGGGGTATTACTACTGCCGGTATGAAGAGAATACTAAAGGATGCGATCAATAACCGAGTGAGTGAATGTATCGATCGCATTGAGTTTGAACATGTAGCGGATGTCAATATAGCGGATGTGTCAGAAGACGAGTAGTTACCTAACCCTCTCTCGGAGTCCCCACATGTACCACAAATCCCTCAAGCTGGCCAACCTATTTTACCGCTGGTGCAACCTACTCCATGAGGTCGGTTTAACCTACCATGACCCCAACCTGAAGCTAAAGTCGGAACGATACATGAAGGCTGCCGATTACCTCCTAGATCGAGTGTTCCGAGACACTAAGGAGACTCGGTACGTCCAGTCTCAGGAATCTGTACCGAATCCCGTGTACTGACCTACCTACTATCTGAGAAAGAGGAGTAGTCCATGAAGATCAGTGAGATCATCTCCGTCTTAGAACAGGAGATGCGTCGTCTTGGGGATCGAGAGGTACTAGAGGGACAGGTGTTCGGTCCGGCTAAACCGTTCGTCATCGGCGGTCTTCTCTCTGGGGAACATCTCCCCAAGAGTCCCATACGAGGGGAAGACAAGTTCCACAGGTTCATCTACGGCAATGAGGACAACCTAGAGGTATATGGGGAGAATTACGCTATTCTCTACCTCCGTCCTATTGTCGCCCTAGATCACCTCGTATAATACCCCCGCTCGCAACCCTCTCACTTCGGGAGGGTGTCTCTTTCCCCAGTCTCGGAGATGGATCATGCCTCGTCTTGAAGATGCTACCGCTGCTAAGGATCAGGTTCAGTCGAACGGTACTCCTGACAGTGCTACGGACACCCCCCCTGTGAAGGAGGACAAGAAGTCTCCTCGTCCCCGTCCCACCAAGGACAAAGAACCGGAACCCACCCTTCTCTATCCCGATGTGGAGTTCCACAAGTTCACCGGTCCCGATGCGATGAAGGTGGACACGGCTAAGCAGTACCTCGGGTGGCAGACCGAGGACGAATACAAGGCTGAGAAGGAGAAAGACCCGAAGGTGAAGAAGACGGATGACGGCAAACCCATCGTGCCCGGGTTCAATGAGGACTACTTCACCAAGGACTACTTCGACGTGAAGGTCCGGTGTCCATTCAACACGAAAAACCGACCCTTCGAACGATCTCACGCCCTTAGTCTAGCTCAGTCGATCCTCAACTCTGGTCCAGGTCTCCCTCTGGAGAAGCGAGACTGGCACTATAACGGTGAGGACATCCTGATCGGGGCATATGGTCAGTGTCTCAGCGGTCAGCATCGACTCATCGCCCTCATCCTCGCGTACCAGATGTGGGTAGACGACCAGAAGAACAACGGGGGGAAGAAGTACGGTAAGTCATGGCCGACTCAACCGGTCCTCGAAACTGGGGTCAAGACCGGTATCAGTGAGGAACCCTACGTTCTCCGGACCTTCGATAACACGAAGCCGACCACCCTCAGTGATGTCCTCTATCGTGACCCCGCGTTCAAGAAGGAACTCCCCGGGGCGAAACGGGAACTGTCTGGGATGCTGGCCAAGGCGGTCAACTTCTTGTGGGAACGGACTGGGGCGTCCCAACTGACGGACTACCAGACTCACGGCGAGTCGGTGGAGTTCCTCGGTCGTCACCCCAAGCTGTATGACTTCGTCAAGAATCTGTTCACTCTCGACGGAGGTAATCGCAACGAGAGCGGTACTGGCCGTACTATCACCGGACTGGGGTTCAGTAACGGTCTCTGTGCCGGTCTCCAGTACCTCATGGCGGCAAGTGCGACTAATCCAGATAAGTACAAGGCTAATCGGTCCCAACGTGCTATCAACTGGGAGTTCGAGGATAAGGCGAACGGGTTCTTCATCGACCTGTCCAACAAGAGCAACCTCCGTGAATCGGTCGAGAGTCTGATGAAGGATCTCGATAACGACGAACTCAGTGGGACCAAGGCGAACATCTGTCTTCTGGTCGAACACTGGAACCTGTACGTGAAGTGTGCCCCTGATGAGGAAGTCCTCCCCGGAGAGATCACTCAAGCCAAGTTCTATGAGGACCACTTCAAAGAGAACAGTAACGGTAAGCTTCGGTTCTACAACCCTTCTGATGTCGGAGGTATCGACATCGGGGATAAGCAAGAACCTACTGAGGAGGACAAGGCAAAGGACGAGGAGGCTAAGAAGAAGGTCGATGCCGACCGTAACAAGAAGATGGATAAGGTAATCGATACTGTCCAGAAGACGGGGTCAAAGACTATCGGTGAGGAAGCTGCTGTTGAAGCTGCCAAGATCCGTGCCCGTCAGGAAGCACGGGCTGCTAGTAAGAAGTAGTCGAGTTATCAGTCTCAGGGGGTGGTAACGTGCTACCCCCTTCTTCTCTGAGAGAAAGAGAGGTATATCATGCGAGTGGAAACAATTACGGATCTACCGAACGATACCGAGATCCTACTGTGTTGTACCATCTGTGGGTATACATCTTACTTTGACCCTAGAACCCCTACTCACTGTGACGGATGCTCTCGACAGTTACTAGAAGCCAAACAGTGTATTGGTCTAGGTGGGAAATGTCCTCTATGCGATAGAGTGTCCGGAGTCGAATACCCTCTCGAAGTTGATAAGAAGTGGTCATCCCTACTGGAGAACAAGTAATCATGTCTAACGTCTTCCACTCGTCCACCCCCCGACCCCTCCGCACCTCCCTCAACGGGGTGTATCACGAGGATGAACCTGTGAAGGAGAAACCCCGTGTTGTCCGTACCCGGCTCGCTGAGTACGACGGAGGGTTGATCCAATTGGATAGGTTCCTTAGAGGGGGTGCCGTTCGTCTCGTCCGTACTGGTAAGAAACAGATGGTGGAGTTCGTGTAATGGCTCGTCCTAAGAGTCGTAAAGCAACCGGCTATCTCCCGTCCCCTAATGATGCTGGGATTCGTCCCTGTCCATTCGATCGGGACGAGTTCCACAAGCGGGCGAGACAAGTTAAGGTGACTCTGGAGTATGCCGGTCAGACGATCGAGTTGTTCCTAGTCCCTGACGACTTCAAGACGGGGTCATACGGGTTCAGGAATCAGGGTCATGACCAGAAGGTGCAGTTCGACATGGACGGTGCCCCAGCGATCTTCCAGTGCAACCTATTACTGACTCTGGTAGGTAGTGGGAAGATGGATGCTTGGGTTGAGTGGGATCGACAGAAGAGAGAACAGGAGGATAAAGCGTAAACACCAATAGGGCCACACATCCCTATTGGTGAGATCGAATCACACTCCTTTCTACGAACCAGTCCCCTTCATACTCCCCTGATAGTAGGGGAGTTCCCATTTATACTAACCCGAGATAGGGTATCTACCCATCGCCCCTCATCCAGTCGATTGACACAGTCTACTGATCCCCTAGACTAGACTGCTCGACTGGTGGACCGCACGCCTCTCCCTCGTGCGTCTCGGGTGTACCTGTAGATACGATTATCGACGGAAGATCCTACGTCGAGAGACAGAGGTAGAGGTAGCTGGGGTACACTGGCCGTTAGCACACGTCCCTTGTAGAGTTGTCACCCCCGTTATCGGGTCAGTCGAGTACAGTAGTTGCTGGTAGCTCGGTTGAACAGGGGTAGTGAACGTAGTACCCGCCGGATAGCACACCCCGTTCACACAGACCGTACCTGTCGAGGTGGTAGTCGTAGTCTGGGGGGAGAACGTCACCTTGGGTTGAGTGTCCTCATCGGCATAGATCCATGTCCTATTCGGACCGGGCTTGATTAACCGACCCGAGAGACACTTGATCACACCGGGAGCTAGAGGAGCTTCCACCTTGGGGGCGGTATAATTCGGATCTGCGGTGTGTTCGTTACAGTTCTTGCACTTACAAGACCCTGTAACAACACACCCACAGTTACAACCGTCGATCTTCTTACCGTCTTCGGCATAGGTGCTAGAGGCGTAAAACAGAATTGCACAGAGACTTAGTAATCGGGTCCAGTCTTTCATGGTTACTCCTTGAAGGTTAGAACTAGCTGTTAAGATCCTTCGGCCACATACAGTGAGAGGTTTCTGGGCATGTCTCGTCAGGTTGGATGAGGATGACTCCGGCACGGTAATAGGTCCGGCCGCAGTTGAACACCGTGATATCAACTGTCTTACCCTCATCCCTCACGTTCTCGACAATGGCAGCGAACGGTTTATCATTGTCCTTGTCGAAGATGAGGTAGTCATCTGATCGAGCATGGTAGTGAAGACAGTCGGATACGTTAGGTTTGATCATAGAAGTGGTGGGGTCAGGTGTGGGGTTACTTTCCTAACTGGTACATCATTGTCCAGTAGTCATCTATTTTAATGTACTCTGTCACCTTGTACTCGGGCATCATCTCGGTGTAGTGCTGCCAGTTCATAGGACAGGTCCATACCTTATAGATCTTCACCGGTTGAGGGTCGGTCCAACTATTCGGCCTGTATACGATGTCATAGACCACCATGAATCCAGACGGTAATCCTGAGTAGTCGAATGTCCCCCAGTAGGTTCCTACAGGGTAGATATCGGGTCTAGGTGATGGGACTGAGAGTCGAGGATCGAGATGACTCGGTACAGGGGCGAGACACAGTAGTAGAGCGAGTAGGTAGGTCATTAGGGGGATACCCCCAGAGAGTTGAGTACCGTCTGAATCGGGGAGAATATCCCTGTTACCGTACTACCTGCGAATACCTGACCTACCCAATCCCCATTCAGATCGACCACCAGTGACCCACTGTCACCGGGGATGATCCAGCTAACCCCTGACTCAGCCGATGCAACTAGTACCTGATTGGTGTAGGTCAGGTTCCTCCCCTCATCGTTTACCTGTACCGTCTGATTCACAGCTATAACGATACCCCGTGCCGTCCCCCAGAACCCGAACTTATAGATGATATCCCCTGGATGAACCGTGGCGGTTACGGGGTTGGTACGAATCGTCTTGAGATCGGTGTCATCCCCAGCGTTCGTATACCCATAGTTGAAGTTGACCTGAGACTGTGAGTTCAGAGTGATGAGTGAGGAGTCATTGAGTTGATATCCGACTGGGGTGAACGACTTCACCGTACCGAACGCTACCCCTCCCTTGAAATAGGGTCCGGGCTGAGTGATGACAGTCCCGATTGCTGCATTACCCTGTACATCGGCTACGACGTGACGATTACTGAGTCCGGCGAATGTACCGTCTGGGAGTTGCACGTACCCTGTGAGAGTCCCCGTACCTCCTGACTGGTTACCGATCGCGGATGCACCGACAGGGGATGTCTGAGGCGATCCGAGGAGGGTACTGGCGTCATAGGTCTGATATCCCCCGTCTGGGTTGGTCCCGAGCAATCCACCCGTCTTGGAGTATCGTGCTAATCCATCTAACTGATGTACCGTCCCGACCCATGAACTATTCTCTGAGAGAGAGGGGGTAGTAGTGGTAGAAGGGTCGAGAGAACGGGTACTAACTACCCTCCCCCCATTTTGGGAGAATAGAACATTCGTATCCAGTTCCAGTAACCGGTTATCCGATGTCGTCACCTCCACATATGGAACTAACTGTTGTGTCTCATACCCCACCCCGATCGACACTGCGTCAGGAACCCCGACCGTAGATCCCTCCTGTAATCCGTTGGGGGAGAATACCCTCACCTTACCATCCGATAGTACCGCTACCGACTCCTCCAGAGTCCCGTAGAAGTCCCCTACTGCAACCTGACCCCCCGTCCTGGAATTAGGGTCTCCCCCGAAGAAGGAGTTCACCGAGTTACCGTGCATATCGAACACACGGACGTTACTACTACCTCCTACTCCGGCACAGGTGTAGACGAGATGATCGATCGGGTCGATAGCGACATTCAACCCACCTCGGAACTCACTGTCATAGGCGAAGAAGTTGGCTAGGAGACTCATATTCGATCCGTCGAAGATCTCACATCGAGGACCGCCCCCGTTCTGAGTCCCGATCACGATGTCAGGTATACCGTCCCCTGTTACGTCCCCAGTAGCGATATTGAGTCCGTCTCGATACGTACTCTCTAGGACGAACTGATCGAAGGTGGGTTGAGGGACACCATTCTGAAATGGGGCGATCTGGAGTCGAGGTCCACCTCCCCTACCCCCGACTGCATATACCGTGTACTGGCCGAGTACCGAGGTCTCCTCTAGGGATGCATGGACTGACCCTGTATACCCTGCGAACGGTTGATAGGCGACTTGGTCATTCTCGACAGAACCGTTTATGACCGTCACGTAGGCCGGACAATCACGAGACTCAAGTTGTTCGACAGTGAGTTTCATGGGTGGAATATGAGGTAGGGTGGGGGGTTGTGAATTAGGGAGAAATTATCAGACCGGACGGCACACCCTATTCTCTGAGAGAAAGGATATACCCTCCGGTCTGTAGGTAAGGTCTGACTACAGTGGGGTCACATCCCCAGATCAGCGAGTACTTTCATCACAGCAGCGATCAGATCCGGGTTACTACCGATCGCCACAGCATCAGTCAGTAGCTTCTCTGCCGCAGCGAGAACCCCAGTTCGGTTGGCTACAGCGTCCTTGAGTGCGGCGAGATCGGCCAGGAGAGTCCCGTTACCGTCCTTCCGTACCTCACTGAAGAGGTTGAGAAGGTCCATGACGAGTCCGAATGAGAACTGAGTCTTATCCCCCTTCTCGGCAGACTCCTTAGACATGGAGTCTTTCACAGCACGGGCGAGCTTCAAGTCCTCTAGTCGCTGTTCCTTATCTTTCTCAGAGAACAGTTTGGGGGCTGCCGTATTCGGCGTAGCGGTCCCGGTCAAAGTCACTGTCTTACTCCCCCCGAAGATCCCCCCACTCGGAATCTGACCCGTCACCGTGACACTATAGGTCGGATACACCACAACCGGCGGAGGGGGAGGGGCTACACCGACAGTCACAATGGTACTGGCCTTAGCCGTCTCACCTTTGCTGTCGATCACCACCACAGTGGCCGTATAAGACCCATTCGTTGCGTAGGTGTGACTCGGATCAGTACCCGTCTGACCGTCCCCGTATACCCAGTTATTCACGAAGGGACTCGTACCGTTCGTAATAGTGGCGTTGAAGGTAACCGAAGTACTAGCCGTAGCGACCATTGTCGGAGGGAGAGTCACAGAGAACGTAGTCGGGTCGGGGGGAGTAGGTCCGTTACCCGTCGCTTGGCACCACATCGCACCGTAGCCGACCGAGTTAGCACCGTAAGCAGTCCTCATATACCCTTGCTCGCCCCACGAGGTGTCCCACGAGTTACGGAGAATCCAGTATCCACCCGATCGGATCGACACATCATCAGACCATCCCACGAGGATGATCGCATGATTGATCCCCGTATACCCCGTTCCAGTGAATACCCCGCTACTGTATGCGGACCATGCGTCATCCACTGCGACGGCACACGCGATAGGGCCATACTGCATCATCGCTGTCTTGATCGCAGTCGTATCCGCCACACCCTGACTCGATCCCACATACCCGTAGTTAGCGATCTTCCCCGGCATCGAGGACACAGACTTACATCGGGTAACCTGACCCTGGTAGGGTCCGTAGTCACTGGTGAAGGGGAGACCGGAAGACTTGGCATGAGAGAGAACGGTCTCCGGCCAGTCACCGTCACACCCCCCGTTGGAGTAGCAAGACAGAGTAAACTGTTCCGACAGGATGAACTGTCCGGACTTACCGTTACCGGCTTTGATGTTAGCCGACTCGACAGCACCCGTCCCCGAGAAGTCCCAGCAGCTACCGCACTGGGCTTGATTCTTGATGGGGTTTACCCATCCTTGGGTACGACAGTCGAACGAAGCTGGAAGGGGGGTTACAGGACCGGCACGAAGGGCGTTAGGGTTCCTCTTGTGAGAGTCGTCAATCCGCTTCTGAAGATCCTTGGGAGGACGACATCCGAGGAAGGACTTAGCAGCTTGTTCGAACGTCTCATCACTCTTCTCGGCACGGAGACCGAGTTGCTTGTTGAGAGTCACCCGTTCGTGTTCGGCCTTAGCGATTGCGTCATAGACCCGATTCCGCTTGACCGTGTAGGACTGACCTACCGCTTTCTTCTCCGTGTCCTTGAACCGTGCTTCCTCTGGGGACGGCATCGGTTGAGGGATGTTGTCTTGAGTTGCATTCACGTACTTACTGGAGTTGACCCCGAACCCAATGAAGAGTCCGAGGACAACGGCACCGAAACACCGATAGAACATGATCACCGTGGGGTTAGAGAACTGGACGACTGGGGCGAACTACTGACCGTGTGGGGTGTCGTTAGGGAGGAGACAGACCGTCCCCGGCTATGGAAGACGATTAGTACCGTCGTCACCTCACCCCACGTAAGGCGTCCATAGCCGGGGGGTACGAGTCATCAGTCTATTAGACTATCCGACCAGTAGTAGCTTAGAGTAGTACCGATAGGTAGTCTAAGACTGACGAGATTGAGGAGAGGGTGGGTCAGATTTGCGACGGGGGGTATACGGGGCTGGAGGTCCGGTATCAGAGTGTCGTCTATCGAGTACGGTTAGGATTACATCTGTCTTATCTCGAATATGGGAGATCTCAGCAACTACTTGCCTCAGTACCTCAGCCGTCTGCTTATCGATATCGTCCCTAGACTGTAACCGCCTCTCATACTCCTCTCTCATACTCTTACGTTCCTCTCGGATATCTGGGTAGACCACTCGAATAACCCAGATACCGAGAGCGATGAGAACTAGAAAACTACCTCCCTGTGCCGTTGCTTGAACCATCTGTATGAGTTGCGTATCGGACGGACTCATAACTCAGTGACCACCAAGACTGTAGAGGTAGTGATATACTAATAGTCGTGTTTCAGTCAGAGCATAGTAAGGACTGGTTAGTTATTACGGCTTCTTAGGGGGCTGAGAGGACGGGATCGTATTCCAGTAGGGTTGACCCGACACCGGATCAAACTCCAGTACGGCATTACCGATAGGTGGTGGAAGGGCCGTAGTCTTACCGTCCTTACAGTAAAAGATGGTCCCGTTGGCGTTACCGGCACAGGGGTCGGCAGCAGCGGACGGGGGCACACCACACGATTGCTGGGGATTCTGAGGATTAGGAGACATCGTGACTACTCGCTTTCTCTTTGTACTAGTTGGGATCTTAGGACTGGGGACATTACTAGCATGTCGTCAGGAGGTACGGAGAACAGAGGTAGAGATTGTCAGTCTCGACTCTTTTATCCGTACACACAATCGTACTCCGTCGACTGCTAGTTATGCGTGGGAAGGTAAGACAGTTCAGGTTACACTGAACCCGAAAGAGCGTAGGTACAAAGTGTATGAGTGGGGGGTTGGTATCGAGTCGGATATCCCGAATGCCCCTCCGGTCGTCATGTTCCTCTCTGAGAGAAAGATAGATACGGCGGGTGATACACTCGTTCTTATAGTCACCGGCAGATGTCACGGTAGGGTGAACGACGGGGTGAGAAGATCGAGAGACATCAACTGGTATATCCGAGTTGATAACTGTTCTATCGATGTCACTCGTCCGGTCGAGCAATCGGAGTGAGTTTCATCTTCTTACGGATCTCCTCCAAGGTAGCGACACTCTGATTGACCGCTACCGTCATCTTGGTCACCACCTCCCCTAACTCCCTCATCATCTTTCCTTGCTCCTTCAGTACAGCTAGTTCATGCTGTCGCTTCTTATCCGCCTCCATACCCGCCGCTAATCTGTCCTTCTCCCTCTCACTCTCAAACATTGCTCTGAGTTGACCCTCAGACTCCTTACGGGCCTCCATACTCTCCCGCATGAAGTACCCTGCTAGCACGAGTACGGCTACGGTCAGGATGAAGGCTAGTACTCGATTGAGTCCGTCTCCTGATAGTGCCCCTACCGATCGTACTACCTCTGTCGCACCTTGTACCCCTCTGTCGAATACATTATTCGGAGAGGGTTGGTTATTGATGACGACTGGAGTCATGACGGATGGGAGTGCATCGTGTTCAGCGGTCGGCATGTCTATTCTCTGAGAGAAAGAGAGGGATAGACAGAGGGCGGAGGGTAATGGACAGTCCTATCGGAATGAACATTGATGGAACGTCGCATCACATGTCTTGATATCGATTGCACAAGTATTGACCCCGACCAAGTGACAGTTATTGAAGGTGAACTCTCGAACCCCATTCACCATCGCTTGGTTCACCATCTCGTTGAACTCAGTCTGCCCCTGCTCGCCCTGATAGACCTTGTTATCGATAGTCATGACTTTTCCTCAGAGAAGGTTAGAAGATACTCGGGGGAGATCGATCATGTGAACCCGATATTCGACCCTGCACTACCGGCACCGATACAGGCGGACCCATTCAAGAGTACGTAGTCCCCTTGGAACACTGTGTTATGGCTACCGATCCCCGGTGAAGTAGTGATGTTACCTGTAGTCGAGGAACCAGCTACAGGAGGGGTGGTAGTCGTGTTGAAGTTGTTCGTATTCCCGTTCAGGTCTGTGAAGTTAGCGAATGAGTTACCGTTGAAACTAGTTGCTTGGTTATTCGAGAACCCAGCACCGAACACAGTCGCATACCCCGTGAAGATACAGTTCGTGCATGAGTAACCGATACCCTGCCATGTTGCTCCACTATCATTGTTCCCGTAGATGAACCCGTTCGTGGCACCTCCACTAGCACCTAGTACGAACACACAGTTGTTATAGGTAACTGGACTACCACCTGTACTACCTCGGATACGACCACTGTGCTTACCGAAACAACGAGTGAAGGTATTAGCGTACTGGGCGTCCCATGAGACATTCAGGAACGAGTCAGTCACCGTGATGACCGAGACACTCCCCCATGTCGGGGCGACGAATGTAGTGAACGTACCGATCTGACATTGAGTCAGAGTACCGTTGTTCGGTCCGAATGCCGTTCCCGTACCCGCCGCTACCCCAGTACCGAGAGGGGGGATGAACTGGCATCGGGTTGCAGCGATAGACCCTGTATTGATGTTCTGTCCGATACCGGAGATAGCCCCTGAGAGTCCGGTAAAGGAGCAATCGACGGCAACGAACACGGTGGCGTTGATATGACTGAATGCCGATTTCTGACCCCCGATCACATTACACCGATAGAGACTGATACCTGTTGACCCTACCGAGTTGTGACCACTGATACCGTCGTCACAGTGAGCGACATTCACATCGTAGGCGTTAACCTGTGCCCCGATACTACTCCCGATACCGTTACCCGATGCGATCTCGTACCCGAATATCTGGAGTCCATTCCCGTAGATATTGAAGGTATAGTTCGCATCGTTCGACTGTCCCTCAATAGCCGATGCGAGTGCGGCACTCAGGTTATTCGAGATCAGTCTACATCCCTGTTGGAAGTAGACGTTACAGACGGTGGGACTACCTAGAGTTCCTAGAGTCGGGGTAAGGGTGTCGTCAATAAGATCGGAAGCGGCGACGTAGGCATTGACCGTTGTCCCCCCAGACTGTGCCGAGAGTGCTGTGGTGAGTCGGGATAGTGTCTTGAACGGCTTACCCCGACTCCCGTCATTCTTATCGTTACCCCAGGGGGTGACATAGTAGTTAAACGGTCCGATCGTAACGGGTATCCCAGCAGTCGCACCGATCGAGGTAGCCGTGATCGGGAGATTAGGCCCACCTCTCTGCTGGACAATCCCCCCCGGAGGATTAGTTAGTCCTCGGAGGATTGCGATAGGGGCTTGAACAAGAGGACTCATACCGGTGTCACGCTAGCCGTCATAGCGGTTCCCTGACCACTCACGGTATCGAGTAGGACACAGACACCCGCCGACCCGTTAACCTGTGCTAGATACCGTTGCTTGAGAGGTGTACCAGTCCCGTTGAGAACGGTCATGGGGATGATATTCGCTGCGTAGTACGTTCCGTCCCCGTCGAGACAGAATACAATCGGTTGTACGGCTACAGTCGATCGGAAGTCAGTCGCCGTGATTGTGATATCGATGATGGCGTATAGATACCCCGTACAGTCGACTGGGGTAATCGCACCTGGGACGACATAGGCGTTATTGGAATTGAACTGTGCGGTGGTAAACTGGTTACCTGTCCCGACTACCTGTACATCTACTGCACCTGCCGTACCACCTGTCGTGAACGTCCCTACCGCCGTGATCACACACCCACTCGTTCGACTCGCTGCACCCGTCTCGGGGATATTACAGACGAACTTGGGGTTACCACTATCGGTCGAGAGAAAGATTGCGTATCCGACGGGTGTACTAGAAGGGGCTGTGAATGTCATCCGGAGAGTACCGTTACTACCCCCCGGAGTAGAACTCACTACAGCCGGACCGACTGCGAACCCGTTAGCGTTATATGGTACGTAGGCGGTGTAGTAAGTCGTACCACTAACGAGTGATCCACCAGTCTGACCGGATAGGGTGATATTCCCCCCTACCCCGATCTTATCGATAGCGGTAATAGCACTCCGCTGGACAACCTGTGTGCCTAACTTGGCATTCGTCCGTAGGTTAGCAGTCCCTAGTACGGCTAGGAGATTGTATACCGGTCCGAGAAAGGGGTCACCAACTGATCCCGCACCACTACCTGTCTGGAGATACTTAGCTGCTCCAAGGGCATCCAGGATCTCAAGAGGGGTCGCCATTACAGATATCCCCAGTCTTCTAGGAGTACGAGTAGAGCGTATTGAGAGTTACGAGAATCGTTGAACTGAAGAGAGGGTATATACGGTGGAGGCGGTGGGGGAGGACTCGTACCACTCTTCTGTTCATCTGCCGTCATGACAGAGAGTGGAGATTGTAGACTGCTTAACCATGAGGTAGGCATAGGGGTTATACCCCCCAATACGCAGCGGTCCCTGTACCCGATCCGGACAGGATATAGAGGTACTGGAGATTACCGAACCCATCGATCGAGTTAACTTTCATAGCCGCACAGTCGATCGACTCTTCTCCACCTGCCGAGACTGGGAATCCTGTACTAGCGGTCAGTCCGGATAATGCTGCGGCATCATTCTCATAGAACCCGTAGTAGAAGGTCTGACTACCGGTGTTCTTAAGACGGATACCGGTGTAGACTCTCTGACCAGGACTTACCACTAGAGCGGTCGGGGTAGAGGCACTGATTGTATTATTCTGACCGTTGAACCCAACCATAGGGAGTAGTCCTCCGTAGTAGGAATGACCCTACATACCAGAGGACTAGTTTAGTTGGATAATGACTAGTTGGCTAAAATCAGGGGTAGGTTAGGAGGTAGATAAGTGTTTTACGAGTACCGCCTTATGGAGATAGGTCTTATGGATCTCTAATCCGAATGGTTCTAGTGGATTCAGAAATGGGTGTAGGGCACGATATCCACCTAAATAGCAGTCTTGTTCGTCATGTCTCTGGTGTACGTCTTGGGTCAGTACGAGACACTTCCATCGTCGCAGTTCGATGAGTCTGGTGAGTAGTTGGGTGATAACTGAGTTCGGGAGATGATGTAGGACATCCTTACAGAGTAGGACATCAGCGGGGGCTATGAGTTCAGGACTCTTGGTTGCATCTAGTAGAGACCATCTCCCCGCCGGGTAGTTTCTCTGAAAGAGAGATAGAGCCTTGGGAGTTACGTCATACCCTTGGTAGATCGGGAAGGTCAGTTGACGAGCGATCATCCCGTCCCCACATCCAATATCGACACAGGAAGTCCATCCCTCTTTCTCAGAGAGTTCCTTGATGATCTCAATATATGGTTTGCTCTCCCCCTCACTACTCCCTGACCCACTACCCCCTCCCCAAATCCTTCTCTCGTAGATAGTCGAGAACCGTGATGACGGGTCGATAGTCCTACGATTGAGAACTGAGGCGAGGATATCGAACACTCTACCCTCTAGAGGAAGTTGATACCGAGGGTTAGAGTACCCAGTCTTACCGATGGGGATATCTTCAGGGTCGTAGAGTTTACCCCGACACCTATGGACGATCATCGGTTGACTATTCCACCGACAGACGAAAGAGGTATCGTCCCAATCCGCATTACCGAGACAGGTATAGGTAGATGCTCCTGCTTGTAGTGCTACTCTCCATGTGTCCTGATCCCCGAACATCTTCCCGAAGTAGTAGTCTGAGTGTTCGCACATCCATGCAGCAGCCGCTATCAGGTTCCACCCTCGGTCCTTACGGGATATGAAGAGTTGTCCCCCTTGGACTTGGGGGGGTTTCCCGGTAGGAGGGATACCGAGCTCGTGCCACTTTACCGTTCGATCGTTTCCAGGGAGATCCTTCCAATAGACGAATGGGGACTGATCGAGTACCGAGAACATAGGGGTAGGGTCAGACACACAGTATGCATCGGCATCGAGATAGAGGAGTCGATCGAATGGACAGTGAGCGATAGCGTATAGCTTGGACTCCCATCCCCCCTGTCCGATATTCCCCCTCGGTATTCGAGTATCCCCTAGTCTCTCGGCTACTGCATCGGCATCGATCAACTCAACGTCTAGTCCTTCTACATCAGTCGGATCAACTGGTTCACAAGATCCTCGATACCACACCTGTATCGGGAGAGTACACCCCAACTCTCTTAGGAGTCGACACCCTATTACGATACCGATCCAATAGGGACCGCCCCCTACGTAGAGGATACCGTCATCGTGACCACCACCCGGATCGAGTGGGGGATTGCCGATTATTTCTCTGAGAGAGAGGAGATAGGACTGTCGGTCAGGTGAGGGAGTGGGGTAGCGGTCGGATAAAGGGGTGTTATGAACGGAGGAAGGTAGCTCCGGTAACTCATAGTCTTCACACGTCCGACAGGAGTGAGCATGAGGTGATATCGGACCCCTAGTGACTCTTTCGTAATCTCCGGACGGATGAAGACATTGGTAGACATGTTTACCCTCTGCGGCTTGGCTATTACAGGACGTACACCGACTCAATAACCCACCTTGGTATCGACACGGGGTCTTGAGAACTGGTAGGGGATTTCGAGTCTGAATACCGCCCGGTGTATGGGGGCGGGTTCGTATTGGGAGGATATGACCGTCTCCCCCTCTCAGTTCGTTAACAGTCTGATTGGTATGGAATGAATAACAGTGACCGCAGGTGTCAGACTGGTGGTAGGAGTAGACTCCGACTCTTACCTCGTTCTCGATGATGAAGTGCACTCGGTCACAGGTACACCCTACTCTTTCTCTCAGAGAAGTAGTTGTCATATGAGGACTCGGATCAAGGCCCAGTAGCGGTCCCGAATGCGAAGTGGATGACAGCCGGATTACAGGTATAGGAGGATGCACCTAAGAAGTTACCGCTACCGTCTCCGTACACTGCTTGGCATACGAATTGATTACTACTGGTCCACCATAGATACCAGCACGATCCCGTAGACGGGTTGCATACTGTATAGGCACCGAATCCAGTCCCGGGGGGGTATCTCGGGTATGTGGGGTCCCAAGTCATATCCCCTGTGAAGCTACCCGAGGGGACATCGGCACCGGTCCAACTCAAGATAGAATTAGTGTCGAGTTCTGGACACCCCCCTGTAGGAGTTCCGGGGACTGGGCACGAACCCTGAGACGGTGCCGGTAGTCCACAGCATCCAGTCGGATTACGGACAGTCGAGGTAGGACCTACTATAGCACCGAATAGGGTTAGGTTAGCGAACTCGACGGTGAATCCTATGATCGTACCCGAATCGATACTACCACTCATGGGGACACCGTAAGAGAACACTGTCCGAGTTGTGTTGAGTTATTACCGTCCCAGTGAGCGTAGAAGTCCGGTATCACTTGGAGAAACGATTGGTCCGTCCATAAAGGGGAGGTAGGAGGCGGTGGATTAACAAATGCTCCTGATTGTGCGGCGATACTCCACCCGTTGAAGGTAATGTCATATCGTACCGAGATATTCACCGTGCCGTAGTTACCTTGCCACATATGAGTCGTCAGACTCGTCTGACCGTAGAACACAACTCGATATGTACCCGCTACCGCACCGGTCGGTATAAATACGATCAGATCAGGATGGGACTCTAGTAGTCCTCCGTCTGCCGTCGGATATTGGCTATCGCAGATAAAGTCCCCTACCCCATCTGTTACCACGAACACCCCGTTGAATAATAGTCCACCGGGATCGGTAGGACTCTTGAACCCCTCTAGGTGGACAGGATCACAGTAAGGGAGAGACATTGTCGACTGTCCATCACCGGTTGAATAGTACACAACCGGACCTACAGCGGGGGCGAGTTGCCAAGTTACTGACGCCGATATGAACCAGTTGTTACCGGGCAGTGCCGGACCGAGACAGGTAGCGGTAATTAGAAGAGGTGGACCCACTCCGGTAGCGAATAGTGACCAGTATCCAGCACTGAACGAGTATGGTCCCCTCGGTACAAGATAGGTTCCTACCCAGTCTACATATCGACCGTCGGGGGAGAGATCGGTAAATACATTACAGACAGCGGGTGGAAACTCTAGTCCTGCTGGGCAACAATCAGACGGGAACGGGTTTGGTGGTACACAGTCTGGTAAACAGGTATTACCAGCACTCATCCCACCACCAGATGGTATCGTTACGTTCCGATACTCTACCCAGTAGCCGATAATACACCCGCAGGTGACTCCCGCATCACCAGAGGATAGGTCTACCTCACCACTATCAACCCTACCTGATTCTCCACCAGAACCGGGGCAACAGTCGTTAGGGATGAATCGACAGTAGGGGTCTCCTACAGTGGTCCCGACTGGGAATGTCACTTCGGCATACGTAACGTCAATACCCGTGATACAGTGAGGGGTAGGGGTGAAACTCCCTCCTGATCCGGAACCACTAGGGACTCCGGACCCACCGCTACCACTCGGACCTGCCATATCTATTCTCTGAGAGAGAGGATACTACGACCCGCCGCTACCCGATCCGGACCCAGCGTTACCATATACCACACAGATATTTGTCACTACAGGGATCGTTACCCCTGACCCACCTGATGACGGTGTGAACGTCCAGAGGTTAGGGATAAGAGGATCGGGTGTCGCTGTGACGATACTCCCTACAGTCGGAGTACCAGAACCGGCCTGATACAGTACATAGAATGGGGGGCTGTCACCGAATCCTAAGTCCGGGCCATTACCAATGACCCCACTAGAATACACCTGAATCGACGCTGACCATGCCGTACCGTTTGTCCCCGTTAACTTGACCGTGTATGAGTACCCTACTGGGGGGCGGTTACCGTAGGAGTTACGATCCGCCCAGTTCGATCTTACTACTCGGGTAATCACTCGATCGGACGGCATCACTCGACTGACCCGACCCATAATCTCGGGTGAGGAGTTGTCCCAGTTACCGGGAGTGTATTCCCACTCAGTACGATCCTCTAATCCCGTCTGGACCCAAGGGACTACCCCTCGGAATACACAGTCCGTTTTACTCAACCACCATCGATAATAGTCCTTAGCCGCTTGAGTCGCATACGGGGTCTGTACACCGGTCCCGTCGCTGGCCTTGGCATCCCCCATCACCCATGCTGACGTTCCACTGACTCCCGTTGCACCCGAGTAGGTAGCAAGGGCTAATGAGGCGAGAGTGATATTCTGGACTACCTGTACATCACCCCAGAAAGCGGTATTCACACTCGCTGGTATCGATCCTACTAACTGATCGACTGTCGACCGTCCCCCGTAACCTACCTGTTCCTCATAGGTCTCGAATTGGGTCTGATCATCAGAGTCCACGTTATCAGACTTATTGATCGAGTACGTCCCGTCGAGATTAGCGATGAATCGTAGACCGACTGTGGTACAGACTGCGTCCATTGTCAGGGGGAGTGGTACTGCGGGGACACTCCATCTCAGAGGGTTAGGAGTACCGTAGTTAGTGGATACAGTCGCCGTAGTGGCGGTGATCCCCATAGCCGTATTGAGTCCGGATATGAGGGTGTTCCAACTATCCCCCGCCGTGAATGAGTAGTTCAGTTCCTTCAACCAGAAGTAGTACCTCTTATCGACCAGTGTTATCCACCACATCGTCTGTACGGACTCAGTAAACCCCGGTCTAACCCCGAGTAGATACATACTCGGCTGAATCGACCCACCAATACCGTCATCAATCAATAGGGTCTGTGCCGTCGCACCACTACCAACGGTACTGAGAATAGTAGCTAGTCCAGTACCGTCGACCAGTCCGTGAAAGACCGCCCATCGACTACACCCTACCGGCCAGACTAGAGTATTGAGTCTAGCCTTCTCCTTATTCGGTTCCCCCGGACAGGGTAAGTGCTGAGTCTTGGCAGTGTTATAGGCGGGGAAGGTCCAAAGTTCAGGAGCGACACTAGCCCACCATCTTTCGACAATGGGCATGAGTACGTCCCGTCCCTTTTCTCTGAGAGAGAGGAACGGGACACCACAAAAGGTCATAGGCATAGTCTAGTACCCAGTAGATTCGTGAGGACGTAGATCGAACTTGATTCTACTGAATACTGAAGGAAATGTGGAACGAGCGTAATTGAGAGCATTACCGTAACACCACTCACCTTTGATTACGAACACACTGCAAGATCCTGGTCGGCTATCTCCTGAGTTGTCATAGAAAGATATAATAGTCCATCCATTAACTACTGTTCTACATACCATTCCTAAAAGATTCTCGCCTTGTTGTGGCAGTAGCCCACAATCAAGGATCGAATATCGGAATGGTAGTAGTCTCTCTAGGTGTCTACCTGTGTTAAAGTCCCTATCGTGGAGGTAATGACCGGCCGATCTACCAGGCTGTATACCGAAGTAATAGCACTCTGGTATCGTCTCTTTCTCAGAAGACATATCACGCACCTGTAATCAGTGTGTTAGCGATAGTCGGTGACCCACTATAGGGTAACTGATATGTCGAGTTCTGGAATAGTTGCCAGAAGAAGTTTTGCCAGTTAGCACACCAGTAAGTAGCCCCTCCCTTATCATTACTGAGTGCCACCGTATATCCGTCTGGAGTCACCCCGTTCACATACGGAGCAGCGGGGTTACTGAATACACAGAGAGCCGGTCCACCGATATATAGTGAGGTTGGTACAGCCATGGACAACCAGTCCATGAACAGATTACCACCACTGACCGCAGTCGTGATCTTGATATCGAGTCTGACCGTCGAGGGTATTACTGTCGGGAGTCGGAAGTTGAACGAGTGTGCTACCCAACTAGTCGTCACTGTGTTGAGGTTGATATCGACACTATTCGCCGTACCACTCTGATCGTTAATGACTGTATTCGACCCATCGACTAGAGCTATGCGAATATGTCCTGTGATAGAGGCAGACGCTTTGAGATAGAAGTTACCGACCCACCCCGGTGAGGTGACTGTTGACGGCGAGACCGTAGTAGTCGTGCCAGCAGTAGATCCGGAAGAGGAAGAGGAGTTGAACTGCTGTGTAAGATGAGTGAGTACAGCCGTAGGGAGAAATTCGAGACAGTATGTTCCGCTGAGTGGGGCAGTAGTAGATTGTTGGACATCGGTCCCCCAAGTCCCTGTTACGAGATTGAAGTTATTAAGTACGGCAGTGGGGCTAGTCGATTGAGGAGTCCAGTTAGCGAAGTCCCCATTGGTCAGTAGGTTACCCCCCGAATCGGCATAGTCACTAGCCGATACAGCATTACCGTTCGCTACTCCCCCCGATCCTTGTGGGTAGTCCCAATCGAATTGTCCTACAGGAACCCCGGTCGCTAGGGATGAGTTATTCTGTACTCCCTGCCAAGACCACCCCTCAAGTCCCTGTGTTGCACCCCCTGTGTACGAATCATTCGTGATCGTCAGGGTAGTAGACTCGGGAATGATATTCTGCCAGAGAGTACCATCACCTCTAGTTAGGGTAACGACTACATTACCCGTACCGATATTAGTCGAGAATGCTGTGACTGATGAACCCACACTACATGACTGTACCGTAGCGGACTGAGCGATCATCTGTTCCATCAGATAGTAGAGAGCCGAGTTGATATCGGTCCCGAAGGTAGGGACTTGTGCCGCTACCATGTTGAGTAGGATCGACTGTGCCGTATTCTGCCATGCGAACATACCCTGAGATTCGGTCCGGATATTCGAGTCGTAGGAAGATGTAAGACCTACGATCCACTCGGGGTTGATATAGGCGTATCCGGCTAACTCATTAAACGGGACTGGTTGTAGGGCTTGAGTCGTATTGATGAGGTAGTTGTTACGGCCACATCGACCGATTGCAGTGAAGAGATTAGTGAGATTGAGACTCATCTAAGCACCGTCCATATTCTCTGAGAGAAAGACAGTAGACTATGCCGATCCAGTTGATACGAAGTCGTCTAACCACTTACCTAGATCGGTAATCGACCCGCTCAAGAACGGGGGTGTATCAGCCGTGATTACCACCTGAGTCGCATCCTTGGCCTCATACTGGTACATCCCCTGTGCTTCGTAGATCACACTGACATTATCACTAGCCACTCTCTGATTCAGTACCGAGGGTGTACCCCCTACGAATTGCCAATTACTATCGTCTACATCTCGGGGTGGGATATTCGGAGGGGCACCGACACGGCTAGCGATCCATCGTCTCGTCCAAGTACAGGTGGGGGATGAGTGGTTGATCGCTACATTCGTCCCACTGGGGGATGTCGTGGGCATGACGATAATACCGGGGTCTTCGGTATAGTCATTAATCGACGCCCACTGTGTGTAGACAGCCGGTTGACCGTCATAGTAGTACAGTCCGTTAGAGTCGAATATGGGGGTAGTGGGGTACTGAGAGGCGATCAGTCCTGAGAATGCTGCTGTGAGAGTCGCTTTATCCTGTACTGCTCCGGCTTGTCCAGCACCATTACCCCCACCAGCAGGAGTATTCCACAACTGGATAATCGTATGGATACTCTTCGGTCCGGTTCCGGGAGCGTTAGGGGTAACGGGGAGACCACTACCGCACTGATCCTGTAGTAGTGCAGCATACATCTTAACTGTCGTAGCCAGTCCGGGTAACCCATCGGCAGGAGCTACGATTGACTCGTTAGGGTTAGCCCACGGTTCATACCCACCGATTCCACCTACCCCGTTACGGTCTCCCGTCCCGAATCCGACCCATGAGAGAGCCGGTATCCCCGTGATATTCACACCCTGTTGATTGATGACTCCTACGGCGTTCCTCTGTCCTAATCCACCCGCCATATCCCCTGCTGCTGGATTGATCATCCCGATAGCATTATTGGCCCAGTTAGCTTGGGGGTTATTGACCGCTCCTACCTGACGTTGCTGATTCGGGGTGATAATGTAGGTTGATCGATATGCCGCAACTACAGAACTAGTCGTCTCCTTAGTCGAGAACTCGCACGACCCTATGATACGACCAGTCGCTAGTAGAGGAGATGCAGCGAATATCCGTGACCGAGCAACGGACATCGCTATATCTCTGAGAGAAGAGGGTCTAGCAGTCAGTGTGCCGATCAGAGTTACCGTAACCTGACCCTTTCGGTAGATCTCCCCCTTAGTCGATTCCCATGCTTCAGATTGATCAATGTCCATCTCGACGGCGGGGTAGATCGGTGCCCACTTAATCTGGGTATCCAGGAACGAGTAGTCACATCTCAGACCGTCCCGAGATATCGAGTAGCTAGACGACTCTCTCTTGAACCCTACCGGACATAGAGGGGCGATTAAGTTACGAGTACAGTAGTCGATGTTGATATTGGATAGGGCGGATATGATACACGTCCCATTCCATCTCACACTCTCTCGGAACGTCCTGTCATAAGTCTTGGTCATCTCCCATCTATTACTAATCGGATCAGAAGGAGATTGAGTACCACAGTCACGGATGAATACAATGACTGACCAGTTAATCTCTAGAGTTTGCATAGTCGTATAGACGACACTGATAGCATCGTCTACCGGCCATGGTCCGGTTGCATCGTCTCTACCCTCTGGCAGATCGATAATAGCAAAAGTCTTATCGGTTACTCCTGCTGACCCAGATATATTGTAGTAGAACGCTTTACGAGGCTGGCAGAGATAGTGTCTAACTCGTCGGATTAGTCGGTCGGCTGTGATATCGTCCTCTTCGGCAGGGGGGTAGAGACCCCCCTCTAGATCCGGCATCTCACCAGCGGCTAGTATCGACCGTACCGTGATATGAACTTTCATGTAGAGAGCGTCAGTCCCAGACGGGTCTTTAACCGGTCCGTACTGATGGGACATGGTATTGACAGTCGGGAGTGTAATCCCGTTATACACACATGACATATGTTACCTGCACCTACCGTGCGTCAGGACGCATATTATTCAGAGGATTGATCCACCCGGGCATACGTCTGGGGTCAGGAGGTGCCGCACCAGGACCACCAGCAGGACCACCCGGCCAGTGACCCATATTGACGATATCCTTTGCACCGTCGATCTTGACCCCGAAGATATTCTGTCCGGGAACGTCATCCTTCCTGCCGACCGTAAAGTCTAGTAGCTCGTTAATGTCCTTAGCGATTGAGGCGATAGGACTAAGGATATTATTGAGTAGGTTGAGTAGATCTGATCCGACTGTGTTGGCGATATTCATCAACAGACTCTCAATCTTCTGCCAAGTCTGCTCGAATCGATTGAGACTATCCGTCAGATTACGACTCGACCCCCCTGTCTCTTGAGCCGTCTGGATATCCCGCAGAGTCCTACCCACATCGAGTTCGGCAATTCCTACGGCTTGTTGTCCACCTACCTGAGATAGTCTCCTGATCTCGTCTTCCTGTGCCCTTGTAAATGCATAAGTAGCTTTACTGAACTCGGCTACTGCTCCTGCAAATACTGTCGCACCAGATAGTATGAGCCCCCCTTTGGACCCTAGTACCCCCTCACTGAGAATACCCCCTAATCCAGACTCGGTATCTTCATCAGATTGAGTAGGAGTAGACCCCTTAGCCGACGAGACTTTCTCTGAGAAAGAGGATGATCCCCCACTCTTAGCTTCTCTGACTGATCGGGACTTGAATCGACGGTATAGGTTCCTCCCCCGACGGAATGTCCCCCCTATAATCCCTGACACCTGTTGACCGAATCGACCGAGGTTAGCACCCGCTCCCGAGGACGGTACGAAGGACAGTAGGTGTGACCAGTCGAACGGTTCATCCTTCTTCTGTTTCTGCTCCTCTTTCTCAGAAGGAGTTGTAGGGCCGACACCCTTTTCGATTCGGAGTAGTGCCTCTAATATCCTCTCCAGTATCGAGTCTGTGCGAGAGTAGACATCGGCATCAGGGGTAGGACCTGTTACCCCCTCGACATTCACTCTCGACTGTCTACCACCCTCCCCCGAAACAGGTACTAATTCTCCACCCCTAGGAGAGTCGTGAGTAACCCCGAGAGGGGGAGTCGGTGGGATGTTCCCTCCACCGTCCTCCGTACTAGTCGGAGGTGTCTCATCCTGTCCAAAGTCCCATCGACCGTTAGTGAATGAGTCAGTCGGGGAACTCATTGTATCGGCCGGAGACCTACCCGTCCGTGCCGACTCTGCTGCCGTCTGTTCTGCTACCTCTCCGGCTTGTCGGTAATACTCTTCCTCGGTCTGTCTATCGCCCGCAAACGCTTGGTTGACGTTGGAGAGCAGTTCGTCAGCAGTATTAGATTGTTGTATTGCAGAGATGAATTTATCGACTGCACTTCTACGATCTACTCCTAGGCTCTTAACTAGGTTCCATGCTCTGACAATACCAGCACTAGCAAGACCGGGAGGCACCTCCCCACTAGTGAGAAGTGCCTCCCTGAGATTCTTGATATCCTCTTCCATGTTACCCGTCTGGTATCTGTGTCATATCAGGACTTCGTACCGAGTACACCTAGTAGGGCTATCCGAATTGCTGTTGCAGTCTGTTTGATTCGCTGGGCTTCGATGTACTCTCTGAGGTAGAGGAGTCCGCAGGATTCGGCATAGGTGAGTTTGCGGGGATAGGCGATGCCCTGGACTGCAAAGGTACAAAAGGGCGAGCAAGTCTCATGAGATCGAGACTGAATTGGAGATAGGCGTTGAGTGTCCCGAGTTGACCGGCTACTGTCAGTCCTCGATCTCTTTTCACCCTCTTACCGTCGATCATCCACCCCTTACCTACGAACTCCTCAATCCCTGTCGCTTCTCTGAGAGAGAGGAGGATGAGGTTACGTAGCTCGATCCGCTGTTTCTGGGACTCTTCCTCATGAATCCCACCGACTCCTAACGGTTGAGGTTGTGCTAGTCCGGAGTATTGATCCCTCCAATCCAGTCCCACCTTATCAATCAACGTCATCTCGATGACATACGGGTCACAACTCTTCCATCTCACCCCGTCGAAATAGTAGAAGATATTCTGGGGGGCACGGTAGAAGAGTCGGCGGATGAAGTTGAACATGGTGGGGTCGATCAGGAGGTTACTTGGAGTCGTCCGACTTATCATCTAGGTCAAGATCAGTCTCAGTGTCCTCGTCTGTAAGATCGGGGACGGGGTACGGTTCGGCAGAGGTAGAATTCTGCTTATTGGTCTCGATTTGATACGGCATCCACATCGCGTGGGCACCTTCCGGACACTCATCCTTGGGTTGAACGAGTGTCACGTTACAACGGGAGTAGGACTTACCCTCACTGTCGAACACGGCGAGATTCACACACCGATCATTATGGACGTGTGCGATCAGTGCGGCATGGGGTTGATCCTTACCACATCGGGCAGTAGGTTCATGACCGGCAGGGTAGTAGTGGATGACTCGACCGACTGTGGGGGTGATCATTCTATCCTCCTACGATAATGTGAGGTTGAGGGTCGTCATCATCACGTTTGATCTTAGGGGGTCCGAAGTTATAGATGAACTTAACGGTAAGACCGTCTCCGCTAATCCAATAGTCTTGATCCCCCATAACGGTTCCTTGAGGGGGAGTACGAGACTTTATGTATTGTGGATTGGAGTCACAGAGTTCTTTTAAATAAGCCGCTCTCTGCTCTCTACTGGTAAGGTGTGTGGGTATTTCACTCACTCGGATCTTGCCTTCCCTGCGGTAGTGGTATCTCCCCTCAGAATCAAGATGCCAACTCTCTGACATAGTGACATTAACGGGCATATCTGTACTCCCAATTTGAGAGACTGTGACCCTATCAGGGATCGGTAGTGTGATACCTCGATAGTTGATCATGTTTTTCTCTCAGAGAGTGGGGTTGGGACTTAGGACTGTGGAGTCGATTCGACAGGTGGACCCTTTATACGTCGTATCTCTCTTGCCCCTCCTTCACCATCATCCTCTACCACACAGATGACGGTCTGTTCATGATCCACTACGGGACAAGAACTCGTATCCCACTTAGGGACATCCTCGAAGTTACCCCGTTCAGGATTAGTCGTCTTGGCTACCCCAGTGAATCCATACACCAACTTATTCCGTTGGATGAACTGAAGTACCTGTTGATCCGTCGTACCCTCTCGAAACGGAGGTAGTTGAAACCTTACCGGTTCCTCAGTGAGTTCCAAGTTACCGGTAGGGTGGATAATGTGGACGATGAATGTCTTACGAGTCTTCGGGGGCATGGTCTATCTCTGAGAAAGAGGTAATAGGGGATGAGATAGACCGATCAACTCGGGGCTGACCGTTGATATAGAACACCTGTGTTGATACTGGCCGTAGTCGGTGGGACATAGACGAATGCTTGGAGTTCGATCTCAGGAGTCGTCTCCTTCGTCCACACCCGATTATCACCCGGTCGGACAACCCTGACCACAGGGAAGTACCACGGTCCGTCAGCCTCTTCCCCTGCGATACCGAGGGGTAGATAACAAGCGGTGTAGAAACTACCACCCCCATAGAGAGTACCGGGAGTGACGAGAGTCCCATCTGTCGCACTAGCGATTGAGAGAGCCCGCAGCTTGGTCACGAACGTACCATCAAAGGGTACGAGTCGGAATCGGATCGTGGCTATCGCATTGAGAAAGATGTTCTCGACAGGGGCACCATCCATCCCTCCCCCTTGGTCCGACTTGATGCCGTGTACCAGAGGGGTGATGGTGATATCCGCACCGTCCTGTGCTGTCCCGATCGCTGTCAGTGCATTAGCCGCACCGAACGGGAATTGGGGGGCAATCGGTCCGTGTACGTGATACGAGTTAGCCATTGACTATACTACCATTAGAATGTATGACTAACTATGGTTCTCATTGAGATAGACACGGCGGGTGTAGAACTGCCGAGTCACATGGCACCGCTGATTATTGTAGTTGAACCCTGCGTAAGATCTCACACACCTCATCGGCACCAAGTCATCAGGTACAGCATAGTAGGGACTATCTAATAGTAGCTTAGCTAAAGCCAGTCCGGCCTTCATCGATGGATCTTGTCCATTGAAGAGTATGGCAAAGTTGATCGCATCGGCATCCCCGAGTAACTGGGCATAGCACTCGATCAGGAACCCCCCGTCAGCAGCGTACTTGGCATTCACCCTATCCCATGCGAGCATCCCCCCGTAACTCCCCGGCACAGGTTCTTCACCCATGTCCTTGAGGATGACGTAGGGGACTCTCTGTTGTACCGAGGTGAGAGACCCTTGAGTAGTTACAGGAGCTTCATCGAGGTAGATAGGAGGGAGTACCCCTCCGCACACTGCTGGGAATGCGGTAGGGTTGAGAGTGGCGTATAGGTTCTCTACAGCCTTGATCGCCGATAGGACAGGCTGAGCCATTATTGTAGCTTGGAGAATTCAGTACGAGTAGATAAACCGTAGCGATGTTGGTCCGGATGTAGCTTAACTTGACATCTACCTGACGTTAGATACCATTTGAAGAACCCAGCATCATCTACTTCCTGCCCGTCACATTGCACCTTCCCGCCTTTGGATGGTAGAGAAAAGTCTCCTAGTTCGTCCTTATTCCCCCTCGCCGTGACCATATCTGGTCTATTAGGTACTACCACTATCGAGTAGACTTCATATTCTTCTGGCATTAGATCATCTCCATGGCGTCTATGTACGATATAGGGGGGATATTACCGGCTTGCCGATTAGGTGACCGTAGCCCTTGTAGGATGAAGGTACGACCCGTGTCAGTAGCAACTAGTTTCGTCCCTCGTACCAGAGTGACCGACAGTGCTGAGGACAGTATCCCGATGACGTTACCAGTCCTCACCTGATTCTGTCCCAGCATCATCATCTGACCGCTACTAGTTGTGTTGATGATACAGGGGCATGATGATTGGTCGGGTGTGTCCGCCCAGTTCAGTTGTACACCTCCTCCGTAGTCCTGCGTAGGAGCTAGGGGTAGATATATGTCGATTGTATGAGGTGGCATATCTAGGATAGACATATCTACCTAGGGGATGAGATACGCTGGTACGGAATACCTCCCTCGATCACACGGGGGTATAGCACCGTACCGTAAGGGTGGATCGCCGCTACCATCGAGTCGTAGACCGATGCACCCTCTTCGTGATTCGGGAAGTAGTATTGATACTCTGCTACCTCACCCTGTCCTTCCGGTCCCTTGAAGATCACACTGAGTTGTGACGCACCTCGAGCGAATGGGTTAGTACCAGTCGAAGGAGTTGCACCGAATAACTCAGCCTCACCGATGATACGTCCGAACTTCCTCACCAGACTATTCTGTCTAGCATCCTCAAACTTGAATCGACTGATATGGGACGTAATCGGGGCGACTACCCACCCTGGATCGGAGATCGGGGTAATCTGCTGATTGAATTGCCTGTCACTGGGGATACCCCAAGGGTACTTAGGATTCCATCCTGTATTCACTTGAGGGAGGGTCTGTACAGTCGGTACATCCCATGAATACTGTTTGAGTTGTGACATGATAATAACCTAAGAGCCGTGTGTCTTCTCTGAGAGAAAGAGGACTACCGAGGGATCGTACAACCGAATCCATGTGCTGATAGAGACTCTGCTAGTGCTGCTAGTCCCTCTTCGGATCTCTCTTTACTCCCACAATTCAATAATGTACAGGGTGCTTCTATACCAGAGATATTAGCTACGATGTGAGTATCTTGAACAAATATACTCTCAGCTTTGTCTAGATTAATCAAAACCTTATTAGGGGTATAGATCCACATATCTTTTCCTCAGAGAAGTTAGGCGATACAGGCCGCCATATTCCGGTAGGGGTTCAATAGTCCAGCTATATCAGGAGACCCTAGTATACCTTGGATAATACTCATAAGACTGTAAGAATAACCGTCCCACGACTCCCCTAGGGGTTGTACACCGTACCTAGGAGTATTCAACACTCGGGAGACAGCCATACAAGCCGCTAGAGTGATGTCAGGAGGTAACACCACATCCGTTACCCCGTCCGTGTGATACCCCCCGTTGAACACCACCTGTATCGCACCAGGGTTATTAATCCGCTTGGAGGCGACTGTATAGACCGGCTTGAAGAAGGACAGTCCCCACACACCCCCCTGTAGATACTGGACTACCCCGTTACTACTTACAGTCGGGTCAGACTGATCCGGCTCCAACAGATAGTCCACATAGGGGGTCAGGAGGCTACTACTCGTGAACTGTGTTGGGTTACCGTTCGCGTACCAGTTCAGATAGAGATTGAACGAGGAGATGTAGATAGGGGTCTGCTTGAATAACTGTATCTGATTGGTACGGGGGGCGGAGAGGATGAACGAGAAGGATGCGTACTCTAGAGTTCTCTGTAGATACTTCTTAACCGCACTATCGACGGCAGTGCAGATCTGTGTTAACTGAGCAAGTTGACCACCGGTGAACGTCCTATTCGCATAGGTCATCCACTCGGCGGGTGTGATAATCGACATGTTACCTACCTAATCCTCTCGGTAGGACTCGAACCTACGTTTCTGGATACTCCCATCCCGATAACACATGAGACCTCTAGAACAGTCTCCTTAGATCGGTTTACAGTGAGTAGGCGTCCCTATCTCACCTCGGTTTCACCAGCGTCCTAGCCTCTAGACGACAAGAGAGTACACACCTTATCGTCTAGTACATAGAGTTGTCAATTAGCTAGCAACCGCTTTCGTCACACAGAACGTGAACACCGGTTGCTCGGTAGTAGTCCCAGTTAGGTCTGTAACAGTAACTTTGAACGATCCAGCACCGATTGCAGTCACCACGGCACTATATGCATCGGTTCCAGACTTTTGACAGATGTCAACCAAGTCATTCGCCCCCACGGACGAATTACTAACTGTAAAACTGAACGGGGTTGCACTTCCAGCAGCGGACACGAGAGTGATCTGACCGCAAGGGGTATTGATCGTCACCCCAGTGGTACGACTAGTACCCTGAGTAACGGTCCCACCCGCTCCCGTCGCATACCCGATCCCACCACTGCTACTACTACTGAGGATCGATCCAGCAGAAGCGACGTTACCATTCGATGCCGTGACATTGAACTTGTTGGTGTTGACCGAGACGTTACCTGTCACTGCCAGAGTGGAGGACAGGGTAACCGCACCAGTCACACCAAGTGTACTACTGAGGGTAGTAGCCCCAGTAACCCCCAGAGTCCCACCGATCGAAGCATTCCCACTGGTCGTGATCGAGGTGAACGAGGTAGTAGAACTAGTCAGTTGCAGGAACACCGGACCGTTCACAACTGACTGAGTCGTGATCAGGAAGTTAGCTGTACCAGTCGCACAGGTCGAAGGGGTAATCTGCACCCCGACGAAGTTACTGGCATCAGGAACAGCCCATGCGTAGGTCGAGTTGTCAGACGGGGAGAGGGTACTACCCCCACCGACACTGGCGAATGTGGACAGGTCGATCAGTCCTACATTGAACCAGTGCGTACCATCAGTAGTCGCTTGGACGGTAAAGGCGAGAGTACCGTAAGTACCACTCACCTGAATCGTCCAATAGTTCTGAACACCACTCAGAAGGGTGTTATTGACCGCTGTAGTCGGAGCGGTACTCGGTACTGAGAGACTGACTGCGGCCATGTATGTGAGTCCTAGTTAGAGGCTAAGTACCGAGTCTGTTCTCTGAGAAAGAGGATGGACCATACCGCCTAGATATTTTGTGCGACCCCAGTGGTGTATCCAGGGTTGAGTCCCCCGAACTTCGAGGCCATCAGGAACCCAGCGAAGATATACACACTGGTCCCGACAATCGTAGCGACCGCACGGACGTACTGGTAAGGTAGTGCCGTGATCGATGCCGCTACAGGCACTTGGAACGGGATGATCTGCATGGCAGTCGGAGTCGTGGTAATCGTAACGGCATCGTTATTCCCCTGATCCGTACACGTTACCCAACTACCCAGTCCGTCTACCGATGCTTGACACGTTACCGTAACGGAAGTCAACCCCACTGCCGCACCGACTGCGACTAGAAGGTTGATCCGGTTCGGTCCCACGAGAGTCTGAATCGCCCTCCCGTTCGTCGTCCCCGAGATCTGTTGGGGATCGAGAGAGGGTTGTACGGCTGCGACGATCTGGCTGAGATCGTTAAAATAGCTAGCGATTGTAGTATCCTCTTAAGAGTTAGATGGTGGGATGGATTTCACATCCCTGCATCTACCTCCCGGTAGACTCTGACCCGAGGGCAAAGGGATGCTCGGGAGTTCACCCCTATCTCGGACTGCACACATCTAGACTATCTAATACTCTTTAGAAGTTAGGTCCAAAGCCCTGAACGTTCGGAAACCAGAGGAACGCACTCGGATACTGGAATCCGATGTCCCCGTACATAGTCCCCTTGAGGATCACTTGATCCCGCAAGAAGGACACCCCGTCATGACCGTAGGTGAACTGGATCGCGGCGTATGAGGCGAAGATAGCGTATTGGAACATGCCGAAGAACACGTCAGACAGTCCGGTCCCAGACCCCTTCGTATTATTCAGCTTGAGGTTCGTAGTCTGGACTACCTTCCGTCCTCGGAACATGTTGGGGGAAGTCTCACCGAACCGTCGGAGTACATCGACCAACACCCCGGCTTGGTCACCAGCAGCAACAGCATCGGCACGGAGACCGACCGCTGATGCATACTGCATGGGGGCCATCACCCAAGTCCCACCCCCCGCGTCCATGTTGAACGACCGTTGACCGATGAACGCTGGGAAGTAGTCCCCGTACTGCGGAAGGAGTTGATTACCGTTAGTCCCGATACCTTTACAGGTACTAGTAGCAGGATTGGTACTGGTCTCGACGTTCAGGACGAGTCCGGAGTATTCGTTACTCGTCAGACCGAACGGGACCGAGGTAGACCCCTGACCGTACCATGCATACCCGTCGAGTTGCAGACCGAGAGATCGACCGAGTTCCATCTGACACATACTGTCGAGAGTACCAGACGTGAACTGAGTCCCTTCGGCAGTGAGACGGACCGCACCAGCGATCTTCTTAGCCGTCAGGTTCATCTGATCGGTAGTGAGTTGAGATACGGTGATGTCCTGCGACTCACCAACACTCTCGACACCAGGAGCCCCCATGATACGAGGTGCGACGTATCTCCCGTTCGGGGGGAGGGTCATCGCTTGGGCACCAGCAGCCAAGAACCCAGCTTGAGGCCGGATGAGGGGGATCACCTCACCCTGAATTGGGGGAGTTACTAAGTCGGACCCTAGACCGTCATCATATGCCGATTGGGACGACGTATTGACCGGTCCGGACTTGACGATCATCCCCGCATGACGATCGACGATATACCCCTTCCGTCGTAACCAAGCTGCTTCATCAGGGTCGAAGGTCGGTCGGGTGGACGCACCCATAACCGCCTTGACGTGCCGGAAGTCCGTTTCTACTTGACTACTACTCGTCAGCTTACCTCCATACGTCTCGTTCAGGTTGATCGGTAGCCAAATCCCCCCATCCATAACATTAGGGGCGGATAGGGCACACCCCGTCCGATCCAGTACCGACTTGTACATCTTGCAGATAGCCGCTTCATGAGGGGCCATCCGTTCATCCTTGGCGATGAATGCACGGAGGAAGTTATGGAAGTTGAAGGGCTGAGAGTCAGTCCCCCAACTCTTTGTCTCCATCGGTGGGGTGCCAGTTTCGATCATCTCTTGGGCACGGTCATTCGGTACAGTCTGAGCTTCCTGTACCGCTTTCTCTAACCGCTGAACCTCTGCCCGTGCCGTAGCGAGATCCTGTGCGGTCGGGATCTTGGGTTTAGCAGCAGGCTGATTCGGGTTGGTCTTACCGTTCGTGGTCGGCTGACGGTTACCGGTAGCAGGAGTCGCCATATTAGGGTCCGTAGGTGGTGACGGTATTACTACCGGTAGTCAGTTGCGGTCACGATCTCGGATGTCGAGTAGCTGTTGAGCTAGCTGTGATGCTTGGTCCTTCCGATTCATCAACTCTTGATATTCCTCTACTAATCTCGTCTCTTCAGGAGTTAGTTCCTGTTGTTCTAAAGACTTGTTTGTAGTAGAGGCGATCGGGGTTAGATCCTCCCTACGGAACCTGCGGGGTTTCCAGTCCATCGCTTCGAGTTCGGGGAATGATTTGAGGACTAGATACCCCTGAGGATCGACTAGTGGGAGACCACTGTCATCGAGTGACTTATTCTGTTTCTTCTTCTTAGGGTTAGACTCTTCCTCGTCCTCTTCCTCACGATCGAGGTTAGCCTCCTCACTCTCCTCTGAGTCGTCAGTCGCTTCCGGCTTCTCTTCTTCTTGTTCCGCTTCCTCTTCCTCGTCACCCCCCGTCTGTTCTCCCCCCTCCTCGTCTACAGGTGCTTCCTCTTCATCCGTAATCTCTTCTTCCTCTTCGGGGGACACCTCCTCCTCATCTACCATCTCCTCTCCACCCATCTCGGTAGACGACTCCGCACCCAGTCCCATAGTTGCCTGGTCTAGCTTCTCCTTGAGTGCTTCGGCTTGAGCAATACAGTCAGAAGCCATCTGCTTCAGCATGAGACAGGTCTTACCGATGTACTGTCGTGTCTCGATGTCATCAGACTGACTACCGTCCTCTTCGAGAGATGCACACCCATCCATCATGAACTGTGCAGCATTGAGTAGGGCACGTACCCCCGCTGACGGTTGACCACGACCCGCTGTATCATCAGGGACCATAATCATCTCATCATCGATCGGGTCTTCTTCTCCCTGGTACTCTTGATCGATGTCATCGAATGACTTACCTTCGAATCCCCCCGAAATCGACCGGAGGTGTTCGGCGTGCTTCTTCCCCGACTCCTCCATATGATCCGCTACGATACCGAGGTGGGTATCGGGAGATAGGCCGTGTTTCTGCATATGACTCTCAGCCTCATGCAGAGTCCTGTGTAGCTCCCCAGCTTTCTCATGCTGGTTAGCCGCAGCATGGAGGGATTCAGAGTGGTCGTGATTTAGTTCTAGATCAGCAGCACGACGTAAGTAGTCAGATGCACCCTTGTGGAAACTCTGTGCTCGTTCATGGTTACCAGACTCGGACTCTGTCCTAGCACGGTCCGATACGTGGGAGATCACATCTGCATTAGGATGGTGGTGTTGATCAAAGTGCCCGTGAGTCAGAGAGTGTGCCCATTCACTCTCAGCATGGGCTTCCCTCTTGGACCCCTCTAGATCCATTGCCTTAGTCTTCTTACCCCTCTTCTCCCACATGGAGTGAGCGATTGCATAAGCCTGCTTATTGTCCTTGACGGGCTTACCCCGTACCCCCTCCTTCATAATCTTCTCGATCTTCCCACTGATCCATTTGTTCTTCTCGTCATCTACTGACTTGTTCTCCATACCAGCGAATCGTTCTCCATGACTCTCATAGGCACGGTTATGTGCTTTAGCTGCTTCGTAATGTTCTCTTCTCTCACGGTGTAGATGGGGTCCAAACGACCTATATGCCGATTCATGGTAGTTTCTAGCACGTAGGTGACGCTCTGACGCTTCTGCCGAGTCTCCTCTCTCGGAGGCATCTAAGGCTAGTTGAGAGTGGTGATGTACGATATCGTGCTCTCCGCCAGTCTTAGGTATAGACGAGGTAACTTCGTGTGCTTCTCGGCTATGTTCTTCTGCTGACATCTCACCATGAGACTTCTTAGACTCTCCGAATGCCTTACCATTTCTCTGAGAAAGAGGAGTATGACCGTTATGGGACAGTGACGGCACCCGATTTTTAACCGAGTGTTGAGAGTCCAACTCATCTAGTGACTTCCGAAGACGGTGAACGTCCCCAGTGTCATACCCACCCCGTTCTTCCATATGATCGGCAACTACCCCCTCTGGAGTATCGTGAGGTAGTGTCTCGCTAGACCCCCCGTGGATGTATCCGTGAGCGTGATGGTGTGCCTTGGCGGTACGATGTGCCTCAGCAGCATCTTTATGGAGACCGGCTAGTCGATCATTTCCCTCGGTCAATGCCCGTTCATATTCCCGATCGTGAGTTTCGGCTGACATGTCGTGATGTTCAATAGCCGCTTGTCGAGCGTTGTTAGAGAATACGACACTCTTCCCATCCCTTACCGGAACACTTCTAGCGTGACTTTGGGCTCTTAAGGCCGATGTCCGTAGTCCGGCTAGTCTCCCCCATCTCTCAGACTCCGAGTGTAGGGACAGTGCTTTCTCAGTGGCTTCCTGTGCCGAATTAGAATGTTTAGTAGGATTAACGGCTTTGACTACCTGTCCGTTGCGGGAAGGAGTATCGATACGAACTGATACAGACCTAGGACGGGACATCAAGGCTGAGTCATCAGTAAAGGACTTGAGTACGAGAGGATGACACCGCTCTCCCGTCAGCAACTTACCAGTCCGAGCGATCTCATATGCTTTACAGATCGTGTCATTACCGTCCGCTAGAAGAGTTCTGCATCCAGGGTTGACAGGAGTCCGAGCATGGGCGTACCCATGACCGTGCCATCGTTCGTAGTGGTAAGCATCTCGATTATCAAGTAGCGACTTGGTATTCAGACTCCAGTAGTCAATCCCCTCTTGGCCGATAGGAGTGAACTCGATCGATACCCCAGTGGCGATATCATCCCTGATCAACTGTTCACACTGTCGGGCGGTGTCGAGACATTCCTGAATCGAGTACGTACCAACCTTACGACGGGTCCGAGGGTCATCGAACTTGGTCCGATCCACACCGTCTAGGTCATTCATACTCTTGAAAAAGATGGACTCTCCCACAGCGACTGGATGAGTCTCGTTCTTCCAGTTCAGCGACTTGATACTGACCGCACCATGACCAATCGGGATCTTATGAGTCCAGTTAATGACTGGGTACTCTTCGAACGGTGTCCAGATACCGCCATCGGGACGAACATAATCCCCTGCAATGTCATGGAGAGGATATGTTAAGATAGACTCGACAGGACCATTGGCGAGTCGAGACTTAATAATACGGCCCGTGAGTGCCGTTAAGTGTTGAGGAGTGTTCATCACCCCGTCATCGGAGATGGGGTGTTATCTTAGTTGGGGGAGTGACTATATGGCTAAAAGTAATCGAGGTAACGGCCGTCAGGACTTCTCTGAGAAAGAGGAGAGTAGCCGGCCTATGATCACTCCGGACCCTAAAATACAGGATCTAGTAGTCAGTCGGGGGGATAGGATTATGATTCATACAAATCTTACTATAGGTGAAGGTGAGGCTACTCCCTCTTCCTCAGAGAATACTAACAGCACTCCCAAGAAGTCTCGAAGGAAGGAACCTCCTATCGCCATCACCATGTTAGATCCTACCGAGGTAGGTCTAGCACTGTGGAGAGCGAGACTACTATTCGTCACCTTTATCGATCAGTTGGCCCTACTCCTTACCGACAAGATCACAGCAGCACAACTCAAGAAGGCTGCACAGGACGAGAAGTGTCAACTACTCTCCACTATCGAGAAATGGGAACCGATCAAGAGGATACAGGGGGTGCTAGATCGTATCCCTGTACCCCCCGATGCCGATATTAACCCCAAGACTGGACTTGATCAGGAGGATGAGGGAGATGAATGACTTGGAACTGATATGGTGGCCGGATGAGGCGATACTGTACATTATGGGAGATGAGGAGTATTATGTGATCATAGCGGATAACCCATTCGGCTACTCTTGGTTACACTCGAAACAGAACTGACATCCTCTTCTCTGTCTCGATCCCTCTGAATCGAGACACAAACTCCCTCATCGCATAGATACCCCATCGACGGGTCATCCATAGACCCGTCCAGGACCATCCCTCTCGATCAGGGTGGTCCTTGTCCCATCCTAATACCTGTGGGGTAACGATGATAGGGGTTCCGGCCACATACACCGTGACTCGGAACCCTAGGTTCCTCACCCTGACGATCGACCAGGGAGTTCTTCTAGTACACGGATACTGGAGAATCCTCTTCCATAAGAACCCATACTGTTTCTTATACCACTTCACCACCATCTCAGCAGCTTCACGGGCGGTGGGTTGAGACCCGAGATAGACGGTCCTCTCATTCACACGGATGATAGCTTGATACCCCCGAGGACGGGAGTTGCACTTGTATACGTCTCGATAACGCCCAGTCCGGGCGTTATAGAGGATGTCAGTATCGTGCATTCAGGTACTCTTGATAGGCCCGTTCAACGGCTCTCTTAGCAGCGGATAGGGTCTTCATCTTAGGTCGAGCAGGAGGATTCTGTAGATTATCAGAATCGAGACCCCATCCATATCCATTTTCCTTGGTACTACCTAGACCACCGCAATAGGGCGGTAGTCCTACGAACCCTACTCGATGTACACCTACATGATACCCATGACACCTATAACCATGTTCCCAATGGAGTTGTTCGGTCATAGTCGGGATTATACAGAGGCGAGAGTCCCATAGTCTACAGTCGGTGTATCATCGGGGAGTGACTTATTCTTCCTCTCCTCTCTCAATCGCTTAGCGTGTTCTTCATGGATATCGGCAGCATTTAGATGGTATACACGGGCGGTATCGTGTATAGACTTCACTTCAGGATCGTTAGATTCCTCAGATGAGAACTTGTGCCCCTCAGCGATATTACGGTGTCTCTGTGCGATTTGAGAGTGATTCGGCTTATCTCTCTTCAACTGATTCCTGATCGCACTACTGTCTAGCGTCCTCAGATACTCTCTCCCCCCGTTACTATGTTTCGACTCCTTGGTACGGTCTAGGGCCAGATTGGATACGTGTCGGGGTTGCTCAGACCCGTGAAATAGACTCTCTCTTTCCCCCATCGACTTTGTTCCCCTCTTCTCATTCATCTTCTCCCCAATCGCCTTAGCTTCCTCATGATCCTTAGCCGAGATATGGAATGCTCGGATTACAGGGAACCCAGCTTCCTTGAACTTGGCTAACCTCTTATGACCGTCCACTACATAGGACTGATGCTTGTCATCCTTCCATAGTGCGATAGGGGGCACCTTCATAGGATCGATTAACTTGAACTCCTCACTCCGTCTCTCCTCTGATAGTCCGTCCTGACCATCGAACTCCTTATACTGTAACTTCTCAGGATCACACTGGATCGACCCCACCACACACCACTCGATCTTACCCCCGTGTCGGAATGTCCCGTCTGGATGACGATGGTACTCTCGGTCCTCATCATCGATCACGACACCGTAGGGACTGGAGGTGACCGGCCAAGGGGTGTCCTCAGTCGATTTGACCTTCCTCTTACTCTCCTGTAGGGCTCTCTTAGCGGCTTGAGACTTACTCAGTCGCTTCCCCTGATACCCTTCCTTGACGAGTTGCTTGGTCCTCTTCCGTACCCACCCCTGAGACTTGGGGTAGTTAGAGACGAGAGTTCCACCAGTAGAGTCTGTGTAGGCGGATTGGGGCAGAGACTTACCTATAATACGATCTGCCATCCTCTCGTCGCCCTCGTCACGTACTCGATCGGATGTTACATGTTCAGGGGTGTCCTCTCTGAGACCGTACTTCTTATTATGATGAGCTACTAAATGGGCGTGAGCAGCTATCTCATTGAGTCTCTTACCTCTCTCGTGTCCTCTCTTGTCTTGAGGACTAATGCCCTCTCGTTCTAAGTGCTTACCGTGTTCTTCTGCCGCTAAGGAGTGATAATGATAGGCTTTTAGATGGTCTGCCTCATCCCCCTCGGTAACACCCCGTAACGCCTCTCTATGTCCCTTCTGAGAAAGATTAGCTGGATGAGATAATGGATATCGTTTTGTACGATTGATGACAGTGGGGTCACTCCTACTAGACGCTATGTGTGCATCAAGACTAGCACGGTAGGCGTCTATAGATTTACCTACCCGTCGAGTCGATCCCTGTTCTTGGTCGTTCTCCATATCCCCCATATCCTCAGACTCGTCAGTCCCCTCACCAATCGGTTGACCGTTCTCATCCAACTCCTGCTCCTTCTGTTGGTAGAGGTGGTCATCACCCCCCAACATATCCAGGAACCACTGTCCCAACTTACGGACCTTCCCCATATCAGGGACTTCACCTCTCGTCCCATTGGGATTGAGAGTATGATGGAGTTCAGCCAGTGTGTGTGCTGCGGCTAATCTCGACACCGACTGTTCAGGAGCAATATCCGTCACAGGAATGTGTACCAGTGCATCGGCGACTGCATGACGGGCATGAGTGTTACCGTGTTTCTCATCGATCAGTCCGTATAGTTTCTCACTCTTATTACGGAACCGATCCATCAAGGATTTGGGGGCATGGACTGGGAGTCCTAGTACCTCGGTCAACTTCTCCTGTGCCATCTTGTTCAGATGGTGAGAGGAGTTGTATGGAGGGGGGCTAACTTCCGGTCGGGGGTTCTCTGAGAAAGAGGAGATCTCGTCACTATCCTCAGGGTTACCTTCAGTGTGTGACTCTCGGTCGTTACCGTTATCGTCCTTTTCTAACCTCCCATAGTCCCGACTCTTATCCCTCGACTTGACCCTTAGTAGATCGTCCCACTCTAGACGGGACTTGAACCCCGTCCCCAGACTCCTGATTCGATGTGCCGTCTCCTCATCCCCTTCATCATGGACCTTATCGGCGATGATTCCAGGGTCAGTGTCAGGATGGAATCCATGAACCTGTGCATGGTGTGCGGCTAGATTATGGGCAGCAGCACGACCATGAATATACTGTGCATACTCATGTCTCTTGGCCAAGTCCCCTACGGCGTTATTCGACCCTGGATCATGCTCATGGAAGGCAAGATCGTGGTATCTAGCAGCTTTTAGATATTCACCCGACTTAGCCGCGTCGAGTGCTTGTTGGGCTCTTCGTCGGGCTGGATGCTCATGGTGATATGTGGAGGCAGTCGTAGCATGATGTGCTGACCCCGAGAATCCTACTGGATCTAGTGCTTTGTACGTGACGGTAGACGGTGTGTGTACTACCTCTCTCTCAGAGAACTGAGTCGGGACGACGGGTTGACCCCTCTGAAAGAGAGAGAGAAGAGTCACCAACTGAGTCGTCTCACTCTTACCCTTATCGATACCCCGCTCGTAGGACTCACGGGCGAGTCTCTTAGCTTCCTTGCGTGCTACTGAGATCGGGACGAGTGGTTCGGTCATGATCAATCCACCTTCACGTCGGTCTTACTCTTCGTACCCTGTCCGACCTGTCGATACTCTCTGTGAGATAAGGAGAGTGCCTCATCCTGAGTGTAGAGGTGTTGTCCCCGTTCCCACAGTACACCCCCACTCTTTTCCCTCAGTACGATCCTGAACCCGAATCGTCTGATAAACTGATCTTCCTTACACGGTCCACTCTCATTCATCACAGGATCAGGTAGGGTGAGGATACTAGCACCGTCGTTATTCACTCCACCCTTGAGCTTATAGTTCGACATAGATTACCTCACCAGTTCGTATTGTTGGTGAAATACATCCTCTTCTCTGACCCGAACTGTGCCATCGGATTCTCTTATTATCCAGTCACCTACTCTAGCTAGTAATTTATGTTCCGAATTAGGGAGAGGGATTTGTATATCACAAGAGAACTTACCTTTCTCCATTTTGCTGATATATTCCCAGTCGACACTATAAGACTCACCTAGAAACGTATTAGCAGTATCGGGATGACCGTCCCATCGAACTGCGTGTATCAGATCGGACTTCTTACAAAAGGTATGCAATTTACCCTCCTGTGACGGATAGGACTGATCGACGTAGTAACTTCCTCACCGACCTAGGGTCAGATACCACTCTCTGAGAGAGAGGAGGTACGGGACTGACACCACCTGTAGGAATTTCCCCCGTTTTCCCAATAGGGTCGGGTAGGGACTTACTCTCTTTCCCGCCCCCCTTACTCGGTCTAGGTGGTAGTGTCCCCTTTCCACCCTTATTCTCAGGTCGGGGGGGTTCCTCAGACCCACCGTCAGTTACCGCAGCGACACCCCCCTCATCTACTTCTCCAGTACCCTCAGCGAGTTCTAGTCTCTCCTGTTGAGACACCATATCTACTCCTGCGGCTTGCTCTTGCAGCTTGGTAAAGATCGAGGGGAGTACGTCACCACCGTCTACCGGCTTGAGTCCCCGTCGTACCCTGATCTCATTCACCATCATCGTACCGTCTACGGCCCCAGCTTGGTTCTGTTGCTCCACAATCGTAGGGTCATCTAACTTCGGCATCACGATCGAGCATCGAATACCCTTTCGAGATAGACCCCAGTCCTTCACAGGACCGTCAGTCAGGGTGTTCGCGACCATCCCCAAGAAGGGTTCATAGGTCGAGATACGAGACCGTTGGATCTCGGCCCAGTCCTCTGCATACGATCCCGTTGTCTTGAGTCCTACCGTCGAGAGGTTAATCCCGAACACCCCCGCGAGGGTCTGTCCGGCTACCCGTTCCCACTCGGTAGAGAACCCCATGACATCAGCGGAGGGCTTAGTAGGATTCACCACGGCGGCAGGACGGGTAGGATCTCCCCCACCGAAGAACATCGCCTTACCGTGGTTATCAGGTCCGGAGTGTACGGCTTCATACTCGGCACGGGCCGCGTCCATCACCTCTTTGGTTGCACCCGGCATATCAATCACCACAGACGGATTAACCCCGTTCTGCATGACACTCCAGCAACTACGGTCGATCATCTCCAGTAGATCGATACTCACCTGATTAGCTTGAGTCGGTGAGACTGGGGACCAGTTATAGAGGGGGTGGGGATTCTGGATGATGTAGAAGTTACGAGCATCGATCGTAACCCCAAGCATCCCACTGATCGCAGTAGGAATTACGCCTATTAGTCCTGCTGGATAAAAAGGTTGGATACGGTAACCACCCAGGGGATAGATATTACTGCTGAGTCCGGGGACGGGGACCACGAGAGCCGTAGGGACCACGAATAACTTACCTGGGGCTCCAGCCTTGTTATGCGGACCCCAGATCATTACCCGACCTGTCAGATAATACTGAATGATGATCTTGGCTAGGAATGTGGGCCAAGTATCGACCTTATTAGGGTGTCGTAGAATAGATACCAGAGGGTGATTCTCAAAGGGGGCGTACTCCACATCCTGTTGTGACCCCCCTGGATTAGCACGACCCTCGATACCTCCTACCCTCTTCTCCAGTCCGATCTTTGATGCCGACATACTACTGATCAGGGTCCGACACCCCATGTAAATAATCGACTGGTAGTGTTGGACTTGATTGAACGGTGAATTGAGAGGATAGGACGGTAGGTTATTGTTGAACGTCGCCTCTAGGTACTTTGCATAGTAGGCGTTAGCTGGATCTCTCTGTATCTGCTTCGCCTCCCATTCTCTCCGTCTCGGTAGGAATGCACTGGTCGGGATATCGAGTTGACCAGTAGACGGAGCTAGACTCGGGCCCTGAGTCCAGTTCGGTTGGTAGTATGACGAGGGAATCATAGACCGTCCCCAGTAGTATCTAGAGGAGATAGAACTACTGGGGAGGATACCGTCTTAGAATTGTGAAGGGGACTAGAGTAGAGAAGTGGGATGGGGCGTGACTCGAAGTGTTAGTGCTGCACAATCCTCTGCTTCTCTTCTAGTAGAGTAAATTACTCCTCTTATCCGAGTATCCCCTCTGTCCCGATACGTCTTATACCAATCTATATGTAGTCCGCTATGATCGAATCGTCCTTCCATATCTTTATTATGGCACTCGGCAGAGTCGAAGTACCACCCGTCATATGTCCTCCAAGGCCATCTATCTAATCGAGCCAATTCCTCATATCCCTTTGCCCTCGGATCTCCAATATCCCATAGGTGTTCAGCCAACATCATACGGGTAGTCTGGTCTGTCGGGTCTTTATCTAATATTGACTGTAAGGCGGACTCTATATCTGTCATAACACTACCTCTATATCTCCAACAGACAGTAAATGATCGGTACGGCTAAGGCAACCAGTACGACCATGAAGGTGATCATGTCGTCTAGTTTATCTTCTTCAGACATCTTTACTCCCTATCTTGATGTCCCATTCGACCGTGTCATAGGTCTCATTAGCTTCCTCATCCCAAGTCCTACCCAACTGTACGTGTTCTTGCAATAGGGGCACTCTCCACCGACCCATTCCTCTACTTGTAGATCGAGGTTACAGAAGGGGCAGTAGATGGTTGTCATCTCAGGAACCTCACTGATATATTCCATCCTTGATTATACACTACCTAGTAGTGTAGGATATCGATGGAACCGAATATATATTATATATTATATATACTAATTAGAAAAAGACCCCCCCCCCCTAGGAATTAGGAAGGAGGGGTATAGGTTATTTGCCCACTACTTCCTTTGCTCCCATAGGTTCAGCCTTGTTAGTGAAAGTGACAGGTGCGATCGTGTAGACCTTGGGATCACCCCAACTATTCTTGACCGTGAATGGTTCTCCTGACTCTACCTGCACATGAGGAACCTTGGTAGGGCTATTCTCTTCTGTGATATCCGGTTGCTCTGTCCTTTTGATCTCGATTACCGGACCGGGGCGGAAGATCACTGAGGCGATACCTACACACGCGATAGCAATGATAGCTACGATACCTACCTTGTAGATACCGTTATCTTCGTTCTGGTTGTTCACTGTTGCTCCTTAACCTTGAGTAGTTCATCAATCTTCACCTTGGGATCGGGTAGTGCCTCAAACTCGATCCCATCATAATACTGCACCGCTAACTTGTGGTCCGTCACATAGTCTCGCCAGTTCACGTTATAGAACTGGAGGATAGTGTGAGTCTTATCAACTGTACTCTGACCCTTGGACATCAGTAGTCCACCAGCACACTCCCCTGTCTTACAGAGGAGTCGGTGACCGTACTTCTTCATGAGGGCATCGAACACATCAGTCGGCATACTCATCAGCTTGAACCCGCCCATAAATTCCCCCTTATAGTTACAACACAGATGTTCTAATACGTATTCAAGATGATCGGTTGGTATCTTGCACTGATAGACTATCTGTTCACCTATCTTAAGGGCGATACTGGTACTAGGGGGTAATGACGGATAGGGGAGGTCAGTCCCGAACTCGATACCCTCAAAGCTATGATCCTCTATCTTGTCCACTATCTTGACCGGTCTGCCTCTGAATGTGCCCATTATCTACCCTCCCCTATCCGTGTGATCAATCTGACTGTGTTCACCAGGATCTCATGACACCGACTGTTCTCCCGATAGACCGCCTTCTGTAGACCCAACTTGATCTCTTGGAACATCCTTACATACATACTCTTCTCAGGTTGTAGACTGGGGGCGATCTTGCTGATGATCTCCTTTGTCAACTCCTCGATCTGTGCTTCGGTCATCGGATTCCTTTCTCTGAGAAAGAGTACAGTAGGGACAGGGTATCCCTCGGAGGCGACCATTGATCCTCCGGACTACCAATGTGCCATACCCTCTACACCATCTACAGGGGGACGTTGTTCCCATCTACCAAGTCCTTACGACGACGGGAGATAATATTGGCTGCTGGAATGTGATAGTAGCTCTGGGTACTGTCCCCGTCCTCTACATCCCTCCCAGCGTTAGAGATGAAGTTGACGATATCCCCGAGTTCCAGTTGAGTGATAGAGATGAAGTGCCCGTGGTCATCCCAGTGACCAGGACCGATCCCGATTACCTTCCCAGTGTCCATAGGCACTTGCTGATTCTGGGGACGATGTAACATCCCCACCTTCTCCGGCTTATCGAACCTCTTGATGATGACCATGTTGAGCCGTGGTTCGAAGGGGCAGTCAGGGGTCATCTTAGCTGTAGGTGCATAAGGTCCGTCCGCATTAATCTCATGGACGTTCTTATTCACCACGTCCCCCTTGTTCTGGTTCGTCTGCTTGATGTTCACGTTCCTTACTCCTTCTCTGAGAGAAAGTAGATACCTCTACCTCTTAGTTAGTAGAGCGGTAGGTATTATACCGAGTTCGACTTAGCTAATCATCTCCTCGGTATCGGGTAGAACTTGGGGTCGACCTTTCCATTCTTGGGTACTGTACTTACTACCTCGAATGTACTCTTCACGGGCGGGGTAAGGATCATGTGGATGAGGAGGACAAAGGCATCTGCTTCATCAGGTGACCGTCCTATCATGTCCTTGAGAGTCAACCTCTTGTCCTTACTGTCCCTCTTCTGCTTAGGCGGTAGAATCTGAATCCCGTCCTCGTTATATTGAATGGGGAACTTAGACAGTTGACGGTGTAGCTCTGCTAACTCAGGGGTGTTTGATGGGATGCCGTATCCTGGTGGATCTTGAAAACCCCCTGACCCAGTGGGAATGGGATTCGGATCGAGAAGCTTGGACGCCTCTGCGTATAGTTGCACCCGTCGTGATCGGTATATCGCCTTCTGTTCCTTCAACTCCTTCTCTTCCTCAGAAGAAGGATTCTGGATTAGATTACTTGGCGTCTCCCCGAATCCAATCGTCCTGACGGCATACCCCTGATCCCTCAATCGATCGGCGTGCTGCTTCCCACCACCCCCCCTGTCGAACCCCACATTGTAGGCGTATATATTCCATTTCCTCATGAGTCCGAGACACTGTCCAGTGATGACAGAGGTGTCAGGAGTTCTAAGGCTCTGCAATTCGAGGATACCCCGTATATCTCCAACACAGAAGGCTGTATTGTCACCACCCTCTCCGACATCCACCCCCATATAGATATCTCCGCATCGTAATGACTCATTACCAGATTGGGGGGGTCGGATACCGTATCGAACGGTATAAGGCTGCAACTCATTAGCTATCCTCTCGGCTCTCTGTAACCATCCTTGGGGGAATAGGAATAGTCCTGGTCCCTTATAGAACTGGGCGTAGAGTTTGACCGTCTTCTCATGGTCATTTAGGGTATTGCTCCTCTCTACGAAGTCAGCCCATGACAACACACCGGGGATGACCTGCTCCCCAGTGGGTTGCTGTCCTGCCGCTATCTGAGCATGAGCTAGTCTCACACTTGGAGACTGCATAGCTGAGATACGGATGATCTTCCTGAATAACCCCATGACCGTGTCTATTCTCTGAGAAAGGGGGGACTAGGACGACTTAAGATCCCATAGACATTTAGCGTACTGTTTAGATAAACCTGTCTGTAGACCTAACACCCACTCTAAAGTTCCTATCATCAGCTTGGCGGCCGTACTCTTCTGTATGTAGATGGCACAAAGGACTATATCATCGATGGTATTAATTGCGGACTCGTACTGAGATACTACTTTTCTCAAAGCTTCTAGATCGGTCTTGATATCATCTTCTGTCTTCATGTCGCTCCCTCCACTTTCTCTGTTTCTCAGAGAAGTAGTTGATATGAACTAGACACACACTCTTCTCACCATGTCGAGGACGGCTACAGACTAGACATAGACCCAGTCTTTTCTTCTTCTCCGTCCTAGACCGACCGTTACCCCTACACCGTACACAGGTCTTATAGGGGTATCGACACCATCTCAGCCGACAGTGGGAACATAACATGACTTCTCCCACTCCTGACGACAGTACCTTTTAGCCGCTACCTTCAGCTTATCCAGTCCTACCATTCGATTACCGTTATACGAGGCTACGATATTACTCGTCCCTTCTGCGATGATCCTCTTACCCTCTTCTGGGAGTAGATCGAATAGACACTTGGGGAGTACATAAGCTCGATCTAGACCCGGTTCCCCTTGACCCTGTACATACCAGTAACAGTACATCGCACCGTAGATCATCCCTATCACTGGTTCACGATCGATGATAGTAATCTCAGCCGGCTCCCGACCGACCACTGGGGCGATGGGATCGAGTCTCCCGTCCCCTTCAACGAGCACCCGGGTCAGGTCGTCCTTCTCCCACTCTCCCCCGCAGTGGACACACGGCGAGTACCGACTGTCCCAGTCCCACACCTCAACTTTCCCTTGCCCATCACAGTGCGGGCACACCTCACCCACCAACTGCCCCACCGTACACCTCACACCCTCCAGCATCCCCCGTCGCACGTACCCCGCCGGTCCGGATTGGGTCGGGTCGTGGGCGAGGAAGCCGGAGTGGTCCCAGAAGACGTTGAGGCCGGGGAACCACGTCGCATGATGGGTGGTGAGGAGGGTTGATTCACGCTGCCGTCGCGGGGGAATCCGGTTGCCGTCTTCGTCCCGCGTTCGGTCGATACCGCACGGGCCATTGTGGTGCTGGCCGCCACCCCGGAGTCGCACGCAACCGCCACAGCCACACGTCCGGCGGATTTCGGCAATCTGGATCTGGAGGCGGATAAATTCTCCCCTCGCGGTCACGGCGTCGGGGGTGCGGCCGGTGCCGTCACACTGCGGGCATTCGTCACACTCCTCCCACGCCGCCCGTGACGTTGACCAGATCTTCCCGTCGCACTTGCCGCCGAGCCGGGGGCACTTCACCTCGCCGCCCGTCTCCCCCAACCAGTCCGCCCACACCAACCTAATATTGTCATCACTAGGGTTGTCATGAATAGCAGCGAGTAGACCATACTCAGTAGAGGCACTGGTCATATGATTAACTCCCCCTTAGGGTACTCCTTGTCTCCAGCCTCAGTATTGTTCTTCCACCACGTAGAATTATCCGATTCCCAACAGTTACCGATCGCTAGCATTCGATGAAACCACCCAGAGGCCATTGTGTAATACGAATTGGGAATAGATGAGCATTCATCAGGTAAGAATAGTGTCCTAGGAATCCCATCCCCTGTCTTAGCTACGTGATGACCCTGCATCGAGGCGATACGGTCTGGTGAGGCAACCTTACCTACAATATAAGATAGTGGGTCTATCTCACCCTTCTTAGGGCCAGTCATAATCACCCTCTTGATATGAAGGTGATTGACGATTAGCGGACCCTTGGGGTAGATTAGCGGATATTGACAGTCGTTAATCCAATCCTGCATCTCACCCCAGAGTACCTTCAAGTGGTCTTCACTAGCAGAAGTGGTAACGATCTTACAGGGAGACCGAGTGAGGAAGAACCAAGGACAGGTGAACCCAGCTACATAGTCCTTGCCCATAACGTTAGCGGCCGGTACGTAAGTCTCCTTATTCTCAACTACACTCTGTAGTATCTCCTGCTGCTCCTTATAGAACTTCCTCTTAGGCCAACCCCACTGCTGGAACTTAATGGGATCAGCGGGTTTCATCCTATCGTTCTCCTAGGAGTAGCAGTTAGTGCAGGGTCTTGATATCTACCGTTAAACGACTTGATTAGTTCAGCTAACTCACTACTAGTGAACCCTGCAAATGACTCTCTAACAGGAACCAACTTGAGATACTTATCAATCGCCTCCACCTTACTCAACACCTCCTTGGGTACATCCCCATCCCATATCACTACTGGTTCTACCTCAATCCATCGACGTAAGAGCCAGATGATACTCTCTGAGAAAGAGGATGACACATTAACGCTACTACACAGATAAGTAGGAATACTGGACATGTGCCGACCTGATATATTCTGCCACAGATACCGTTCGGACCCTTTATATAGTGGTCGAATATGACCAATACTGTCGTCGCACAGTAATCTCTCCTCACACCTAGCCCACCTCAAACACTCACTACCCTTCTCCATATCCCACTCATCCCTCACATACCACTCTAACCCTACTGGGCATTGACCCTCCTTTTCCCACACCTTACACATCATCAAGAACCGTTCATCATCCTTGAGTCGATCCAACTTATCGAGTTCGGGGTTCATCTTTACTACTTCCTTGAACCACTTACGGAACCAGACCTCATCAATGTGGTGATAGGCCAGAACCTTACTATATTTCAGAACTTCTAGAGAGTTGTACTCTACTGACCCATCTCCTACCCCTATTACTTCTACTATTTCATTAGGAGTAGTCACTGTGTTAGGTGATTCAATTACACTCGTCCATCTGCTACCTACCTTAATTTCATACGAAGACATGGCAGGCACCTTCCCAGATCTTACGTTGATCTATAGTCGCTTTAACTTGAGGAGGAAGGACTACATCTAACATATCAGTGTCGGGATCGACTCTTGTAAGGGCCGAATAGTGAATCCCATCCTTCTCAATAGTCTGGATTATGACTTGAGGATCTCTCACCACTACCGGCCGTACCTCGTCCCACCGCCGGATTAGCCAGAGAATCGCATCGGGGAATGTATCGAATTTGGTTATAGTCGATCGATCACGATATATACAGTCAGGAATATCGCACCTATTCGTATAGATCCCTACTCGACACCAGCAGTAGAATTTATCACTAGATAATAGATCGATAAATATAGGACACACCCCACCGTCCTGTAACTCATTGAACGAGAAGTTATTTCTATCCGGCTCCAAATAACACCACAACACCGCCTCGGCCGCCCACTCCAGGTCCATCTCATCCTTCAACCACAGATAGAGTCCATAAGGTGCCCTCCCTTCAGTCTCCCAGATCTTACATAGGGCGATGAAGTTGGGTTCATGGATGAGATTAGCGATCATCTTATTCATTCTACACCCTCTTTCTCAGAGACAGGTTCCGGAGTCTGCCCCGTTAACTCCACAATTCTCGGTCCCACAGGATCTACTACATCACTCTTCCCACACAGTCGATCCCAGTAGTCAGGAGGCATAGTATTGACCACCTCATCGTCGAGTTGAGGTAGAGTCGTCTTGACATCTCCCCCTAACCGAAGGAGATTGATCCTGTCTCTTATACACCCTTGGATAATCATTAGAAACCTAGGATCACCCGTCTGCCCCCTTACCTGCCGCTTAATAGTTACCTCTCCAGGTTGCTTCTCTATCCTATTCTCACCAGTAGGTACACCTCTCCTACCCAGCACTGGAATCGACTTGTAATAGTGAGTCTTCTCGATACTCTTCACCTCAGCGTCAGCACATGACTTCTCCCATGAGTCCCAAGCTGATGCCTCTACTAAGTCCACCCGAGCTAGCTCCCCACTGATCAGAGTCCGTAGATCCTCCCCCATCTCTTTCAGCCATCTATCCCGAGTCCTCTTCAAGTCACCTGTTACTACCGCCCGGCTAACCCCGAGCTTGGTGGCGATCTCCTGGTGTGAGGCACCCGTCAGGTACAGAGCAACGATAGTCCTCTGCCTCTGGATCAGTTGATACTCGTTCGGCATGACAGGATGTCATTCTCTGATAGGATGTCAGAGCATCGGATTAGGATGATCTGAGAGGGATGATTGGTACGCTATTTTCGTGACCACCTCGAATTCTAGTACGATTCCCTACCAGTTGTCCATTATAAAAACAGACCACTAGAGGCGATCGGCACCGAATCTGCTTACCACCAAGTTAGAAGAGTCTACCGTACTATCTAGGAATTTTCTAGGATTCGGGGTTGCCTCAGAAGTGGGCAGAGACTAAATTGAACTGTACAGAACTGAGGCATCGACCGGAGAACATATGGAACTAGATCTCACCCCCTTCCAGAAACGGAAGTCCCCCATCCGAGTCCTACAGGTACTCTCTCAAGCCGTAGGACCGATGGCCCGTAAGACCATCGCCCCACTCACGGGGTTGATGATGGAGAACGAACGTATCCCCAGTGAGACGAACACCTACAAGTTCCTCACCTCGGAGAAGTACGTCACCGAGAAGGATCTTACCTTCGACGATGACCATACCGAGACTGTGTACGCCATTACCCAGAAGGGTCGTAAGGTACTAGAGGAGATGAGTAAGCTACCAGTCGAGATTAAGTAACCCACCAACTATTAACCCCACCCTGATCGGTGGGGTTATTTATTTTCTGAGAAAGAGAGTGAATTACGGTATTGGACCCCTATTCACATTGACCATATAAACCCAACCCGGCTTGATCACATGTAGATTCCCCTTCTTATCTGATATCAACATCCCATCTCCATCCTGTTTCTCATACATCACTGTTGCAGGGTTAACTATATTTACCCAAGTATCAGGTACATACAGAAATCGTACTTCATGTACCGTGTCTGAGTATGGGTACTCTTTATTAGGTTCCATGTGTATCATCTTCATTCACTAATCCCTTCTTCGGGTAAGGAACTCGTAACCTCTCTACCTCTCGTCTCATCTTCTTATCGAGCGGCATCAAGTATCGGTGCTTACTACTACCCATGACCTTACAGTGTGAGTGATTGACCTTGGTCCCGTGACGGTGGATCAAGGTACGACCGTGTACCCTACCCTCCCCTGGTATCCAGTATTCCCCCGCTGCCGTACTCATCCCCGTGTAGACCCAATTCCCAGCTTGGTAGATGACTCCTACATGCTCCTGGTCAGGGTCAGCGTAGGAGATCACTAGTCTTAGATCCGGATACCGTCCGCGGAGTAGGCGTAGACACTCACTAACGATCTTCGTGACTGGGGTCTTGTGGGAACGGAGAGCAATGCGAGCCAGTTCGCAGCCTTCACGGTTCTCGATACCGTACCGTTTGAACATTCGATCCATACCGACACCAAATACAACTGCCCCCCGATAATCCATATCCTCCCAGACTCCGAGGTGTACCAACTTACTTCGGGGCATAGTTTTAGAGTAGTGCCAGTTGGTGACAGAGTACACTGCTGCTTCATAGGTACACCAATCGACTCGGAGTTGACACGGTTCCCCCGTATGTTTTCTCTGAGAAAGAGGACTAGTCGTCTCCTCGGCAGATCTTATCTGGGCAGCTTGCGAAAGTACCTGTGGAGTTGGTCCATATTTTAAGTTCTGTCCCGCATGAGTTACATCGGATAGAGGGAGTAGTCTCGGTGGGAGTCTGGGCACGGTCCTTCTCCTTCTCATCACTCCAGTAGTCCCAACTCTTACAGATCGTTATGAGTCCTTCTATGAACGCATTCTTACTAGTGAGTTGATTCCCCTTGTGGAGCTTATCGACGTGTCTACGAAAGAATAGATACTCTTGCTCTGTTAACTCCACTGTCACAATTAGTCTTTCATTGTTAGACATCACTCTTCCTCAGAGAAGTTAGTTCGTCCACTCATGACCACACTGCGGACAGGTATGTACCTTCCTCTCGGTAATCTCCGTCTGAGTCGTGGGGTCTACCGGTTGGAATAGACTCGTATCACATCGCATCACCTTCAATTCATCCGTAGACCACCCAGACATATCGATGTTAGCCGCATGGAGGATAGCATCCGTCTTCTGGACCTGTTCGAAGTCCCATGTAGCCAGTTCGGCGGTACGGTTATCGGTGATACCGTACTCCAGTGCTTCGATGTCTGATAGATCAGAGAACACAGCGGCGATATGAGTCCATCCTAGATCTAGGGCGGCCCTAGTCGTACCGTTCCCCTTCACGATGACATTAGTCCCCCGTTGGATGACGATAGGAGTCTGCTGTTTGAATCGATCGAGTGATCTGCGAATAGCATCCATATTCCGCTCTGGATGCTTACGGGCATTATTAGGATCGAAGACAAGTTGTGATATCGGGGTGGACAGATGACTAATTTCTGGAGCGATGCGATTGATCTCTCCTGAGTGCTGTCCATTCTTACTCTCCTCTTTCTCAGAGATACTAGCCGGTAACTTGTTCAGTAGTCCGGCCGGACCACGATTCGTTAATCGTATGGGTAATCTGGGCATACTACACCTCTGTGAACTCGATCTTGCCGTCCGCTCGGACGAATAGAATCCCTGAGTCACGTAGTACAGCGTAGATATTCCATAGGGTAGGACAGTTCATAGCAATAAGATCCTGTTTGTAATAGCCGTGTAACTGGGCAGCAATCTTCTCCAACACCTTGTTATTGTCCCTGTCGTTCTTACTCATCCCATTACCCTCCTGTATAAGTCCCTGAAATGGTGAGTCAGTCGGAATCGAGTCGTATTCTGGAACCGTCCCGGTGCTATCTCAGGCCTGAACTTGTCGAGGATCTTGATAGCTACCATCATCTTGATAATCTTCTTGGAGTAGTCATCATCGTCCCCTAACCACCCCATCAGAGTTGAATGGTCTACCCCGTTCGGATGGGTGTAGATCTTCCTGACCATGTCGAGGGTTACCCCCTGACACGTATCATATGCGGTCTGACGGGTGATTGCCATGACTTCGTCATCCACAGTCTTCTTGTTCATGACTGTGGCTAAGCAGACGGAGAGTCGAGCTAGTTGGGTAGTCAGTCGAGGGTTCATCTCCCTCTCAATCTTCTCCCGTAGTTTGGGAGAGGGTCTACACCGCATATAGGCAACGAGTGTGGCGAGATCGACTATCTCAGCTTCGTACCGACTGGGGATGTTCTTCTGTACCTCCTCATTGAGTAGCTGGGCGTGTGGACGGAGGTATTGGATATACCCTCCTGTAAGTTGCTTGAACCGTGTCATCTCAGGAACTTCCTGATTCTCTAGTTTCCCGTTACTGTGCATACCCGTCTGTCGGAATGCTCTTCGTACTACCGATAGTGCGATCTCCCTCTCACGGTTCACATCAATCTCGTCCACCACAGTCACGGTCAGGAATCGTTCGCCCAGTTCCGAGGTGTCGAGATCTCGGAGTGACCCCGTACCCGCTAGAATCCAAGTAGTGTTCTGTCCCTCATACTCGGGGTTACCCTTCGTCCGGTAGGAGGGTCTACCAGCACGGTCGTAGATGTCCCGAGCTTCAGAGAGGATACGTCCTAGTTCCGCTTTCTGGAGTAGGGTATCCCCGTCCTTGGTAATCAGGGTCCGATTTTTGAGTTGGCAGATGAGGGAGTTGTCCTCGGTGAGATCAGACGGATTGAGTCGGAACCCCGAGTAGAACCCCGTCATCCCTGATTTGGGGAAACAGTAGGTACGGTTAACTGAGAGTGCTTCACAGAGGACCGTCTTACCGGTAGACGGGGGAGATATGACACGTACCCAGAGTTGATCCCCCATACACTCGGTACTGATGATGGTGGCCAGCATAGCCGCGAATGCACGGGTGAGGTTGTCATCCCACTTGAGGGCTAACTTCGCTGATTCGAGGAGATCCTTCCAGTTATCACAGGGGATGAGGGGTAGTCGGGGTTCTCGATCAGGAACGTTATTATCCGGCCGTACCCATGTGTCGGGTACTGGGGTTAGTTTCTTTTGGAGTTGACTCCATAGAACAATACGGGACTTTATCGTATCTTTCTGGGAGAGATAGTCCCTCACGTCGTACCCGGATGGTAGGGACTCGTCATGACCCTCCTCCCCCCATTTCAGGTATTTCATCGAGAGGGGTACTGACTGCTGCTGGGAGAGGGTGTTAACGGCTCTCTCCACCCCACTAATACCAGCCCCTCGGATCATCTTGTTAGGGATCTTGGGGTGTGGGTACGGGTGGTCATTGTCGTACAGGAATGCAACATCCTTCTCTGAGAGAAGGGATGACCAGTTAGAGTTGAAGACATTGGCCCCTGGTGTCGAGATAACGAGGGGCTTAGTCTTCGCTGGGATCGACTCTACCACCTCCCACAGACTCATCCCATCATGCAATCCCTCACACACATAGACCGTGCTATACCTCTTGGGGAATTCGGCAGGACGGAATAAACCGTGATAGAGATTCGGGGTTGAGGCCCATCTCGTC
>Ga0134121_10000233_pt1 | contig 66298 bp, 54 predicted proteins | sample KB301_FD_96463 | JGI IMG/M metagenome (GOLD analysis project Ga0134121, IMG submission 96463) | Terrestrial soil microbial communities without Nitrogen fertilizer from Kellogg Biological Station, Michigan, USA - KB3-0-1 | ecosystem: Environmental > Terrestrial > Soil > Unclassified ...
AGCAGTATGCGACTGCGCGCGTCAAGCACAAAGGGCCCGAATTCATATAAGTGATTGTCAGGCCAGAGCATAAGGGCTGTAAGAATTCTGTAAGACCTGCGGTAAGAGCTTTATCAGCGCAACTTAAGAAAACCCAAAAGACTTTTTAAAGCAGCCGGGACTAACGTCGGCGCGGTTGGCGGAAAGCTCGCCAATTATAGGGTCGGCTGGTAACGACGGCAATAAACCGTCCCGTAGCGCAGGAGACAAGTGGTGAAGAAAACACGCAGGACTGAAAGAACAGTTGAGATTCACGAGTTCTATGCCATCAGGACCGCGAGCGGTTCGCTGCCCGCGCTCTGCGTCGAATGCTCGACTGGAGACGGAATCATGCTGCCGCCAGACCATGCCGCGCTTTTGTCACATGTACCGACGCGAATGATCTATCGCCTGATCGAAGGCGGTTCGATTCACTACCGCGAGGAGCCCAACGGCTCGCTCATCGTGTGTGTTCGATCGCTGGTCGCGGCGCGAGATCAGGTCTTGAATACGAAAGGAGAATTGAAATGAGACGACAAAGAATTAACTCGATACTGATAACCGTTGCGCTGACCCTCGCTCTGTTTGAGCTCCCAGCATTCGCGCAAGAACCGTTGGCGAGCCAGAAAGGCCAGGTGAGGACCGACAGCAAAATGTCTTACCACAATGGACCAATCATGACGGGAGTTCCTGACGTGTACTTCATCTGGTACGGAACCTGGGACAACAACGCCGACAATACGGCTGTGCAATTTATTCTAACGGATTTTCTCTCGAACGTCGGAGGATCACCATACTTCCAGATCAACGCCATGTATCCGAATGGTATTGGTGGAGCACCGAGTGGTGCGCTTTTCTATTCAGGTGCGGTTGTCGATCGATATTCGCATGGTCTCGAGCTGACCGCGTCAGACATCGCGGGAATCGTCGAGAATCAGATCGTCACTGGTGGGCTTCCACAGGATCCATCCGGTATCTATGTGGTACTGGCATCGGCCGACGTGAGTTCAAACGCAACCGGCTTCTGCGCTCCTTCAGCCCTTCCGCATCACGGCACGGGCGAGGCGTTTGGATTGCAGTTCCAGTACGCATTCATCGGCAATCCAAACCGTTGTCCCATTGTGGCAGCGCCGCAGTTTTTTTCTGGTGGAGTTCAGCTGCCAACTCCCAATCAAAACCTGGCGGCGGATGCGATGGCATCGACGTTGGCGCAATTGCTAAGCAGAGTGATCACTAACCCGACCGGCGGTGCATGGTTTGATCGGTATGGATTGGAGAACGCGGCGAAGTGTGTGGGGCAGTTTGGACCAACCTACACAACGCCAAACGGCGCGCGCGCCAATCTGAAACTCGGTGCGAACGACTACCTTATCCAGCAGAACTGGGTACTCGGCCGCAAGGAACACTGTGCGATGAATTCGAGTCTGTGATGAAGAGTTTTTTTCACAATCTGGGATCGACGGGTTCACTTTCCAGGGCAAGGACGCCAAAGACGCATTCATGAACTCGGCGCAATGGCTCTCTTTGAACGAATCTCTCGAGACCCTCGATCCCAAGCGCAAACTCTCGCAATGCGAGGGAGCGCTTGGCTGACAATCCTCGCGCCCGCAGTCGCTCGAGATTCTCGGGAGTGGAGTATTCTGGCCCGTAGATGATCCGCAGATACTCACGTCCTCTGCATTTCACTGCGGGTTGAACGAGACCACGAGGTCCGCGGGCGATGAAGTCGAAAGGTTTCACAACCATTCCCTCACCGCCGGCGCCAGTCAATTCTTCCCACCACTTTACGCCGGCGTCATGGCTTACAGGATCAGTTACATCAACTACCATGTGCGATGTTGCTAACAACAGATCCTCACCGGCATCGCAGAGTCTCTTGAGTGTCTCCATGTGCCAGATGTGATCTTTGTCGGTGTGGACTTTTCCTTCTGTCGCCAACAGGTGAAAAGGAGCCAGCTTTAAATCCGCGATCGAATTGACCGGCCAGCAATATCGACGATAGGCGTCCGTGTATTTGCTCGCGGCCTGCTCTCGCGCTCGATACCGATTCAGGAGTGGGCCAACATCGCCGGTTCTCTCCGCCGTTTGCTCGAGCACCGTAACAGCCTCAGCGAGCGCGACGCGCGACGAAGCACCAACAGCAGCATATTGTTGTCGCAGTAATTCCTGCGCTTTCGCCGACCACGGCATGAGCTCGCAATCAAGACAGAACCAGTCAGTCTTGAACTCATCCCAAAGCCCTGCGTTGGAAATTGCTGACTGAATCTTACTGATAAACTCACGCTCCAGCGCCTTATCATCGAAGAAGCGACGACCTGTTCGCGTATAACAGATGCCCGCGGTATCGCCGATAACGCCGAGTCGTTCGCGCGCAGCGTCTTCGTCGCGGCAAACCACCACCACCGCACGGGAACCCATGTGCTTCTCCTCGCAAACAACTTTTGCGACTCCCTGATGACGATAGTAAGAGAACGCTTCGGCAGGATGCTCCAGCAAGTCGGGCAATTGACTCGTCTCCGATGGCGACATCGTGGGTGGCAGATAGATCAACCATTTTGGGTTTGCAGCAAAGCGACTCATGACCTCCAACGCCGCGATGCTGTTTTCTTCTCGGATGGTTACGGTGCGATGTAGTCGAGTAGATACGATGCGTTTTCCGATCACGTCCTCGATATCGAGAACGTCATCGTATTTCTGTTGCGCTGTTAGTGCGGGCGCTTGTTCCTCTTCGGGAAGAAACGGCTTGGCCGGTTCATAATAAGTTTGGAGAGCCGGAACGGATACCAACTCTTTTTCAGGATAACGAAGTGCGGTGAGCTTTCCGCCAAAAACGCAGCCGGTATCGATGCAAATCGTGCGGTTCAGCCATTCAGGTTCCGGCACTGGCGTGTGACCATAGACCACCATTGCTTTGCCGCGGTATTCGGCGGCCCAGTTGTAGCGGACTGGCAATCCAAACTCATCAGTCTCTCCGGTCGTCTCTCCGAACAGCGCAAAGTCGCGAACTTTGCCGGATCCTCGACCTTGTAGATCTTCTTTCAATCCGGCGTGTGCGACCACGAGCCTTCCATCATCGAGCACGTAATGACTTACGAGGTTATCGATGAACGTTGCGACCTGTTCCTTCAACTCGTGAGGCTCGCGCTCGAGTTGTTCGAGTGATTCGGCAAGGCCATGAGTAATACGCACATCCTTGCCGTTGAGCTTCCGCATCAACTTGATATCGTGATTGCCCGGGACGCAGAGACCTTCACCTCTTTCAGCCATGCTCATCGCCAGACGTAATACGTCCGGAATCTTTGGGCCACGATCGACGAGATCACCGAGAAAGATCACTTTGCGACCTTCCGGATGCTTTGTCTCGAAGTGACCATCAACTTCCGTTATCTCGTATCCGAGCTTTCCGAGAAGCATCCGGAGCTCATCAAAACAACCGTGAACGTCCCCGATGATGTCAAACGGACCGTGCTCATGCTTACGGTTGTTCCAGAGCGGCTGCCGCTCGATGACCAGCGCATCAATCTCCTCCGGTGTTGAAAACTCGAAGATGTGACGAAACCCCTCGCGCTTGAGGTTCCGAATCGAACGGCGCAATTGCTGGCTTTGTTGCCGAATCACGTGTGGTCCAAAGTTCCGATCCGATCGATCCCGGTTTCGATCCTGACAAAGTCGATCCGGCAGATTGAAGACAATGGCCACGGGAATGACGTGATATTCACGTGCGAGCGCTACCAGTGGCTTGCGCGCCTCGGTCTGAACGTTGGTCGCGTCTACAACAGTTAGTTTTCCCGCCTTGAGCCGCTTCGCCGCGATGAAGTGCAAAACTTCAAAGGCTGCATTCGTTGCGGCCTGATCATTTTCATCGTCAGAAACTAACCCGCGACAAAAATCCGACGACAGGACTTCGGTGGGTTTGAAGTGCTTTCGCGCAAACGTTGATTTCCCCGCGCCGGATGGACCAACGAGGACCACCAGAGCCAGTTCTGGAATTGTTACAACTTTACTCAACTGAATTCCCTGCCTTGTTCTGATTGAATACTGCCATTTGTGTAGGAGCACCTACGATTGGGTCCGCCGTTCCGACGGGTAACAGTCTCACTTCATAGCCGTAACGTCCGGCAATTCCCTCGGCCCAGTTTTTAAATTGCTCTCGCGTCCACTCGAAACGATGATCCTTGTGTCGCAGCTTGCCCGCCGGAAGAGTTTCAAACAACGCGTTGTATTCGACGTTTGGCGTCGTCAGGACCACGGTAGCGGGCTTCGCAAACTCAAACAGCACTCGTTCGAATGCAGTTAAGCGAGGCTCGTCCAAATGCTCAATAACTTCAACAACCGTCGCGGCGTCGTAACCGGCGAGCCGGTTGTCTCTGTACATCAGCGAACCCTGGATCAACTTCAAACGTTCGCGCTGGCGAGTAGGCAATCGCTCGAGCTTGAGTCGCTCCTGGGCAATCTCGAGCGCGCGATGAGAAACATCTAATCCTACTATCTCGTCGAATCCTCGATCCTCGAGCAACGCGCGCAGCAGTTTGCCTTCACCACAACCAAGATCCACAACGCGTTTCGCGCCGGAGCTCTTGAGCGCCGCGACGACGGTATTGATTCGCTGCTCATTCAAATTCAAAGGACGCTCAATCGCTTCTTCTTCGTTATTGTGAACAGTCGCAGCGGCGTCCGCGTCAGGCGACTCTTCATCAACCAGGCGCGACAGTGCTTCGCGCGCGAGATCGCGACGGTATTTCAGATATCGCTTTGTAATCTCTTCCCGTTCGGGATGAGCGGCCAGCCAGCCGCTGCCGTGTCGTAATAACTTCTCAACTTCGTCATCGCCTACCCAGTAGTGCTTCTCGTTATCGAGCACGGGAACAAGCACATAGATGTGCGTGAGCAGATCGCGCAACCGGACGTTTCCGCGTAGCTCGACTGTGTAGTAAGAGCTTCCGCCCCATTCGGGAAATTTATCGTCAAGCTCGTGACGGTTAACTGTTACCTCGTAGCCCAGCGGCTCGAATAGTCGTCGCAAAAATTTTTCACCACTGCGTGACGGAAGAACCGAGATCTTCGCCGTAAGTGGCATCGGGATCTCCGTAAGCTCGGGCCGGCCCTTGCTTCTGCCGGCCAGCGCGCTTCCCAACACACGAGCAATCGCGACACTCAGGAATGAAGACGCCACGTATGGACGATCGTTGACGTACTGGTCGAGCGTTCCACCCTCACCAGCGGGTCCGCGTCGATTGCGAACAAGGCCGATTGGATCAACTTCCAGTAATAACGCCGCTGTACAACGTTCATCGGTTGCTTCTGGATAGAAGAGATGTGCTTCCCCGAAAGAAAGTTCAAACGAATGCAGCCGAGCCGGGTTTTTATGAAGCAAATAACCCAGGTCGGTTGCCGGAGCTGTGGTGCTGGTTATGGTCAATAGCATCGAGTTAATTAAAAATCAGATGAATGCCTGAGTCCTCGGTCTGCACCATCGTTGGTTCGACTCCGAAGACCTGTTTGATCCGTTCGGTCGTTAGTACCTCAGAGGGAGGGCCGTTGGCGACAACGCGTCCTCCATCCAACATCAGGATCTGATCGGCAAACCGCGCGGCGAGATTGAGATCGTGCACTACGCCTACGGTAACCACTTCAGCATCCCTGGTGAAACTTCGTATCCGCTTCATGAAATCGATCTGGTGACGGATGTCGAGAAACGTCAGCGGCTCGTCAAGGAAAAGATACCGGCATGAATCCGTAGTGTGGTCCCAAAGCTGGGCCAGCACACGCGCGAAGTTTACTCGCTGACGCTCACCACCGCTGAGACTCTGGTAGTAACGATCCTTGAATTCCGTGACATCGAAATGTTTCATGACTTCATCGACAATGTTCTCGTCTGTTGGTCCAGGCCGTCCGGAAAAGTGCGGATAGCGGCCCATCATCACTACCTCACGAACCGTCAAAGGAAAAGCGATCTCGATCGCCTGTGAGAGCACCGCACGGCGTTTCGCAAGCTCGGCTTCGCTCGCGTGAACTACGTCCGCGCCTCCGTATTCAACCGCGCCTGTTTGCGGACGCAGCAGACGCGCAAGAACTTTGACGAGCGTCGATTTTCCCGCACCATTCGGGCCGACGAGCAAATGAAGCTCACCCGGCGCGAACGACGCGGAAATATCCTTGATGAGCTCCTTGCTACCGACGCGGAAAGTGATGTTACTGCCAACAAGCATCAGAACACGTACTGCCGTCGCCGCAGTAAGAAGATGAATACCGGAACTCCAACCGCAGACGTCACGATACCGATCGGGAGCTCCGCCGGTCGCACCGAAAGACGCGCGATCAGATCCGCGAGTGTAAGTAGGGTCGCACCCGTCAGCGCGCTGCCAACGATCAGAAATCGATTATCGGCGCCGCCAAGCATTCGCAGAATGTGCGGGACGACGAGTCCGACGAAACTGATGACGCCCGTGAACGCCGTCGCGACAGCAACGATGACGACATTCACTGAAAGAATGATCCACTTCAGACGATTGACGTTGACGCCAAGATAGGTCGCTTCTTCTTCGCCGATCATCAAAGCGTTGAGCTGTTTTGCATAACGCAACGCGATGATCGATCCGAGCACCGTCGACATCGCCACGATCTCCACTGCTTTCCAACTTGCTCCGGACAAAGTTCCCAAACTCCAAAACGTGATCGAGCGTGCTTGCGGATCGCGCGCGATGTACGACAGAAATCCGATCGCGCTCATGAAAAGCGCATTAACGGCCAAGCCCGTCAGCAACAGCATGACAATCGAGGCGCGCCCGTCTTCGCGCGACCGCGCCAGAAGGAAAACCAGGTAAGTGGAGATCACGCCGCCGGTACACGCCGCGATCGGCAAGCTCCAGAGACTCGTGCCGATGTGAAACACGCCACCGAGTACGAAGAACAACGCAGAACCAAATGCAGCGCCGCTTGAAGTCCCAACCAGTCCCGGCTCGACAATCGGGTTTCGAAACAGCGCCTGCATCAGCGTGCCGCCGACGCCGAGACTCGCGCCCACCAACAGGCAAAGAATTGCACGCGGAAAACGCAGTTCGAGAAAGATGCGCTGGTCCAGGGTTGGTTCAGGCTGCCCGGGAAACAGAGATGCGAGGGCGCGACTGATTTCAGCGATCGAAAAATCGATCGCGCCATATCGTATCGAAGCGAGTAGTACGAGAAGAGTGACGACGACTAACGCAACGAGGACAAGTTGTCGACGGCCGTGTTGCGTTGTCACTTTTTATGGATGATCTCCGCTACCTTGGCGATGTTCTCACCGGAGCGCGGGCCAAAGTAATTAAGCACGTTCTCTTCGATTCGGAAGATGCGATTGTCGCGAGCAGCGTTCGACGTCGCGACACCGGGTAGCGCTTTTATCTGGTCGGTTGATCCACCGAGACGATCGTAACCGTAGTCGGTAAGCAAAACGACATCGGGATTCGCTTTCGCGATTATCTCCGGCGACTCCATTCGCTGCATACCACGGCCGCCTGTGTTCTCGACCGCCATGTCTCCGCCGGCAAGCTCGATCATCTGACTGACGCCGCCGCCATCGCCGCCACTTCCCTTACTCACAACCAGATACACGTTTGACGCGCGTCCAAAATGGATCACCGCCACGCGTGGATGATCCGCGTATTGCTTTACCTTTTCGAGCGACGCGGTGCGTTGCGTGTCGAGTGTGTTGCAGAGTTCTTCAGCACGCGACTCTTTATGAAAGTAGGCGCCCATTTCGCGAATCAATGCTTTGATCCCATCAAAGGAATCGTTCTTCGCGCTGAACTGCTTCATCGGTATGTTGAGTTGCTGAAGTTGTTGCACTACTTGCGGCGGACCGATGTTGTTGTCGTGAATTATCGCCGTCGGATGTAGCGAGAGAATGCCCTCCGCGCTCAACGCTCGATGGTAACCGACAGTCTGCACGTTCTTAACTTCCGGCGGATAAGTGGTAGAAAGATCGATGCCGACCACGGTGTTCTGTGCGCCCAGGGCCCAGATGATTTCGTTGTAGATCGGCGAGATGACGACGTAGCGTGCGTCTTTCGATTCAGTTGGCGCGTTGTGAAAGCGGGCACAGCTCGCGCCAAAGAGCACGACACAAGTGAATAATAAAATTATTAGTCGCTTCATGAGCACTCAGTAAACCGCGAGTTCTTAGTTGAGTCAACTTCGCGGCATTGGTGTCTAATCTCGCATGATTAGACCACGGTTGGACACAGTCAGTACCACCTGCGGTAGCGGGTGGGTGCGCAGCCCTTACGCCGGTGTTGAGAAGGCCAGGCGCTGCACAGCTACGCACCCACCCGCTACCGCAGGTGGTACTGACTGTAAAAGCCGATCGCCGTCACAGAGCCGTCTGTTCACACTCGGGGCGTTCCACTACGTCTCCGTGATGATGGTCATCTTGATCATTGGTCCTTTCACGGTTGCCGCCGTGTATTCTCAGGATTTTTTCGACGCTTATGTACGGACCGTCCTCGGGCCGAGGCTGCGGCGAAAGTTCGGGTTCAGGATGGAAGTGCGGCGGATGTATTACCACAAGCGATATCCGCTCAGTGTGTTTGTCATCAAGAACCTGAAACCTGGCGGAGAATTCGCACGGCTCGGAGTCAGAAACTGTGACGTGCCGGTTGGCGGTTTTCACATGACTGACGCAGCGTTATACAGAAACCTTGTAAGAAGTGAGCACACGAAGGTTGAGATTCGCTTCATCAATTGCGATGTGTATGAAAGACATCTGGAATCAGGCGATCCCCTTCTTGAGCCTTACGATCATAAGATCTCTCTTGCGACAAACCAGGAACGATTCCGGTCTTCAACTTTTTGCAGGGGCTGTGACGGCCTGCTTCGCAACTCTCTTTGCGACTTTCCCCGCTACAGTTCTCCCTAGCGAACCTAACTTACCAGTCGGTCCTTCTCCTTCGATTGGTCCAAGCGACACCTTCATGACTTTTGAAGCGCGACTGCTTTGAATTGTGAGCTTCGGCAGCGCGGGCGTGGAGCTTGCTGTTCCGGTCTTCACCATCGTCCCTCTGGTCGATTTTCTTAATCCCGGCGTAGACGCTGCCCGCAACAGTTCTCCTCCCGATTCATCTGTCAGCAACTCGATGTTGACGTAAAACTTAAACGAGCCGGTTTGCTGCACACCCAGCAGGAAGTGAACGTTGATTGAATCACCCGGCGCGAGCGGCGTTGCCAGCGTCACCGAGTCGGATGATAGCGACGAGTTGAAGCCGCCGCCGTTGCTTTGGTTTGGCGGTTGTTCGAGAGTCGTGCCGAGCACCGTCACATCGCAAGGGGCAACGCCGAGGCACGTGCCCTCGTCGTTTATGCCACTCACCGTCAAGTCAGTTGAAGTACGCGCTCGCAGATCTGCTATTCCCGCAGGCGCCGCAAAAGTCGAGATATCGACGATGCGGAAACGCAGGCGCGTGACCGGGAAACCCGTGGCGTTGACGACGCGCCTGCGTATGTCGAGCGTGCCGAAGGTTGAGCTGTTGACCGGGTCTGAGGTGAAGTCGCGCACACGGTTCGGTAAAGACGTGCTACTCACTGTTCCGTCCAGATTTAGGACCAGCACGTCCGCATTGCGTTGAATCGGACTCGACAAGTTCTCTGGTCCGGGAGCGCCGAGACGCTGCCCAGCTCCGACGTCCGTGCCGTTCGGGTTAATGGCGTAGAAGTCAGCGGCGTTGTTGTTTGTGTTTCGCGGCAGCCCGGCAGTCGGGCACGGTCCAAAGGTCGTGATCGATCCGCCCTTGCCGCAGGTGTCGCGGACCCATGCGTACTCGGCGTCAAAAGACACGAGCACGGGGTAGCCGGTTCCGTCCTTGTAAAGCGTGTTCGCCTCTGCAGTCGAGCCGACGGCATCAAGTCGCGTGGCCGTCGAGAAGTTCGCGGTTTCGGACGTGCGGAAAAGCGCGATGCCGGCGTTGTCGGGGATGCCGGTCTCGTACGTAGCATCGCCGGTTGCCGTTGCTGTCTCACCGTCGTTGATGCCGGCTGGATAATCGGAGAGGCTGTAAGCGTTTGAATTCACGCCGAGGAAATGTCCGCGCGCGGGGATGATTGTGCCGTTCGGGATGATAAAGCGGATGACGCCGTCTGAGGCGGCGAGGGCCCAACCGGAAGAGCCGTCAGTGGTGGCGACTGCGATCGGAGCATCCGTGTTGTTGTAAAGCTCGATGAACTCATCGTCATCTCCGGCTGGACCACGCAGGCGAAACTCGCTGATGAGAAGGTCTCCTGCGAATGGACCAGTGACGGCGGTCATTGCTTCGGCGCTGTTGTTCGACGGGTCAGGATCTGATGTATCCGATGTGCCGGTGACGGTGTTGTTGATGATCGTACCGCGCGATGTGTTTTGATCGACTTGTACGACGAGCGTGGCCACGGCTGTACTGTCGAAGGCGAGCGTGCCCACGTTTACTGTTAGTGTAGTGCCGTCGAACGATACTGACCCGGTGTTGGTCGAAGCGGACACGAAGCTTGTGTGTGCGGGAATTGCGTCGGTGAGAACGATATTGACGGCGTCGTCTGGACCGCCATTATAGACGATCAGGTTGTAGGTAATTTGCCCGCCGAGCGCGACCGTTTCATCACCGGACGTGGAGACGACGATGTCGGCCGATGGCTCAGTTTGTGCGTGTGCGCTGAATGAAACGGTGAGTACGACGAGTGCAACAAGCAGACGTAGCGATAGGTATGACGACGAGTTCATCTTATGATCCTTTTCGATTGTTCGTGCTGACCTCGGGCGAGAAGAGAACAGCGGGTAAGGCGAAGTCAGTGTACCATTTCTTCGAATGTGCGGATTAACAAATGTTAAATTGAGGTGATGGCGGTGCGAATTGAAGTATTCTCTGATTACCTTTGACCATTCTGTTGGCTGGCGGAGCCAGGCCTGCACGAACTGAAGCGAACACGACCGGACGTTGAGGTGGTTTGGAAAGCGTTCGAGTTGCGACCCGATCCCGCGTCGTCACTCGATCCAGCCGGTGAGTACCTGACGCGCGTGTGGCGCGATTCGGTCTATCCGCTCGCGGAGCGATTGGGCATGACGATGCGTTTGCCGCCAATTCAACCGCGCTCGCGCCGCGCACACGAAGCAGCGAAGTGGGCCCAAACGCAGGATCAGTTCGACAGTTATAACGACGCCCTATTTCGTGCGTTCTTTGAACGTGGCGAAGACATCTCGGATATCGAAGTGCTTACGCAGCTCGCCCACGACCTGGGGCTCGATGACTCAGCCCTGCGTGCCGCGCTCGAAAACAAGCAATTCGAACCAAGCGTCATCGCCGACGAACGCGAAGCAGCCGAACTAGGCGTCCACGCCGTCCCCGCTTTTGTCTTCAATCGACGCTTTGCACTCACCGGCGTACAACCCGCCGCAGCGCTCGAACAAATGGTGAACCACGCGATCACTTTCGATGGAATAGAGGAATGATGAGCCCATTTGATCCAAGAATGATTCTAGACTCTTGAGAGAAACTCACAACTTAACAGGATTATACTAGTACTCCACTGTCAAAGAAGCGCGCATCATTATTATCCAGGACAGCCTTTCGCAATTTCCGATCTGAAGTCAAAAACTCAGCCAGAAGATCGGGAAGCGACTTAAACTCAGAGGACCAATGAGCGTCAGTAGATTTGTCAAATAACTTTTGGCGCAGAGCGTGTTGCTCTTTGACGCTAAGGTTCGCGATGGCTTCCACGATAACTTCGTGAACGTTGGGAACCAGAATGCTTAAGGCAGATGCCTGGCTAAATAACAGTTTCGCTGGAAGCGAAGGGGAAAAATTCGACAATCGCGGCACAGACTCGACATCTCCGATTTTTCCTAAAGCCATAGCCGCATACGGCCGCACGTCTCTTTGAAGTTGAAACGGTCTGAGGTACCACCTGATTCTCGGAGGCCGAACAAACAACTCAATAAATTTCGGCGCTGCACTTTTCACGTCGAGTTCGGCGAGAGCCATGATTGCAGCAATTTGAAGCTTTGAGTCCTCAAGAAAACTCAGTAATTGTGGAACGACTGAGTGGTCGCCGATATCGCCCACAGCTTTGGCTGCGTCATAGCGAAACCGCGGAGCACTGAGGTATTTCATCATTAATGGCAGCGCTTCGCGATCGCACACCAATCCAAGCTCCTTAATAACTTGTCTTTTTTGGGGAACGTCGCTGTGATTTAACGACTCTCTTAAAGCGCGAAGACTCTCCGGCGATCCGAGGAACGCTAATCCCGGGATTGCTTTCCGCCGGACATCAGTATCCCTATCGCTCAAAGCGTTAAGTAGAGATTTACTTATTTGTTCCTTACAATCCTCGGCAATGTCCCTTTCCGCCATTGCACTGAGTGCCGCAACCATGTGGTAGCGGACCTCAGAATCTTTATCTCTGTGTCTCGCGACAAGTGCAGGAATGAGGCTCTCTGCGCGCGGCAATCGACCTTTGCGGAGTTCAAGCTCCAGCTTGAATCGGAAGAATTCCGCAACGACTACGGCTGCACCAGTGCTGACATTTTTGTCCGAATCCATGAGGGCTTGAGCAAGGCGATCACTTATATCGACATCAAGTGGAGCTCCCCCAATCCGGAAAACCTGTCTTTTTCCCCTCTCAATAAGGGTTTGGCGGAAGACGATATCAGCGTCATCCTTCAAACCCATCATTGTTATCCTGTCGCTATCTGAAACGCTGATCACGGTCCTTCGTACTTGTGGGGAAGAATCGTGTATAGCCAAGTCCAAAATTTGGTCTTGCTCCGAAGATGAAAACTTGCTCAAACTGCGTACGACCGAGGCACGCACTTCTTCGTCAGAATCGTTTTGTACAAAGTCGAGCATGATCGGAAAAACTTTAGGGATGGCAATTCGCCCGAGTCCCTCGATAGCAGCGCTCCGAACACGCGGATCTTCATTAGTGCTAAAATTTGCTAACACATCAAAGCTCGAATCGCCCTGACGTGATAACCGTTTGATGATTCCGATTCGCTGTTCGCCCTGAGCCAGATACAGTTGTGGAATCAACTCCCGGATAGCAAAATGATCGCGCAGCAGACGATGCACGAATTCATACTCTATTCCAGCCTGCTTCAATAACACTGTGTCAGTTGCATACCTCAGAAACGACTTATACCGAAAACAGGTACGAGTGCTGATAGTGAGCCCCGTTTTGAGTAATGGATTCAAGATGACACTCTCGAAAAGGCGAGAGGATACGACTACGAATCGTTCAACGCTCGCATAAAGCAGCAGCACCGTAATAACGGCCAGGGTTGCGACTGCGGGGCCACCTAACCAGTTAGCGATCACCAACGTCACCGCCAGAGCAACCGGCATTCCCCGCCACTCTTCATTGTCCGACAAATAACCCAGCAGGATTGCAATAACGCCACTGAGCGCAAACAGCAGTTGTGAACTAATCAAACTGCCAATCCCTACAGTTAGAGTGATTACCACAACGGCTCCCACAATAAAGCCCCAAACAAAACCCCAGAGTCTCTCGCTTTTGATACGGAATCGGACCACGGTAAAGGTTAGGCAGCAACAAGCGATCGACAATGCATGAGTAGTGAATTTGAGATCTCGGCTGATTAATAAGGTAATAGCCGGGAACGCCAGGAATAGAAATAAAATGATCAATGTCCGTCGAGGAGAGGAACGAGCAACACGCGATGTGACAGGAGTAAAAAATGTTTCTTCAATTAAACTAGCCAACATCAATGGGCCTATTATGATGGGTGTTGTAATCACCGGGTGTACTGTGTAAGCGAGAACTGACACTAATGACTGATTCACGATAGCCAAACAGAGACCAAAATATGCGATACCCAAAAGTACGCTCAGAATCTCCACAAAAGTTTCCCCGGTCGAAACACTCTCTGTCAGATTTTTGGCGGCCCGCATGAATACAGCCAGTATTGCGAGCACAGGAATAACCAGCAGAAACCACAAACGACTCCCGCCATTCGGAATGAGCAATCCTACGTTTGTCAGTAACGCGATTAGCCCGACTGCGAGCATCGCAATACCGTATTTGATCGTAAAGCCGCCAACGTCACCGGGGGGATAGTCTGTGGCCAGAAAGCTATAAAACCTTCCAAACGGAAATACGGTTCGCATTCGCTCACTAAGCTTGATTGCTAACCAGCCGAGGTAGTGATTAGTCTTTTTGAGTGGATATTCAGGAGGAACGTCATTTTCGGGATTCAGGTCAAATGGAATACCTTCCTCCCGGCGGGCTGTGCGTTGGACCATGCGCTCAACGTACGTATCAAGCAACCTGCGTCGCCGCTCGAGGAAAGGAAGATCCTGCGGAATATTCGTAGGCGCTTCGCCGCCATAAGCCAACGTCATCATGCTCAACGTCAGAGGCGTTTGGGCCATTTCATACAACGCATTGTCACCGCGCAGCGCATCACGCAATGACAACGCTTGCGCCGCTTCCAGGTAGTCGTCAATCTGCTGGGGTGTGGGCGGTTGCAGAATCACAGCGCCGTTCAGACGTAATCGTGCTTCTTTGTTTTCCTGGAGCGGCTGATAGTCGATAAGGCGGCTGCAAACCACGACCGTCTGAGTTGGATGTTCTCGAAAATAGGTCTGATTAAGAATCTCCCCCAGTTTTATCAGGTAGGAGTCGGTAACCTCATCGAGCCCATCCAGGAGCGCGGCAACTCTTCCGCTATTCACCCACTGCAAAGCAACCTGTCGATTCAGGCCCTCCACGGGCAGCTCCATCAGCATTTTTACAAGCCAGTCTTCAAACACTCGTTCGGGATTTTCTTCGACAGGATCTTTTCGTCTGCGAAGCCATGAGAGTTGGTCTGAGACGCGTCTTGCTGGAACATCTCCAAACTTGGAAAGGTTGAAAAAGAGTGGAATATCGGCAGTCTGATCCTGCTGCGCTTCAGCGATGAGCTTCAGTGCCAAATTCTGTAACGTAGTTGTCTTGCCGGATCCGGGTGATCCAAGCAACAGTACACGGCCCTGAAAATGCTCAAATGCTAAATCGAAGTTGACGAATTGCTGCTGTCCCTCAAGGGCTATGTAATGCCAGGACACTGTCGCATTGATCTTTTGACTTAAGCCAATATCGAGGAAGCGGGCTGCATGAATCGAGGCTGTTAAGCGCTGGTTGATATCGCGTTGGAGGTAGTCAAGATAACGGGCACGTACTGTACCCTGTTTGCCTTTCGAAAAATGGAAGTGCGACTCTCGCTCCCGCCGTGTTGAGGATGGGCTCATGGGCGTGGCGGCTTCAGCCCATGAGCCCGCTAAGGGTGCCGGGAACTCGATCTTATCGCCTCAAGCAGCGCATTAACCCCTCTATCGCGGTTCTCGGCCGGAAACAGGTCAATGCGTTGTAGGCGAGCGAGCGTGCGAACGGCATCGATCTCCACGTCGGGGATCTCACACTCAGACAACCGGATCGGTATTAGAAAAATTTCTCCCTCAGCCAGATTCCTGTAGGTGCTGATAGCGTCTCGTAGTTCCGGGTATATGCCTGACTCGGTGCTCGCTTCAGTTTCCTTTGAAAAGCAGACGACAACCGCATAGCTTGTCTTCAGTGCTTCGCGGATTGTTTGCTGCCAGTCTTGTCCGCCGCGGATGTCCTGATCCCACCAGACGTTTTCATCAGCATTGATAAGATCCTCTCTGAGTTGTCGAACTTCCTCTTCGTTGACCCGGGAATACGAGAGGAACACGTGCCTGTATTCTCTTGGCATTGACGACTCTCCTGCGCGAGTGAAGGACAGTTTCGGTGTCCAATTTAAACGGACGAAAGCACGCCTAAATCGCTCAAATATGATTGGTACGCAAGGAACTAGCGAGACCACGGTTATAGAGAAATGGCCCAATATCAATATAAATCATGATAAGCAGTTGGCAAAGTAATAGAGCCTCGTCGGAAAGATAGGCGAATGAGTCGACGGTCGGTTCCCGAAAATCCGGACTGGGTTGAATGCGGCGAGGCAGTCTTGTTGTTGACTTTCATTACCATGAACATGAGGGGACCAGCGCCGCGTGCGTTTGATATTTTAGTATGCGAGGTAGAGCACAGCACAGGCGTCAAGCAGGAGTGAAATAAGAGAGGGAGAACTTAGACCAACGCAACAGAATGAGTACCCTTGCGAAGATACTTCATCTCGAAGGGCGGGACAGCGATTACCTCCGCTTTCAAATCTTTTAGGGCTTTCTGAAGCCTCGTAAGATTCTCGGGGCTTGCGAGGATGGCCAAGTCAGTGTCGGGGCTAAACTCGGCTGCGCCGTAGAATACGCATGCCTGACCGCCCATGAGCAGCGCTCGTACTCGATGCGTCTGGATCGAAGAAAGGACTTTGAGTATCGGGTTGCGTATCAAGCGAGCCACCAAGATAGAAATAAACTTGCCACAACTTTTCCGATTCACGCCAGCGCTCTTGCGGTGAGAGGCGATACCACGCAGCCCATTCTTCGCCGACGATTTCTTCAGGCGTGATCATTTAAAGCAACGTTACCAGCAATTCACTACCAAGGTTCTAAACAAGGATCGTGCTTACATTCTGGTGCCCCCGCAGGGATTCGAACCCCGAACCAACAGATTATGAGTCTGCTGCTCTAACCGTTGAGCTACAGGGGCACATTGGCCCGCAACCGCTGCATAAAAGCGGAACCTCGGTACGACGAGGGAGTGTAACATGCAGTAGTTTGGAAGCTGCAAATCTGCCCTAAGGCCCAGCCACCTATGTTTACAAGCATCGCTCTTCCCTACTCAACCAAAATGTCTTATAGTCCGTGCGTTGTTCTACTCCCCGTAGTTCTGCAAGCCCAACCCATCTCGAACCTGGACCGTATAGATCTGTCAACATGAACCCTCATTCATCTATGAACCATAAATCTGTAAGTCTACTGATCCTGCTTGCACTCGGCCTGGTGGCGGTTTTTGCGCCGAAGTCCACCGGAGTGTCAGTGGAGAGACCCAATATTCCCCACACGCAAAACCAGGAAGCGGCGCGAAACAATTTCGGCCAGTTGCCGCTGAGTTTTGAAGTCAACCAGGGGCAGGCTGACGCGCGCGTTAAGTTTCTTGCTCGCGGGCAGGGATATGGGATTTTTCTCACCGACAATGGCGCGGCGTTCTCATTGAACGGCTCGGCGCTGCACATGCACTTTAAAGATGCCGCAACCGCGCCGCGAGTCACCGGCGTGGATCAACTACCCGGCAAGGTTAATTACCTCGTCGGCAACAAATCATCCGAGTGGCGCACAAACATTCAAACTTACGAGCGCGTTCGCTACGAACAGATTTATCCGGGGATCGATCTGGTCTATTACGGCAATCAACGACAACTCGAGTATGACTTCGTGATCGCACCGGGCGCGAGTTTCAAACAAATACGATTAGCTTTCGACGGCGCAGACAAACTGAAACTCAACCGCAGCGGCGATCTAATCCTAAAATCCGGCGCGCAAACAATCACTCTGCTGCGTCCGAAGGCTTTTCAAAACATCGATAACAAAAGACACGACATATCGGTCAGATACTCATTGAAATCACGCAGTGAAGTCACTTTCAAGGTCGGCAACTACGACAAGTCTCAACCACTCGTAATCGATCCGTTGCTGGTCTATTCAACCTTCCTCGGCGGCAGCGGTCAGGACACGGGCAACGGCATCGCGGTCGACGCATCAGGCAACGTCTACATCGCCGGCCAAACCGTTTCAGCCGATTTCCCAACCACCGTGCCTTTACTCGCACCATACGGCGGTAATGCAGATGCTTTCGTCGCGAAGCTGAACGCGAACGGCTCCGCCCTCATCTATTCGACTTTCCTGGGCGGAAACCTCAACGATCGCGCTACGAGCATCGCAGTCGATAACACCGGCAATGCTTATGTAACAGGCGAAACCAACTCCGGTAATTTTCCCGTTTTCAACGCGTTGCATCCTACATTGTCTGGCAATCCGAGCGACGCGTTTGTCGCCGAGTTGAATAGCACAGGCTCAGCCCTGGTCTACTCGACATACCTCGGCGGTCACAGTGACGACAGTGGAAACGCAATCGCGGTGGACAATTCCGGCAACGCGTACGTAGCGGGCAACACCTTGTCGAGGGACTTCCCAACGACGAATCCGGTTCGAGCTAATCGCGCCGGTCATGCCATCTTTAAGTCGACGGACGCCGCCGTCAATTGGGGGCCAAGCGATTCAGGTCTCGCAGCTTCCTTAATCATCGACCTCGTCTTTCAACCCGGTAACTCGTCAATTGTCTACGCAGCGACCGATACAGGTTTGTTCAAATCAACCGACAGCGGTGCACACTGGATTCCCCTGCCTGGCTCGCCGCCTTTTATTTATAGTGAACTCGCAATCGATCCGGTGAATCCGGCCATCATCTATGTGGCAACGAACGGAGGAGTGTTTAAGAGTACTGACGGTGGCAATAACTTTACGCTCAGCAACACCGGGATTGATACGCATGTGCGATCGATAGCAGTCGATCCGGTTACGCCTACCATTCTGTACGCTGCCATCGCTGGCGACCCGTACTTTAAATCTGTAAATGGTGGCGCAAGCTGGAGCCAGAATTTCATAAACGGGGCCTCGCGAGTCGACAGCATAACTATCGACCCGAACACACCGACTACGCTCTTCGCCGACACAGACGAGGGCATTTTCAGAAGTACTGATTCGGGCGCGAATTGGACGAAGCTCAATACGGGCATTGCGGATTTTCATTCCGTCAATAGCATCACGATCGATCCGGTAAATAACGTGATCTACGCTGCCACGACGTCTGGCATTCGGAAATCTACGAATGGCGGCAATACCTGGACTCACATATCCGGGATCACATCATTTGATTTCTTAAGTGTCGCCTTTGACCCGACAAACCCGTTGGTGCTTTACGCTGCAACCGCTATTCAGATTCGGAAAACTATCGACGGCGGCAACAGTTGGACCGACAGCGACAATGGATTTCCAAGAACGCGAATCTCTTCTTTAATCGCCAACCCAACACAACCGTCGACTCTCTTCATCGGCACCACGAGCACCTCTGACGCCTTCGTAACGAAGTTGAGTGCTGGAGGAGCCTCACAGATCTATTCGACGTACCTCGGCGGCGATCTACTAGACCAGGGAAACGCTATCGCAGTGGACGCTTCGGGCAACGCTTACGTCACGGGTGTTACCAACTCCGTTAACTTTCCTACGGCGAACGCCATTCAGAGTAGTCGCGGGGACAATTTCAACGGCGCCGGCGACGCGTTCGTAACCAAACTTAATCCGAGTGGTTCTGCCCTCGGGTATTCAACCTATCTGGGCGCCGACTTCAACGACTCAGGCCGCGCGATCGCCGTCGACACAAACGGCAATGCTTACGTTTGTGGGACCACCGGATCGCAGTCCTTTCCAACCGTAAACGCTTTCCAATCGCACAAGGCAAGTCTCTTTGACGATGCGTTTGTGACAAAGATAAACGCCGCTGGTTCTGCGTTGATCTATTCCACGTATCTCGGAGGCAACAACACCGATGGGTGTGCCGGCCTCGCGATCGATGCAGCCGGAAGCGCGTACATAACCGGTGACACCAACTCGCCTGACTTCCCAACGCTTGCGCCAATTCAACCCGCGTTAAATGGAGGATTCCACGACGTATTCATAACAAGGCTTGCTCCTAATGGCGCCAGCTTGATCAACTCCACATACCTCGGTGGAACAAACCATGACTTTGGACGCGGCATAGCCCTCGACGCTTCACAGAGCATCTACGTTGTCGGCACAACCAGCTCTGCAGACTTTCCGACGCACAACCCGCTACAGCCCGGCTTCGGTGGTGGCTCAGACGTCTTCATCGCAAAACTGCGTCCGGCGCCGGAAGTTGTAGTAACGATAAATGACGCTCCCGATCCGGTGAGCCTCGGCAGTAATCTGACTTATACGATCACTGTGAACAATACCGGCGAACTTCCTGCAACCGGCGTTACGCTGACTGATACGCTGCCCGCAGGCGCTACGCTCGTTTCCGCAAACTCAACCGCCGGCACGTGTACTGGAACAACTACGATTACATGCGGCCTCGGAACGCTGAACGCTGGAGCAACAGTAACGGTCACGATCGTCGTCACGCCTCCTGAAGGAACAATCAGCAACACGGCAACGGTGACGCTCAATGAAGCAGATGCTCCCGCTAACAACACAGCGACAGCCGAGACACTCGTGGACGACGTCGACCTTTCTATTACAAAGAAAGCGGCCCAGGATCTCGTGGCGCCTGGCGGCACCCTCACGTTTTCACTGCTGGTAAAAAACAAGAGCGCAGCTCCGGCGGACGTAATCGTCACTGACAATCTTCCCGCTGGTCTAACGTTGACGAATTGCGTAGCCACAGGAAATGGTGTGTGTGGTGCAAACGGCAATGTGACCTTTTCACAACTTGCCGGTGGCGCTTCGGAAACGGTTCTTTTGACTGTCGCTGTGAGTGCATCAGCAACTGAAGGAACCGTGATCAGTAACACCGCTTCCGTGAGCTCACCGATTTCCGATCCGGATACGTCAAACAACTCGTCGACAGCAAGCGTCACAGTCGCCACTCTTCCGGTTCTTCAGAAATCAAACGGACTCATCGCGTTTGAACGATTCGTTTTCCCGCTCTTCCAGGAACCGAGTGGTATCTTTACCGCGAAAGCGGACTTAACCGATGTGAAGTTGTTCAACGGCATTCCTGCCAACTCGGGAGCGGGAAAACCGGAGTGGTCTCCTGACGGCAGCAGGCTCGCGTTTCAGAAAAGTACTTTTATCAACGGCAGCACGAACGAAATCTTCGTCATCAACGCTGACGGCAGCGGCCTCCTGAAGGTCACGGACAAAGCGTGGTGGAACAATCACGGCATTACCTGGTCGCCAAACGGATCTCAAATCGCTTTTATCAGCGATGATGGACCACAGGCTATCCACATCGCCAACGTGGATGGGAGCGGCAGTTACCAATTGCCGGGCAGTCCAACGTCCTTGTTTGCAGTTGACTGGTCACCGAATGGGACGAAGTTCGTCTACTCAAACGGTAAGGAACTCTTCGTAATCAACACTGATGGTACGGGAAAGCAACAACTAACAAGCGTGCAGCAAACGCCGAACGGAGATACCAGCGACGTCGATCCGCGCTGGTCGCCAGACGGCACGAAGATCCTCTTCACCCGATACGTAAACGGTGTTTTCGGCTTCACGCACGTGATGAACGCCGATGGATCCAATCTGAGAAAGCTCTTCAATTTTGATTCGTACACACCGTACTGGTCTCCCGACGGGCAGTCGATCGTGATGATGCTCTCGCCAGGAAAGATCTGCACTATCAACATTGATAACACTAATCTCAACTGTCCCAACAACAATAGTTCCGATACGAAACCCAGTTGGCAGCGCTTGCCAAATCCGAATCCCACGCCAACGCCGACACCTGTACCGACTTTCTCGTTGTCTGGAAAATTGATTTTAGACAACCCGCTATTTTTTGGGCAGGTGGACTTGACTGGTCCCGTGAATGCACGGATTAGCACCGACTTTAACGGCATTTACGAATTCGTGAACCTGCCGGCGGGCCAGTACACAGTGACGCCGATCAGCAGCCCTTATGATTTCAATCCACCGAGCCGCACGGTGACGATCACTAACGCCAACATCACCGGCGTGGACTTTGTTGGTACGTTCGTGCCGTTAAGCATCTCGGGCCATGTGAAAGACAATAACGGCAATCCGCTCGTGGGGTTCAGAATCTTCATTGGCCAGCCAGGCTCGCAGTCGAGTCCGGTGCTCACTGATGCAAACGGTTTCTATGCTTTTACAGGCCTGGCCCGAGGCGGCATGTACTTCGTGCAGCCCGATTCGTCTACGCTTTACGATTTCGTTCCGGCGTCAAAAGCGATTCAAAATTTGGCAGGAAATGAAGTGGTTGATTTTGTGGGCACCAAGCAGCCCTCGAATGTGATAGCCGGACGCGTAATCGAGGCTGTCACCGGTGTGGAGCTGGCTGGAATTCGCGTCGATCTCTCAAGCAATTTTGAAAACGATGCCACTTTCACAGATGCACACGGAAGTTTCAGCTTCGGTGAAAAAAGGTCAAACAGAGCCTACACGATTAAGGTTAACGACCAATCGACGTTTATCTTTGAGCCGAAGATCGATCCGCAATCGGCTTTTGCTCAAATTTCGATACCGTCACTGACGAGCAATCAATTCCTTACATTCACGGCTACCAGAAAGAATGTTGTGAAGTTTGCTTCGTCAGCGCCCAGGATCAGCGAGGGCAGCGGGGCGGCGGAGATCGTTGTTACACGCGAGGGCGATATCGCAGGTCCTGCAACAGTCAATTTTGAGACAGCAGATACGGCTGGACTGCAGGCGTGTAGCGTTGTTAACGGAATCGCTTCCGAGCGGTGCGACTATGGCTCGACAGCCGGAACGCTTCGTTTCGCTGCGGGTGAAGCGAGTAAGACGATTGTGATTCCGCTCGTGAACGATGTGAAGGTCGAAGCTGAGGAAGTGTTCCGGATCACTCTGACGACCGCAGTCGGAGCACAGAGGGAGTTGCCTGCGGTTCGCTTCGTAACGATCGTAGACAACGACGTCTCACCCGTGTCTAACAATCCGATCGATGGCGTCGAGCCCTTCGTGACGCAGCAGTACATCGACTTCCTCGGTCGACTGCCGGATTCCGTTGGCTTCGCGAATTGGGTGGAGACGCTGGGTGGCTGTCCGCAGGGTGGCTTTGGTGAAAATCTGAATCCTTCGTGTGATCGGGTACACGTGTCGAGCGGGTTCTTCCTGTCGGATGAATTTCGTGGTCGTGGTTACTTTGCGTATCGATTTTACGAAGTCGCGTTTGATCGCAGACCACGGTATGCGGAGTTTGTGCCGGATATGACGCAGGTTGGAGGAGCGCAGTCGCCGGAGTCAGAGATTCTCAGTAAAGCTGCTTACACGGATGCGTTTGTACAGCGCACTGAATTCACGAATCTTTATAACTCGCTGTCGAATTCCGCGTTTGTAAATGCACTCGAACAGAATGCGGAGATTACGCTCAGCAACAAGGCCGATTTGATCGCCGCGCTTGATGGAAATCAAAAGACGCGCGCTCAGGTGTTGCGTGAGATCGTCGAGAGCAAAGCGGTGGAGGACAAGTTCTTCATCAGGGCGTTTGTAGCGATGCAGTATTTTGGTTACCTGCGTCGCGATCCGGATCCGGTTGGCTTCAACAACTGGGTCACAACGCTTAACAACGATCCGAGCAACTTCCGCCACATGATCTTCGGCTTCCTCTTCTCCGACGAATACCGCGGCCGCTTTGGCCCATAAAGAGCAGTACACAAAAGGCACAAAAGAACAAAAGGCACATAAATCTTTTTCTGATTTGTGCCTTTTGTTCTTTTGTGCCTTTTGTGTACTAGCGCCCTTCGTTTGTGCACTTCCCCCCAAATGTTTTATAGTGCCTCCCGCTGGCTTTAACTCCCAACATCTACTGCCCAGCCTTCCGAAATTCGACGAAAAAACTTACAACATGTACCCCTATTCATCTGTAAACAAGTACGCACTGAAATCTGTACCTTTTCTGATCTTGCTGGCCCTTGGGCTGGCGGCGGTTTTTGCACCAAAGTCAACCGGGACACAAAACCCAAAAGCATCGACCGACTCGTTCGGACGGTTGCCGCTGAGTTTTGAAGTAAACCAGGGACAGACTGACGCGCGCGTCAAGTTTCTTGCTCGCGGTCAGGGCTACGGCATTTTTCTCAGCGACGACGGAGCAGTGTTCTCCCTCGGCGGATCTGTGCTGCACATGCGTCTTCAGGATGCGGCAACCGCGCCGCGAATCACGGGCGTGGATCAACTGCCCGGCAAAGTGAATTATCTCGTCGGCAATAAATCATCCGACTGGCGCACAAACATTCCGACTTACGAGCGAGTTCGTTACGAGCAGATTTACCCCGGCGTCGATCTGGTCTACTACGGCAACCAGCGACAACTCGAGTATGACTTTGTGGTCCAACCTGGCGCGAGCTTCAAGCAGATACGACTGGCGTTTGAGGGCGCAGGCAAACTGAAACTCAACCGCAGCGGCGATCTGATCCTCAAGTCCGGCACGCAAACAATCACCTTGCTGCGTCCGAAGGCTTATCAAAACATCGAAAACAAACGACGCGAAGTGTCCGTCAGATACTCGCTCAAGAGCCGCGGTGAAGTAGCATTTCAAGTCGGTAACTACGACAAGTCTCAACCACTCGTGATCGATCCGTTGCTGGTTTACTCAACCTTCCTCGGCGGCAGCGGTCTGGACGTGGGCCACAGCATAGCAGTCGATTCATCGGGCAACGCTTACATCGCCGGTCAAACCGCTTCACTCAACTTTCCCACCAGCTCGCCGCAGCAAGCGACCAACGGCGGCCAAACAGATGCATTCGTCGCGAAGCTGAACGCCGACGGCTCCGCGCTGATCTATTCAACTTTCATCGGCGGAAGCACTACCGAATCCGCCACCAGCATCGCCGTTGATAACAGCGGCAATGTTTACTTGACAGGTCAAACCGATTCCACAAATTTTCCCGTGCTCAACGCGTTGCATCCTACGTTGAATGGTAGTTCTGACGCGTTTGTCACCGAGCTGAACAGTGCGGGTTCAGGTCTCGTCTATTCGACGTATCTTGGCGGTCGTGGCGGTGAGGGCGGAAGCTCGATTGCCGTCGATGGTCTGGGCAATGCTTACGTAACGGGTACCACCTCATCAACCGACTTCCCCACGACCAATCCTTTGCAGGCAAATCGACAGGGGCATGCAATTTTCAAGTCCACAAACAGTGCCGGCAATTGGGCGGGAAGTGATTCAGGTTTGGCGGGCGCGATAGTTTTGGACCTCGCATTTGCACCCAGCAACTCATCGATCATGTACGCCGCAGCCGAGACCGGTCTGTTCAAAACAACCGACGGCGGAGCAAACTGGAGCTCCGTCCCGAGCACACCAGCGCTCTTAATTCAAAAACTCGCTATCGATCCAACCAATCCCGCCATAATCTATGCCGCAGCTACCGGCGGAATCTTTAAGAGCACTGACAGTGGCAACACTTTTACAGCCATCAATAACGGCTTTTTAGGAAGCGGCCGGATCATCCTGGTGGATCCTGTAACACCTGCTACTTTGTATGCTACCAGCTCCGCCTCCAACAACCGCGTCTTCAGATCTGTCGACGCCGGAGCAAACTGGACCTCCGCGCTTATCAATAACATTGCAATAATCAACGGGCTCGCAATCGATCCGAATACACCAGCTACACTTTATGCCGCCACAGACCGTGGTCTGTCTAAAAGCACTAATTCAGGCGTAACCTGGACCGCACTCAATTTCGGTCTCGGCTTTAATGCGCGCGCTAGTAGCGTTGTCGTCGACAAGACAAATAGCGACGTATACGCCGCAACGATCGCCGGCCTTCTTAAGAGCGTCAATGGCGGCAGCACCTGGACCAACTTAAGCGGGACCTTGAATCTCGTTGTTTCCAAGGTCGTCCTCGATCCAACTAATAGCTCGATCATTTATGTAACCACAGTTCAGGGCGTATCCAAGTCGATCGATGGCGGCGCTACCTGGACCATCAGCAACACGGGATTTCCAAACACGCAGATCCTTTCCCTGGTTATCAACCCAACTCAGCCTTCAACTCTCTTCATCGGAACCTCCAGCGGGTCTGACGCCTTCGTAACGAAGTTGAGCGCGGGAGGGGCGTCGCAGGTTTACTCGACATACCTGGGTGGCAATGTAGACGACCGGGGACTCGGTATCGCTTTGGACGGATCTGGCAATGCTTATGTCACGGGCCAAGCCGCTTCCGCTGACTTTCCCACCGCCAATGCAATTCAAGCTGTTAACGTTTTCACTGATGCTTTCATAACCAAGCTCAATGCCAGTGGCTCGGCTCTGGTCTATTCGACGTTTCTGGGCGCCGATGGCTTCGACGTGGGCCGCGCAATCGCAGTGGACGCAAGCGGCAACGCTTATGTAACAGGCAGCACTAACTCGCAGTCTTTCCCGGTAGTAAATGCGTTTCAGCCGGCTGCTCCCAACTTTTTCGGCGATGCTTTCGTGGCAAAGGTAAACGCTGCCGGTTCCGCGCTGGTCTATTCGACGTATCTCGGCGGCGAGGGTGTCGATGATGGTTGGGGAATCGCAGTCGATAACGCAGGAAGCGCGTACGTCACTGGAAACACTAGCTCGACAGACTTCCCAACGTTTGCGCCACTACAAGCGAGGCTAAATTTACTGGGTAGCGACGCATTCACCGACGCATTCATAACCAAGTTTGCGCCGAATGGATCGAGCTTGATCTATTCGACATATCTCGGCGGCGCCAACAGCGACTCAGCAAGCGGCATAGCCGTCGATTCATCACAGAACGTCTACGTTGTGGGCGACACCAGCTCGACAGACTTTCCGACCCGAAATCCGCTTCAGCCGGTTATGGGCGGTAGTTTCGATGCGTTCGTCGCGAAGCTGCGTCCGGCAGCAGACGTACAGATAACGGTGACTGATGCTCCCGATCCGGTGGATTTAGGCAGTGATCTTCATTACACCATTGACGTAAAGAACGTTGGTGAGCTGCAGGCGACCGGCGTCATCGTTACTGACACGCTGCCGGCAGGTTCAACTTTCGTCGCGCTGGACGCAACCGCCGGCATCATGTGTACCGGAACGACTTCCATCACGTGTAATGTCGGGACACTGAATCCCGGAGCTGCGGGACAGATCACGATAACGATCAAACCTCCCGCAGTCAGTCCGCTCAGCAATACAGCGAGTGTCACACTCAACGAAGCGGATGCCGTTCCGGCCAGCAACACTGCGACCGCGCAAACGGTGGTGCGATTCACTGACATATCGATCACGAAGACCGCGGCTCAGAGTCTTGTCGCACCCGGCGGTAAACTGACTTACTCGCTCTTAGTAAAAAACAACGGTCCGCTTTCATCGTCTGTGACCGTTAGCGATATCCTTCCCGCAGGGACATCCTTCAGCAAATGCGTGACTACGACCACAAGCGTTTGCAGTCAAAACGGCAACACCGTTTCTGCCGTTTTCGCTCCACTCGCATCCGGAGCATCCGAGACAATGCTGATTACAGTCGCCGTGGATGCATCAGCAACAGAAGGGACTGTCATAACCAACACTGCGTCAGTGGTCTCGACAATTCCCGACCCGAATGCGTCAAACGACTCTTCGTCGGCAAGCGTTACTGTTAAAGCCATTCCAGTGCTTCAGAAATCAAACGGCCTCATTGCGTTTGCCAGCGAGCGAAGTATTTCCAGCAACGCTCAAACCGGTATCTACTCAATCAAAACCGACGGCACCGACGAGAAGAAGTTTCCCGATACTCCCAACACCGCAGTCCAGCCCGTGTGGTCGCCTGATGGTACGAAGCTGGCTTATCAGTTCATGAATTTCACTAGTCCCTTTGTCAGGAAGATCAACACCATCAATCCTGATGGTACCGGGGTTTTGACAGTTGCAACTAACGTTTCTGATCAAGGTCGCACTATCACCTGGTCGCCCAACGGATCTCAAATCGCATACATCGGGACCGGCGGGCCGGATATCAACACCATACGAACGGTACACATCGCCAATGCTGACGGCAGCGGGTCCTATCGATTGCCGGGCAGCCCGTCGTCTCTAAGCTCAGTCGACTGGTCACCGGATGGGTCGAAGTTTGTCTACTCGAAGGATGGTGAAATCTTCGTGATGAACGTCGACGGCACAGACCAGACCAAACTAACAACCGCTCAGCAAACTTCCGGTGGGCTGACTAATGACCTCGATCCGCGTTGGTCCCCCGATGGAACGAAGATCATGGTGTTGCGATTTACACCCGAAGCCGGCAGCGTCCACGTGATGAATGCCGATGGTTCGAACTTTAGAAGGCTCTTCGATTTCAACGCCCCAACAGCAGACTGGTCGCCTGACGGTGTGTCGATCGTAGCGCAATTCGGCGCCGAGATTTGCACGGTAAATCTCGACAACACAAATTTCAAATGTCTTACGAACAATAACTTCACCGACTCGCAGCCGAGCTGGCAAAGACTACCTAATCCAAACCCAACACCGACACCCACGCCGCAGCCGACTTTCTCAGTCAAAGGAAGACTCACTAATTCCGATGGCTCACCGCTCGTGGTCCAGGTGAAGCTGACTGGCCCGGTTAACACGTTCCCATCGATTGACTCCAACGGTAACTATGAATTCGTCAACCTGCCGGCGGGTCAATACACGATTACACCTCTCAGCATCTTTCACAGTTTCGCGCCCGCCAGCCGTAACATTACGATCACCAACGCCAACATAACCCGCCAGGATTTCGTGGGTACTTTCGCGCCCGCCAACATCACCGGGCATGTGAAAGACAGTAACGGCAATCCACTCCAGGGAATTAAGGTCACAGTAACTCAGACCGGGGTCGTGCCGATCAACGCGTTGACCGATGCGACCGGGTTTTACTCGGTTGTAAACGTGCCACGCCACTCCAATTACTTCATAGTTCCCGATCCGAACACACCTTACGATTTCGTACCTGTGAACAAGTTCATTCAGGATCTGACTAAGAGTGAAGTCGTAGACTTTGTCGGCACGAAGCGAAACACTGTGCAGTTTTCAGTTAGCCCTGCTTCGGTAAATGAGGAGAGTGGCTCGTCGGAGATTGTGGTTACACGGACGGGCGATGTCACCAGTCCGGCTACCGTTAACTTCGCTACTGCCGACACGGCGGGACTGGCGGCGTGCAGAGTGGTCAACGGAAAGGCTTCCGAGAGATGCGATTATGGCTCGACCGCCGGAACGCTTCGCTTCGCGGCAGGCGAAACAAGTAAGTCGTTTGCGATTCCGATCGTGAACGACGTGAATGTCGAGGGTAATGAAACGTTCACCGTCGCTCTTACTAGTCCTGTTGGAGCGCAACTGGGTTCGACTGCGAACGTCACCGTAACGATCGTAGACGACGACACCACCACCACCACACAGAATCCGATCGATGGCATAGAGCCTTTCGTGACGCAGCAGTACATCGATTTTCTCGGTCGACTGCCGGATAGCGTTGGCTTTGCGAATTGGGTGGAAACGCTGAAAGGCTGTCCGCAAGGAGGCTTTGGCGAAAACCTCAATCCTTCGTGTGATCGTGTACACGTCTCGGCCGGGTTCTTCCTGTCAGATGAGTTTCGTGGTCGTGGTTACTTTGCTTATCGTTTTTACGAGGTCGCGTTTGATCGCAGACCGCTGTATGCGGAGTTTGTACCCGACATGGCGCAGGTTGGCGGCGCGCAGTCGCCACAGTCTGAGATTCTCAGTAAGGCGGCTTACACGGATGCGTTTGTGCAGCGTAATGAATTCACGAATCGTTATAACGCGCTGTCGAATTCCGCATTTGTAAATGCGCTCGAACAGAACGCCGAGATCACGCTCAGCAACAAGGCCGATTTGATCGCCGCGCTTGAAGGAAGTCAAAAGACGCGCGGGCAGGTCTTGCGTGAGATCGTTGAGAGCAAAGCGGTGGAGGACAAGTTCTTCATCAGGGCGTTTGTAGCAATGCAGTATTTTGGTTACCTGCGCCGCGATCCGGATACGATTGGGTACGACAACTGGGTTACAACCCTGACCAACGATCCGAGCAACTTCCGCCACATGATCTTCGGGTTCCTCTTCTCCAACGAATACCGCGGCCGCTTCGGCCCGTAAAGAGCAGTACACAAAAGGCACAAAAGAACAAAAAAGCAAAAAGAACAAGAGGCATGAAAGAGCAAAAGGCATAAAGAGCAAAGGCACATAATCTTTTCTGATTTTTGTGCCTTTTGTTCTTTTGTGCCTTTTGTGTACTAGCTACTCTCTTAGTGCACTACAGTGTCAGAGTCGTGTGTTCCATCCCAATCCGGCTTGAGCACAACCTTGATGCAGTTGTCCTCTTTGTTCTTGAACATGTCGTACGCCTTTGGGGCGTCGTCAAGACTCATCCGGTGAGTGATAACGAAGCTCGGATCGATGTCGCCGTTCTCGATCATCTGCAACAATGGTTTCAGATACCTTTGCACGTGCGCCTGTCCAGTCTTGATCGTCAATGAACGATTCATCACCGAACCCATCGGAAACTTGTCGATGAATCCACCATAAACACCGATTACTGAAATGGTGCCGCCGTTCCGGCAGCACATGATCGCTTCACGCAACGCGTGCGGACGATCGGTTTCGAGCATCATCGCCTGCTTCACGCGATCGTAAGCGAAGATGAGTCCCGGCGCGTGCGCTTCCATGCCGACGTCGTCGATACACGCGTCCGGCCCGCGTCCACCAGTCATCTCCATCAACGCTTCATAAACGTTCTGTTCTTCGTAGTTGATCGTCTCCGCGCCGCCCTGTTCGGCCATCCGCAATCGCTCCGGCACTGCGTCGATCGCGATCACTCGCTCCGCGCCGAGCAGGAAAGCACTGCGAATCGAAAACTGTCCAACAGGCCCGCAACCCCAGATCGCGATCGTGTCGCCCGGTGCGATGTCACACATTTCCGCACCCATGTAACCGGTCGGGAAAATGTCTGACAGGAAAAGCACCTGCTCGTCGCTCAGGTAATCCGGAACCTTGATCGGGCCGATATCCGCAAAAGGCACGCGCGCGTATTCCGCCTGGCCCCCTGCGTAACCACCGGTTAAATGCGAGTAGCCAAAGAGTCCTGCCGCCGAGTGACCAAACATCTTCTCGGCCATCCACGCATTCGGATTCGAGTTCTCACAAAGTGAAAACATCTGATCCTTGCAGAAGAAACAGGTGCCACACGCGATCGGAAACGGCACGACGACGCGATCGCCGACCTTCAAGTTCGTCACTTCGCGACCAACCTCTACGATCTCGCCCATGAATTCGTGACCGAGAATATCGCCACGCTGCATCGTGGGAATGAAACCGTTGTAAAGATGCAGATCGGACCCGCAGATTGCCGTCGAAGAGATCTTCACGATCGCGTCGCGCTGGTTGAGGATCTGTGGATCCGGAACCTCCTCGACGCTCACAGTCGTTTTGCCATACCAACAGTTTGCTCTCATTGCTGTGTGTACCTCCCTTCGGATCCGTAGTTGGTCGCAGTTTCGCTCGGCAGCATCTCGGCGCTTTCGAGCTCTTTCGAAGACGCTGGCTGACCGGGTCGCTGCGCCATGTAACCCGTTCCGAGCAAGGTTGCGTCAGAAACGACCACTTCCCCAACTTCCAAAACCTGTTTGAAACGCCGCAGATCATCGTTCAACTGTTGTTCCGGTTCTTCACCAAACAACTTCGCGACCGTCGCGCCGAGCACACCACCTATGGGCAGGTATTCGAGGTTGACCTTAATGATCGTGCCTCTGCCGCCCGTCGCTCGCTCAAAGCGAACTGCGCCCGCGTTATCGACGTCTGAGCCTTCCAGTGAACGCCACGTGATCAGTTCACCTGGAACGTCGGCAACGATCGTCGCGTCCCATTCCACGTCCATTCCCGCGGGGCCTTTGGCTTTCCAGCGTGAGCGCCCGTCGCCCATGTCGACAACAGACTCGAGATGGCGCATGAAGCGCGGCAGGTTTTGGAAGTCGCGCCAGAAGTTGTAGACCTCTTCAGGCGGAAGATTCACGATGCAGTGACCTTTCGCATGAATGCCCTGGTTGCTACCGCTGCTCAGTTGCATTGCGCACATCACGTCCAGCGCAGTGACGGCCACTACATTCGCTGTAGCGAACGCGACGCGGCCGAGCTTTGCTTCCGGATTAGTGGCGGCAATGCCGAGGCTGGTGAGATCTATCGCATCACCAACTACGCGTGACCACACTCCCTCAGTTGGTTTCTTCTGAGCAAAGATTGTGATGCCGGCAGCGATTTCGCGCAGACCGTACAGACGTATTAAACCTGTGTGCTTGTTTGAAACACCTGAGATGTTCGCGATGGCGCGCGGCGCAAGCAGCTCTGCGAGGCCGAGGCCGATACTGAACCAACCTAAACCCGTTGCCAATCGTTTTGCACTTGTGGACGGCAAGCCGGGTCGAGCTCGCTCCACCGAATAGTTAGCGCCTCGATGGCGCGACGATCGATGCTCGAGATCGTCTGTTGACGATGCATCGCCCAGATCGAATGCTCCTGATTGTTGATTTGTAGACATGAATCTCCCCCTTGCGGATGAATTGATTTGATGAGTCAACAGTCAAACAGCATACCTGTTCGAATGAGTAGTTGAAGTGTGCTTTTTGTGATTCTTTGATTTTCCGATCACAGGAAAATGTTCGCGATAAATTCTTTTCGAAATAATTAGATCGTTAACTAAGGCACACATTTCGCAAGGACGAAATTCGTTAAGAACGAACAATGGGAGGGTTTAAAAATGGATAAGAGAGATAAAGAGCCGAAAGGCCCGGCCGCGACTGCTTCAAAGATGGCAGCGAGTAAGAACGTCGGCGGTGAATCGCCTTCGCCCGGTCAGGGCGCGACTAGTTCGCAGAATCAGGGCGGTACACAAAACCAGGGCGCGACTGGTACGCAGAATCAAAGCGCGTCAATAACTCCGCAACAGAACCACGGCGCAGTCGGTTCGCAACAGAACCAGGGCGGCGCAACGGGTTCGCAGCAGAATAAAGATCAGGGCACACAGGGTAAAAACTCCGGTGGCCAGGATCTCCTGCAACAAGCCAAAAATACAACCAACGAAGTTGTGAGTCAGGTTCAAGAACAAGCGAGCGCAGAAATCAATCGTCAGAAAGACACTGCGGCATCGGAGCTGAGCACCGTTGTCAATGCAGTGAGAAAGTTTGGCGAAACTCTGAACAGCGAAGGACAGGGACCGATCGCGCGTTTCGCGGCTCAGTATGGCGACAAAGCCGCCGACGGTCTCGACCGCGTAGCGCGATACGTGCGTGAGGGGGATCCAAAACGACTACTCGCCGACGTGCAGAGCTTTGGACGACGCCAGCCCGCATTGATGATCGGTGGTGCATTCCTTTTGGGATTCGCCGGTGCGCGACTCATCAAGAGCTCGATGGACGCGGCAGGCAGCAGCTCGACGAACAGCGGAGCCCAGCATTCGCTAAACACTGGAATGCGAAACTCAGCAAAGCCTGGAGCTCAGCCGCAGCCATTCAACAGAAACATTTCCGGAGCGCAACAATCGTCACCTCCGAACCCAGCTTAGTAGTAGAGGAGGTGTGTTATGCAACGGATAAATGAAAATAGGCCTTTAGAAAACCTGCCGCTTGGCGATCTGCTCGGCGATCTCGCCACTAGCATGAGCAACCTGGTCCGCCAGGAAGTTGCTCTCGCAAAGGTGGAGATCACGCAGAAAGCGACGTATGTCGGTAGGAACGTTGGTTATCTCGTTATCGGTGGAGCAGTCGCGTATGCAGCACTGCTGGCGATCATCGCCGCCATCATCATGTTGTTGGCGAAGGTGATGCCGCATTGGGGCTCGGCGTTGATCGTTGGCGCCGTGGTCGGTGCTATTGGCTGGATGTTGATCGGCAAAGCGATGGTGGCGCTGCAACAAACAGATCTGACTCCGCGCGAGACAGTTGAGACTTTGAAGGAGGACGCAACATGGATGAAGCAACAAATCAAATAAACGCTGCTGCGGACTCGGATGAATCGCGGATTTCCACATCCGCTGACGATTACGATGAAAATACCGAACAATTGCGGGCGGATATTGAAGACACTCGCGCTGACATGACTCAAACGATCAATGAAATTCAAGAGAGGCTCAGTCCGGACTATTTGGTGGACCAGGTTAAGGAAACCGTTCGCGAAGCCACGATAGGAAAGGTTGAAAGAGTTGTGGGCCAGGTTGGCGAAACACTTAGTGAAGTAACTGAGCCGGCGCTTGCAATGGCAGGCCGGGCAGGTAATGCGATCAAGGAGGTAGGAACAACAGTGGCTGATAAACTTTATAAAAACCCGATACCGGTGGCGTTGATTGGTCTCGGCGTGGGCATGCTTGTAATTCGAAACTTTCGTGGACCGAGCTATGGCAGTTCTCCACAAAGATCTTTGCAGGGACGCAGCAACTATGATCTGGGTGACACAGGTCGAACGCGGCAGACATATGAGAGTGGCAGAGGCGCACTGAACCAGGTCAAAGAGACCGCGAGTGATCTCGCTTCTCGATCGACGGATGCGCTGAGTAATCTCGGCAGCAAAGCGAAAGACGGTGCAGCAGTGGTGACGACGCGTTTTGAACGGATGATGCACGAGAATCCGCTTGCCGTCGGTGCAGTGGCTGTCGCGGCGGGAACCGCGATTGGACTCATGTTGCCGTCGACGCGATTAGAAAATGAATACATCGGCGAAACGGGTGAGCGCCTGGTTGAGAAAGCCGAAGACGTCGCCCGCGGCGCGCTCGACAAGGTCCAGGACGTGGCGAAGCAAATGGCGCCCGGCCAGGAAGGCCAACAACAGCAACAGCCACCACCAGCTTAAGATGAATGTGAAACTAAAATTTGCAATCGCCTCGCTGCTGCTACTCGCCTCGACAGGATGTATCGTCGTGGGCGGCTACAGCAGCGGGCGTGGCTTCTGGATCTGGCCGGGATCGATCGTGCTCCTGCTGCTCGGATTACTTCTCTTTGGACTGATGTTTTTCAGACGACGCGGGTGATGATCACTTCAGAACCGCGGCTTGGGGGCTGATGGTCAGGAGGTGCCAGCGCTGAAAGGTATTGATCGTCTCGCTCGGCATTACGCGCACGTACGCGGTTTGGAAAAAGAGCGTCTCGGGCCTGCGCCAGTCGAGTCTCACGATCGGATTGAATGAAGCAGGCGTCGACGGAGTTGAACTCGCCTGCTGTGTATTCGTGTTGGCTTTTTGAACCGTTGTTTTCTGATCGTACGCAACTGACGCCGCAATCAACTGATCGCCGAGCGGCACACGCGCCTGCGTCGGAGTCTTCCCACCCGCATCATAAATCGCCACGTCAGTCTCAAACGCCGTCGCGATCTTCGAAGCGTCCGGCGACCACACCGGCAACGCATCCGTCAACGCATCATCAAGCAAGCGCTCGGTACCATCAGGCGCTATCAAACGCGGCCGGCCTGCAGGCATTTTGTACTGCCGCTCGCGCGCGTTCCACTCGTCTTCCTTGCACGCTACCGCGGCCATCGCGTGTCCATCCGGAGCCCAGACAAAATAAAAATAGATCAGACCTTCACGCGACGTGAGCGGCTTGAGATCGTAACCATCACGATTGCAAATGTAGATCTGTTCGGTGCTGAAAGTCGCCACTGCCGGAAACAGCGGAGCGACTGACGGCGACGGCACCGGCGACCCACCGGGACTTGGCTCCGGTTCATTCGGCGGCGTGGGGCTCGGACTGGGGATTGCGCGCCTGTGTGCGATGAAGTTGATGAAGCCACCATCCGGCGACCACGTGACCGTCTCCGGAAACACGCACGCCAGTTCGGGCGGGACCAGGTTTCGCAGAAACTGCCCGTCAGAGTTGTAGAGATCGATGCGAAACGTTGAACCGGGTTCGTCAGCAGTGCCGTACAGCGCGAGCACTCGCCGCCCATCAGGCGAGACGACGGTTCGCAGTAACGCTTCATCCTTGCGGTTCGTGCTGAAGTCGTTGGCGATGGCCGCATTCTTGTCTAACGTGTCATCGATCTCAGTCGACGGTGGCGTGATATCCGGCGAGAGTCGATAAGCGAGATTACGCGAGGGCACATCGCGCAGGACACGCGGCGTCACATTCTGTCGATCGATGACGTTCTTGCACCCTGTCGCAAAGATCAAAAGAAAGAGCAGAATGATTTCTTTTGTGCTTCTTTGTGGCATCAAAATCGATCGTTGATCAACTCGCGCACCAGGCCGGGATTCAACGCGAGCAGCGCGCGGATTGTGTTACGCGGGGACAGATGATCTTCGTCGCCTTCATCAAGGTCGACGCAGTTGTGTTGAATTGAGCGCGCCAAACGTCTCGCGATCGACTCGTAGTCGGGCGTGTTTACGATATACGCGCGCGCAGCCATAGCACCGATCAAATCGCACGTGACTTCTTCGCCGCGCTGCCCGTGAACGTCGAGCCCAGTCAGATCGGAAGCTTTGTTGCCGACGGCGCGGACAAGAGCGCGCAAGCTGTCGTTGTCACCGTCGGCGATATGCATCAGCTCGTGCGCGAGGACGCTAATCATTCCCTCGTCAGAACGCAAACCAGCAAGAAAGATCGTGCCGAAAGTTATCACGTGCGGGCGGCTTAGATAGACGGAGGCGTTGTCGCGCGAGTCCATGTCAGGCCGCACGCGCCTGACGGAATTCACACGCATGATTGCCTGGCGCAGACGAAGATTGAAATAACGAGACCTCTTAACACCATACTGGGTCGGGAGCTGTCGCAGCGAGCTGATGACGAGCTCTTTCGCGACGGGAAGAAGTCGTTGCGCGCGCGCGGCGCCGGCGCGTGCTTCGGGGCTCTGGAGCGGGAGTGAAGGGCGCGCCTGCATCTCGTCAATCGCGATGCTGCTCTTCGGATCGAGTTTGGCTTGCAGGCAAACAACTCCGATCGCTTGTTCGAGCAGCGCCTTCGCTTCGGGCGACATCGACGCATGCGCACGCTGGCCGGGCTTCGTTTGCGCAAAGGAGACGCTAAAGCAAATAAAAACGATCGACGTCAGAAGAAGATTTCTCACGCAGCGGCGCAACGGCGCAACGAAAACCGTCTTCCTTTGCGCCGTTGCGCCGCTGCGTGAGAAATCGTTCTTCATGATCTTTACCGGTGTCGCCAGGTCGCCTTGCGCTTCTCCATGAACGCTTTCACGCCTTCGTTCGCGTCGTGAGTCTTCATCAGCTCGTGCAGGTAAATGTTTTCCTGCTCGTCCAGCGCGGCTTCGATCGATCTGCCGCGACCGAGATCCAGCGATTGTCTTGCATACGCCAGCGATGTCCCGGACAGTTCCCTTAACTTCGCTAAAACTTCCAGCAGCTTCGATTCGAGATGTGCGCTGGGAACAACGTGATTGCACAAACCCAAACGCCCGGCTTCAACCGCATCGATTATCTCACCCGTCAGTATCAATTCGCGCGCGCGTTTTTCACCAATCACACGCGGTAACAGCACGGCGGCGACGGGCGGAAAAACGCCGAGCTTTACCTCCGGCTGCCCGAATCGCGAGCGATCGGACGCGATCACGATATCGCATGCAGCGACGAGTTCACAGCCGCCGCCGAGCGCCGCGCCGTCAACGAGCGCAATAGCCGGCTTCGCTAACTGTTCGAGCAGACGAAAGATCGAGTGAAACGCGTCGAGCATCTGGAAGATCGTTTCCTGCGCGTGCTCCTCGACCGACACACCCGCACTGAACGCGCGAGAAGTCTTGTCAGCATCGAAGACGATCGCCACCAGCTCGCGCTGCGCGCACTCTGCGAGCGCACTCGTGATCTCACGCATCATCGCGATGTTGAGCACGTTGAGCGGCGGACGTGCGAACGTGATCCGCGCGACGCGATCGTCGATCTTGAAACGAATGTGTTCCATCTGTGTAACGACTACCTCAACCAATTAGCATAGATCTGTTTCTGTACGAGCGTCGGAGTCGTCACAGGCACGATTCGAAAACTACTCTCACGCTTATCACTCAACCGGATCAGCAGCGAGCTCAAGTCATCAAACCTGAAGATCGTCAGATTCACCAGCTCGCCCGGCTTCTTCTCCGCCATGCGCGCGTTGAAGAAATCCTTCGTCGCTCGCATATTATCCATCGCCACGATCTGATCGCCGGCATTCAATCCCTGCTCGTACGCCGGTGAGCCCGCGTAAACACGCCGCACGATCAACCGCCCTTCTTCCTCCGCCACATCCGCCCCGAAATACACTTTCGCATCCGTCGCAGCAGTCGTCTCCAGCTTCAACCCCGCAGCATCGAGCGCGGCGTTGTAATCAAGCTCCTGTACCCCACGCACGTACTTGCTGAAAAACTCCTCGAGACTCCCGCCCGCCATCAGCTCCACGGCCTTCTGAAAATCCGCCGGCCCATAATTGCGGTCTTTCTTGAAAAACTCCGCATAAAGATAACGCATCACGTCGTCCAGCGACTTCGCGCCGGCACTTCGCTTCCGTATCTCGAGATCGAGCAGCAACCCAAGCAATGCGCCCTTGTCGTAATACGAAACCTGCGAGTTTATCGAGTTCTCATCCTGCCGGTAATACTTCACCCACGCATCGAAGCTCGACTCCTCCGCACTCTGCACGAGCCGGCCCGGCGTGTTCTGCAAGTTTTGCATCGCGCGCGCTTGCGCTCTCAGATACTCGCTCTCGCTGATCAATCCCGCGCGACGCAAAACCAGATCTGAATAGTAATCAGTGATCCCCTCAGCAACCCACAAAACTTTCGTGTAGTTTTCCTGCGTGTAATCAAACGGCCCGAGCGCGTCGGGTCGAATTCGCTTCACGTTCCAGAGATGAAAAAACTCGTGCGAGACGAGACCGAGAAAGCCGCGATAATCGCGTTCGGGCGTGTCGGTGGCATTCGGCGCCGCGGACGTTGCGCGATCACCGCTGCGAATTCGAAAACCGAAACGCGGGTAACCGAGCGCGGTCGAATTCAGATGTTCGAGTCCGCCGCCTGTGTTTTGTCGCAGATGCAGAATAAACGTGTAGTCGCGATACGGAATCTCGCCGCCCATCAACTCAACTTCGGTCTCGACGATCTTCTGCACGTCGCGTCGCATGCGCTCCGGATCGTAGTTCCCTGCTCCATCGATCACGATGCGATGCGGAACCCCTTTGACGTTGAAGACGAGCGTCTTGAAATTGCTGGCTTCGAAAGGCGAGTCGTAAAGAACATCGAAATTCTCGGCGCGGAAAGTGTTCTTCTGTCCGGCGACTGCGGGTAGACCAGTCGCGACTTTCCAAACGTCAGGCGCGAGCACGCGCACCGTCGAAGGCGACTTCAGAAAACCGTCGAGATACATCAGCAGGTTCGCGTTGTTCCAGAAGGCGTGTTCCGAGTTTAGCTCACTCGTCCGCACCGAAAGCTCGTTCGCATAAACACGATACGTCGCATGCCACTCGCGCGCGCCGTTCGTGTTGATGCGCCACGTGTTCTTGTTTGTCTTTTCCCATTTTAGCGGCTGGCTGGCGGCGTCGGCAGCGGCGAAGTCCTGCACGTGACGCTCAAACTCGCGGACCAGGTAAGAGCCCGGGGTCCAGACGGGCATGACGAGTTGTTCTTCCTGCGGTCCGTTCGCGCTGCGCTTGATCGCGACCTCGATATCAAACAGGTGTGTGTGTGGCTTCGACATCGCCACGGTAAAAGAGATGTCAACGGGTGTCTGCGCCGCGGCCAAAAGCGGCACTACGAGCATCAGCGCGGCGGCGCACAGTACCAGGCTCTTATGCATGAATCTTGTTCATCTTGTTAATCTTGTAATCCTGTCAACGAATGTTACTATCTTCGCGCTCTTGTAATCCACATCAAAGACGGGATCGAAATGTTTCGACGAATCATCGCCACGTCTCCAGTCTGGTTTACGGTGCCGATCCGTTTGGGATTGGCGGCCGTAATGATCGCACACGGCTCGCAAAAAGTTCTGGGCACCTTCAACGGCCCGGGCTTCAAAACATACGTCGCGGGCAACACGCCGGTCGGTTTCATGCGACCTGCATGGCTCTGGCTCGCCGCCGCGGCGTTTTCTGAATTCGTGGGCGGAATAGCTGTCGGTCTCGGTTTCCTGACACGCGTCGGCGCGTTCTTCATTGCGTGCGTGATGGTGACAGCGATTTTCGGAGTGCACTGGCCCGGCGGGTTCTTCGCGGCGAACCGTGGTTACGAGTATCCATTGACACTGCTGGCAATGGCGATAGCCCTCCTGATATCCGGCGGCGGTCAGGCTTCGGTGGATCGAGCCCTGAGTGGAGGACACCACGGAGGACGGAGTGGACGGCCCGGAGGACGCAGATAAATCCGCGAAAACATGAAGCGCTCACCGCTCATCGTCATCTTTACAACCGTCTTCATCGATCTCGTCGGCTTCGGCATCGTGATTCCGGTGTTGCCGTTCTACGCTGAAGGCACCGCCTTCAACGCGACGCCGCGCATGGTCGGGTTGCTCTTCGCGTCCTACTCCGTGATGCAACTGATCTTCTCGCCGATCCTCGGTGGCTTGTCTGACAAGTACGGTCGCAGGCCGGTGTTGTTACTCTCGATCATCGGCACAGGCATCGGCTTTCTCATACTCGGACTCGCAAAAACGATCGCGATGCTGTTTATCGGTCGCATTCTCGACGGCATCACTGGTGGAAACATCTCGACGGCACAGGCTTATATCGCCGACGTCACGAGCGAAGAGAATCGCGCGAAAGGGATGGGCATGATCGGCGCGGCGTTTGGGCTCGGATTTATTTTTGGGCCAGCAATCGGCGGCATCCTGAGCCGTTGGGGAATTCAGGTGCCGTTTATCTTTGCGGCGGCGATGTGTTTCGCGAATGCGATGCTGCTGTATTTCACGTTGCCTGAAACAGTGACGGCGGATCATCCGGCGAAGAACCTTGCGGGCGGGCGCAGTCTGCGGCAAGTCGCACGCGCACTGAAGCAACCGAAGCTCGCGTTTGTCCTCGTGATCTATTTTCTGTTCATCGTGGCGTTCTCGATCATGACGACGTCGTTTTCGCTGTACACGATGTTTCGCTTTGGTTACGACGCGCAACACACTGGATATCTGTTCGCGTACGTCGGATTGATAGCGGTGATCATTCAGGGCGGATTGATTGGGCGGCTCGTGAAGCGATTTGGTGAACTGCCGCTCGTGATCTTTGGCGCGCTGTGTTTTGCGATCAGTTTGTTTGCGGTGCCGTTTGTTGGACCAGCGGCGGGTGGGTTGGCGGGGTTGTTGATTGGTGGCGGTGTGTTTTCGATGGGCAACTCGCTCGCGACACCGGCGCTGACGAGCCTTGCTTCAAAGAGTGTCGGACCGGCACAACAAGGAGTCGTGTTAGGTGTGACCCAATCAACAGCCAGTCTGGCGCGCGCGGTCGGCCCGACTCTCGCGGCTGTATTGATCAGCAGCTCGATCGCCCATCTCGGGGCCGACGGTTTATTACATTACATGAGTGATCGTTCGTTGTTCGTGACTTTCTGGACGGGTGCGGCAATCATGCTGCTCGCCACCTTCCTCGCGCTTTATCAGAACTTCTCACGCAGCGGCGCAACGGCGCAACGCTAGACCTGTCGTCGCGCCGCTGCGCCGCTGCGTGAGAACTTACTTCGCAAACTGCCCCACCGGGCCTTCAGGGTTAATGAGGTCTTTCAGAGAAGAGTAAGGGACTAAAACGTACTGCGGACCAGCGGCGTATGGTCCAACTTGATACGCATCGAAGCTAATCCCCAAACCTTTCTTCGTGATCGTCCAGCTCTGGTAATTCTTCGCGTTCGGTGCGGCGCCGTTCTGAATCTCCTCGTCGAGCAGGCCTTTGTCTTTCCCTTGCTTCTTCAGATCAGCGATGCAGTAGTTCGCAATCGCCTGCAAGTATTTCGCACCGGGCTTGAAAAGATCCGCGAGCTTCAACAGCTTCCCATTCTTCAGATCGTAGTTCACTACATCGCTAACCGTGTTCGGATGCGCCGCGCCCTGGTAGTAACTCCCGATACTGAACCCAACACTGATCAGATCATCCTGCGCCAGCGCCACTTCGTAACTCACATTCAGATCGCTGCCCATCGACCCTTCCGGTCGCGGCTCTTCACTTTCCTCGGGCGCCATCGCCTTCTTGAACCCCGCAACCTCCTTCAGCACCGGCGCACGCACCACCTGATTAAACTTCTCAAAATTCGGATTGCTGCCGCCCGTGAGCTGCGGGTAGCGCGCGTCGATGTCGTACATCAGCTTCTTGTTGCTTTCCTTGATCTGTTTCGCCACCAGATCGACGTCGCCCGTGAAAGCAATCGGCTCTTCATGCACCGAGAACGCAGTCTTCTTGTCACTGTCTTTTTCACCCGGCGGCTTGGACCAGTTCCCCGCAAGCGTGATGAGCCCGTCGTTCGCATCGACAGCCCATAACCCTTTGAACAAGCCCGTCTGTTTCCCGCTCTTATCGAATTCTTCGAGCGTCAGGTTTCCGTCTTTATCGACGCTGCCACGCAGATCGATGCGCGTGCCGACCTTCTGGTAGAAGTAACTGCCGGCAAGCTGATCGCCCGTGCGCACGAGTTTCATCTGCAAGTCGAGTGAAGAGCCGATCGAGCCTTTGAAGTGTTTTGTTTGCGCGCTTGGTGTTGCGCCGCCCTGCGAGTGATCGAGCTGTGGCGATGCGCCCGCCTGAGCCTGTGGTGGCGCGCTCGCGGACGGTGGCGCTGCTGCCTTCCTACAACCTACCGAGATGATCAAACAAAAAACAAGTATGCTTATCTTCATCCGCGTTCTTAATCCGCGGAAATCCGCGGCAAAATTTCCTCCCGAACATCTGAAAACGTCAGCTCACACAACTTCCCGCCAGTAAACAGCAGATCATTAGTGACATCCAACAGGGCGAACGGCGGTTTCGGAAAATTATCCAGCTCTTCGTCAGTTTCGAAGCTGGTCTCGGCGAGGACGAGCCCGAACAGATCGCCGAGAAACATGTCGACGGAAAACTTCCGGCCATCAAACTCGAATGGATAACGGTTTTTGCGAATCTCGTTCGTGTCGAAGACTGACAAGACTTCTGCTTCGAGCGCGTTGAGATACGTGTTGGTAATGATTGTGCGCGAGAGATCGTTCGGATCGGGCGCGAATTTCTGCGTGAACTTGACGGTCCACTTGTTCGTCCGCGGCTCACGCACTTTGCGAATGCGGAGACGCGTGCCGGTGATGTAGTTGTCGGTGATCTGTAGATGCGGATCCGCGCGCGTGATTCCCTCGGGCAAATCGCGCAACAAATATCGACGCTCCCGCTCAACACGCGCGTACTTGCTCTCGGGAACGATCGTATTCTGGTCAGTAAGCTTCGCTACACCCATAAGACAAAAAGAAGAAAGCTCACGCAGCGGCGCAACGGCGCAACGCTTAGATCTTGTCGTTGCGCCGTTGCGCCGCTGCGTGAGAATCTTTTACTACTAGATTTTTCCGGCCTTCATATCGGCGAGTCGCTTCTCGAAATTCGCCGTATTAACTTTATCGGCCTTGCCTTTCTGCACAGCCTGTTCGCCCAACGCGATGGCCTCTTCCTTCTTGCCGGCCTTGTACAACGCGTTCGTCTTGGCGACTAAATTCTGGAACGTCTCCTTCACCTTGATCGACTGGTCCACCCACGCCATGCCCTGCGCATCGTCCGCGGTGTCCTTGTTGTTGAGAAGATAGTTCCCAGCCTGCAACGGCGTACGCCAATCATCGGGCTTCGCATTGCCGACAGCAGTCTTCAAATGCGCCAGCGTGGTTGCGGCAACGTCCGGCACCTTCACAGTGAACGGCACGCTGATCTTCTCCCAGCGAATGTTTACCTGCGCGGAATCGTCAGCAACAGGATCAAAAGTGTACGAGAGCCACTCCTGACTGTCGTTCACCCACTGCGGCTTCGCTTTCACGCGCAGTGTGTCCTTCGCCGGATCGTAGTCGAAGCTGCCCCACTGGTTCGCGGTGCCGTTGAAGACGATGGTCCATTCGTCTTTATCTGGAATCGTGTGCAGGCTGTAACTTCCGGCTGCGAGCTTCTGCCCGTTGATCAAAACATCGTCAGTCACCACAAACTGCGTCGCTTCATTCGCGCCAGTGCGCCAGACGTGTTTATACGGAACGATCACAGCGTCTTTAGGACGCTCGTTTTGATTGTCGAGGGTCGCCTCGCCAGTGACCTTCGCTTGCTCGGGCAGCGGGTCACCCCAGATCTTTCTTCCTTTCACGCCGGGACGGCTGTAAGTGATCGTGATATCAGTGACGCCGACTCGCTGCATCACGCTGGCTTTCTGACTCGGCCGCGGCAGATCAACCTGCGCGAGCACCGAGATGCCAGAGCACAGAACAAACAAGACAGCAAACAGGGAAACAGAATTACGTTTCAGGGAACTCATGGTCTTTCTCCTCGTGATGGGTTTGGGGGAGAATGATACAACGAAATCGCCCTTTCGATATAGGTCATATAAGTCCTAATTGACCTATAATGCTGTTGCTTTCCAGCCTGCAGTCCTTTGGAGGAACATCCATGTCTCGCCGTTTCATGCTCGTTGCTGCCCTATCATTCTGCTTTTTGGTTTTTTCTACAAAAACCGGAGCGCAAAACGGTCACGGAGGCCAAACGCGTCTCCTGCGCACACCGACCGTCAGCTCAACTCAGATCGGTTTCGCATACGCAAACAACATCTGGGTCGTGCCACGCGCCGGCGGCAGCGCCAAACGTCTGACGAGTTTTCAGGGACAGACTGCGAACCCACACTTCTCACCTGACGGAAGATGGATCGCGTTCAGCGGCGAGTATGCAGGCAACTTCGACGTTTACCTCGTTGCGTCTGACGGTGGCGAGCCGAAGCGTCTGACGTGGCATCCGGGCGCTGACATCGTGGAAGGCTGGACACCCGACGGCAAGTCGATTCTCTTTTCTTCAAATCGCGGAAGCTGGGCGCCGAGCGGCGCGCCGCGATTCTACACAGTGCCTGCGGAAGGCGGCGTTGAGGAACCGATGTCGCTGCCGCGCGCGTACCAGGGCAAGATTTCCGCCGACGGCACTCGCATCGCTTATCGCATGAACAACTCCTGGGACGAAGAGCGTCGTAACTATCGCGGCGGACAAAATCGTCCGATCTGGATCGTCGATCTCAAAACTTACGATCTCGTCTCGCCGCCGTGGACTGATTCGAAAGACGTGAATCCGGTTTGGGTTGACGATTCGGTTTTCTTCATCTCGGATCGCGATGGCGTGGCGAATGTTTGGGAGTATCAAACGAAGACGAAGAAGCTCGCGCAGATCACGAAGTTTACTGACTTCGATGTGAAGTCGATGGACTCGGGGGCGGGCACAGTCGTGTTCGAACAGGCAGGCTACGTACACGAGCTCGATCCGAAGAGTGGCAAGGAGAAGATCGTCAACATCGTCGCGGCGGGCGACTTTCCGTGGATGATGGCTAACTGGGAAGACGTGTCGAATCGTCTGACCAATATGGCGATCTCGCCGACGGGCAAACGCGTGGTGGTTGAGTCGCGCGGTGAGATCTTCACGATCCCGGCAGACAAAGGCGACGTGCGCAACCTGACAAACTCGAGTAGCTCGGCGGAGCGGGATCCGGCGTGGTCGCCTGATGGCAAGTTTGTTTCCTACTTCAGCGACAAATCAGGTGAGTACAAACTCGTGATCGAAGCCCAGGACGGGCTCACGCCGCCGCGCGAGATCGCGCTCGCAAAGCCGACGCACTACTACACGCCGTCATGGTCGCCTGATTCGAAGAAGCTTCTGTTCACTGACACGAATTTGAAAGTGTGGGTGCTCGATGTCGCGACCGAGCAGGCGAAGATCGTGGGCCAGGATCCGTGGATGGTGCCGCAACGCACGTTGAATCCGGTGTGGAGTCCGGATTCGAAGTGGGTCGCGTATGCAAGTCGTTTGCGTTCGCTGTATCACGCGATCTTCATCAGCAACGTCGAGAGCGGTGAGACGAAGCAGATCACTGACGGACTTGCGGATGCCGTCTGGCCCGCGTGGGATGCGAGTGGAAAGTATCTCTGGTTTCTCGCGTCGACAGATTTCGGATTGCGCTCGCAGTGGCTCGACATGACTTCGTACGATCACAATCCGACTTTCGGTTTGTATTTCGCCGTGTTGAAAAAGGCTGATGCAAGCCCGTTGTTACCGGAGAGTGACGAAGATCGTGGTGTTGGTACGGGCACGCGCAGACTGCAACCCGGTGCGTGCGCGGGTGAAGGCGGTGAAGGTGGCGGCGGCGGCGAAGGTGGTGGCCCTGGCGGTCCTGGTGGTGGAAGCCAACGCGGGCCACGCGCGCCTGTGACGGTGCAGGTCGATTTCGATGGATTAGCACAACGTATTGTCGCGGTGCCTGGTGTGCCGGAGCGGCAATACTCCGATCTTCAGGCCGGTGTTGATGGCCAGGTGTTTTATCTCGAGGCGGGCAGAGGTGGAGGCGCCGGTGGTGGCCCGGCGGGTAATGATTTGCAGCGCTATCGTCTCTGCGATCGTCGTGCGGCCACATTCGTCGGCAACGTCGCTGCTTACGAGATCAGCGCGGATCGTCGCAAGCTCGTTTATCGTGCGGCTGCTGGTGGCGGCCCCGGCGGTGGACCAGGCGGCGGCTTTGGTGCGAACGCGCCTGCGCCGCAGTTGTTCCTCGTCGACGCCGATCGAACACCGCCGCAGCCGGGCTCGGGACGTTTGAACTACTCGTTACGCATGTATCTCGATCCAAAAGAAGAGTTCAAACAGATATTCAACGAGGGTTGGCGCAACCAGCGCGACTATCTCTACGTGCCGAATATGCAGCGCGCTGACTGGCCGAAGATGCGCGAGATGTACGGGCAGTTGTTGCCTTACGTGCGTCATCGCGCGGATCTCAATTACCTGATGGACATGATGGGCGCGGAGATCGCGATCGGGCACTCGTACGTGCGCGGTGGCGACATGCCGACCGTGCCGCAGCCTGTCGCGGGGTTGCTCGGTGCTGACTTTGCGATCGAGAACAGTCGTTACAAAGTCACGCGTATTTACGACAACGAGAGCTGGAATCCCGATCTGCGTTCGCCACTCGCAACACCCGGCGCAAACGTCAACACGGGCGATTACATCCTCGCTATCAACGGCATCGAGTTGGTCGCGCCCGATAACATTTACCGCTTGCTCGATGGCACCGCGAATCGCCAAACCACATTGACAGTAAACACTACGCCGTCAATGCAGGGCGCGCGCACGGTGACAGTCGTGCCGGTTGCAAACGAGCAGGGGCTGCGCACGCGCGCGTGGGTCGAGTCGAATCGACGCCTCGTTGAGAAGCTTTCCGATGGGCAGCTCGCGTACGTCTACCTGCCGAACACCGGTCAGCCGGGCTACACGAGTTTCAATCGTTACTACTTCTCGCAACAGGATAAGAAAGGCGTTGTAGTTGACGAGCGCTTCAACGGCGGCGGGTCTGCGGCGGACTACATCATCGAGGTGCTCGCGCGTGACTTTGACGGTTACTTCAACAACGTCGCGGGCGAGCGTTATCCGTTTACGAGTCCTTCGGCAGGCATCTGGGGACCGAAGGTGATGATCATCAACGAAATGGCCGGCTCGGGCGGGGATTTGATGCCTTACATGTTCAAGCGCCGCAAGATTGGACCATTGATCGGCAAACGCACGTGGGGCGGACTCGTACACACCGCCGACACGCCGCCATTCATCGACGGGGGCTCGATGATCGCGCCGCGCGGTGGTTTCTTCACGCGCGATGGCAAGTGGGCGGTTGAAAACGAAGGCGTCGGCCCCGATATCGACGTCGAGAACTGGCCCAAGGACGTTGTCGCCGGCCGCGACCCACAACTCGAACGCGCAGTGCAGGAAGCGATGCGACTGCTCAAGGAGCGCCCGGTAGAACGGATGCCAAAGGAGCCGGCACCGCCGACGTGGGGTAAACGACCGTAACCACGGATAACACGGATAAAAATCCGGATTTTAATCCGTCTAATCCGTGGCAATATTTAACCAGGGGGGAAGCAATGAAGTTCAGGGCAATCTTTTTACTCGTCGCGCTTTGTGTCGTGGTCAAGGGGCAGGAGCCCGAGGTCATTCGCACCAAGACCGAGCTGGTTCAAACCGCGATCACCGTGCTCGATAAGAAGGGTCACTTCGTCGAAGGTCTGCAGCGTGATCAGTTTCAGTTGATAGTCGATGGTAAGCCGCGGCCGGTGGCGTTCTTCGAGCGTGTGGCGGCGGGCAGTCCGCGTGAATTAGAGATTGCAGCGCTTAACGAAAACGCCAAAACTGAAACACCAACCACCGTCGCGCCGCGAATCCCGGGCCGCACGATCGTCTTCTTCATCGACGATCTACACCTCTCACCTGACAGCCTGAACCGCTCGAAAATGATGCTCCAGCACTTTCTCGATCGCGAAATGAGCTCGAAAGACAACATCGCGATCCTGACCGCGAGTGGACAAGTCGGCTTTCTCGAACAGTTCACCAACAACCGCGCCGTACTCGATGCCGCCATGTCTCGACTGATTCCGCGAATGTACGACGCCGAGGGCTACAACTACGGCAATTCAACAAAAATGACGGAGTACATGGCATTCACGATTGATACGGCAAAGACCGATCGTAAGGTCATGGATTTCTACATCGAAGAGTGCATGAAAGGAGCGAATACCTTCAAAAAGGCAGCGCAAGTCGCAGCGCTCATTCGCGCCTCGTGTGAAACGCAAGTCAAAAGCAGCGCCCGCGCCGTGCTGATGCAGGCAGCACAGGTCACGCAGAACACTTACAACTCACTCGAATCCGCAATGCGTTCGCTCTCGCGCACGCCGGGTCGCAAACTCGCTTTCTTTGTCTCCGATGGTTTTCTGCTCGACGCTGGTCCACGCGCCGCGAATGTGCGCGACAAACTCGATCACGTCATCGATGCGGCGCAACGTGCAGGCGTAGTTGTATATACGATCCACGCCGCCGGGCTCGTCAACAGCAATTTCCTCGATCCCGGAAACAAGCGTCCGATGGATATACAAGGCCGGCTCGATATCGCGTCTACCGGCGAGCTCGCAGCTAACCAGGACGCACTCAGCGCGATCGCGAGCGACACCGGCGGCCGCGCGCTTCGTGGCATGAACTTCTTCGACAAATGGGTATCGACCGTGCTTGACGAAACTTCTAACTATTACGTCGTGGCGTGGCGGCCTGAGAACGAGGACGAGAAACTGCCGAAGTTTCGGAACGTGAAGATCACGGTAGTGGGCCAACCGGAGCTGACGGTGCGTGCGCCGAAAGGTTACGTAGTCGGTCCTCAACCAGCAGCAACAACGGCGAAGAACGACAAACCCAAAACTCCGGATACCGAGCTGCGTGACGCGCTCGGTGATTTTTATCCGACGAGCGGCTTGCCGACGCTTTTGTCGCTCACGTACCTGAACACACCTGCGAACGGTCTGGTCGTGACGTCGGCGATCGAGATCTCGGGAGTAGGCAGGGAGGCTGCGACGATCAAACTCGCTGGCGTCGTGCTGAACGACAAAGGCAAGATCGCTTCAAGCTTCAAGAACCAACTCAACATCGACGCGCCGAAGAACGGCGGTTCGGATTCGATCTTCTACAATCATCACACGCCCCTCGCGCCCGGCATTTACCAGTTTCGAGTGGCGGCGCGTGATGAAAAATCGGGTCGCGTCGGCAGCGCGATTCAGTGGATCGTGATCCCCGATCTGACGAAGAGCCAGTTAACCTTGAGCAGCGTGTTACTAGGCGGACAGGTGCTCGAAGACAAGAGCACTCCGCACGTGCAGTTGAGCGTGGATCATACTTTCCCACGCATGTCGCAGATGGGTTACTGGGTATTTGTTTACAACGCGAAGCGCGATGCCAGCGGCAAACCACAGATCACCGTGCAGACACAAGTACTGCGTGATGGTCAGGCGGTCTTGAACTCGATGCGGAAAGTGAGTAACGCCGGTCCGGATTTAGAACGGATTCCATTTGGGGAAGAACTCGCGCTCAAATCACTGACACCCGGGAAATACGATCTGAAAGTAACCGTAACGGATGGCATTGCCGGCACCAGCACCTCTCAACTAGCTGACTTCACAGTAAAATGAGCCACGGATAATACGGATAAAAATCCGGATTTTAAATCCGTGTAATCTGTGGCTAAATATTGTTCAGAATACTAAGCGCTGTCACCGAAAAGATTTGTTCTTGATCGCCTTCAAGAGCCTCAATCGACGTCACCGCCCGATCAATCGATCCCAACAAATGCGGATAATCACTCCCCATCACCATATGATCCGCGCCAACCATGTCGCGCACCATCTTTAACGTGTACGGACTGAACGACACCGTGTCGTAATACAACCGCTTCAAATAAACACTCGGCAGCTTATCGATCTTCACGCGGCAATCCGCGAAATCTCGAAAGCCATTGTCCATTCGCTCCATCAGGTAAGGTATCGCGCCACCGAGATGGCCAATGATCCAACGTATGTCCGGCAGCTCTTCAAACATCCCGTCGTAACACATGCGCGCCACCGCGAGACTCGTATCAAACGGAAAACCGATGATCGGCCCCAGCACATACTCCCGAAACGCATCAGAATTCGCCGGTATCATTGGATGCAGGAAGATACACAACTTCATCCGGTTCGCTTCTTCGAAAAACGGCCGGTACTCGGGCGATGTCAGCGCCTTGCCACCGATGTTGCTCAACAAAACTACGCCATTGAGTTTCAGTGAATCGATCGCGCGGTGCAGCTCTGCGAGCGCGGCGTCGGGCGCGTCCATCGGAATCGACGCGAAACCTTTGAACCGTTTCGGATGTCGCGCGATTAGCTCGGCGTAGGAGTCGTTCATCATCTTCGCGACTTCCGGCTGGTGCGCGGCGTCAGTAAAGAAGACGTTCGGCGTTGAAAGCGAGACTACTTCCACGTCTATTCCGACGCGATCCATGTCCTCGATTCGTTTCGAGACATCGGTCATCGCCGGAGTGACGCCAAAAAACCGCGCGCCGCGATGAGTAATGATCGTCTGCCCGGTCGAGCTGGCGCCGAAAGAAAACTCGGAAGGAAGATCGCGAATGGTTTGAAAGAATGCTTCGGTGTAGAAATGCGTATGTAGGTCAAACTTCATCACTTTGATCGTAGATATTGGTTCAAACTCTCAGCCTGCACAAACTCGCCACGGAAGGTGTAAATATCATCGAGCTTCCACGCGCCGTCTTCGAACAGAAAAATGAAGGAAGTGGTTCGCTCATCGCCCGGATAGTTGGTCTTTGGTCCCCACTTGTAAATCACGTCGATCACGGCGCGTTTGCCGTAACGCCGCGACGAAACAATCGCATACATTGAAGGCTGATCCCAAGATCCGATGAACGTGTTGTTGCTCGGATAATCGGGATCGTCTTTCGGACTCGTAAAAGTTGCGAGTTTCTGTGCGAGCGCCTTGCGCAACTCTTGGGTGAGCCATCGTTTCTGTGCCTGCTCGTCACGAACAATTCCGGGCTCAGTCTTTTGCAGGTAACTAAAGAATTCGCGGAAAGCGACCAAACACTCGCGTGGCGCAGCGATCGAAGGCGCCGCGTGTTTCACTTCTGCGATCTTTTGTGCGCAAACGAGTGCGGCGCACGCGAGTATCAGCGCAACTGCAAATAAGTTTTTCATTCAGGAATGTGCTCCGTGTTCTAGATGCAATCTAATCGTAACATTTCCTACTAAGACGCAAATGATATAGTGTCGTCCAGCCAGGTAATTTTCTTCCTTCCCCGACTCTCCAGAGGCACACTGTGGCAACGCTCGTTAATAGTCAACGGACTAATGTCAATAAAGATAATTGGCTCGGCTTTGTCGGCGACGTCGTGAATTTTACCGGCGAAGTCTGCTTTAAATCGATGCTGCGTATCGACGGCCACTTCTCCGGAAATGTGACGTCAGAAGACGGCACGCTCATCGTCAGCACCGGCGCGCAAGTTACAAAAGCTGACATCAATGTCGCTGTCGCGAAGATCAATGGCACCGTTGAAGGCAACATTCGCGCGACGAAAGAGCTCGTGCTCGGCCGCACCGCAAACGTCAAAGGGCAAGTTGCCGCACCCGCGTTAGTCGTCGAAGAAGGCGCACAACTCAACGGCAGTTGCCGCCGACTCATCAATTAGCCACAAAAGGCACAAAGCACAAAATCATTTGCTGAAAAATTTTTGTGCTTTTTGTGCCTTTTTGTGGCTAATATACATCCTCACACACATCGTGCCGAAAATAAGCGTCGTCATTCCGACTTATAACCGTGCCCGGCTTCTGCCGCGCGCAATCGAGAGCGCGCAAAATGCAGGTTCCGATCTCGAAGTGATCGTCGTCGACGACTGTTCGACTGACGACACGCGCGAGGTGTGCGGCGGAATTGAAGGCATTCGATACGTCCGATTGAAGACAAATGGCGGTCTCGCGAATGCACGCAACGTTGGCATAGCTGAAAGCTCGTGCGAATTCATTGCCTTCCTCGATGACGATGATCTCCGTTTGCCCGGTTCGCTCGACAAACAACTGCATTCCCTCGCTGCTGACGAGCGAATCGCATTCTGTTACGGCCAGGCGTTGATCGGCGACGCACACCGGCAACTTCCGACCGGTGAGATCTATCCGTTGCGCTGCCCACAGGGCGACATCTTCTGGGACCTTCTCGAAAATAACTTCATTCCAGTCCCGGCGGTGCTCGCGCGCAAGTCGAGTTTAGTTACCGCTGGTAAATTCGATCCTAAAGCAAAGCTTATCGAAGACTGGGATATGTGGCTGCGTTTGAGTGAATGTTTTTTAGTTGCGGCGATTGAGGAGCCAGTCGCGATTTACCGCAAGGCAGTCGCCGAATCCGGCCAGATGTGTTCCAATGCTGCGGAAATTTGTAAACAGGCGTTGCTTGTGCAGCAGATGGCGCTTGCTCGTCCGCGCGCGCGTGCATCTGAGAGCGCCAAGCGCCGGCACGTGCGACGTAAGTTTCGCGACCGCGCATACGCGATATTAATGACTGAAGCCAACAACTTGATCCAGGAAGGGAAACCAAAATCAGCCAGATCGAACATTCTCGATGCTTTTCGACTTCGTCCGTTTCGCACTGTGGCAAGCGGCGGACTGTTTTGGTTGCTGAGTTACCGTTAAGTCTATGAAGATTGCTCTTTGCAAGAGTCACTTCTTTGGACCAGTCAGTGGCGCTGATGAGATCCTCGTCAGCTACGCCATCAGCCTCCATAACGCTGGACACGACGTTGACGTAGTCGTGTTGTACAAACCCTCTGAAAACGATCGCTACAATCGTCGCCTACGCAAAGTCGGCGTTCCTGTTGTTAACGTCATCAACCGCTCCATCGCGTTCACGATTCTGCGTAGTCTGCGCGGTCTTCTGTCGGGCTTCTTGCTCGTCTTCCTTCTCGTTCCGCGCACTGAGCGGGGTTTAAGAAAAATCTGGCAAGTACTCATCGATCTAATCTCGCGTTTCCACTACAAAAACTGCCGCGACTATTTCGCGCAGTCGCATTACGACGTGTTGCACGTGTTTACGCCCGACACCGGCGCCAGGCTCATGATTCGCGCTGGTAAAGAAGCGGGAGTTCCCGTGCTGTATCACGAGATGGGAACGCCGCATTACCTGCCGCCGCTCGATCCACACTACAAACGACTCGAGAAAGTGTTGCCACTCTGTTCGGAAGTCGCCGCACTTTCGCCGACACTCGCGCAGCAGTGGTCCGAACGTTTTCCTTTTCTACCCGCCGTCTCAGTGTTGCCTTTACTGACTGACGACGCGTACGTACTCAAGACGCCTGCGAAGCTGGAGATGAACAGCACGATCTTCGGATTCGCGGCACGAATCGAAACCGGCAAAGGACCATTGGTGTTGGCTGACGCACTCGCGCAGTTACGACAAAGCCGCGCCGATGTGCTCGTTCGTTTAGCAGGCACTGGCCCCGCGGTACAGGACTTGAAAGCACGTGTCCGCGAATTACGATTGAATGGCTCGTGGGAGTTTGTCGGATCGTATGACGGCGCGGTTGGGTGCAGCGCGTTCATGCGCACACTCGACGTGTTTGTGTTGCCTTCATTTGCTGAAGGAACGTCGAAGAGTGTTATCGAAGCGATGGCGCACGGACTGCCGATCATCACGACCACCGTCGGAGGCTTGCCTGATCTGTTGACTCCTGATGCGGGAATTCTCGTTCCGCCGGGCGACAGCGACGCGCTCGCTGAGGCGATGCAGCGTCTTGCGTCTGATCCAGCGCTTCGTGAACGCATGGGCCAGGCCGCGCGCGAGCGTTATCTGAAATTGTTTGCGCCGGATGCAGTGCTGTCGATGCTGGTCGACACTTACTCTCGTGTTGCGGGGCGCAATGGTCACGAGTCACAAAACGGTCATCACCCCTGGTCTATCCGGTAAAGTCGTTTAATTCTCTTGCGTATCGCATTCGCCACACCCGAATTCGTCACAGAGGATTACTTCGACGGCGGTTTATCCAATTACATCAATCGAGTTTCAAAAGCGCTCGCGCAGCTTGGTCATGACGTTCACGTCGTAACACTCTCAACCAAAAACGATGACGCGTTTGATCACGAAGGCGTGATGGTCCATCGCGTGATGCCCAAGCTTGGCTGGTACAGATTCAACCGCCTCACGGGCTCTTCACTAACAACTACGCTGCACTGGCTCAATTTCAGCACGCAGACTTATCGCAAACTCAAACAACTCCATCGTCGCCAGCCGTTCGATTTGATCCAGTATCCAAACTACTCTTCGTGCAGCCTGTTCTCTATTCCGTTCTTGCGCACGACGCACATCGTAAGGGCATCGTCTGGGCCGGGCTGGAATACGCGTATCAAACAGAATCTCGACTCGTCTCTGACCGAACGTCTCGAAGCGCTGCAATACAAGCTCACGCGAAACGTTTATGTTCCCAGCCGTGCGATTCAGAAAATGCTTCCGGGTGATGCGCGGCTGATTCGCTCACCTTTTTACGTCGAGACTCGCGACTGGGACACCACCGTCTACGATCAATTTTTCAAAGGCAAGAAATACGCGCTTTATTTCGGTCGCTTTCAGTTGCACAAAGGCTTTCACACGCTCGCACAGGCTTTGCCGCGGTTTCTGAATCAATACCCGGACGCGTATGTCGCGCTCGTTGGCAGAGACATGGAAACCAGTCTTGCGTCGTCGATGGCGGCTTTTGCGCGAGCGCAGTGCAACGGAGTTGCTGAGCGGCTAATGATTGTGGAGAACCTGCGGCACAGTTCCTTGTATCCGATTATCAATGAAGCGCGGCTGGTCGTGTTGCCGTCTTTGATGGACAACTTCCCGAACGCAGGTTTGGAAGCGATGGGACTCGGCAAAGTCGTAATCGGCACGATCGGCACCACACATGACGAATTGATTACAGACGGCGTAAACGGATTTCTGGTCCCTCCTGACAATCCGCAGGCGTTGGCTGACAAGATGATCGCCGCGTGGACTGATCAACGTTTGGCGGCGATGTCGGACGCAGCGAGGGAGAAGGCACTGGAATTCGCGCCTGAGAAAACCATTGCTTCGTTGCTGAATTACTATTCTGAAGTGCTGTCTAATCAATGGGACTCAAAAATCGCATAGCGGTCTACTCATCGCGCCACTACGACGCGTTGCGATCGGTTTTTAGTGAGTCGCTGCTTCATCGTTTTGGTATCCGCAGGTATTGGTACGACATCGATGGCTGGTTCGCATGGCGTTCCGCGCAGGAAGAAGCGGTGAGTTCGTTTCCGTCGGGCAGCAGGTTTGTTGAAGTGGGGACGTACCTGGGCCGAAGTCTCTGTTCGTTGGGTGAAGTGGTTGAGCGCAGTGGCAAGGACATCGAGGTGATCGGAATCGACACGTGTCGCGGCAGTGGTCGGGAAGGCCGGTATGGAAAGGATTACCACGGTGATGCGGTTGCAGTAGGTGGTGGAACTTTTGCCGGCGCTTTGCACAAGAACGTGCTCGATTGTGGTTTCGGAGAAAAGATCACGTTGATCATTTCGGATTCCGTCAGGGCGGCGCGGCTGTTCAGTGATGCGTCGCTCGACTGGGTCCATCTCGACGCGCGCCACGACTATGCAAGCGTCAAAGCCGATATTGAGGCGTGGCTGCCGAAAGTCAAAGCAGGTGGTTGGTTATCTGGTGACGATTGCGACGCGCAGAAGTGGCCGGAGGTTGTGAAAGCTGTTGCGGATACATTACCGCGTGCTTCGTTATGGTCCAATCAGCAGTGGCGCTTCATTGTTGATTCTTGTCAATCCTGAAAATCCTGTAAACGACTAGCTGGACTTCGGCCCACCTCCCTCGTGGTGCATCTTTCGCGCGAGTTTACCCATCGTCTCATAATCAACCGTCCAGCCCGCACACACAGCCGCTAATCCAATCACGCCGCCCTCTCCTGTAAACATACCTTCGCTCTGCAACCACTCCGCGCCGCGCGCCCACGCGTCAAAGAACTTGCCTTCATTCCCATCTTTGGTAATCGCAAACAACGCCTCGCTACACCAGCGCGCGGAATTAATCATTTCGACGTCACCGGTAAGCTGGAAAGCGAGTTTCTCAAATGCTGGTCTACGATGGGATCCGTAGCGAGTCAAATGTTCCGCAATGGTCGCATTCAAATATTTGGTAACCGCAATCCCTGGTCCAAAAACCGGCAGCCTCGGCAACGTTCTAACACGGGTATCAGCATCGACAAAAATCGCAGTCTCAAACTCTTCGAGCGCTGCCTGCAAAGCAAATCGTTTATCGTGATACGCCGGCTCCCCGAGTGCAATCCCCGTCTGCGGCGACCTCGTCCCGAAATCTATCGCCATTGGACCAGTGGGCTGATGTTTGATCGCGCGCACCGCTAACCCCTCAAACTCCCGCGGCTCATCCGTCAACACCACCCACGGCCCCCGCGGCACATCCCCAACCAACAACCTCGCCCTCTTCCTATACGGCCCATGAATCGCGAGCGTACAAAAGCACACACTCGCCCGCCGACCCTGTAGCCGCTTCGTGAGAAATCTGAGCATCGTTTTGTGTTTTGTGCCTCTTTGTGGCAGTGATTGAGTTATAGCAATACGCGAAAGCCGGCTTGGCGGAAGTGGTTATCGGCTGTGAGCGCTTCAGTAATTCCCTCGTCGTTCATAAACAACAAGGGACATGCAGTCAATCAATCCCCACTCCTTATCGACTCGGTCACTGTAAGTCTCGAAAGCCCGTCGATAGAGTTCATCTGATGCAGTCACGATTTGAACTTTTGGATCATTTTCCAGCGCGGTGAGTAACTTTATGGCCGCCGATCTATGACGTACCTTCGATAATGCGTTTCCGATTTCAAGGAGAATGGCACGAGTAGTTATGAAGTGCGCACCAGATTTTTCTAATTCGTCGGCTAACTCAGCCGCGCGTGCATGGTTTTCGTCGGTAGTAGAGGAAAGCGCGACCGCGTAAGAGGTATCGAGGAAAACCCTATTCATCGCCTGTGTCAGTTCCGTATAAATACTCGTCTAGACGAGTGGACCAGTCAGGAGGTCCCTCCAGATTCAGTGAACGAGCAACGCGGAGAAACGACTCGGATTCTTGCGCAGAGATGGGTGCCGGCTCGATTGTAAGGCGAACCCGCGTGTTCGGTTCCAACTGAATAGGGCCGTCCGGACGAAACACATTTCCATCAAAAATTGCATCTAGCGTCTGACTCATAAACACCTCCTCGCAGTGAGGTTGCCGAATTACTCGCAGTAATACTTATACCATTAATACCCCACCGAGGGGAGATAGCAACCGCGTGGTTCGTGATATTCACCCATCGCCATGAGAGTCAGCGGCTTGATTACTCGCATGCCCTGTTTCAAACACCAACGAAACAGGCTTGTCTGTCGCGTTGGCAGTAGAAAAGAGATTGGCGAGAGATTGCCGGCGCCCAGCAACAACGATTGCATGTCCTCTTCCGTCTCGGCGACGGCGTGGTTCAGTGGCCAGAAGTGTGGCGCAGACGCATATGCGGTGAGACGACCACTACGAATTACAACAAATGAAGTGAGAAAGGGAGGCATGTTCTTCAGCTCGTTAAGACGATCGAAGCCGTGCGTCTTACGACACAACTTCGCACAAGCCTCATAATCCTGCTCTTCGATCGCGCGAACAGTCACCCCTGGCGGCAGATCATCCTTCAACTCGCCTTCGATTAGCGCCAGTGGCTCTTTCACATCAAACCCAAGCGATGCGTACAGCGAAAGCGATGCCGTGTTGAATGCATCCTGGACCAGTCGAATTCCGGCGGCGTCCTTCCCTCGCTCGATCACAGCCTCCATCAACATCCGACCCGCACCTTTCGCCTGCGCAGCAGGATCGACAGTAATCGGACCAACCGCACGAATAGCATCGTATTCCACGAGATGATTCGACCCGATCACCTCGCCATCACGCTCCGCCACAATGCTGAAACTGTGCGAACTCTCAGCCAACATACGCATCAGATCTATTCCCGCCTGCGCCGTCGGAAAATCAGGCCTGAAGCCGTGTCTCTCAGAAATATCCTTAAACGCCTCGTAGCAAATCCTGCCACACGTTTCGACATCTTCCGGCGTCATCGGACGGATTTGGATGGACATAGTGACTCTACTTCTGACGATATACACGGACCAGTTTTGCTCGCAGGTCTCCGGCTTGTGTAATTGCCTCAGCAATTCGCCGTGCTTGACTCATACGATCCGGATCTTCTGTGCAGATGATTATCCCAGCGTGTTCGGGCACATGAGCGTGTAATCGTTTGAAGTCGAGACGATTCAGCGTGACTATTGCCCTGTTGAGTTCAGTTGCTCTTGCGAGAATCTTGGGATCGCTAATTGACTGATTGGCTCTGCCGTCTTCGAAAGCAGTGAGGACATCCTGACCTAACCGGCGTAGTTCTTCAATTACTCTCAGAGGGAAGTTTTCATCGGCATAGAGAGCCATCAATCATGATCTTTCTCGTTGGCCTCTATCTGTGCATCGATTTCCGCGCGGTGAGAACGAACAAAGTTCCACGCATTGGCGAGATCTTGAACAGTGAGGGTTGGATAATCTCTCAGTAGGTCAGCTTCACTCGTTCCCAGACGTCGTGATTGTTCAAGCAGCCACACCGGTATCCTCGTGCGCGTGATACAAGGTACCCCGCCCATGACATCCAGCTTACTTTCGATCCCGGGGAAGTCGTCGCCTAGATCGCGAACAATCCATTGAAGGAGTTCAGCCTTCTCGGCACGCGTCATCTCAGAGAGCATCTTTTCCCGGTCTGCAGATGTGCTCATAACACTATTCTTATAACATTTTTTTTGACCTAGTGCTTCGCCAGTCGTTACAGCCTTTGCTGTGAGACGGATGATGAGGTCCTTACCTTCTCAACTATTCTTTTCAGACCTTCCTCGACGAGAGCCCACGCGTCTTCACAGGGCTTGATGGAGGATATCAACTCGTCTTTTCTCGGGAGCTTTTCCAAATTCGCGAAGTCTTCGTCCTTCCATAAACATGCGGATAATAAAAGCTCTACATTTCACTTCCACCGGCGACCGTGCTTGATTACGACATCTACATCCTGCAATAGATCAATGTGACGCAGCACGTCACCACGGACGGCGATGATGTCGGCGTATTTGCCCTCGGTCACGGTGCCGACCTGGTCGGAGACTTTCATGGCGACGGAGGGCCAGTAGGTGGCGGCGCGGATGGCGGTCATGGCGGGGATGTTAAAGGTGGTGACCCAGGCGTCCAGTTCGCGCCAGGTGGTTTGGCTGTGGAAGTTCATGGGGATGCCGCTGTCGGTGCCGATCAAAAGCACGACGCCGGAGTCCGAGAGTTGGGAGATTTTGCGCGCGAGGGTGGGACGGCGTAGTGGGGTGATTTGGTAATAGCTCAACTCACCAGGCTTTTTCAAAGATTGTTTGATGTCGTCGACGATCGACTGCGGGAGACCAACTTGCCACGACGGATCGTCAAGCTGCTCGGGATTGTCGCGCACGTATTCGTAGTTCAAAAGCCCCTGCACCGTCGGCGTCCAGAACAATGGACCAAGACTCATCTTCGACGTCCGCTCACGAATCATCGCGATCAGATCCGCGGGATACTCGGGCGCGGTCGCGAGGCCCGTGTGCTCGAAACAATCAACACCAACTTGCAGCCCGCGACGAATCTCTTCCGGCCGGTGCGAATGCGCGACGACCGGCAGCTTCCGTTTATGCGCTTCGTCGACAACGGCCGCCACTTCCTCCATCGTCATCTGGTCCTGGTCAATCAGCTTGACCACGTCGACTCCGGCTTCAGCCAACAGGCGCACCTTCGCACGTGCGTCATCCGGTCCTTTCACACCCCAGCGAACGTAGTCAGTGCCGGGATACGGCTCGTGCTGGATAAACGGGCCTGACACGTAAAGCGTCGGACCAGGGATCTCGCCTTTGCGAATGCGATCGCGAACGGCGATGCTGGCCTTCAGTGGACCACCGAGATCGCGCGCACTCGTCACACCCGCCATCAATAACTGACGCGCAGACGCAGGCATGATCACCGACTCCATCAGCGGCGGATAAGTCTTGTCCCAGTGCGCGTAGTCGCTGTGGCCGTTAATCATGAGGTGCACGTGCATGTCCCAGAGGCCGGGCAGCACGCTCATGCCTTCGGTCGAAATCACTTCTGCTCCCGGCGGAATCGCCAGCGTTCCAACCTGGCCCACCGCCTTGATGCGCTCGCCTTCAATGATCACGACGCTGTTGCGAATCGGCGTACTGCCGTAACCATCGATCAGCGTGCCGCCGACAAGCGCTTTGACGTTCGTTTGTGCTGACGCGCTCAAGGAGAAGAGTAAAATCAGCCACGGATAAACACGGAAAAGGCGGATTGGGCGCATGAGTCTCATTATTTAATCTCAACATCGATTTCGCGCACCGTCGGTGGCGGCAGGCGAGTCCATTGTTCGCGTCCGGTTGCAACAGCGCGGAGTCGAGCAGGACCAGGTTGAAACTTGGAAAGCGTTTCCGCAGTGAGTGCGAGACTGTCAGCTCCGTGCTGCTTGCGTGGATCGAAGAACGCCAGATTGTTCCCGGTGAGATGCAGGTGTATGAGTCGTTCAGAATGTGTTCCCTGGATCAAATCGACTTCAACGTCTACCTGCGTGCGTCCCGATCCAACCACTGACACATTCACAATAGATCCAACAGACAACACCTGCGGCGCACTCAACTCCAAACTGCGCACCTGGAAGTAAGCACGATGACTCGACACTGCCCCGATCACGAGCAACGCAACGATCACAAACACAAACAACCGCTTGAGCCAGAGGACCGGTCGTGCATCGCGGATGGTCAATTCATCGAACATGTCACGGTTCTGCAAGCGAGTATTCAAACTCGTAAGAGTGCTTACCTTCGGCGATGATAATGTTCATCTTTCCACTTAACCCCGTGAGCTCGTCCGTGCCGGAATCGGGAATCACAGTGATCGTGAGCTCGCCAACACCGCGCGTCATCACGCCGTTGTGCTGTAGATAAAAACTGCCGCGACGTCCGTTCAGCGTTCCCGTCACCTTTTCAATCGCGACGTAACCGGCGGAGTTCTTAACACTCTCGCTGCTCGCCATCAGCATCTGCCCTTTGCTCGTGCCCACGAGATCGCCTTGAAACTGTTTATCGATCGCCATTCGACCGACAGACATGTCTGCTTCCTGCGGGCTCATCTCAACTTCAAACGTTCCACTGGCTTGATTAGTCATCCACGTCTCCCATTAGACGAAATTGTCTCAACTATCTCCGCGATCGCGTGCTTCGCTTCAGGCATTGGTCCAAGCATCCAGTTGTGGACCATCTGATCGTATTCACGATAATCCAGACGCACACCTTCCACCGAGGCTTTGTCTCGCAGCTTGCGGCAGTCAGGATACAGTATGTCGCGCGTGCCGATGAACAAGGTAACCGGCGCGAGACCTTTCAAACTGCCATACACCGGACTCACGAGATAACTCTTCGGATCGACATCGCGCGCGTAAACCTCGCCGCTATACTTCAATCCTTCAACACCGAGAAATGGATCAATTTTATCAAACTCAGCGATCTCAGGATTTGAAAGCGTCGCGTCGAGCCACGGTGAAAGAAGCACGACGTGGCCCGGCTGCGCGTGACCGTCTTCGCGAAGTCTCTGCGCGAGAGCGAGACTGATGCCGCCGCCGGAAGAGTCGCCCATGATCGTGATGTTTGAGCTGCCTGCGCTGGCTGCGAGCTCGTTGTAGAGCGGCAACATGAGCGCGAAGACGTCGTGAACGTTGTGCTCCGGTGCATGTGGATAGTTGGGTGCGGTAACAGTGCAGCGCGACATGTCGACAAGCTTCGACATGAAGTCCCAGTGTTGTGGAGCAAAACTGTTGACGTACGCACCGCCGTGCAGATAGATGACGTGTTTCTGACTCGCGTTCTGCTTCGGCGCCACTGTCCAAACAAGATGGCTATCGATCGTCCGCTTGGCAATCAGATGCTTGCGGTGCAGACGTTTCGAAGGTTCGCTATAGGTCCTGTCACCGCCTTCAACACGCTGCCGCATGCGATTGACGGTTCTCTTCATGCGCATGAGTCGCAGGAGAACGTTTATCGCCTTGCTTTGGATGCTGGGCATGTTAATTTTGAAAATCCTGTAATCTTGTTCAACTACTCACGTAGTCAGAGACAGGATTACAGGACTTTCAGGATTAACAAGAAAGTCGGCTAAACTTGTGCGCCGTAACGCTCAGCCGAGCGCGCACGCGCCTTTGCCGCTTCTACTTCACGATCGCGTGGAGGTGCATTTGTTACCAGCGAGTCGAGCAACTCTGTTGCAGCCTGCGTTACCTGTTCGATCGCGCGATTGAACGCCTCCTCGTTTGCTTTCGAAGGCTTTGTAAATCCGCTCAGTTTCCGCACGAACTGAATCGACGACGCGCGAATCTCTTCCTCGGTCGCCGGCGGTTTGAAGTTATGAAGTGTTTTGATATTTCGACACATGCTGTTTTGTTGCCACCTGCCGGTGAAATCGTTGCGCCCATCTTAATCCCAGAAATGTGTTAATGCATACGCGACCAATGCAGCGAAAACTGCAGCCCCGGCGCCAATCGCAATGAACGTCTTCTTTTTCTTGCTCATGCCCCGGCCTTCAACGTTCACGACATCAGCATAAGCAATATCACTGCGGCTGCCGGTCTTCTCATCAGTAAGGGTGAAACTGTTGTCACTCGACTGCGTGATGCGGCCTTTGACTTCAGAGCCGTTGCGCAATTTGACTTTTACCCGCGTCTCTTTTTTGTTGAGCCGATCTACTACTTCCGCTTTGGCCTTTGTCTCCGTATTCAGGCTTGATTGCGCTCGTGCGGCTGGTCCAAGTGTGGACAAAACCACAGCGTACGCGACGAAAAGCGTTGTCAGGGTTCGTTTCATAGGACCTCCTTGTGGGGCGGCACTCGCGCCCCGGGGTGAGTTGCAAAGAGTCAGTTCTTGTTTTGCTTGTTCCTACGAGCGTCTATGAAGTGCTCAAGAACGAGGATGAGCACTGTCATCAACGTGCCAATCACCGCGACACCGAGAATGCCGAGGCCCGCCGCGACGCCGATCGCCGCTGTCATCCAAAGACCCGCCGCGGTGGTCAATCCCTGAATCTCGCGCTGTTCGTTCAGCTTTAGTATAGTCCCGGCGCCGATAAATCCGATACCCGTGACGATGCCCTGGATCACACGGGATAGACCATCGAGACTCATAGCGGCGTCCTGACAAGCTATCACCACGACGGCCGTTCCCAAACTAACAAGCATGTGCGTTCGTAGTCCGGCAGGTTTGCCGGAGCGTTCACGCTCGATTCCCACCACCGCGCCGAGCAGCGCAGCCGCGAATACGCGTAGCAGCACGATGATGAGCCGGTTGCGATCCGGAAAGCCGTTAGTTAACTCATGCCATAGTGGATCCATCTTTCTACCCCCCCTACTTGCTCGAAAACCCAAAGAACCCTGGATCCATTAGGAACCAGTTAACCAACCCCGCCACGATCCCGATCACAAACACAACCATCACGATGAGCTTCTGCTTCGTCGTGTCGGGCTTGCCACCCATGTTTGGAAAGAGCATCAGAAAGATTCCGCCAACCACACCGACCGGCGAAAACGCGGCCATCTTGATGTAGTAGACTCCCTCTTCCCGCAATTGGTACCAGCCGTAATAGATCATCCCTGCAAAAATTATAACGAGAGCAAGTCCGAAGAGACGTGTTTTGAGCATGACTCCTCCAATCCGCGGAATGGTTAAAACACGTACGGTATTATGCGCCACTTCACTTTGCGCATGTAATCACGATAGCCCTCGAGCTCTTCTTTCAGCATTGCTTCCTCGCCGACAGCGCGTGCGCCGATAGTTAGGATCAAAACAAGGCCGAGCGCGAGGCCGATGATTGAACCGAGTAACAATGGCGCCGAGATGAAAAGCAGCGTAGCACCGGCGTACATCGGGTGCCGCACTACGCCGTACAAACCGGTTGAGATTACTGTTTGACCGCGTTCTTTCTGCATCTTCACCACGGGCGCAGCGAAAGTGTTTTCTCGCATGGCCTCAAACACGAGGTAAGTGGCAACGATTTGCAGCAGCGCGCCGAGTGATCTGAGCCAGAAAGGAAATGGCGGACTCCAGGCGAAGCGTCGTGCGTCGAGTGGCATGATTGCAAACCAGACGATGAACTCGACGAAGAAGAACGACAGGAGCACCTTGTCCCACGGTTTTTGAGTTTGCTGTATCGGCGAGCCGAAGCGCTCCTTTAGTAAGGCTGGATCGTGGAAATAAAGATAAAGCAGCGTGCCGAAAGACATCAGGAGGAAGATTACGGAATAGACCCAGCCTTCGGTCCAGCGCCAGTCGCCTGCGAGGAAGAACAGTATGATCGGAAAGAAGAGTAAGTAGAAGAAAGAACCGATGACTCTTGAAAGTGAAACTGGGACGGCGTTCTTGGATGTCATATTACGGAACTGTTATTTCTACGATCTTTTCACACATGCGGCGCGCATCATGGTTTTCAATAACTCGTTTTCTGTTCTGGGCGCCGATCGTCGTACACAACGCCGGATCGGATGCGAGCTTCAGGATTGTATGTGACAACACGTCTGCGTCGCCCACCGGCGCGAGTAATTCTGAAGGGCCAAGAACTTCCCTGACACCTTCGATATCTGTAGCCGCAACAGCCAGCCCCGCGGCCATGCACTCCAACACGCCATTCGGACAGCCTTCCGAACGTGAGCTGAACACGCCGATATCAACCGCCGTCAACAGACCCGCAACATCACTGACCTGACCCGCAAAACGAACTCCACGCTCGATCCCCAATTCACGCGCCAACAGGACAAGCGCTTCATATGCACCATCGTGGCGGCCAGCCAAAACGAGCACAGCGTCCCGATCGAGTTTAGACATCACAGTGCGCCACGCGCGCAGGAGCGTCTCGTGATCTTTGTTCGTGTGCAGATTTGCAACCATGCACGCAACAAAACTCGCGTCGTCGATCTCGAGTCGTTTGCGCCAGGCGTTCCGGTCCATCTGCGGTCTCGATTGCTCGATCCCATTTGGGACCACGTGAACTTTCCCCGCGTCAACTTTCAGCTTCTCGATCAAAAACCGCGCACCGGCATGCGAATTCGAGATAAACCGCGGCGTCCGTTGCACAGCCCAACGCTCCCACGTTGTCTGCGGCAGAAACAAACCCTCATCTCTCTGATTCCATACGCAAAGCCGCGCCCCAACCCACTTCCACACAAACCCACACACGACATTCGGCAGCCACGTATACGGCAGCAACACATCGGGACTGCTTGCCCGCAAAACCCACGCGACGCGCTGAATGCTCTGAAGACGCTGCGGATTAACAGGCTCGACGCGCCAGCGAATCCCGTGTTCTTCGCAGATATCCGCGACTGGCCCAGACTTGTTGAATCCCCACACCTCGACCTTTTCCCGCTGTGACAAATGCCGCGCGAGTATCAAAGCCTGGCGCTCAGCCCCACCCAGCTCGAGATTTCCAAGGACAATAATGATCTTAGCCACAGATTTCACAGATTAACGCAGATTTCTTAGGCCATCTGTGTAATCTGTGGATAACATGAATTTTTCTTGTAACTTTTCCCGAACTCACGTGTTTTAGGAGACGTAGCGCAGCTTATGGCGAGCGAAGATGAAGAGTTCACCATGCTGTTTCAGGATTTCTACCCTAGCCTATGCCGCTTTCTGGAGTGTTTATTGGGAGGCCGCGCGCCGCTGGCGCAGGATCTGGCACAGGAAAGTTTCCTGCAACTCCATCGTACGGCATGGGGAACTATGCCGGTCGGCGAGGCGCGCTTCTGGCTCTACCGCGTCGCGCGCAACATGGCGATCAACGAGTTTCGCAAATCGCACACGCGCTACCGGCTGTTTGATCGAGTAGTGGAAACGATGAGACCGCGAGCACGCAACCCGGAGCAGGAATACGAGACTCAGGAACGCCAAACGCTCGTGCTTGAAATGTTACAGACGTTGCCCGAAGACCAGCGCACCGCGTTGCTGCTGAGGGAACAGGAACAGTTGAGCTATCGCGAAATCGGACAAGTGCTGAACATCTCTGAGAGCAAAGTGAAG
>Ga0134121_10000234_pt1 | contig 66181 bp, 50 predicted proteins | sample KB301_FD_96463 | JGI IMG/M metagenome (GOLD analysis project Ga0134121, IMG submission 96463) | Terrestrial soil microbial communities without Nitrogen fertilizer from Kellogg Biological Station, Michigan, USA - KB3-0-1 | ecosystem: Environmental > Terrestrial > Soil > Unclassified ...
CTCTTCAGATTTTTGTGGCTTTTGTACCTCTTTGTGGCTGATCTCTACGTGCGTAGAACGCCGGCTAGCGTCTTGAGTAGTTTTTCGGCGGTGTAGGGTTTGTTGAGGAAGACGGAGATACCTTCCAGCGTTCCTTCGCCGGCGTGATGTCCGGTTCCCAGGCCACTGGCCGCGATGATTCGTACTTTCGGATTCATCCGCTGGAGCGCGCGAATAGTCGCCGGGCCATCCATGAATGGCATCACCATGTCAGTCAAAACAACTGCGATCTCGTTCTTCTTATCTGCATAGAGCGCGAGTGCCTCAGTGCCGTCGCTTGCCGTCAGCACCGTATATCCAAAAGTCTCCAACGTGCCGCGCGTGATCTCGCGGATCGACTCCTCGTCATCAACAACCAAAACCAACTCCCCATTCCCCAGCGGAAGATCTGTTTGCGCTGCGGCTGAATCGATCGTGCCCGGCGTATCGAGTGCCGGAAGGTACACAGAAAACTGGCTTCCCTTATGCAACTCGCTGTAGACGTTGATAAATCCCCCGTGACTCTTCACGATCGTCAACGCAGTTGAAAGACCGAGACCTGTTCCCTTCGTCATCTCCTTGGTCGTAAAAAACGGCTCGAAGATGCGGCTCTGAACCTCGACAGTCATTCCCGGACCTGTGTCCGAAACGGTGATCACAACAAATCGCCCGGGCTTCGCCTCGATATGCATGCGCGCGTAGTTTTCATCTACAAAAACGTTCTCAGCTTTGATTGCGATCGATCCGCCTTCGGGCATCGCGTCGCGCGCATTCACGCAGAGATTCATCAGCACCTGGTGAATTTGAGTCGCGTCAGCGGAAATGAGCCAGATGTCATTAGGAAGATGAAAGTTGATCTCGATCGATTTCGGCAGCGTTTCACGCAGAATCTTGACGATCTCTTTAATGAGATGCTTTGGTTGCAACGCCACACGCTCACCTTCGACGCCCCTCGCGAACGATAATACCTGCCGCACCATACTGCCGCCGCGCTCGGCATTGGCGCGCAAAACCTCGAACCACTTTTTGCTGTTTTCGTCAGTGACTCGCAACTGCAACATGTCAATCGCCATCAGGATTGGCGAAAGAACGTTGTTCAGATCGTGAGCAATGCCGCCGGCAAGCGTGCCAATCGACTCCATTCTTTGAGCGCGAAGAAACTGCGACTCCATGCGTTTCTTCTCGGTGACGTCGGTATTAATGATCAGAATCGATTTTGGGTGTCCCTGTTCGTCGCGCACGAGGGTCCAACGGCTCTCGACGGTGATCTCACTACCATCTCGCCGCACCTGGTGCATTTCACCCTTCCACTCTCCGCCTTGAATGATTGCGAGGCGCGCCGCATCGAATTGTGCGGAACGTTCTTTGAAAAGGAGCTCTCCGGCGTTTTTACCGAGCACTTCTTCAGCAGACCAGCCGTAGATTTTCTCGGCGCCTTTGTTCCAGAACAAGATATTTTGATCGAGATCTCGTACGAGAATGGCGTCCTGGGCCTGGTCCAATAGCGCCGCCTGCTCCTTAATCTGCTCTTCCGCGCGTTTACGCTCGGTGATGTCGCTGCGAATCGCGACGTACTGGTATGGTTTTCCCTCTGCGTTGAGAAAAGGAACGATCGTTGTGTCTACCCAGTAGTAGCTTCCGTCTTTGGCGCGATTTTTTAGCTCTCCGCGCCAAACCTTTCCACTTGCAATCGTGGTCCACAAATTTCGAATGAACTCTTTGGGGTGATAGCCCGAATTGATGATGCGGTGATCCTGGCCTAGCAGCTCGTCACGTGAGTATTTGGAAATCTCGCAGAACTTGTCGTTGACGTAATTGATGATCCCGCGTTGATCAGTGATGGCGACGATGGCTGATTCATCAAGCGCAAACTTGATATCAGCCAGTTCCTTCTGTGAGCGTTCCAGCTCACGGTCAAGGGATCTCGGATCGATCGCGGTCATGGGGAATCAGCACCTGCGATTTGCAGTTCCTCGAGTTTCTTCAGGCGGTATCTAAGCTGATCCCGCGAAATGCCGAGGAGCTCGGCGGCACGCGTTTGATTTCCACCACTTCGCTGGATTGCCTGACGGACAAAGGCGAGTTCAGCTTCGTCGAGAGAAATGCCTTCCTCGGGCAAGACAAAGCGCGTTGAGGCTTCAGTGGTTGGAGCTTGTGCAAAACGCGCGGGCGCCAGTAATCCACCGGGCAGGTACTCAGTCGTGATCTTGTCGGCATCCTCGAGAATGAGAGCGCGTTCGATCACGTTGCGCAGCTCACGAACGTTTCCGGGCCAGTTGTAATTCCTGAACACCTCTTGTGCTTCGGCGGACAAACCGGTGACTTTGTTTCGCTTCAGTCTCGCTCCGATCGTGTCGATGTAGTGTTGAGACAACAGCAAAACGTCGTCACCTCTTTCGCGCAGCGGCGGGATATCGATCTGAATGATCGATAAACGATAGTACAGATCGAGTCGAAAACGTCCGGTCTCGCTTTCCGCTTTTAGATCGCGATTTGACGCTGCCAGGACACGCACATCGAGTGGAATATCTTTTAGACCACCAACACGACGAAACGCGCCTTCTTCCAGAACACGCAACAATTTGGCTTGCAGGGAGAGCTCCAGCTCGCCGATCTCGTCAAGCAAAAGCGTTCCACCTTCAGCCTGTTCGAATAATCCTTCCTTGCGCGCCTTTGCATCGGTGAACGCGCCCTTTTCATAGCCGAAAAGCTCGGATTCGATGAGCGTCGCGGGAAGAGCGGCGCAGTTGATCGCCACGAAAGGTCCCTCGGATCGTTCCGAGCCATAATGAATCGCTTTCGCAACCAGGTCTTTGCCTGTTCCCGATTCGCCCTGCAGTAAAACAGATGAGACTTCGCTTTCAGCAACTTTGGCGGCAAGCCCCAGCATCTTCTTCATCGCCGGCGACTCGCCCACAATCTGTCTGAAGTTAAACTCGCGCGCTCGTTCTTTTCTGACTTGCGCTACTTCACGACGTAAGTGTCGAGTCTCAATCGCGTTTCGCAGTGTGACGCGGAGCTCTTCGAGGTTGATGGGCTTGGCGATGAAGTCGTATGCGCCGCCGCGCAGGGCCGAGATGGTGTTATCAATCTGAACATTGCCTGTGATCATGATCACAATCGCTTCGGGATGTTCGCGTTTGATCTCGCGCAACACATCGAGGCCGGAGCCGTCCGGAAGATCGATATCGAGTAAGACCGCGGCGGGTAACTCTGCGTGAAACTGTTTTAATGCTTCGGCTACGGAGCCTGCTTCAGCCGTACCGAAGCCCCAACTCTGAAGCGCTTCGCGAAGCGTCCAGCGAATCATCTGGTCGTCGTCGACTATAAGGATTTGTTCGTTTGAGCTTTTAGGGGACATCAGTCTCAGTCGGATTATATTCGAGGTGGGGCTAGATCGAATAATCGGCGGCACACACTTTGCCCGCTGGTTGCCTTGAGATGGACCGAGAGGAGGAATTATGACAGCACCTGGCTTACATACCAATCAAACTCAACCGGCGGTTATCCCAGCGACATCCATCATGACTGATGACAAGCAGCATGAAGTTCGCTGTGGGATGTGTGCGCGAGAGCTCTACGTGGATGAAGACAAGTATCGTTATTATGCCGAAGCATTGCTTTCAGGTCTCGACAATCCGTTTCGGTGTGAAACCTGCAGCGAAGAGTATGACGATCTCGCGTACGAAGGCTGACAACGTTAGTTTGGACAGGATGATAAGGTTTGCAGAATTGGCAGGATTATCTTGCCAATCATGTAAACCTTGTCATTTTGTCTGAACTAACCTTTTCCTCACCCACACTGTGGACTTTTTCTCAGCAACTGCGAAAGCTTACTCACAACCACTCGCCGGAACTCAAAATCATCTCGAAAATCAAGTGGCATGTTGCTTGCGCTTGCCGTGGCGGGTTTGGTTATCAGGAAGAGAAAAGGAGGTTAACGGCCATGTCAACGGATGAGCGCGATATTCTCGAACTCCTCAAAGATGAACTGGACTTCATTGAGAAGGGAGGATACGGACGATCAGTCCGTACCCCGTGGCAAAGCAAATCTACCTTTCAGGATTCTCTATCCTGTATTAACTATGGTTACCCATATCGTGCTCACCCTTGTAATGAGTGCCATCTGCTCGATTTTGTGAGCCCGGAAAACCGGACCCAGGAAATCCCCTGCCACTTCATTCCTTTAAATACTGATGGGGACACCATCGAGGATTTAGAGCTGCGGGACGACCAGGCAAAACTCGAGCGAAAAGTAAGTGAGTGGCTTCGTACCAAGATCGAAGAGATCGAGAAGCAGCGAGCGTAGCCACAAAGAGGCACATAAAAGCACGAATGATTGATGCCGCGGCATTCTTTCATTCGTGCTTTTTCTTCTCTGCGTAACCTCTGCGTTCTCTGCGTCTCTGCGGTGATATTAGCCAAAGAAACAATTTACCGCAGAGGCGCAGAGAACGCAGAGGTTACGCAGAGAAAAGCTTCATGGACTCTTAATTGCTCACGTTATAACTGAGTAGCACTACTGCGAAGGAATTCCCAGCCAATGACACAACGGGTAACCATAGATGGTAACGAAGCCGCCGCCTACGTCGCTTACAAGACCAACGAAGTGATCGCCATCTATCCGATCACGCCTTCATCGGCGATGGGTGAATCGGCTGATGCATGGTCCGCAGCGAATGAGAAGAACCTTTGGGGCATGACGCCGCTCGTGCGCGAGATGCAATCCGAAGGAGGCGCTGCGGGCGTCGTTCACGGCAGTTTGCAAACAGGATCACTGACAACCACATTCACGGCCAGCCAGGGCTTGTTGCTCATGATCCCAAACATGTTCAAGATTGCTGGCGAGCTGACGAGCACGGTTTTCCATATCGCCGCGCGCACCATTGCCACTCACGGCCTCTCGATCTTCGGCGACCACAGCGACGTGATGGCAGCGAGAGCAACCGGCTGGGCCATGTTGTTTGCCAACTCCGTGCAGGAAGTAATGGATTTCGCCTTAATTTCTCAGGCCAGCACGCTCGAAGCACGCGTTCCATTCCTGCACATCTTCGACGGCTTTCGCACCTCACACGAGGTGATGAAGATCACAAAGCTCTCAGATGACGAGATTGCCGGCATGATCGACGAGCAACTCGTACGCGAACATCGTGCACGCGCCCTCACGCCCGATCGGCCAGTGATGCGTGGCACTGCACAAAACCCTGACGTCTTCTTTCAGTCTCGCGAGCGGGCCAACAGTTTCTATTTAAAGACACCGGCGATTGTTGAGAAAGCGATGGAGCGGTTTGCTGCACTCACCGGCCGTCGTTACAAGCTCTTCGAATTCGTCGGCGATCCAAACGCCGAGCGTGTCCTGGTGATGATGGGCTCAGGCTGCGAGACCGCTGAAGAAACGGTCAAAGCACTCAACCAGAGTGGTGAAAAAATCGGACTCTTGAAAGTCAGACTCTACCGGCCATTTTCAATCAAGCACTTCGTCGAGTCGTTGCCTGTTTCCACCAAAGCAATCGCAGTTCTCGATCGCACCAAAGAGCCGGGCAGCACGGGCGAGCCGTTGTATCAGGACGTTGTGACTGCGCTGGCTGAGTTGGGGCGTTTAAGTGTGAAAGTAGTTGGCGGGCGTTATGGTTTGTCGTCGAAAGAATTTACGCCCGCAATGGTGAAGGCTGTTTTTGACGAGCTGAAGAACGCGCAGCCGAAGAACCATTTCTCGATCGGGATTGACGACGACGTCACGTTCACGAGTATTCCGTTTGATCCATCGTTCAGCACCGAGCCTGACGATCAGGTGCGCGCTATCTTCTGGGGCCTTGGCGCGGATGGCACCGTAAGCGCCAACAAAAACTCGATCAAGATCATCGGGGAAGAAACTCCAAACTACGCGCAGGGTTACTTTGTCTACGACTCCAAAAAAGCCGGGGCGATGACTGTATCGCACCTGCGTTTTGGTCCACGTCCAATCACGAGCACGTATCTGATTCAGCGCGCGAACTTCGTCGCCGTGCACCAGTTTCCTTTCTTCGGTCAATACGATGTTCTTGAAACGGCGGTCAAAGGCGCAACGCTCCTGATCAATAGTCCATACGAAGACGTTTGGGAGCACCTGCCGAGCGCGGTTCAGCAAGTAATCATCGACAAAGAGCTAAAGGTCTTTGCAATTGATGCCACCGGCGTGGCGAGAACGAGCCAGCTTGGCAACCGCATCAACACGATCATGCAGACGTGCTTCTTCGCGCTCAGTGGCGTGTTGCCGCGCGACGAAGCGATAACCAAGATCAAGGAATTCATTCGCAAGAGTTACGGAAAACGGGGTGAGCCCGTCGTCAGGCAAAATTTTGCCGCCGTCGATGCCGCACTTGCGCATCTTCGCGAGATCGATGTCCCGGCAAATGCGAACAGCACGATTGAACTCAAATCCAAAGTACCGCTCGATGCTCCCGAGTTTGTGCGTAACGTGACTGCCGAAATGATCGCCGGTCGTGGCGATAGCCTGCCGGTCAGTGCTTTTCCGGCGGATGGAACTTATCCAGTCGGGACCACGCGTTGGGAGAAACGCAATATCGCGCAGGATGTGCCGGTTTGGGAGCCGGATCTGTGTATCGAGTGTGGCAAGTGCGTGATGGTTTGCCCGCACTCGACGATTCGCGCGAAGGTTTGCTCGGAAAGCGATCTCAACGGAGCGCCGGCGGGATTCAAGCACATGCCGGCAAAGTGGCGCGAGTTTCCAGACAAGTTGTACACGATCCAAGTGGCTGTCGAAGACTGCACGGGCTGCCGGCTCTGCGTTGAAGTTTGTCCGGCGAAAGACAAGAGCAACGTTTCGCGTAAAGCTCTCAACATGCGGCCGCAGTTGCCTCTGCGAGATAGCGAGCGAGTGAATTGGGATTACTTCTTGACGCTTCCTGATCTGCATAAGAACGGTCTGATTGCATTCAACTCCGTGAAGAATGTGCAGTTGTTGCAACCGCTGTTTGAGTTCTCGGGGGCTTGTGCCGGTTGTGGGGAAACGCCTTACATAAAACTGCTGACGCAACTCTTTGGCGACCGTGCAATCATCGCGAATGCGACTGGTTGCTCGAGTATCTACGGCGGCAACCTGCCGACAACTCCTTACACCACGAACGCTCAAGGACGCGGCCCCGCATGGAGCAACTCACTCTTCGAAGACAACGCTGAGTTCGGATTGGGTATGAGACTCGCGCTCGATCATCAGCAGGCCTACGCCAAAGATCTTCTTGGGCGACTGCGCGACGTCGTTGGCGAATCGCTCGTGAACGGCATTCTTAATACGGACCAGTCAACCAACGAAGGCATCAATATTCAACGCGAGCTGGTTGCGGCCCTGAAGGCGAAGATCGGATCCGGTAACGGTCCGGAAACGCACGATCTTCTTAGTCTTGCTGATGCACTCGTGGATAAAAGCGTCTGGATCGTCGGTGGCGACGGTTGGGCCTACGACATCGGTTACGGCGGCCTGGACCACGTACTCGCTAGCGGTCAAAACGTCAACATTCTCGTGCTCGACACGGAAGTTTACTCAAACACCGGCGGCCAGGCGTCGAAAGCGACACCGCTCGGTGCAGTTGCAAAATTCGCCACCGGTGGAAAGCCCACTGCGAAAAAAGATCTGGGAATGACGGCTATTCGCTACGGCAATGTGTACATCGCGCAGGTTGCGATGGGCGCAAACGACACGCACACGATCAAAGCATTTCTTGAAGCAGAAGCTCATCCCGGACCGTCGCTCATCATCGCTTACAGCCAGTGCATCGCTCATGGCATCGACATGGCGAAAGGCATGCACCAGCAAAAGCTGGCGGTGGATTCGGGTTACTGGCCGCTTTATCGCTACAACCCGCGACTCGTTGAAGAGAACAAGAATCCATTTCAACTCGATTCGAGTGATCCGAAGATATCGCTCCAGGACTACATCTACACCGAAGGTCGCTATCGCATGTTGAAGCAGAGCGATCCCGCTGTAGCCAGGTTTCTTCTTGAACAGGCGGAGAAAGCGGTGTCGCGACGCTGGCACCAGTACAAACAACTCGCTCTACAAAAATCCGAGTAAATCCGTATAGAAATCCGTGGAATCTGTGCACCCATGAATCTGACAACCAACTATCTCGGCATGCTGCTGAAGAACCCGATCGTAGCGTCTTCGTCACCGCTATCACACAGCGTCGACAGTATTCGTCGACTCGAAGATGCCGGCGCTGCGGCGGTTGTTATGTATTCGCTGTTTGAAGAGCAGATTGGTTTCGATAGTTATTACATCGACTACCATCTGACGCAGGGAATCGACAGCTATGCAGAGTCGATCAGCTATTTCCCCGACATGCAGAGCTACAATGTTGGTCCGGACGAATACCTGAACCTGATTCGACGGGCGAAGGACGCTGTTGATATTCCGATCGTCGGCAGTTTGAATGGGACTTCAGTGGGAGGGTGGACCGACTACGCCAGCTTGATTGAGGAGGCGGGCGCAGATGCTCTGGAGCTGAACGTCTATTACCTGCCGACGAACACCACGATCAAGGGCAGCGACGTCGAAGCGCTCTATCTCGATATTCTCTCGTCCGTGAGAGAGGTTGTGACGATACCCGTGGCGATAAAGCTCAGCCCGTTTTTCAGCTCAGTTGCGAACATGGCGAGTTGTTTAAGTGAACAAGGTGCTGATGGACTCGTGCTTTTCAATCGCTTTTACCAGCCTGATTTCGATCTGGAAAATCTGGAAGTAGCGCCGCGACTGGTTTTAAGTAATTCGAACGAGCTGCGTTTGCCGTTGCGCTGGGTGGCGATTCTTTACGGTCGGGTGAACGCAGATCTGGCGATCACGAGCGGTATTCACACTTCACAGGATGTGATCAAAGGACTGATGGCCGGCGCACGGGTGACGATGATGGCTTCGGAGTTACTGCAAAATGGAGTTCGCCGGATCGGGCAGGTGCTAAATGAAGTAGTCACGTGGCTGAGCGAGCATGAGTACGAGAGCGTGACGCAGATGATTGGAGCGATGAGCCAGAAGCATTGCGCCGAACCCGCCGCGTTTGAGCGAGCGAACTACATGAAGATGCTCCAGTCTTACCGCCCGCTGAATTGAGCCGCAAAAAGGCACAAAAACACAAATAGAACGGAAACTCACGTTCAGTCTTTACCTACTTTTGTGATTTCTGTGCCTCTGTGTGGCTAAAACTCGGAGGTGCATTCAGAAACACCTGAATCGATGCGGCTGCCCGAAGTTTTTCCACGTAAGCCCGTTCCGCAAGTCGCAATTCCATCTGTTGCAGATAACTGATGATTGCGTCTTTTGTTTGCGCGAAGTCTCCGCTGACGCGTTCTTTGTTTTGCTCGAAAAACGTGCGCGCTTGTTCTTCCGTTATTGGTTTGGGCTTAACTTCAATCTCCAGCAGCGCGTTCGTAGTTATCTTTCGTTTCTGCGCTTCCTGCGTGAGAAGCGTGTCGTTGATGTTGAGGTCAACTTCGTTTTTGCGCAGCTTGTAAACCTGTTCCTGCACGTCAGAGATAAGTGCTTGAAGGGAATTCTCGACGTCGCCTGCGGTGATTGCTTCGCCGTTGATCGTAGCCAGGACCAGGGCACGCTCTGACTCGTTGCGCGGCGCCGTTGCCTGTGGAACTTTCACGATCGTGTTGCTGGCGGCGCGTAGTCCATCCGCAAAAGATTTGGCTTCGGTGCGCTGCCGTTCCTCTGTTAGATATCGGGCGATATCATCCTTAACCGCTTCGAACTCACCCTTGATGCGCGACTTGTTTTGATCGTAGAAAGCGCGCGTTTCTGTTGGGGTGGGCGGCTTTACTTTCGCGAGAACTTCTGTTTCAAGCAGCTTTGTCGTGCTGACGCCGCGTTTCTTAGCTTCCATTTCCAGCAGTTTTGAATTGATCAGGAGGTCGAGTTCGCGCTTGCGCGCTTCGACGACCTGGCGTTGCAGGTTGCGAACTGAATCGCCGGTGGCCTTTTCGATGTCGCGTGCGCTGATCGAAACGCCGTTTACGATTGCGAGTGTGGCTGGTAAGACCTGCGACTCACACGCACAGTCGTCAGCGATCGGCTCAGTTTGCGCCGCTGCCGGCAACGAAAATACGGTCAATATGATTGCGGCTAAAACTCTCTTCATGATCAGTCTCCTTAGGATTGAGGTCACAGTTGGACCAACTGATAGCAAGGACCATGCTAGAGCGATTTGCGTTGTTGCAGTTAGCCCAAACCAAGCCACACTGCGGAAAAGCGCGCACTACTTGTGAGTGTTTCCGCTCTTTCGCAGATTTGAGTGTTCAAATAGTTGAATCGATAGTGTGTACGGCAGTTGCAAGGATCCCGGGCGACTGCTTATGACACCTTTACGAGCCTCAGACAGCGATACTGACACATTCGGCATGATTGGCCGTGACAGTAAGCTGCGACAAATAATTGAAATCATCAAAACCGTCGCACCGTCCGATGCCGCAGTCCTGATCGAGGGCGAGAGTGGCACGGGGAAGCAGTTGATCGCCGACGCCATTCACGCGCAGAGTCACCATTGTTCCGGACCATTCATCCGCGTCAACTGTGCCGCCATACCGCTGGATCTGTTCGAAGCCGAGCTGTTCGGATCGATCGAAGCAGCTAACGGTGGAACACTGCTGATCGATGAGATCGCGGAAATCCCGTCTCACGTGCAGTCCAGGCTTTTCCGCGTCTTGCAGGAACAAAAGCCCTGCCGCCTTATCGCCAGCACAACTCGAAACACAACTAAGTTGTTGGAAGACGGTCGCTTAAAAAAGGATCTTTACTTCTGCATCAGCACGATAAAGATCAGGGTGCCGCCGCTGCGTGAGCGTCTCGACGACATACCGCTAATCGCCCGGCACTTTCTCGATCGCTTCAACAAACAATACGGCAGAAAAATTCGACGTATCTCACAGGAAAGCGTGTTCTGTCTCTTGCGTTACGATTGGCCCGGAAACATTCGCGAGCTGGAAAGCATCATTGAGCGCGCCGTGTTGTTTTGCTCAGGTAAGGACCTCACACCCGAATGCCTGCCCGAGGAATTGCAAAGCAAAGACTTGCGCAACATCCCTTTCGTAATTCCACCGCTTATTCCAATCGAAGTGATAGAGCGCGAAGCAATCGTGCAAACGCTCGCGCGCACTTCCGGCAACGTCAAACTCAGTGCCAGGATTCTTCATTACCCGCGTCCCACGTTCTATCGCAAACTGAAGAAGTTTGGCATCAGAGTCGAACGCAATAGTCAATGACAGTACACAGAAGGAACAAAGCACATAACTCTGTAGCGAACTGATTATGTGTACTTAGTTCTGCGTGAAAACACGCAACGTCCGCCCAAATTTCCTCACCTTCATCACCACACAAATCGCAAACGTGATTCATCGTAAATCACACCACACTCCGGTGGTCTCACGCTGAGACACTATCTGCAAAAAAGTTGGTCCATTGGTCCGGGCATGGCTCTTGCACCGGCTGGATCAAACTCATTCGAGTCTATCCCGCTCGAGAGTAAGCCCAGGAACAAGCGGTCAATCGGACGGTGCGAAGACCTTCCCGCGCATCGCATAACAGAGTTGGGCTCAACGTATATCACTGGACCAAATGGTCCCCTCGCTCGCTGGTTCTTACCCGAGCCCATCCGGAGGAAGAGAAAATGAATGACGAACATCACAACCATCGCAAGAGAAAATTATCTTTTCTGCTCACGTTCTTATCTCTTGTGCTGCTATTAACGGGCGTCACTGCCCAGGCACAACAAACCCAACCAGTGGCTGAGCCTGTGATCGACCCGGTGATCGATCCTGTGATCGACGTACTACCGGCTCCCACGCCCACCCCTGTTTGCTCTCGCACGATCAAAGCTGACGTGGTCGCTCTCGATCAGGCGATCATGTACAACCGCCTCGGAACTGTTAATCCCGGCGGCATGATCTACGCGCTTAAAAGAGACGTCGTGGCGATCGATCCTTTAAAAGGAATCGTCGCCGGCAACGTACGGTTGCGGTCTGACAAACGACCACGACCAATCGTGCTCCGCATGAACAGCGGCGACTGCCTCAAAATCACTTTTACTAACCTCCTATCGCCGGCTGCCCTCAGTGATCAGCCCGCGACTCGTTCGGCCGGCATTCACGTCAATGGCATGGAGTTGGTCGGGAGTATCGCTTCCGATGGATCGAACGTCGGCGTCAATACACCGAGTTTAGTAGCACCCGGCGGATCAACCATTTACACCTTGTACGGCACGCGTGAGGGTAACAACCTCATGTACAGCAGTGCCGCTACAACCAGCGGCGAAGGTGACGGTGGAACGTTGTCGGAAGGTTTGTTTGGCAGCGTCAACGTCGAACCGAAAGGCGCTGAATGGTATCGCTCGCAGGTTACCGCGGCAGACATGAACGCCGCGAAAACCGGTACCACGACCGGCGGTCAGCCACTGTTGGACTACAACAAGTTCAGCATGCTCGACGTCAACAACAACATCGTGAACACGGACTTGAACGCGATCATCACGGGCCCAAACAAGGGACGCTTCCCGGCCGGCACGTTCCGTCCGAATGCGACAGAACCCGATCGCGATCGACCGTTCCGCGAGTTCACCGTGATCTATCACGATGAAATTCAGGACATACAGGCATTCCCACAGTTTCGCGATCCGATCCTGAAACACACGCTCCACAGTGTGGAAGACAAGTTTGCGATCAACTATGGCGTGGCAGGCATCGGCGCGGAAATCTTAGCCAACCGGCTTGGCGTCGGGCCGATGTTCAATTGCACCGAGTGCAAGTATGAAGAGTTCTTCCTCTCTTCATGGGCCATTGGCGACCCGGCGCAGATCGTCGACGTTCCGGCCAATACGACTGACGCCCTCGGCAATTTGATCAAAGGACGCAAGGCCACGAAAGTTTTGTATCCCGACGATCCTTCGAATGTGCATCACAGCTACATCGGCGACCCCGTGAAGATGAGAATCGTCCATGCGGGACCGAAAGAGCATCACATTCACCACTTGCACGCCCACCAGTGGTTACAAACACCTGACGACGACAATTCGACTTACCTCGATAGTCAGGCAGTCGGACCAGGGTTCGCGTTTACGACTGAAATCGTGCACGGCGGCACTGGCAACCGGAATCAGGTAGTTGGCGATTCAATTTTCCACTGCCACTTCTACCCGCACTTCGCAGAAGGTATGTGGGAATTGTGGCGTGCGCACGATGTGTTTGAAGCGGGAACGGTGCTGGATGCCAACGGGCGACCGGTCGCCGGTGCGCGTGCGTTGCCGGACGGCGAAATCACTGCCGGCACGCCGACGCCAGCCATCGTGCCCTTACCGACGCTGGCTATGGCTCCGATGCCAACCGCAACTGTACCGGGTTATCCGTTCTTCAACCCGGCAGTAGCAGGCCACCGGCCACCGCACCCACCGCTAGACACGATCGATGACGGTGGATTACCGAGACACATCATCACCGGCGGCACTTTCACACACGTTGAAACCCGTCTCGACTTCAGTAAAGAACTAGTCACTGCCGTTGCCACCAAGATCGCTGAAACCGGCACGGCTGCAGAGATCGCGGCGATGGTCTATCACGAGCAACGCCTGCACGCGAGCTTCAAGCCTGATGGCACACCAGCCAACTTCATATTGAATGGTCTGCCGCGCAAGCCTGGTGCTCCTTTTGCAGATCCCTGCATCGACGACAACGGAAACCCGAAAGGGACTCCGCGCACTTACAAAGCAGCAGCGTTTCAACTCGACCTCAAACTGAACAAAGCCGGCTGGCACTTCCCGCAGTCGCGCATCCTGTCACTGTGGGCCGACGTTGCCCCAACACAGGCAGGAACAAAACCGCCGGAACCGTTCTTCTTCCGCGCGAATACCAACGATTGCATCACGTACTATCACACGAATCTCGTTCCTGGCGTTTACGAGCAGGACGACTTTCAGGTACGCACACCGACCGACATCATCGGTCAGCACATTCACCTCGTGAAGTTTGACGTTACTTCTTCAGACGGCTCTGGTAACGGATTCAACTATGAAGACGGCACTTTCAGTCCTGACGAAGTACGAGAACGGATCAAGGCGATTCGCAAACAGAATGGCTGCACCGGTCTCGAATCAGGTGACGCCCGTGACGGCACGTTCACTTGTCCGAAACCGAAAGCACACCCGTACTTCGGCACTCTCGGCGCACAGACGACTGTGCAACGCTGGTTTGCTGACGACACACTCAACAACAACGGCGTGGATCGCACGCTCAGGACCGTATTCACACACGATCACTTTGGACCATCGACTCACCAGCAGGCAGGTCTCTATGCCGGTCTCGTGATCGAGCCCACCGGATCGGTTTGGAAGAATCCGGAAACCGGAGTCACTTTGGGAACCCGCGCAGTGGACGGCGGACCGACAAGCTGGCAGGCAAACATCGTCGAGACAAACGCGGCGAACAGTCACCGCGAGTTCCTGTTTGAGTTTGCTGATTTCCAACTTGCTTATCAGGCAGGCGCCGGCGTCGGGGCCAACGGCAAACCGATGGCGGATCCGCAACGAGTCATCAATCCGCCGATCATTAACGAAGTGGGTCTGCCCTTCCTCGTGGAGAACGGTATGGTTTGTCCGGGTGGAGTTCCCGCTCCATGTCCGGAAGCGATCTCCGCGGCGGACCAGGGCACGATGAGTGTTAACTACCGCAATGAACCCGTGCCGCTACGGGTGCGCAATCCATCGACGAATACGCAGGCGAGCGGTGCGCCCGGTGATTTGTCGAAGGTTTACAAGTCAAACATCACTCGCTCCGATCCTCAGTTCAACGTTCAGCCGACGTTCTATCCGGCGTTGACTCAGGGTGTGCAGCCGGGTGATCCATTCACGCCGCTGCTGAGAGTTTACGAAAACGACAAAGTTCAGATTCGTATCCTCGTCGGAGCACATGAAGAAACACACAACATGACCATCAGCGGTCATAAGTGGCTGCATCAACCTGGCACGCCACAGGATCCATTAGCAGTCAACAACTCTGGTTTCAGAAACTCGCAGATGGCGGGTATCTCCGAACACTTCGAGTTTCTCACTGGCAAGGAATCGGTGATGGGCAGTCGTCCATTCGTCGATTACTTGTACCAGAACAGCGCTTCAGTTGACGGGCAGTGGAACGGTGTTTGGGGACTCATGCGAGTCTACAACGGCCGCATGGGCCTGAAGACTGACCTGCTGACATTGCCTAACAATACGGAAGGCGCGGCCGCGTCAACGACGAACGATTCAGCATTTCCAACCGATTCGACGTTCCCGACCGGCGCGACTGACTACAAGGACACGACAGACTCTTCGGTGATGACAGATTCAAAGGTGACGACGGATAGCTCGCTCATGTCGGGGACGATGTTGGGCACTGAGAGCTCTGCCGTCTCACTGGACATGGGAGTGGCCGCAGCTCAAACCCAGACTGATCTAATCAGTATTGGAATCACGGAGATAGTTACTTCGAATCCGTCGGACTTCGCGACCGGCAAGTCTATAGCCACCGGAATCTGTCCCAGCAATGCTCCGACGCGGAACATCAACGTGACGGCAGTCAATGCCTGGGCACTGCCAACCGGCAAGCTGATCTACAACAGCCGCGCCGGAAATGGCGGAGCGCTCAATGACCCGACGGCCATCATGTACTTCCGCAGCAGTGACATCGACGCGTACGGCAACGTCAAAGCCGGCGTTCCGATTGAACCGCTGGTCGTCCGTGCCAGAGCAGGTGAATGTATTAACTTCACCCTGAACAACAGGCTGCCGAAGTCATTACCCGATCTGGATGGCTTCAACACGTTGTCAAACCTGCTCTTCCATTTCAATGCGAATCAGGTGAAGCCTTCGAATCAGGTTGGCTTGCACCCGCAACTGCTCGCTTACAACGTGGCGAACAGCGACGGTAAGAACGTCGGCTTCAATCCCAACCAGACGGTTGGACCAGGTGGCATTGTCAGATACAGGTGGTATGCCGGAGACGTGATTGTTAACGGCAGCCAGCGTATCGCAACACCGATTGAATTCGGCGCGACCAATCTGATCTCATCCGACCCGATCAAGCACAGCAATAAAGGTGCAATCGGTTCGCTAATCATCGAGCCTCAAGGATCGAGCTGGGTTGAAGATTCGACTTCACGTGCGCAAGCCACAGTAACCAAATCTGATGGCACGTCGTTCCGTGAATTCGTACTCCAGTTCCAGACGGACATCAACATGAGGTTTGCCGATGGCAGTCCGGTGCCGAATCTTGGTGGACCAACTGGTGCGGAAGATCCGGAAGACTCAGCGCAGAAAGCGCTCAACTATCGCACTGAGCCGCTCTGGAAACGCATGAATTATGCGCCTGAGACACCATTCGAAAACACTCGCAATTTTGACTTCACGAACGTTTTGACCAATGCGCAGGTGGGCGGCGATCCACAAACGCCGATCTTCACCGCACAGGCTGGTCAGGCAGTGAGGTTCAGAATTCTGAATGCCAACGGCCACATGCGCAACAACGTGTTCAACCTGCACGGACACTTCTGGCAGGATGAGCCATTCACCAACAACTCGAAGTCGATTGGCGACAATCCGCTTTCAGAGTTCAAGGGAACTGTTTATGGAGTCGGACCTTCATCGCACTACGAAGTGATTCCGGTGAACGGAGCCGGTGGCGGACGTCGCGTACCAGGCGACTATCTCTACCGCACTCAGGAGTCCTTCATGTTTGACGGAGGAATCTGGGGCATCTTCCGAGTCAGGCCATAACGACTCGCTTCAACGAGTGCAGCCCGTCACGGCGGGCTGTACTCAGCTCTTTCTCTGCGTCCTCTGCGTATCTCTGCGGTCTCTGCGTTAATGCCATTTCAACGCAGAGAACGCAGAGATACGCAGAGGACCGCAGAGAAGATTTTCTGCGAAAGGAGGGAGAGGTCATGTCAGTAAATATATGTGTTAAGACGCTCTTTTTACTTGTTATCACCTTCGCGCTAATTGCCGCGGTTCCCAAGCCACCGGCATCAAACCACGAAACTGCGGTTGTTGATGCTCTGCCACTCAACTTCGAGCTCAACCAGGGACAGACTCACAAGCGCGTAAAGTTTCTCGCACGTAGCAATGGCTACGTTCTTTTCCTGACGGCGACTGAGGCCGTCATGGCCCTCGACAATCCAGCCGCCCACCGGAAGGGAAAAGAAAATCTCGACACGCGTGAAGACCAACCAAGGCCGCCACGCTCGATCCTGCGTATGAAATTGAAAGGTGCGAATCCGACGCCTCAGATCGAAGGTCTCGATCAGTTGGCAACGAGGAGTAACTACTTCGCAGGCACTGATTCACAAACCAATATTCCCAATTACGCCCGCGTTCGCTACTCGCAAATCTATCCCGGGATCGACATGGTCTATTACGGCAACGAGCGTCGTCTCGAGTATGACTTCATCGTCGCGCCGGGATCTGATCCGGAGATCGTCGAAATAGGATTTGGCGGCCATCAGGACTTCGAGATCGACAGCACGGGCGACGTGGTGCTGCACACAAATCAAGGCGACATCCGCCAGCGCAAACCTACCGCTTACCAGGAGCTAAACGGCATTAAAGAGGAAGTGCCGGTCAGTTATGTTGCCAGGAGTGGACACAGCATCGGCTTTCAACTCGGCGCTTACGATCCGAGCCGGCCATTGATTATCGACCCGGTACTGATCTATTCCACGTATCTTGGCGGCAGCGGCTTCGATCAGGGGTACGCTATCGCCGTCGACTCGCTGGGCAACTCTTATGTTACTGGTCTGACTGCTGCGATTGATTTTCCAACCACGCCCGGCGCATTTCAAACTGAGTATGGTGGCGGCGATGCGTTTGTCGCCAAGCTCAATGCCTCCGGCAGCGCGCTGGTTTATTCAACCTACATCGCCGGCGCGACTGGTAATGGCATCGCCGTCGACTCAAAAGGCAACGCTTACATAACTGGCGACGCCGGTGCGCTTACGTTTCCCACGACCGCAGGTGCATTTCAGACCGCGCCGATGGGCTTCGATGCTTTTATTACGAAGCTGAATCCGACCGGCTCCGCACTCATCTACTCAGCGCGCTTTGGCGGTAACCTTGACGACTTCAGTCGCGGCATCGCACTCGATGGAAGCGGCAATGCATATATCACCGGATGGACCGTGTGTCGTTCAACGATCTGCACGTTTCCGACAGTCAATGCTTTCCAACCAAACTTTGCGGGTGGAAACAACGATGCGTTTGTGACAAAGATCGATAGCAGCGGTTCGTCCCTCGTTTATTCGACTTATCTCGGAGGCGGGAAGATCATCAATGGCACCGAAGACTGGGGCGAAGCGATTGCCGTAGACAACACCGGCAGCGCGTACGTGACTGGTTATACATATTCACCTGATTTTCCCGTCACGACCGGAGCATTCGATACTTCACGAGCTGGACTCGATGGCTTCGTTACGAAATTCACGCCGGATGGCGCAGCGTTGGTTTACTCGACGTTTCTTGGTGGCGCCGGCCGCGAGCAAGGTCAGGGGATTGCGGTCGATGTCAACGGCAATGCTTACGTTACCGGTATCACCGAATCATTCGATAATCCATTTACGTCCGCTTACGAAGGCTTTCCCGTGACCGCCGGCGCGTTTCAAACGAGGGGCAGCTACGATGCTTTCGTCACGAAGTTGAATCCCAAAGGCTCAGCCCTTGTGTATTCGACGTATTTGGGCGGGAGTGCGGGGGTCGATCGCGGGTGGGCCATCGCTCTCGATGATGCGGGCAATGCTTGCATTACGGGCGATACGGCTTCAACTAACTTTCCGCTCAACAATGCAATCCAGGCTGCATATGGAGGCGGGTCGACTGATGCGTTTGTTACTAAACTCAATACCGCGGGGTCCGGGATGGTCTATTCGACGTTTCTGGGTGGAAATCTCACTGATGAGGGCCGTGGCATTGCTTGCAAAGGCAGCGATGTTTTTGTCACGGGTGACACGTCGTCGGCGAATTTCCCGACAAGCAATCCGTTGCAGGTTAACAATGGAGGCGGGCTCCAGAATCATGACGATGCGTTCGTCGTGAGAATCGGAGACATCGTGCCGTTCCCGACACCGACACCGACACCAACACCGACACCAACACCGACACCAACTGCAACACCGACGCCGACTCCCACGCCAACACCAACGCCGACTCCTACGCCGGTAATCGATACCGTCAGAATTCAGCGTGCTGAGTATCAGCGTTCGAAGGGAAGTTTGCGGGTCGACGCCACGGATACAGAGCCTTCAGCAACGCTGCGTGTTTACGTCACGGCCAGTGGCGCTCTCGTTGGTACGCTCAAGAATAACGGTAACGGACGCTTCAGCGCTTCGCTATCCTGGCCCACTTATCCGGAGAATATTACGGTGCGGAGTAGTTTCGGCGGCTCAACCTCGAGCCCCGTCTCACTCAAATGAGTTTTTTCCACGCAAAGGCGCAAAGAAACGCAAAGGCGCAAAGGCGGGTCAAATGGTTCGGGCGCGCCTTTGTGTCTTTGCGTTCTTTTGCGCCTTTGCGTGAGAGCTTTTTCTTAGCCCCGTCGTAAATTTCCCCATCTCACAAGCCCGAACTTCAAGAATCCCAACAAATCTGGCAGGCACAAAGCTTGCACAGACGAGATCAATTCACGAGAGGAGTGCGAACATGGCCCACCGAAAAATTCGAAGCTTAGTAATCCTAATAACTTGTTTTCTTACGACCGCAGTTCTCGGACAAGAACCTACTAAAAAGACAACTCAAACACAGAAGATCGTCGAGCAGGGAATCGCGATCGAATTCACCGCTGAGCCCCTGGTCCAGAATGCTAATTCGATCAAGGCTGCCGAAGACGTCAACGTCAGATTCAAAGTGACAGACACAACGACCGGCACGCCCGTGAAAGGCCTGGGCCTGTCAGCCTGGATCAGCACGCGCGAGGGCAACAAAACCGAGCCTACGCAATGCCGCGAGAAGATCCAGTCGTATCTAACCGGCAGCATGCGCGCGCGTCCTGACGTCGATTTGAATTCCTATTACCTCCTCGCACTGAACAAGAGCCCGGACATTTCGGTAATCGATCCGCTGTTAGGCTTCGGCGGCAGCAAGCTGCTCACCCTCGTGATGATGAAGAGTCCCGGTGAAGACTGGCTCCTCACTCGCGACGGCGAACTGCTCTTCGTCACGCTCCCCGCGATCAATCAGGTCGCCGTAATCACAACGAGAAGCTGGAAAGTGATCGATTACATCGATGTTGGAACAACTCCGGAGCGCATCACGATGCAACCCGACCAGCATTACATTTGGGTCGCAAACGAGGGCGGCGTGACTGTTATCGATCCGGCAACGCTCAAAGTCGCCGCAAAGATCGCGACCGGAACTGGTGGACACGAGATCGTGATCAGCAGCGACAGTCGCTTTGCATTTGTAGCGAATCAAGAGAGCGAAAGTGTCTCGGTCGTTGACGTTCAGAAGCTGGAAAAACTTAGTGACGTCAAAGTTGGACCGGCACCAGCATCGATGGCTTTGTCTGAATTGAGTAAAGCGATCTATGTAGCCAGCGAGAGCGATGGAAGCATCACCGTAATCGACGAGCAGAATCAGAAGGTGATCGCGCACATGAAAACCAAACCGGGCGCGCGCTCCATCAGATTTGCTCCAGGCGGGCGCTACGGCTTCGTGCTCAACACCAAAGAGAGCATGGTCAACATCTTCGATGCGGCATCGAATCGCATGCTTCACGAAGTAAAGGTCGGCAAGGCGCCGGATCAGATCATCTTCAGCGACACGTTTGCCTTCGTCAGATCACTCGACACGGAAGTTGTGGCAATGCTGCGACTCGGAAACATCGACAAAGAAGTTGACATTACAGATTTCCCCGGCGGACAGGCTGCTCCGCGAAAAGGATCCGAGCCGGTACACGCCGACTCGATCGTGCTCGCGCCGGAAGGAAACTCGGTCATCCTCGCGAACCCTGTCGATAAAGTCCTCTATTACTACACCGAAGGCATGGCAGCGCCGATGGGCAATTTCCAGAACTATCGTCGCGAGCCACTCGCAGTGCTGGTTGTCGATCGCAGCTTGCGTGAGACCAAGCCAGGCGTTTATTCCACGACGATCAAGTTGCCCGTGAGCGGACATTACGACGTCGCCTTCCTGAATGATTCACCGCGCGTGTCTCACTGTTTCGATCTGAGCGCCGATGCGAACCCCGCATTAAAAGAGCAGAAGTCTGTAGCTCTTCGCATCGAGCATCAAATGAAAGAGATGACGCTGCCAGTCGGTAAAGACTTCACGTTCCGTTTCAAACTCACTGACACCACGACCGGTAATCCGAAGTCAGACCTGAAAGACTTGCGCGTGTTGACGTTCATGAGTGCGGGTGGATGGCAGCGACGCGACATCGCCACGTCCGTCGGAAACGGAATGTATGAGATCAAGATCAACGTGCCGGAATCAGGCGTCTACATGCTGTTCTTTGAATCAGCGTCGATGGGTGTGAAGTACAAAGATCTTCCTTACCTGATGCTGCACGCAGTTGCGGAAACAAAAGCAGAATCGAGCGTGGTAGCGCCGCGTCAACTCTATTCCCATGCGGTGGTCAAGAAGGCTTACGCCTGTCCAATGCATCCCGAGGTCAAGTCGAACAAACCCGGCACGTGTCCAAAATGCAAAATGGACCTGCGCTTAACGAAAGCAGAGCCCGAAAAGCCGGCCCAGCCAACTCCGGCTTACGCTTCTGGTCGCAAGATGATCATCCCCGACGTTGAAGTCCTGGACCAGGACGGTAACGCACTTCATTTCTACCGCGATCTCATCAAAGACAAAACCGTCGCGATCAACTTCATCTTCACCAACTGCACCACCATCTGCCCGCCTCTGGCCGCAACGTTCGCACATGTTCAAAAGGAAATGGGCGACAAACTTGGTAAAGACGTTCACTTCATCTCGATCAGCGTCGATCCGCTGACGGACACACCCGAGCGACTCAAAGCATGGGGCGCAAAGTTCAAAGCCGGCCCCGGCTGGACCTTTGTCACCGGCGAGAAGCAGGAGATGGACAAGCTGCTGAACGCGCTCGGCGCAGCAGTCTCGAAACGTGAGGATCACACACCCGCGATGATCATCGGCAACGACGCCAAAGGCGTTTGGACACGCACGTATGGTCTGGCAAAAACAGGTCAGATCGTGGGTTTGATCCTCGACGTGATGGCTGGAAAAGTTGAGGAGACTTCAGCGAACGAGGAGGCAAAGCCATGAAGCTACTCAGCGTCATTCTGTTTGTTGTGTTTGCTGTAACCAGCGTTCCCGCACAGGAACGTTCAGCCGCGGAGAAATACTTTTCAGACGTCGAGCTGATTAATCAGGACGGTCAGCGAGTGCGCTTTTACACTGATGTGTTGAAGAACAAGATCGTAGTTATCAACACCTTCTTCACCACCTGCACAAACATCTGTCCGCCGATGAATCGCAACTTCGAAAAGATGCAGGACGCGCTCGGCGATCGTCTGGGAAAGGATGTGTTTCTCGTTTCGATCACGGTCGACCCAGCGACTGATACGCCGACACGACTGAAGGAATACAGCAGCCGCTTTCACGCTCGTCCCGGTTGGATGTTTCTCACCGGTAAGAAGGAGAACGTGGATTGGGCGCTTTACAAGTTGGGCCAGTATGTCGAGACCAAAGACGCGCACACGAGCATCTTCATCATCGGTAACGAGCCGAAAGGACTGTGGAAAAAAGCATTCGGGCTCGCACCAGCAGAACAGTTAATTAGGATCCTCGAAGATGTAATCGCCGATCGGTAAATAATCCGTGTAATCCGTGGTTAAAATGATGACTAAACTCACACTCATTGTTCTCCTATCAACCATCTCAGCAGTTCTTGCTCAAACCGGGCTCACTCCGCAGGAGAAACGCGGCAAGGCTTTCTACCTGCGCGGCGAAAGCGCTTCGGGTCATGAGATCACCGCGCTGATGGGTGAGATCGATGTGCCGGCATCGACACTTACGTGTGCTGGTTGTCATGGCATCAAAGGCCAGGGCATAACCGAAGGCGGCGTCACTGCGGGACCGCTGACATGGTCACATCTCACGAAGCCTTACGGTCACACAGATGAAGGCGGTCGCAAGCACGGCGCGTTTTCCGAAACCTCATTCGTACGCATGCTCACCGCTGGTTTGGATCCTGCGGGTAACAAGCTTGCAGTCGCGATGCCGACCTACCGGATGTCGCAGGAGGACATGGCAAACCTGATCGCGTATCTCAAACGCATCGAGACTGATACTGATCCGGGTGTAAACGAAACATCGATCGTGCTCGGAACAGTTTTACCTGAAAAAGCCGCGCTCAGTGGTCTGGCCCAATCGATGGGCGATGTTTTGCAGGCGTACTTTGCAGAGATCAACAGCCGCGGCGGCATCTACAACCGCAAGATCGAATTACGCGTGATGAATAGTGATTCGAAAACGACGGTTGCAAACATGAAGCGACTCATCGATGAGGAACAGGTGTTTGCGATCGTCAGTGGTCTGAGCGCAGGTGTGGAAGACGGTGCGGCCGCACTGACTCAGGAGAAGGAAGTACCGTTTATCGGCCCTTCCGCGTTGATGCCGCAACGAGGATCGCCGGTCAATCGCTACGTGTTCTATTTGTTGCCTGGACTCAAAGAACAGGCACGCGCGCTCACCACGTTCGCGTCTCGCAAAGCGAATTCACGCGTGGCGGTTGTTTCGCCTGACGTTGAATTCAACCGGGGCATTGCTGCGAGTATTGAAGACCAGGCGAAAAAAGTCGGTTTGAAGTCAGTGACAACGACTTACTACGCACAGGATGGATTCAGCGCGTCGAAGTATGTGGCCGAGTTGAAGGAGAAGGGAATCGACACTGTTTTCTTCGTTGGCTCGGGCATTGAAGCGACCGCGATGTTGAAGGAAGCTGAGACGGTTAATTGGACGCCGTCGATATACATGCTTGGCACACTCGTTGGCAGAAACATCGGCGATGCCGTGACGGTAAAAACGAAAGACAAAATCTTTCTCGCGTTCCCGACAGTTCCGGCGGATGTGTCGGCGGCCGGCGCTGCTGAATACAGTACATTGCTACAACGAAACAAACTTCAGTCGACACACGCCGCTGCGCAAGCTTCAGCGATGGCTGCGGCGAAGATTCTGGTCCACGCACTCGAGCTTTGCGGCAAAGATCTCAGCCGCGAGCGCCTCATCACCACGCTCGAGGGACTTTACGAATACGACACCGGCCTGATGCCAAAGATCACCTTCGGTCCGAATCGTCGCATCGGCGCCCTCGGCGCATACGTCGTGACTATCGATCCCGAAAAGAAACTCTTCCCCGCCAGTTTGGAGTGGATCGCTGTGGAGTGAAAGTTTGCTTTCTCTGCGGTCCTCTGCGTATCTTTGCGGCCTCTGCGTTGAATTTCTATTTAACGCAGAGGGCCGGCGGTAATCTTCGTCACGGCATATAACGATTATGCGATTCAGGCTTTCGAGGTGAACGCGCTCGACTACCTGCTCAAGCCAGTTGATTGCGAGCGTCTCAGCAAAGCGGTGGAGCGCGCGAAGTCTCGTCTCACGCGATCGAATCGAGGCGATCAGCTTGATAGTCGCTTTCGTGCGCTGCTCGCAGACATCAAAACCGGATCCAAATTCTTAAAGCGTCTCACCATAAAACTGACGGGTCGCACTATCCTGCTGCCGACCGATGAGATTGATTGGATTGAAACTCAGGGAAATTATCTGAAGGTGCACGCAGGGCGCGAGTCGCATTTGGTTCGCGGGACGATGCAATCTCTGGAGACGAAGCTCGATCCTGAGAAATTCGTACGCGTGCATCGCTCGGCAATCGTCAATGTCGAGAAGATCAAAGAGATCTATCCGCGCTCCAATGGCGATCAGGATTTAGTACTCCAGAACGGCCGTCAACTCATGCTGAGCCGCAATTATCGTGACAAGTTCTTCGCCGCGTTGGGAGATTAGGTCGAGCTTGGGCCACCCCAACGATTCGGACATCTTGCTTGGATACGGTCAGTACCACCTGCGGTAGCGGGTGGGTGCGTAGCCTTGGAGATCGTCGCACGGCTGCGCACCCACCCGCTACCGCAGGTGGTACTGACTGCGTCCAACAATGGTCCTAAACAATGATCCGCAAGCAATGATCCGCAAGCTTGAGAAACTAATTGCATCAAAAAGCGTAAACGAAGAGTCAATCCACAAGTCGGAATCGCTGCTCAAACGAAAGAGGACCTCGCATGAACACTTTTTTGAATGACCTCCGCTACGCAGCTCGAATGTTGAGAAGTAATTTGGGATTCACGTTAGTTGCCGTGCTCACACTCGCTTTTGGCATTGGCGCTAATACGGCGATCTTCAGCGTGGTCAATGCCGTAGTCCTGCGGCCACTCCCATTTCCGAAACCAGAACAGATCGTGATCATTCGCGATGATTTGACCGGAAGGCAAATCGAAGATGTCGGCATGTCGGTCGATGAGCTCAAAGATCTGCAGGAGCGTTCGGGTGTTTTCGAACAGGTCTCTGCGGTCTGGCCTGTTGACGCGAATCTCACCGGATCCGAACGACCGGAACGAATCGAATTGTTGGCCGTCAGTCCGAATTACTTCGCCTTGCTGGGCGCGCACGCTCAACTCGGTCGTGTCTTCGGACCTGAAGAACAGCAAGCCAAGGGTTTTGCCGAAGGTGTCGTGATTAGCGACGGACTTTGGAAGCGCCTCTATGGCAGCGATCGAAATATTCTTGGTCGAAAGGTCTACGCAGACACCGACCTCTATACGATCATCGGTGTGATGCCTCCCGAATTTCGTCACCCGGGCAAGACACTGAGAAACGAAGTCGACATGTGGGCGACTGCGGGATTCTCAGCGAACCCCTTTGGTCCGCCCGTGCGCGCGGCGCGAATGCTTCCCGGTGCGATTGGACGACTCAAAGACGGAACAAACATTGAACAGGCACAGGGCAAGTTGGATAGTCTGGTTGCGCAGCTTCAGACGGAGTTTCCGAAAGAGTATCCTCCGCAGGCCGGTTGGACAGTTCGCATTTTATCAGCACACCAGCAGTTAGTCGGCAACGTGCAAACGATTCTGTATGTGGTTCTGGCTGCGGTTGGTTTGGTATTACTGATTGGGTGCGTCAACCTCGCTAACCTGATGCTCGCACGATCCAGCGGGCGTCGTCGCGAGATGGCCATTCGCCTCGCACTGGGAGCGAGTCGACGTCGACTCATCGTTCAGCTTTTAACCGAGAGCTTGCTGCTTTCGTTTATCGGTGGCGCACTTGCTCTCGTAGTGCTCGCGGTATTACTGAAAGGCTTCGTCCAGTTCATCCCATCGGATATTCCTCGACTACATGAGATCGGGATAAATCTAACCGTCCTGGGTTTTGTCTTTCTGATCTCGACTGTCACCGGATTGCTCTTCGGACTGTTTCCTGCCATGCAGTCGTCGCGGCCCGACGTTGTTTCGAATCTGAAAGATGGTAGTCATGGAGCTGGATTCGGACTGGCGACTCATCGTTTTCGAAGCGGGCTTGTAGTGCTCGAGTTTGCCTTGTCACTGATCTTGATGATCGCGGCGGGGTTGTTATTGCGAAGTTTTGGCCGGCTGCTTGACGTAAATCCCGGTTTCAATCCTGACAATGTATTACTCACTCGTGTCTGGCTGCCTGTTCCAAACAATCCGGAGCTCGACCCTTATCGAGATCCGTTGAAACGAGCCGGGTTTATAAAAGAATTGCAGCAACGGGTGAGTTCGATTCCGGGCGTGCGTAATGCAGCGATCAGCAGCGGCAATGCTGTGCCCCTCGTTGGTCCACACAATTCCGGGGGCTTTACGATCGAAGGTGACGCGGTCGCTAACAACGCGATTCCCACCGCGCAGATTGGTGTGGTCTCGCCTGATTACTTTCGCACGATCGAGACGCCACTGAAACGCGGTCGCTTCTTCACCGACGCAGACGACCGGAAAGCGCCGCAGGTTGTTTTAATTGACGAAGCACTCGAGGCACGCTATTTCAGCAATCGGGATCCGGTGGGATTGCGGATCAAAAGAGGTGGTCCGGCATCGGACGCGCCGTGGATGACGATTGTCGGGATTGTCGGGAATATCAAGAGTGACGGATTCGATAAACCCGATCAGCCGCATCTTTACCATCCGATTTTCCAAAATCCCGCGTATGCCATGGCCATTTATATGCGAAGCGACGTGGCGCCTTTGACCTTGACGCAGTCGGTGCGCGAGCAGGTGCGCGCGCTCGATCGAGATTTACCTGTGTTTGGCGAGCGTACGATGTCGCAGGTCGCTGCGGAATCGATGAGTCGTCGCCGTTTTGCGATGCAGCTTGTCGGGTTGTTCGGGATACTCGCACTGCTTCTTGCGGCAGTGGGTATCTACGGTGTCATCGCGTATTCAGTGACACAAAGAACACGTGAGATCGGCATTCGCGTAGCGTTGGGGGCAAGTCGGAGCGCGATTCTGCGTTGGGTGCTGAGGCAGGGGATGATCTTATCAATCGCTGGAGTTGTAATCGGGCTGGTTGGGGCACTCGCGTTAACGAGATTGCTGCGGACTCTATTGTTCGGAGTTGGACCAACAGACATCGTGACCTACGGCGCATTGGCACTCCTGATGACGATCGTGGCCCTGATTGCCTGCTACGTCCCGGCGCGCAGAGCGACAAAAGTCGATCCGCTGGTCGCGCTTAGATACGAATAGGAACTAGCTTCGCCTTTCTCTGCGCAACCTCTGCGTCCTATGCGCCTCTGCGGTAGAAAACAGCATGTAAACCGCAGAGGCGCAGAGGACGCAGAGACTGCGCCGAGAAGAGCAAATTACTCCTTCCGCAGTGTCAACGTCGGGTTGATGCCGGTTGCGCTCAAGGATGGGATCAGGCAGGCGGCGGCGCCGACCAGGGTGAGCAAACACGCAACGGCGCCGAACGTGAGTGGATCTATGCCGGGAGTTGCGAACAGGATCGAGGTGATCACCTTGTTCAGCATCACCGCGCCGGCTATGCCAACTACGAGTCCCAAAAGCATCAACGTCAACGCGTGCCGCATCATCATGGTCAAAATTTGAACCCGCGAGGCGCCGAGGGCGATTCGGATTCCGATCTCGCGCGTTCGCTGTGTCACTGCCAACGCCATGACACCGGTGAGCCCCGCCGCTGTGATCACGAGTGCGAGGATTGCGAATACCGCGAGCAGCCACATCGTCTCGCGCGGAGATGCCACCGAGTCGTCGAGCGCCTGCTGAAGAGTTTTGACTTGATCGATCGCCGTCTCACCATCAAACTTATGGACCACGTCACGCATCAGCCTCGCCTCCTGCAACGGCGCTCCTTTCGTTTTCACCACGAGAAATGATCCGAAAGGCGTTTGCGCGATTGGTCCGTAGATCTCCTGTGCCGGCTCCTTGTCCAAACCGTACTGCTTAACGTTCCCCACGACGCCGACGACTGTGACCCACGTAGTCCCATTGTCGAACGAGAATCTCTTACCGATCGGATCCTCCGTACCCCAGCGACCGCGCGCTGCAGCCTCGTTCACGATCGCAACTCGTGCCGCCTTGTCGTCATCACCGTCAATAAACAATCGACCGCGAAGCAGCGGGATGTCGAGTGCGCGGAAGTAAGCCGGACTGACCGCACGTGGGTCGACCTGCGCCGCCGTATTTGCTTCATCCTTTGGACGGCCTTCCAGTTGGATTGTGGTGTTGTTCGGACCGCGTGTTATGCCCGCCGGATTCAGTGGGTAAGTCGACGATACCGCCACGTCTACCACGCCAGGTTGCTGGCTCGCACTTTCGAGCAGTCGTCGGAAATAGTCTCGGAATTGCGCGGTTGCAGTTGCATTGTTGGTAAACCTGGACCAATTCGGCTGGAGTCGCATCACGAACACGTTCTCCGGATCGAAGCCGGGATCGACACGCTGAAGTCTGATCATGCTCTGAAGCATCAAAGCCGCCGCTGTCAGTAACGTGAAAGAGATCGCGACTTGCGCCGCCACGAGCAATCCGCGAACGCGGTTCTTCGCGCCTGAGCTCGACCGATCGCCTGACTCCTTCAACGTTTCGATCAGGCTCTTTCTCGAGTCGAACGCTGAGGAGAGTGCCGGAATTACACCGAATGCCAAACCTGTGCACACGGACACGGCGAGAGTAAACAACAGCACAGATGAATCGATCTGGATCTCTCCTGTGCGTGTTGTGAACCGGCCCGCGAACGACGTGAGCAGCGGCAATCCGATCGATGCGAGAATCAGCCCCAGCACGCCGCCGCCGAGTGAGAGGAGTAAGCTCTCAGTCAACATCTGAGTGACAAGCCTGCTGCGGCTTGCTCCAAGCGCCGTTCTCACTGCAACTTCAGACTGCCTTTGCAGGACGCGCGCGAGATTTAGATTCGCTACATTCGCACAGACAATTAACAGGACCAGCGCAGTTGTCCCAAGCAGTATCAGAAACGTGGGCCGAGCTTCCTGCGTGAGCACTGTGTCGAGTCGATCGAGCTGGGCAGCGTAACCGATGTGTTTAGGATAGACGTCCGGATACGCTTGCTGCATGTTGGCCGCGACGCCGTTGACGTCAGCCTGCGCCTGCGCGACTTCGACGCCGGGTTTGAGCCGGCCAAACACTGCCGACAACAGCCGCGCTTGCCGGTTTTCGATCAACGCAGTGCTGGATCGAAACGGGCAATTCGCAGTCGGCATGTAAACATCACTCTCTGACGGATACTCGGGAATGTCAGGCAGCACACCGATGACCGTGTGAGGTCGATTGTTCATTCGAAAGACGCTGCCCACGATGTTCCGGTCGCTGCCGTAGCTCTGCTTCCAGTATTTATTGCTGAGCACGAGCACGGCGTCGCCGCCCGGCTTTTCGTCTTCCGCAACGAATGTCCTGCCGAGAATTGGCTTCACGCCGAACACGTCGAAGAAGTTTGCCGACACCACACTGGTCTGCACGCGCTCGGGCTCGCCACGACCGTAGAGTATGAAACTCATCGCGTGGTGCTCGACCATCTCCATCGTTTTGTTTTGATCTCTATAATCCTGGAATTCCTTGACCGAGAAGCCGAGGCTGTTCACGTTGTTGAGTCGCGCCTGTTGATCCAGCACCACAAGACGGTGTCCATCTTTATAGGGAAGTGGGCGCAGCAGCACACCGTAAATAACGCTGAAGATGGCGGTATTGGCGCCGATACCGAGGGCCAACGTGATGAGCGCCGTGAGCGTAAAGCCCGGATTCCTGCGCAGAACACGTAGGCCAAACGTGACGTCCTGCCTGAGCACTTCAATAAATCGTGCGTTCTTCACAACACACCTCCGAGATCAGTGGCTGACATTCATGGCCTTTATATATGTCGCGCCAACATTTACACTCCGGTTTGTCGTGAACTGCTCTGGGTTTGCTGTGAATAGCGGGTTTGTCGCGGCAGGACGCAGGTGAGATTGAGTGGGAATTTCAAAAACGAAATGAAAAAGACAGTTCTATTTACGTTTGGTCTACTGCTTCTATTCGGGAGCGCATCGCACTCGGCGGCGCAAGTAAAACGGGTGCAAATGCATATTGCGGGTTATCTGTGCGGCAATTGAGTGTACAACATTCAGAAGGCCGTGAGCCGTCTCGACTACGCACCAAAACTGAAGGAAATCGAACTCACAGATATCAAGAAAGGCCTCGGCGAATTCACGCCAAAGCCCGACAAGCCCGTTTCATTCGCAGCGTTGAAAGCGACGTTGAAGAGCGCGGGCTACGTTCTTGATGCGGCAGACATAACGATTGCAGGAACGCTGGAGCAGGAAAGTGAGAGCTGGGTTGTTACTGTAAAAGCTTCAGGGCAGAAGTTTGTGCTTGAAGGCCCGAACGCTGTTACGGGGCTCGAAGCTGGAGCAGCAATTGAAATCACCGGCGATTGGAAAACTGTCGGCAAAGGGAACACTGCTCGTGAAGTCATAACACTGGGGAAAAAGACACAAGCTTCGCGAACGAGCAGCGACTTCCGTTTCATTCCAGCGACGTTTGTGTCGGTTGAAGAAGATGAGGCTCCGATCCGTGTCACTTCACCGGGACTCACCGTTTACAAAGGAGGCGCGATCACACCGCGCGTCTATTTCATTCGTCAGCACCTCGGATCGTTGAAAGTGAATCGACAAATGGTTGATGTGAGCTTGTCTTACACTCCATTATCAACGCTTCAACTCGAGGCAGAGGTTCCGATCTCGCGCACGTCGTTTCATGATGGTGTGACGTCGGGATCTGGTGTTGGTCTCGGCAACATTAGTGTATGGACCAAGTATCGCTTCTTTCGTGAGGTTAAAACTTACGGTGACAGGCAAGCCGCGGCAAGATTTGGTTTAGAGTTGCCGACCGGCAAGAAGGACGCTCCGAGCCTCAATGCTCCGGCATTTGTTAGACAACAACTGACGCCGATCAATGGCGGACTCTCGCCGCATCTCGATCTCGCGTTCTCACAAGCCGGTGGTCGCTTCATCTTTGGCGGAAATGCCGAAGCTATTTTCCGAACGGAACGTGACGGGTTTCGCCTCGGACACGAGCAAAGATTGAGCACCGATCTTGAATACGTGCTGCTCCCACGCGAGTACAAAAAGCCCGGCGGTGAATTGTTTCTTATTCTCGAGACGACGTTTGTACATCGCGGAACGGGTCGTCTCAACAGCACGCCCGTCGCGGACAGCAAAGCGACTGAATACTATCTTGCGCCGGGACTGCAATACGCAGCGCGCCCGCGGTTCGTGGTTGAAGGAAGCGTGCAATTTCCCGTCGTACGCAATACCGGCATGTTGGCTCTGCGAACGGATGTAAACGTGCTGCTTGGAGTTAAATATCTGTTTTGAACCGCACTCCTTCTACGCAGGATCGTTCAACGTCACTATCTTCACTAGCGCTGCTTTTCCTGAGGCTCGGCACCACTGCGTTTGGTGGTCCTGCTGCGCATATCGCGATGATGGAAGACGAAGTCGTGCGTCGTCGGAAATGGATGACGCGCGATGAGTTTCTGGATCTGCTCGGCGCGGCCAATCTAATCCCTGGTCCAAACTCCACCGAGTTGGCAATTCACATCGGCCATCGCCAGGCTGGTTGGCCGGGACTGATCGTTTCGGGAAGCAGTTTCATTCTGCCCGCGATGTTGATTGTCATGAGTTTCGCGTGGGCCTATGTTCGATACGGATCGCTTCCACAGGTAGCAGGCCTTCTCTATGGCGTCAAGCCGGTGATCATCGCGATCGTGCTGCATGCGTTATGGTCACTCAGCCGCACAGCAATCCAATCAAAATTTCTGGCGGTCGTCGGTATCGTCGCCGTAATACTCACGTTTCTCAGAATACATGAGCTGCTTGTTCTCTTTGGCGCGGGGTTCGTACCTGTCGTGGCACGAATCGTCGCGCAGCGCAGTAAGGAGCTTAAGTCGATCGTCACAGCGCCAGCGTTGGCCATGCTTTTCCAAACGGGCAGCGCGGGCGCAGTTTCGTTTGGATTGTGGCCTTTGTTCCTGTTCTTTCTGAAAGTCGGCGCCATACTCTACGGCAGTGGGTATGTGTTGCTCGCTTTTATTCGCGCCGATCTTGTCGAGCGCTGGCATTGGTTGACGGAGGCGCAACTGCTCGATTCGATCGCTGTGGGCCAGGTGACGCCGGGACCAGTCTTCACCACAGCCACGTTCATCGGCTACGTGCTTGGTGGAACACGCGGGGCCATAGTCGCAACGCTGGGGATATTCCTGCCGGCATTCTTCTTTGTTGCTGTTAGTGGACCACTGGTTCCGCGTATTCGGCGATCGCCGCTGGCCGGCGCATTTCTCGACGGCGTCAACGTCGCTGCGCTGGCGCTCATGTTGGTAGTCACATATCAGCTTGGTCGCGCTGCCGTTGTGGACTTCACGACATTGGTGCTGGCTCTAATCAGCGCCTTCATACTCTTCCGCTGGCGCGTCAACTCCGCGTGGCTCATCATCGCAGGCGCAATAATCGGCTGGTTTCTTTTTGGTTAAAGGGTTAAAGGGGCTTTTGCCCGAAAACCCCCTCAAGTGACTGACCTTTTCGGGCAGCTTAAGCAGTTTTCGGGCAGAGTGTAATTTTGACGTGAAAGTCCTTTGCTATTGTCGGGAAGTCTAGTTATCTTCGAGGCAATGCAAATCGCCCGCGTAATTAACCTTGCCTCAAAAGGAGAATCTATGAAGCGCACAATACTAGTCCTAGCTCTCACTCTCTTACTCTCTAGTGCTGTCCCTGCTCAGGCGGCATCACTCGACGCTGCCGATTTGGCACAGCCAATGCCGACTAGATCACTCTCATCTAGCCTAGGCAATTCGGGAAATATAGCAGGAAATCTAACGTCCAATTCAAACGGGGTTATACCGTATATTGAAGACCCTCCCTCCGTCAGTATGAATTTCATCTGGTACACGATGCTGGGACTGCTAGGTTGTTGCGACGCTTGATTGGTGATATAAGCGATGCGATTTCTCCACTCCCACGCCCGCACGGAGACCCACCATGAATGTCTTTCAACTGATTAAATCCGTCTTGGATGAGATCTACGAGAGAATACCCGACGAGACGGGTGACAAAGATAAAAGGATTAAGACCCAGATTGACTCCCTCATGGCCGCATACGCAAAACTTGCCACCAAGGGCGTACCCAACGATTACACAGATTCTGTGACTCGATTCGCGTACATCTACAAGTATGTAACCTCGCACGCCAACATAGTATTTCAGTTGGTCCCGCGCTCATTGAGTTTGAGGAGATTATTCGACAAAGAAGTAGTTAGTATTACTTGTGTTGGAGGCGGGCCGGGCAGCGATTTTTTAGGACTGTTAAAGTTTATAATCACAGCAGGAAATAAACCGCATCTAAGATTGAATTTATTTGACAAGGAGCCAACATGGAATGAGTGCTGGCAAGATGTGGATGAGAAGCTTAGTTCACACTTAATGATTTCAAACGTGTTTTCGCAGTTTGATGTAACCGCACCTGATACATGGAAAAACTACAACAAGTTTCTGACCTCCGATTTGTTCACGATGATCTATTTCATGTCGGAGATAAATTCGCTTCGAGCCGAAGCCGAGCCGTTTTTTACGAACCTCTTTGAAAACGCTCAGCGGGGTTCACTCATGCTTTATGTCGATAACAACAACCCGATGTTTTACGAGTGGTTTGATTCGCTCGCCAAGAAACATAATTGGAAGGTTTTAGTCTCAGATGAAGGCGTTCTAAAAATGGAGGATTACAGCGAGGATAAGAGAGACTTGGAACCTTACTATTCCAAGTTTCATGATCCAAAACTGACGGCAAATGTGGCGTTTCGCGTCTGCCAAAAACAATAGGCGTATGAGACAGGCAGAACACCAATTAGATTTCGGCCTTGGTACGAATAACGATCCGGTTGAAATGATGCCCACGCATGAAAGGCTCGAAATGACTGACGCCGATGTGACTATATTTCGAGTGTTCTTCAACCATGCCGAAAGTGATCGATTCTTCTCGTCGCTTCTCAATCAAACACGGTGGCGGCAGGATAAGATCCGTATGTATGGGAAACAAATTAACCTTCCAAGGCTGACAGCTTGGTATGGCGATCCTGGAAAGAGCTATACCTACTCTGGTATTTCGATGGACCCCGATCCGTGGACCGAAACTCTTCTTGAGATCAAAAGCCGTGTCGATAGAGAAGCCCAAATTCGGTTTAACAGTGTGCTTCTGAGCCTGTACCGCAACGGGAATGATAGTCTATCGTGGCATCAAGACGATGAGCCGGAACTTGGCGAAGACCCGGTGATTGCGTCTGTAAGCTTTGGGGCTACACGGTTATTTCAATTCAGATACAAGCCCAACAAAAATTTGCCAAAAGTGACGGTTGACCTCACGCATGGCAGTCTCCTAATTATGAAAGGCCCAACACAGCGGTTTTGGATGCACCAAGTACCGAAAACCTCAAGGCCTGTCGATCCTCGAATCAATCTAACCTTTAGAGTTATCCAAGATTACTGACATCGTAGAAACCCCATTTCAATCGCCACCAGCTTGTAAGCGGCAATTAGCAGCAAGATAATTAAAAGAATTCGGATTAGATGTTTTTCTAAGGAAGAATAGAACTCGTCGGATTGACGCCTAGCCATTAGACACTCCTATTCGGAATAGGAGTCCTGAAAGTCATTTATTGTCTAATGGCTCTGGCCGTGTATGCGGCTTATCGTTGTCGGAACAACGCGCGCGTGGATGGCGCTCGCTCTGGTGACGTTGGCTGCGACTGTTGCGGACTCTTATTAAGTTTTCAAATTACGAAGAGGATTGTACTCTTATCTTATCGGCGCGACAATACTCGCAAAGTTTAAGCACTTATCGGGCAGATCCCAAAGCCGGGATTAGGTTTTCGATCAAGAGGCACTATTCGGGCAAAGCCGGTTAAAGGGGCTTTGCCCGAATAGTGCCTCCTGCCCGAAAAGCTGATGTCACCTTGACCGTTGCCCGAAAAGTGCTTAAACCCTTGTAGATGTCCGAAAAGGTGATATATGATCTCGGGCAACACTCATGAGTCCCTTTGTTCACACGGCAATCTACACTCCGCTGGTCACCTGCATCGGCGCACTAGTGCTGGCATGGTTCCGGCGATCCAGTCTTAACTTCGCGATTGGATCTGCGATTTTTGCGCTTGGATTCCATTGGCTGGTTGTCGGGCTTCATCAACTAAAGCTTCATCGACTAAAAACCCGATAACTGTCTTACGCCGCTTCACTCCAGAATTCCGGCGTGACATTCAATTCGTACATCGACTGAATAACAACGCACAGGTTGTGACAGAGAACCTTAGTGAGTGCCTCATTGATCTGCGCCGTCTCATTCTTGCTCCGTAGCTTCTCGCCAAACTTGCTTTTGATCATCTAAAAGACGCTTTCGACGTTGGACCGCTTGTGATAGTGGGCCAAGAATTCTTCACGCTTGTAGTTATAGAAGTGAAACATCTTGGACCAGATGTCAGTGCCACGATCCGGTTGTGTATTCGACTTGAAAGGAATGAACGGCACCGCGTCGTAGTCTACTGTCGCCTGTAGGTTCTTCATGCTGATGTAGCCCTTATCGGCAGAGACTTCTTGCATGTTGAATCCGGCCTAGCAGTCGAAGCGAGCAACGGTTTATAGAACGGGCTATCGTTTGCCGTGGCACGGCTGATCTCCACGCTAGTAACAATGTGAGTTTTGACGCCGCACATAAGGTGCATCTTCACCCAATCATGCCAGTCTTCGTTATTGCCGTATTTCACGTCAAACCAGCGCACGTAGCTCGTAGTTGAAAAGCCTGAGCTATCGACTGCGAATTCCGTCTCGATTGATTGGAGCGGCGCGGCGCTCTGCGCGATCAACTGTCTCAAGTATGGCGTGAGTGACTCCATTTGAAAGTAATCGAAGACTGAATTGTAAGACGGCATCCGGGAGATATAACCCTTCGCCAGTGCATCGCGCAGATCACTCGCAAACCGTCTTGCGCTAACCATCGTGTAGGTCTTGTAAGTCGCGGCAAAGATAATATCCGCAAGCGGCAAGCGCGGGCGTCCGTTGGTCTGGATCGGTTCTTCGATGCCAGAGCAAAGTTGATGCAAGAATTCAATGAAGTGGGAATTTTCATATTGCTGCGCGGAAGTCACGGATGACAACACGAATTAGACACAGACCGTCACGATTCCCGCTAATGGAAAATGCACGATAAGAATTACTACTAGGTGACTGACACAATTAAAGGGCGCTACCCTGTTTCAGCACAGCAGCGCCCTTAGCCTCAATGTCGGTTGAGGGGCTCGATGAGGAGCCTAGTAGGAAAATCCTACCATTCCTGTATGTGCGCTAACACACATATAGGTGGAGGAGAAAAAGGGCGCTACCTATTACCCCCGGCGGCGCCCTTGCGCCTCATATCTGGACGTTGCCTTATGAGGCTATTGTTTAATCAAATGGCGATTCAATCAATGGCGAGATCGAGAAAGCGGCAGTCTATACCTGCTTGCGGTATTTGGTATCCCGATCAGATTCAATTAGGTCTTTTTGATACCACAGATCGACTATCCTTAAATCCAAGTTTGGCGAGCGGCTGCGGAGCAAGACAGAGACGGCGCAGGTCAATGAAGCCCTACCAAAGTTTTAGCCCAGCGTTGTGATTCAATCAATGTACGAACTTGGCATTGACGCGGCCTTTACACAGGCGGCGTGAGAGACGTATCGTTCACGCGTTCCCCCATTGTCACGTAAACCTCAACTGCTCATGCTACTCACAAACAAAGGAGAACAATATGCTGAAACGTCTTACACGCAGACTCATCACCCTGTCCGCGCTCGTCGTCATTCTGGCGGCTGTGTCGTTCACCCCTGCTTCGTCTACCAATCAACAGTTGTATTGTTACTACGATATCGTAACTGCTGAGTGCCCCACCGGGTGGGTATGTTGCGATGATTTCAGTGCCAGAAACTGTTGGTGCGCCTGAAATACAGAAAAGGTGCAGTGATCGAAGGGGGAGGGGCTTCGGCCTTTCCCCTCTACTTTTCGTGCAAACGCGACTATTCGTGCAAAGCCGGGTAAAGGGGTAAAGGAATGAACGTTCCAGCCCTGCTAAAATCCCTCTCAGCACAATTCAGTGGTCGCGGCTGACAACCTCTGTAAACTCTGCGTGCATGATTAAAAAATTTTCCGGCGCCCTCACGGGCGGCCTGTCTCTACTGCTGATTCTCAGCGCGCTCATTGCTCAGTCACACGCCGAAGCGCAGCAACAGGCGATTGCTTTCACCAACGTTAACGTCATCCCGTTTGACCGCGAACGAGTCTTAGCAGGGCAGACCGTGATCGTTCGTGACGGGCGAATTGCAGAGATCGGTCCTGCCGATAAAACGAAACTGCCGGCGGGAGCGCTGCAGATCGAGGGGCGGGGCAAATACCTGATGCCCGGGCTCGCGGACATGCACGTTCACCTGTATCCGGGAGCTGGCACACAGGATGACCTCGCGAGCCAGCAGTTGCAGTTATTTCTGGCGAACGGCGTCACGACCATCAGAAACATGATCGGCAAACCGGAGCATCTACTGTTACGCGACCGTGTGGCGAAAGGCGAGCTGCTTGGTCCAACGATTTACACTGCCGGGCCGCCGCTGCTCGGCAACAACGTGCCGACCCCCGAAGCAGCAGAGCGCATCGTCGCTGAAGAGAAAAACGCCGGCTACGATCTGCTCAAAGTTCATGAAGGCTTATCGCCGGAAACTTACGCCGCAATCGTCGCAACCGCGAATCGCGTGGGCATTCCTTTTGCAGGCCACGTCACTGCGACGGTCGGACTCAAGCGCGCGTTGGACGCTCACCAAACCTCGATCGAACATCTGGATGGCTATCTCCAGGCAATGGTAGCGGACGATTCCCCCGTGAAGCCGACGGGCTCGCAAGTTGTGCTCGGGCCTGTGCTCGAACACATCGACGAAAGCAAGATTCCTGCGCTCGCAGCGGCCACGCGCAAGGCCGGCGTCTGGAATGATCCAACACTTACACTATTTAAATTGGTCGTCTCCGACGCTAAACCCGAAGATTATTTGAAGTGGCCCGAGATGCAATACGTTCCGGCCAAGATGCGCGAAGGGTTTGCGAAACAAAAACAGTCGACCTTGAGTAACCCGGCTCCGGCTGCCGAGCGGCAACGTTTCCTCGACCTGCGCAACAAGATGCTCGTCAGGTTACATTCAGCAGGCGCGAAGTTGCTCATCGGTCCGGATTCACCGCAGTTCTTTCTCGTTCCTGGCTTTGGTACTCACAGAGAATTGGAGAGCTTCGTCGAAGCAGGCTTGTCACCTTATGCAGCCATCGAAGCAGCCACGCGCAACCCAGCAGAGTATTTCGCGGAGTTCATGAAAACACCGCGCGACTTCGGCACAGTCGAGACCGGCATGCGCGCAGACTTAATTCTGCTCGACGCCAATCCGCTTCAGTCAGTCGCGAATCTGTCGAAGCGAGTAGGCCTGATGGTGCGCGGTCGTTGGTTGCCGGAAAGCGAGCTGCGCAAGATGCTCGATAACGTCGCCAGACTTAACGCGACTAACAGTTCAGCGAAAGTTGATTTCAGCGGCACGTGGTCATTGGACAAGAGCAGCAGTGAAGGACTGCCGCCCGGCATGGACCAGCTCATGACCGTCACGCTCTCCGGCGACAAGCTCTCTCTGGAAACAAAATTAATAACGGAGCAGGGAGAACAAGTCGTCGCCGACAGCTACATGCTCAACGGCCAGGAAGTGGAGTTCTCACCGAAAACTCCTGATGGAAAGACCGGCAAGGGCAAACGGACAGCTAAATTGGATGGTAACAGCATCGACGTCAGCGAACGGGTGAATTTCGATACTCCGGAAGGCGCGGTTACTATCCAGACGACGCGCAAGTGGACGCTCTCGCCCGACGGCAAAACCCTCAGGATTGACATGACAATCGATGGCCCAAACGGAAAGCAGGTGCTCAAGCGTACTTTCGTCAAGAAGTAGTCCTCTCTGCGTAAACTCTGCGTCCTCTGCGCCTCTGCGGTTAATGAATGCCCTATAACCGCAGAGGCGCAGAGGACGCAGAGTCTACGCAGAGAAGGTCAAATTAGGCCCTACCCAATTCTCCAGGTTATTGATTTCTCAATCATCCTCATGTATGTCTTACTATGCTTTCCCTGGCTTCTCTTTAAAAAGGAGATTTATGACCATCACCGGTGATGCCTCCAAGGCCCGACTAATCGCAGTCTTTATCGATCACCTCATCGGGTTCGCCTTGATGATGTTCGCTGTTGCATTGGTCCCAGAGAGTTTGCCGCAGGTGAAGTTCCTTTTCTTCTTTTTGATCTACCTGGCGTATTTCGTCGTGCTTGAAGCTCTCTGGTCCCGTACGCTGGGCAAGTTTTTTCAGGGTCTGGTCGTTCGTAAGCTTGATGGAAGCCCGTGTGATTGGACCGCGGCGTTGATCAGAGGCTTTCTGCGTCTCTTTGAAGTTAATCCTCTCCTGCTCGGTGGCCTGCCTGCCGGACTGGTGATCATTGCGAGCAATCGAAGGCAGCGCATCGGAGATATGTTGGCCGGAACTCTCGTAGTGTCGAATAGGTTGATCTGGGATTCCAGTTCCCTCGAGTCTGCTGACGAAGAAGCCGTCTTAGCCGACGAATAAACTTCCCGCCCTCCTACATTCGCCGACTGTGGCTAACGCGGTTGCCGCCGCCCTTTCCGCCTTAATATCCTGAACAACGAACTTGCTGAGGACGTTAAAGCTGTAGATCGGAAGCGGCAGGCATGTTTACTCTACTTAAACTCGAGCTGGAGAAGTTGTTCCGCGCGCGGAGCTTTTATCTCTCATTCATAGTCCTGATTGGCTTCGTTGCCCTCATGCTTTGGGGGTTCTACACCTACGCCGAACGCAAGACGGGCGGTCAGGCGGTCGAGCAGTTCAAATACACATACGAATCGAAGCAATACTTCAACGGCTTGACGTTCGCGCTCTACTCGCTACTTTTTTCGTTTACCTTACTGCTCCCGATTTTCGTGGCGATGAGTGCGGGCTCGCAGATCGCAGGCGAGGCACGCGCCGGCACTCTGCGGATGATCTGTACGCGTCCAATCGCGCGCGCGTCGCTGATCATGTCGAAGTTTCTCGTAACCGCATTCCACGCCGCACTCTTGTTGACATTCTTCATCGGTTTGAATCTGGTGATTGGTTTGATCTTCGTCGGTTGGGGTAACCTGGAACTCTATCCTGGTCCACTCAATCTCGTCGACGCGCCCGGAAAGATCATGCGCGACGAGGCGTTGATGCGGTTCGGCTACGCCGCACTTTCAGGCACGTGGGCCTTGCTCGTTATTGCCGCGCTCGCACTTCTTTGTTCAGTTGTCTTCGAGTCTCCCGCACAAGCAATCGTCATGACGATCGCGGTGTATCTAACTCTCTACATCGTTGGGCGAGTGGAATTCTTCGAGCACCTGCGGCCGTACTTTTTCACCACTGACATGGACTTCTGGCGCGACGTGTTCAAGCCTGACATTCCATGGCAGAGCCTTTGGCACTACGCGGCTGTCTGCGGCGCCTACACAACGGGCTTATTGCTGACCACGGTGATCATCTTCGAGCGTAAGGATATTGTTACCTGACATGTGGGTGAAACTCGTCCTGCTGCTACTGTTTTGTCTGATGGTCTTTGGCGCGGTCCACTTCGCGCAGCCGCGTGAGTCCGAGCAGCCGAGTTCGTCGGGTAAAGCTCTTCATTCGCTCAGGCTGCTCACCTGGAACATTGGTTATGCCGAGCTCGAAGACGACACCCGCGCGCATGACAAGGATTTGCCGGCAGTTGCGGAGGTGATCTTACGTGAAGATGCGGACGCCGTCGCCCTCCAGGAAGTCACGGGCAACGCACAATTGAAGATCCTGCTCGGTCTGTTACAGGGAAAATACCGGGGCTCGGTCGCCCAGCAGGGAAGAGGTGATCGCTATGAAGCGGTGCTGGTTAAAGATGCCAGTGCGCGATTCATTCCCGTGCCCGTCGGTGATCGATACGCTCTCGGAGTTTTATTCAAATCGAGCGACAACACGCAGCAGGTACTCGTCTTGAGCGCTCATGCCGATGCGTTCAATGCAGCTCGGCGCCGGACCTACACGGAAGCATTGATAGATTGGGCCGAGGATCGAGCGCAATCCTCGAAGGTTTTCATCGCCGGTGATTTCAACTTCGAGCTCAAAGCAGGCAACGAGACGAATCTTTATACAGACAATTTGAAACACGACAGCGAATCGTACAGCCACATCCTGCGACAGTTTCGCGATCTGGGACGTGCGGCCGGCGATACCGCAATCAATGATCGGCGCATTGATTACATCTTTGGTCCACAAGCGCTCCGCCACGTCGGACGAGTTGAAGTTTTGCGTAACGCTGCAGTTGGGCGTATGGACCACTGGCCGTTGTTAGTGGAAGTTGGCTTTTGATATGTCTGAAGTAGCCTTACACACCGAAGACTTGACGAAGCGTTTTGGCGCACGCACCGCTGTCGATCGCCTGACAATACGTGTTGAGAGAGGTGACATCTACGGTTTTCTTGGTCCAAACGGAGCGGGGAAGTCAACCACGTTGAGGATGTTGCTCGGACTGGTACGGCCGACCTCCGGTGCGATCAAGTTTCCGGTGCGCGCTTCGAGCTGGGAATACCTGAAAGCCCGCTCACGCATCGGCGCAATCATCGAGACCCCAGCGTTCTATGAGAATTTTTCCGGGCGCAGAAATCTGCAACTGCTTGCCTCGTTGTCAGGTGGTGTGCAAAAAAAACGCGTCGAGGAAGTGCTCGAAATCGTGGACTTGCGTGAGCGCGCCGGGGATCCGGTGAAGGTTTATTCATTGGGCATGCGGCAGCGTCTAGGAATTGCGCAGGCGCTGTTGCCCACACCGGAGCTGATTATTCTCGACGAGCCAACGAATGGTCTTGATCCGCAGGGAATCCACGAGACGCGAAACCTGATTCGGCGTCTTCGAGATGAATTCAAGTTGACTGTATTGCTCTCGAGTCATCTGCTCATGGAGATTGAACAACTCTGCAATCGTGTTGGGATCATTCACGAAGGACGTCTGCTCTATGAAGGCAGACCGGAGGCGTTGGTAGCATCTACGAGTCTGTACAAAATTCGTGTCGACAACCTGGGCGGAGCTATTGATTTACTGAGTAGAGAAACTGGTGTTACCGTTAGCCGAAACGGCACTTCGTTTTTGCGGGTTGAGGCGGACGCGGAACACATCGCTTCTGTTAACACGCTGTTAGTTGGAAATGGAATCAAGGTGTACGAGTTAAGCCCTGCTCAGGAAAGCCTGGAAGAAGCATTTCTCCGATTGACTAAAACAGATGAGTAACTCGCTCGACAATAATGATACGCGCGCGCAAGTAGCTCTGACTCTTCTGCGTGTAGGACTGGGTTGTCTTTTTATTTGGGTATTCTTTGAGAATCTCGGAAAGGGTCTTTACAGTCCTTCTGGTTACGCCGGATTGATCAACTACTACATTGAAAAAGGCCACGCTCCGCAACTGCTGAAAAGCATCATGGCATTCATGGCGAGCCACGCCACAGTGGCTGGTCCAATGCAGGGTCTGACGGAAATCACGTTCGGAGTGTTGTTGGTGATCGGACTTTTGACACGACCAATCGCACTCGGAGCGTTTTTGTTTCTGAGCACGCTCTGGGTTGCTGAATGGGGCACGGCATGGATCTGGGAATTGTTGATACCGATGATCGTCGCATTAGCACTGGTGATCGGATCAGCCGGACGAAAGTGGGGCGTCGATCAACTATTAGCGCGCCGCTATCCTCGATCTCCTCTTTGGTAGAGACAAGCAGGGCCACGGATAATACGGATTGCAGATCGGATCAGCGCTGATCCGATCCGCTATGTATAGCCAGCCGCGCGAATGTAACGAGGATGCGAGACGCTGCCAACACGGAGCCGCGCACTGTTCCGGCAATCTTTGAATGACCTCCCGCGCGCCGCCGATAGTCCACCGGTACTTCCATCGTGCGCACACGCGCCCGCGCCGCACGCATCTGCATCTCCAGTGGCCATCCGTATGTCTCTTCGCGCAGATTGAGCCGCTCATACGTGTCGCGACGAATCGCGCGAAAAGGTCCCATGTCGGTGGAGCGAACGCCGTATAAGATCCGGAGCATAAACCCGATCATGTACCCGGCGATGACCTGATGAAAGTTCATGCTGCCGGGTTCACGAGAACCACGCGTTCGCGAGCCAATAACAAAATCCGCAGCTCCTTCGATTATGGGTTTCACGAGTCGATCCATCATCTCCGGGTAATCGCTACCATCACCATCGAGAAAGACAACAATCTCACACTCTGGCGAGATTGATCGTAGACCGGCGCGATACGCACGCCCGTATCCCGGAACAGGTTCCTTCACAACGCGCGCTCCGGCTGCGCTCGCGACTTCTGCCGTTCGATCCTTGCTCCCGTTATCAACCACTACGATCTCGTTGGCGAGATCTTTTGGGACTGATTCGATCACTTTTGCAATAGCTGCTTCTTCATTTAGAGCGGCAATGATGACGGAGATGTAACTCATGAAGCACGGTTGGGACAGATACGTTGCGGTCCTTCACTTTTAACGACAGCTTCCAAAAAAGCACGTGTGTGAGGCGCGGGATAAGCTCCGTTCAAAGGCGACGTGAAGAGTAGTTCCTCACAGAGTCGAGTAAGTGTGCCGGCATCGTCAACATCGTACCAGGGAGGTAGCAATTCAACCGGTAGATCGATTTCTGCTGCGCGTTGTTTGGTGCGAGCGAGCACGTCGGAGGTACTCCAGGCAATTTCATTAAAAAGATTACGGTGCGCATGCTTCAAACCAATCAGATAGTAGCCACCGTCTTCCGCGGCTCCCAGTACCACCCGATCACCTTCGGTCGCAAGTGATTCCAGGGCTCGGATCAGGATCGATCTCGGTAACGTTGGACTATCTGAGTTGATGAGACAGACGGAACCAAAACCTTGTCTCAAAAGATCATCAGTCGCGTTGCAGAGACGCTCGCCCAGATGTGCACCGCGCTGGGCCAGAAACGAGAATCGTTCCGGTAAGACACCAGCAAACGCTGATTCCGATCCCGCAGGCGTATAAACCACTAGACCGGACGCTGCTTCAATGCTGTTGATGTTCGTGGCCATGTCGCGGAGAAAGCAAATATTGAGTGCAGCGGCTTCTCGCGCAGTCAAAGGCGGGACGAGGCGAGTTTTCACTTCGCCCTCAAGCGGCGCTTTAGCCATAAGTCCGAGCGCACAAATCGTCATATCCCGATTTTATCCGTATAATCCGTGTCTACAAAAATCATCAGAGAGGTGCGCTCATGAATCATGATGCGGCCGTTTCGAAAGCACGCGACGTTGCCAGTAGTGTGCTCGCGCCATCCGCCGGAGAAAACGACACGGCGGGCCGATTTTCTACCGAAGCTATCCAGGCGCTTGGTGAGTCTGGATTGCTTGGACTGTTGTTGCCTGCGGATCTTGGTGGGGCAGGATTAGGTCCGCGCACGTTTGCTGCTGTGACAGCAACACTCGCGGAGGCAGACGCTTCCGTCGCGATGGTCTATGTCATGCACATCCTCGCGACTGCGAGCATCTCGGCAGCGCGACCAAATGCGGCTGAAGCAATGAGGCCCATACTTCAGGACATTGCCGCGGGCCATCACTTATCAACTCTCGCTTTCAGTGAAGCCGGCTCACGCAGTCATTTCTGGGCGCCGATCTCGCGCGCACAGCGGAACGGTGACGACGTCCGCATAAGCGCGCAGAAATCTTTTGTGACCAGCGCCGGGCAGGCGCAGAGTTATGTTGTTTCTGCTCTTGCGCCTGAAGGAGCCGGACCAACCGATTCGACGCTCTATCTTGTCGTAGCTGAGACACGCGGTATGTCGGTAGCGGGGCCCTGGAACGGTTTGGGACTTCGTGCGAACGCCTCGTCGCCCATTGTGCTCAACGACTGCCACGTCCCGGCAGATTTTCAACTCACTGATGACGGTGCGGGTTTCCCCACGATGCTGAACGTAGTGCTCCCGATGTTTAATTTAGGAACAGCGGCAGTTGCACTGGGATTATGCCGAGCGGCGGTCTCCGGGACTACCGCGCATCTCAGTAGTACGAAGTTCGAACATCTCGGGCAGAGCCTTGGTGAGAGTCTTCCTACTCTCCGGGCGCAGCTCGCGACGATGCAGATCGAAACCGACGGGCTATCGGCACGCATCGATGATTTGATCGATCATCTTGAAACCCCGCGCGAGACCACGATGCTGCGCGTGCTTGAATCCAAAGCCGCCGCGGGCGAAGTCGCAATCAACGTTACGTCAACAGCAATGCGCGTCTGCGGTGGTGCGGCGTTCTCAAAACAGTTGAGCCTGGAACGCCTGTTCCGCGACGCGCATGCGGGCGCGGTGATGGCGCCGACGGGTGATGTGTTGCGTGAGTTTATCGGGAAGTCTCTGTTGGGATTGCCACTGTTTTAACGTCTCGGGGAGAGTCATGAGCAAAACAATCTGGGTGGGAGTTGTTGCATACGATCCGAAAGTGGTCACGATTTGGGAAGGAATGCGTAGTTATTTTCATGATGAAGCGCAGCTTCCGGTTGAGATCGTGTTGTTTCAGAGTTACGAGAACCAGGTGCTCGCACTGTTGGCCCAACCTGGGGAGCTCGTGCCGCATATCGATATCGCGTGGAATACAAATCTCGCTTACCTCCAGGCTGACGAGTGGAGCGGCCACACTTGTCGTGCTATCGCTATGCGAGACACCGATCTGGGTTGGATGACCAAGATCGTTGCGGTTACGGGTGGTCCAATTTCTACTGTTGCGGATTTAAAAGATCGAACGCTGGCGATCGGTAGTAGAGACAGCGGACATGCAGCAATTCTTCCCGTTTACTTTTTAGAGGAGCAGGGCATGCGTGAGGGAATTGACTACCGGACGCTGCGCTTCGACAGTGATGTTGGTAAACATGGTGATACCGGGACCAGCGAAGTGGAAGTAGTGCGCGCCGTCCTCGACGGGCGAGCAGATGCCGGCGCTATCGGCAGCCCGTTTTGGAATCTTGTACGCAGCGAACACCTCGTGCCCGAAGGTGGTCTTCGTGAGATTTGGTCGTCTCAGGCTTACAACCATTGCATGTTCACAGCGAGGCCTGATCTCGATCTCGAACAAGAGCGCCGGTTCTCCGAAGCGCTCTCTGCCATGAATTACGACAACCCGAAACACCGAGCGATACTCGACGCCGAAGGTTTGCGACGTTGGCTCCCGCCTCACCTCGATGGTTACGCCGCGTTGCGACAAGCTGCGGACCAGCAGGGATTCTTTAGGCGCAGTTAAAAATTCTCGCCAGTTTGTTCGCGTGTTCGCGTTCGCGGTCGAAGGCTTTGCGGACGGCAGCGAAGGATTCGGAGAGAGGGAAAATGTCGCGCGTGACCAGTAGATCATTATCTTCCGCTCCCACTGGATGCCAGTACACGCCCTCAGCCGTAATGGTGATTTCCGGCACTAGATCTGCCCGAGTAAGAGCAACGCCTTCGCTGGCCGCGCCGCGCAATGCGATCCTGCGAATTACTCGATCTTCTTCCGCAATCCTCTCTTCATCGAGAAATTGCCGGAACTCCTCGGCTTCGGCGTCAGTCGAAACAGTCGCTGCCAGTCGCACTCGAAACCCGAGGGCGCGAGCGAGTTGAATACCTGCTCGTGTTCGTGCCCACGTTCCGCGTCCGCGATGGAGATCGTGCCTGTCCGGTGTGGGGCTATCGAGACTGATTTGCAGAACAATTCGATCGCGTGGCAACGCGCGTAAGGTGTTCGCGCGCTGCCACAAAATTCCGTTGGTCAGTACAGTCGTCGGAGCGGCTTCAGCGCAAGCAACCAAAATCTCATCGATATCCTCGAGTAGAAACGGCTCACCTCCGGTGACGAAGATTTCTTTTACGCCGAGTTGCTTTGCTTCGCGAGCGATCTGCTGCACTCGCTCGAGCCCCAGCGCGCGCCGTGGCGCGCTTGGTGATGAACGCACACAGCAATAGTCGCAACGCAGGTTACAGTCGAAATTCGTGTAGAGCCAAAGTCGCGAGCCCACCGGCCGATTGTCTTCAATAGGAATCGCTCCATAACGAAAGACCCACCGGGCCCGGCCTTTTTCGATCCTCGTCTCAAGCAGTGTATTTCCGGTGAAGCGGCACCACGTTTCCAACTCTGGTCCGATACTCTCTTCCTCAGCCACCACGCCAACCAGATCTCCAGGTTGGCTGCGTTGGAGCACAGCGATCAACTCGGGCAGCAGGCCAGAGGCGAACGTTTTCTGCTTGATGTACAGATCAATATCAGCCCTCATTGCGCGTTGATCCAGTTTTCTGATCCCGTCACTTTAACCGCCAGGTCGGTGATGAAAATCCGCACGGCGTTTCCGTCTGCCGTACCGTTGTGGTCTGTCGAAATGAGGAGCGGACCGGCTTTCTTGTAACCCTCCCACGTTGCGATGACCGTGCTCGGCTTCTTAGGTCCGCCGCGATGATAGACGAATTGCTGCACACGGCCGTCGTTGCCGACGTAGAGATCCCAGGTGTCGCCCGGCGTGTAACCGCCGTCCGATGGATACTTCACCGAGACCAACTCGGCCGAGCCGCTGCCCTGTGGCAATGGTTTCATCCCTTGATCGGTGGCGGTGGCGCTTTTGTCCCAGTAAGCATGGAGTGGGAACAGAAGCCAGTAGTTATCGTTGACGAACGCCGGATCGATTTCGTTCTTCACATTATCAGGTTGGCTGTTGAGTTGAGAACGAAGATAGGTCGCCTTTACGGGTTTACCGTCCTTATCTTTTCCTTCATAGGTGACCTGATCCTTTTTGGGCTCCCAGCCCCACTTGCGAGAAATATTCACTCCCGGGAACTGTGCGTTCCATGTATAGCGGATTGCTTCGACTTGTCCGAACTGATCAAGCCCATAGGTTCTGGCAATCTGTTCGATCGTGAGGGGCTGAGTCTTGGTAGTCTGTTCGGCCGCCGGTTGTGGTTGTTGTTTCTGCGAGCAGGAGGCAACCGCAAGGATAAGCGCGAAAAAAATCAGGAAACGGATCTTGTTTGATTGGCCCAACGTTGTCATAGAGTTCTCCCTATCTCAGCGAAGTGAAATAAAAGTCGTGTTGGGGTTGAGGCAAGTTTACGACAACGACTGTCTTTGAGCCAAAGCCCTCAAGCTACTTTAATCTCCGGTCGAAGCGAGTCCGTAATTTGGGTTAACGTGATCTCGGGTTACTATGATCCACATGGACTACTTGTCACAGCTTAATGCAGCGGTCGCGGAACTCATTGGCCGGTCCAGTGTTCAAAGTCTTATTGACGATCTCAAGAAGCAAGTGCCATACACTTCCGAGCCGTTTGTCTGGTCCACGATCGATTTACAATCCATCACAGCCCCGCTTCCAGACACCATCCGATCGGCCTGGATCTTTGTGCTGAAGAAAGACGTGCCCTCCGGTTGTCATTACCATCCGAACAGTATTCAAAACATGGTGATGATTGAGGGTGAAGGAACATCAAGAGTCGGAGAGAATTCACGTCAGATGAAACGCTTTGCGGATCCGGATTCGTCTCTGGAAGATATCTGGTACGTCATTCCTGAAGGTACACCGCATGAGTTCTATCCTGCCGAAACAGACATGGTCGTCGTGTCGTTCCACACGACCGCGTCTGACGAGCTGGAGGAAGTAAGCTGCGACTCGGGAGCAACACGCACATATGCCTGAAGCCAGGAAAAAAATACGTTGGTCGTCAGCGTGGGGTGAAGCGCGAGAACTAATCTGGGCGCATCGCCGGCGTCTGATGCTGGGCGCCGTCCTCATGATCGTCAATCAGGCGATGGGCCTCGTGTTACCAGCTTCGACCAAGTATTTGATCGACGTCGTAATTGCGCAAAACCGAACAGACTTACTCTGGAAGATTGCGCTGGCCGCGGGCGGCGCGACGATCATCCAGGCCGTAACCTCTTTCAGTCTGTCGCAGGTTTTGGGCGTCGCGGCCCAGCGTGCGATTACCGAGATGCGCAAGAAGGTCCAGGAGCAGATTTCGCGTTTGCCGATCAACTACTTCGACTCTACGCAGACAGGCAAGTTGATTTCGCGAATCATGAATGACGCCGAGGGCATTCGTAATCTTGTCGGTACAGGACTGGTCCAACTTGTCGGTAGCGTTATCACGGCGGTCGTCGCACTGACAATTCTGTTGTGGCTTAACTGGCGTCTGACTTCGATCACGATCCTCGTGCTCGGAGCGTTTGGCGGCGCCCTTACCTTTGCCTTCAAACGCTTGCGCCCACTGTTCCGCGAACGCGGTGAGATTACCGCAGCGCTTACTGGGCGTCTCGCTGAGTCGCTGGGAGGTATACGAATAGTCAAAGCTTACACGGCGGAGAAACGCGAGGCGCTCACCTTCGCGCGTGGTGCTCACAAACTGTTTCGCAACATCGCGAAGTCGATGACCGGCGTGTCTGCTACTTCAGCGTTTTCGTCGCTGGTTATCGGCGCAGTGGGCTTTGTGATCATTGTGGTCGGCGGAAATTCGGTTGCGAGTGGGCAAATGACCGTGGGCGACCTTTTCATGTATGTGATGTTTACCGGAATGATGGCCATGCCGCTGATTCAGTTCGCGTCGATCGGCACACAGATCACCGAAGCCTTCGCCGGACTCGATCGCATTCGCGAAGTTATGAGTATGAAAACGGAAGATCAGGAGGATTCTGTGCGCGAACCGTTGCCCGCGGTTCAGGGAGAGATTGAGTTTGATGATGTTTCCTTCGCATACAATCCGGGGGCGTTGGTGCTGAAAAATGTTTCCTTCAACGCCGCCGCCGGTTCGACCACCGCGCTGGTTGGTTCCAGTGGTTCCGGCAAGAGCACACTCATCAGCCTTGCGATGAATTTCAATCAGCCGCTTTCGGGTAAGATCAGAATTGATGGGAAAGACTTGCAGAGTTTGCGGCTGCGAGATTTTCGTTCTTACCTCGGTGTCGTGATGCAGGATAATTTTCTCTTCGACGGTACGATTGCGGAAAACATTTCCTTTTCCAATCCGCACGCGACGCTTGATCAAATTAAGGAAGTGAGCCGCATCGCTCACTGTGAAGAGTTCATCGAAAAGTTTGAGATGAAGTACGAGACGATTGTAGGCGAGCGCGGAGTTAAGTTATCGGGTGGCCAGCGTCAACGGATAGCAATCGCACGCGCAATCCTCGCGGATCCAAAACTGCTGATTCTGGATGAAGCGACTTCGAGTCTTGATAGTGAAAGTGAAGCACTGATTCAGGATGGCTTACGTTCGTTGCGGCGCGGGCGAACAACTTTCGTGATCGCGCACCGCCTCTCAACCATTCGCAGCGCCGACCAGATCCTCGTTCTGGAAGGCGGCGAGATCATCGAACGCGGCACTCACGAAGATCTTCTGGCCTCCGGCGGCCGCTACCGTCAACTCTACGACAAGCAATACAAGCTCGAGGGCGATCAATTCATCAACCCGGGCGAAGACTTCACCCCCGACCCGCAGCTAGCCCGCGTACCTTCACGCGTTTCGAACCTGTAGCCACAAAAAAAGACACAAAATGTGTTTATGTGCCTTTTGTGGCTAATCTTTTGTTCGGGTCCCATTCCTTTACCAGTAATGATGTAAATCGAGAAGCATCGCAATCTCCATTATCTCAAGAAGTTTTTGATAGCTGCATCCTCACGATCAAGCTTTGCCTTTAACCGTAAGGCATGTCGGTAATGGCGAGAAACGTTAGCGCTAATCGGTTCGAAAACCGATTCGTTTCCCGGGCACTTTAGGGGTGGAGGGTGTTAATAATGTTCTCAATTGCGAAATGATTTTAAGGATTGCTTTTTCGTGCAGATCCTGACGAGCAGTTAAATTCTTTTCAAGGTCACTCAATTTTTGTGCAAACTCGTTGTTTAGTACGGCAAGCTCTCTCAACCTGATAAAAGCTCGCACAACAAAGACGCTCATGGTGACCGCGTATTTACTGTTCAGTACATTTGCAGCCATGACGACTCCATGTTCAGTGAAGGCATAAGGCCGATACTTGATGTTCTTGCCTCGCTTCAAGATCACATTTTGTGATCTTGAACGTAACTCCTGGGTTTCAACAACGCTCAATTGAAACATGAAGTCGGGAGGAAACTTTTCGGCATTTCGTTTGACCGCCTGATTTAGAGTGCGCGTTTCAACGCCGTAAATTGCCGCCAGCTCTGAAGCTAGAATCACTCGTTGATTTCGTATTGTATGAATCGAACTATCGACAGGTGATAACTGAGTAGTTGGTTTCGATTTTGCCATTGTGAGGATCCTGCGAACGTGAATTGTGAGTTAATGTGCCTAATATGCCTCAACCAGATTCATTTGGCTAGAGCCGACCGCTTTAATTACCAGAGTCGCAGCAGATTCTTTGCCACCACTCCCACCGCGGCGGTGTTAACGAATAGAACCGCTTCATTTGGGTTGAACCAGGACAAGACGAACGACGTAATGCCACCCGGAGGACCGCGACGATGCAAACGTTCCTACAGGACTTGAAATATGCGCTGCGCATGTTGAAGAAGAATCCAGCCTTCACGACCGTGGCGATTCTTACGCTTGCCGTGGGCATAGGCGCTAATTCGGCCATCTTTAGCGTGGTCAACTCAGTCCTGTTACGCCCTCTGCCTTTCCGGCAACCAAATCAACTCGTGCGCGTCTATAGCGAATTTCCCACCATGCAGCTACAGAAGTTCTGGCTCTCACCGCCCGAACTGCTCGACATCCAGCGTGAGGCTAAATCATGGGAAGCAATTGGCGCGTGGGCCCCGGGCGGTCAGAACGTCGGGACTGAGAGTGAGCCACTGCGAGTCACCTCTGCCGCGATTACGCGCAGCTTAATTGACGTGCTGGGAGTGCAACCAGAACGCGGTCGCAACTTCACTGAGGAAGAAGATCGTAATGGTGGACCAAAAGTCGCCATCATTTCGCATGGTCTCTGGCAGAAGGGTTTTGGCGGTGCCAGTGACATCATTGGCAAGCAGATTCAGGTCAATGCAGCAACAACCACAGTCGTTGGGGTGATGCCCGCCAGTTTTGCATTTCCTCCGGGAAGTAACGATCAAGTCGAGCTCCTCGTGCCTTTCCAATTCGATCCTGCCAACCCCGGTAGTCGTGGTTCACACTTTCTTTCAGTGATCGGCAGGTTGAGATCCGGCGTGACGACCGAGCAGGCGCAGAGCGAAATGACCAGCTTGATGGCCGGCTGGAAGAGTGAGGGTCGCGCCCAACATTTACTCAACCCTCAAGGTCACCCAGTAGTCATGCTTGGTCTGAAGGAAGACGTGGTTGGCTCAGCTCGCAAAGCGGTGTGGCTGCTCATGGCTGCGGTCGGTTTTGTTCTACTCATCGCCTGTGTGAACGTCGCGAACTTGTTACTAGCTCGCGCAGAATGGCGCCATCGTGAGTTTGCCGTTCGCCTCGCACTCGGCGCTGGTCTAAAACGAATGGTCCGGCAATTCGTCGCCGAAGGTTTCGTACTGGTTTTAATCGCGACAATTCTCGGAGTTGGACTCGCATTCGGAGGGTTGAAGATCCTCTTACTGTTTGCGCCTGACAGCGTGCCTCGCACTGAAGAAATTGGCGTTGGTCTTCCCGTACTCGGGTTTACCATCGCGGTTGCGATCATCGCCGTCTTTCTATTTGGTCTGGCCCCGCTGGCCCAGGTCAGCGAACGTAACCTCGCTAACTGGATTCGCGGCGCCGGGCAGCGCGCGATTCGCGGAGGAGGACAGACGCTTCGCAAGAGCCTCGTTGTCGCAGAGATTGCGCTCGCAGTGATCCTCGTCATCGGCTCCGGCCTGATGATTCGCGCCTTCTGGAAGTTGCAACAAGTCAACACCGGATTTGATCCGGCAGGTGTTGTCAGCTTCAGCCTTAATCTTCCCAACGTTAAATACAAAGCCCCCGAACGCCAGCAATTTGTAGACTCGCTCGAACAGAAACTCAGCACTATTCCCGGCGTGGCCAACGTCTCCATTGCAAGTGGAATACCTCCATTACGCCGCATCAATGCTAACGACACCGAAATTGAAGGCTACCAGCAAACACCCGACAGCCCGGCGCAGAACGTCGACTACTGGAACATCGTCGGTAACAACTACTTCAAGACGATGAAGATCCGTTTGCTGGAAGGGCGCACGTTTGAGCCGCAGGACGATAACCCGAACGCCATGAAAGTCGTGATCGTAAACCAGGCGCTCGCGAAAAGATTTTGGACGGGTAGTCCGATTGGCCGGCGCGTGAATCCTGGATTTTCCGATCCCAAAGTGTGGATGACGATAGTCGGTGTAGTTGAAGACACCAAGAACGCCGGTATGGATAAGCCCGCTGGTCCCGAACTTTACTTTCAGGTACGACAAGTGAATCAGTTTTTGGGATCGAACGTAAACTTCGTCGTCCGCGCCGCGAATGATTCCGCGTCGCTCGAAGGCTCGATACGCAATGCCATTCGTGAATTGGATCCGAGCCTGCCGGTCTACAATCTTTGGTCCATGGATGAAGTAGTGTCGAAGTCGATGGTCCAACCACGGTTCCTCGCGCTGTTGCTGGCCACGTTCTCGGGTATCGCGCTGTTCCTGGCGGCGATTGGTATTTACGGCGTGATGGCTTACTCAGTGGCGCAGCGCACGCAGGAGATAGGCGTGCGAATGGCGCTGGGCGCGCGACCGCTTCACGTGTTGCGACTCATCTTCCAACAGAGCCTGGGCATGTTGCTTATCGGCACAGTCATCGGTCTGGCAGGCGCATTCGCGCTGACGCGATTGATGCGCACATTGCTGTTCGAGATAACGGCGACTGATCCGCTGACGTATGTAAGTGTGATCGGGCTGCTGACGGTCGTGGCGTTGCTGGCGTGTTACATCCCGGCGCGCCGCGCAGCGAAGGTCGACCCGTTAATTGCACTGCGATACGAATAGGTTGCGATAAACGGATGCTACCGTTCGACTTCCCACAATTGCGGATAAACCGTGACAAAGCCCACCTCATTGACGGTCAGCTCGGCAACGAAGTCTCCTCCACCACTTGAATAGCGATACTTAAACTCGCCGAGTCTCTCATAAACCTGCGAGAGTGGTTCAAGCTCGAAGCTCGGAAACCTCAACCACGCGGTCTTAACTTCTGCCTGCTGTCCGACTTCAAGTTTCAGCCGTCTAATCGGCAAGAGATTAGTAGATGGGCTGAAGTTTAGATCCAAATCCACGCACCCCTCGACATCCGGTTTAGTCACTCCATTCACCTGCCATCGACGTTCGGCATCAACGGATAGTTCAAGATTGACGTCTGCGCTACCGCACCAACCCGAAACCCTTGCACTCTGCGTATTCCAAATTGCGTCGCAGGCAATCAAGTAAGAGAGCCGGCACGTCTCACCCTCGTGCAAGAAAACCGCCGTTCCCTCGAGACGCCATTCAGAATTGACTCGCTGTAAGCGACAGGCTTCATGGCCCAGCCAATCGACTGCGCGCCATAAAATGGATTCTTTCATCACGACAATTTCTCCTCTTGGTCCAACTTGGCAAGAGATTTTGTAAAAACTTGTTGACACATATTTGTCAATATCTTAGAGTCCAAGACCTGTGCCTGTGTTAGACAGGCTAACCGGCAGGGGTGTTGCAGCGCGAGACAGAACTTCGACCGTCACCATAGTTTTTCTACAAATTCCAACTACCAGAGAGCCGTTGCTCTCTACCGTTACCTCAGCTTCCTAAGATTTTCTCCCACTCAGGGGACTTTCAGACGACCCATGCGCAACCGGCACGGATGGCGGCGAACGTTTGTTACTTTGGCGGGAACATTCCTGTTCCTGCTGCTTTTTACTGCCTGCCCAAAGGTTCCCAAAGTCGTGCGGACCACCGTCCCCGGCGCCTCAGGCAACAGCCAGCTCGACGTCAAAGTCCACATCTCACCAAAAGCCAACAATAACAACCCCATCGCAGTCGACCTCGTGCTCGTCTCGGACAAGAAACTGCTCCAGGAGCTGATGAAGATGTCGGCAAAGGAATGGTTCGAGAAGCGTCAACAGGTAGAACTGGACCATCCGAAGGAAACCGCTCTCGCCACACAACGTTGGGAATGGGTGCCCGGACAACAAGTCCAGGTCGATCGCGTTCCTGTGAAATTCGAAGTTGTTGGTGGAGTCGTTTTCGCCAACTACTTCAACGCAGGCGCACATCGAGCTTCGATCGATCCTCGCAAAGGCGTTCTGATAACGCTGGACGACGAGAATTTCTGCGTGCAAACCCTCAAAGACCCTCCCAAGCCCTGCGGAACGGTAAGCAACAGCAACCAAGGATCCAAACGTTAATGAACGCTTATGAAATACCCGACGCCATTCAGTGGCACGAAGGTTTACTGCTAACGCCCCAGCATTTTCAGCAGATGTCTTCGCGACACGAGGCGCTGGTCCAATATGGCAACCTGCTGGTTTCGCCCTTTTGCTGGGGCGTGCGCCGTTTCAAACATCACGCCATCAGTCTGCCGGCGGGCAAGCTTCGCGTGCTCGAGCTCGAAGCCGTAATGCCGGACGGGCTCGTCGTGGTCCATGGCCTGCACGGACCAGACAGAGACGGCGTACTGGAAATCGATCTCGCTGCGCATGCCGAACAGATGGGCCACAGCGGTGCGCTCGTTCACGTCGCCGTTCCGGCACGACTAAACGGAAACGGCGATTCCGTGCGTTACGAGCCATTCAAAGGCGGGCTGGTTGCAGATGAGATCTCGGCCGGTAAGCCACGTCCGATTCACCGTCTAAAACCACGGTTGTCCTTGCACGTCGGCGACAAGGTTCCCGGCGATCACATCGGTTTTCCACTCGCGCGGGTGATCTATCGAGACTCTTCATTCACGTTCGACGAGAACTTCATTCCGCCACTCCTGGCCGTCCCCGTCAAAGCTACAGATGGCGACACGTCATCAATTGCCGCTCAGCGTTTGGGTGAAATGTGTTCGGAGCTGGCCCAGCGCGTGCGCAAGCGAGCGATGTACCTCGCAGACGAAGCGAGAACGCCGTCGGCCAGTCATCGTTTCGGTGGAGCGCTGGAAATCAGAACGCTCATGAACAGTCTTGTCGGCGCTCTGCCGGGCTTTGAAGCAGTGTTACAGAGCGGTTGCACACATCCTTATCTCGTCTATGTCGCGCTCTGCAATTTGGCTGGTCAACTGGCTGTTCTGGGAACGGAAATGGTGCCCCCCGCTTTCAACTGCTACGACCACAATGATCTTCACGCGACCTTCCGTCCGGTCCTGGATTTCATCGATCGCTCGATGGACCAGGGTGTTCCGGTTTCTTACAAGACATTTTCTTTCCGTTATCACGAAGGCGCCTACGAGCTGCGTTTTGAAGGCACGTGGATGAAGAAGCGCCTTGCGATCGGAATGAAGGGCGAGCGCGGGATGTCGGAAGCTGAAGTCGTAAGGTGGGGCGAGAGCTGTTTGATCGGCTCGCAAAACAGAATCGACTTACTAAAGGCAAATCGAGTCAGAGGCGCCACCAGGAAACATGCAGAACGAGTAGGAGACGTCGTGATCGCGAAAGACATGGCGCTGTTTTCGTTGATCGTGGACGAGAGTTTTGTCGAACCAGAGAAGCTATTGCAGATCATCAATCGCGAGGGACCAAGACCATGCGAAATCATTTTGTATGTAATGGATAACTAATTAGGTCCTGCCCCATAGTCACCCAACAGACTAAAAGGAACCTCATGTCGGTAAGCATCGCAAACGAATCTTTTCTGCTCACACAGTTCCGTGAGTTTTATACCGAGGTCATCAACCTCAAGCAGCTCATCCAGAACAGCGGTGGAATGTCTCGCGTCGAGGCTATCGCGCCGGAAGAGAATGGAAACGGCAACGATAATAGTTTGGGCCAACCGGGTAATGGCAACGTCACCGCAAAGCTTCCTCCAATCGAGACCGTAGCGATAAGAACATTATCCGGCTCGGAAAATATCACTTCACTCGCCATTCGCGGTGCGGTAGACAGCACCGGCCAACTGGATCAAACAAAGCTCACGCGACTCGTCTGGCAGAACCTGATTACCTTGTTCCGGCGCAATGCCGTGCAGATCATGCGCGCCGCCGGAAATCCCACCGACAACTATTTCGAAGCGCAATACGTGATGGCGGCTTTTGCAGACGAGATATTCATCCATCTCGACTGGGAAGGTAAGCGCGCGTGGACCTCAAACCTGCTCGAGACTGCGCTGTTTCAGTCTCACGTAGCGGGCGAGACATTTTTCGATAGGTTGGACCAACTGCTGCGCGAGCGCGATCCGGCGAAGAAGAGTCTGGCCGGAGTTTATTTTGCGGCGTTGTCGCTTGGCTTTCGCGGCAAGTATCACGGGTTGAACGATCACGGGAAGTTGCGCCGTTACCGGCAGGAATTGTTCGCGTTTGTCTTTCGTCAGCCACCAGATCTCATGAACGAAGCGAAGGTGGCGTTCCCGGAAACTTACGTCAAGAACTTAAGAAGAGAAGAGCGAAAGAAACTCACTAACCCGCGAGTTTGGCTGGTCGTTTTTGCGGCGGTGGTCGTGATGTACATCGCCGGCTCGCATGGTGTTTGGCTGAGTTTGACTTCACGGATCGAGAGCGTCAACCAACGGATCGTCGAGATCGAGAAGCGGTTGGAAACAATGCCGCCGCCCGCCAACTGATCGTCTTCAAACAATGCCCCTGCTCAACATAGTGCTGATATTGATCCTGATTCTGCTGCTGACGCTGGCAGTCTCGTTCTTTCTTTACCTCGTGATCAGACGCTCACGAAAAGTGTCGTTTACGCCGGACGAGGAGGTTAAGCCTCAAGCCGAGGAGAAGAATCCTTCCCCGGTCGAGTTTCTGCAATACGCTTCAGATCTCGAGCTACGCACTTCATTCCGGCGCGCGTTGCGTGTGCTCAAGCACCATGTCACCGGACGCGATTACCGGTATCGCGCTCCGTGGTATCTGCTGGCCGGCGAATCGAAATCGGGAAAGACTTCGCTACTCGATAGCAACGGTCTCAAGCTTTCAATCAACGACGCCATTGAAGGCAAGTCGCGGCAACTGAACTGGTACTTCTTCGACGATGGCGTCGTGATCGACGTGCCCGGCGACTTCGTGCTGCGTGGCAATAAGACTGCAAACCATCGCGGCTGGAATACGATCATGCGGTTGTTGCAGAAGCACCGCCCGCAGAGACCTCTCGACGGCATCATCCTGACCATTCCGTCCACAGATCTCATCGGCTGCGATCAGGACAACTGGGAATTTGAGCTGGAGCAGAAAGCAACCTGTCTATACAGAAAGCTCTGGCAAGCCCAAAGGATCCTGGGCATGCGCCTGCCCGTCTACATAGTGATCACCAAGTGTGATGAGGTCACTGGCTTCAACACATTCTGTAACCAGCTTCCGGAAAAACTTCACGCGCAAATGTTTGGTTGGTCTAATCCGGCAGCGATCGAGACTGCTTACGAGCCGGGATTACTGAAGCTTGCTTTCGAGAGTGTTCACAAACATCTCTCGTGGCTTCAGTTTGAGATTTTTGCGGAGCGCGACGAAGTCGAAAACGGCGACGATCTGTTTCTGTTTCCGATGTCGATCCAGTCTCTACGCAAGCCGCTGCAGGTTTATCTCGACAATCTTTTCAAGCAGAGTGCTTATCACGAGTCATATCTATTTCGTGGTTTGTATTTCTGTGGCGAAGCAGTGATTGACTCACTGCCGCAGGTAATGGCTGAGTTGGCGACGTCGGACGAGCAATCCTTCGTGGACCTCGACGCGCCATTAACACCTGCGGAAACGGCGCTGGAGAGAAAACCCGTATTCCTGTCCGATCTCTTCAAAGAGAAAATTTTTACTGAAGCCAGTCTGGCCCAGCCCATTCGCCGGATCGCACTCTCGCGCAACCGGATGGCACTGGCAGCCCAGTTGTTAACGATAGCGGTCGTGCTGATCGGCGGAGGCGGGCTGGCGTTGAGCTACCGCGGGATGCTGAAGCAGGAAGATCAGCTCTACTCGTTTTTGAAGGGAGAAGAAGCGGATCTCAAGAAGGTTGAAGCCGCTTACCAACGGAGCCGGCACATCGCGCGCGTCGAAGGCGAAGAGCTTGAAGAGCACGTTACGCACGACAACGAGACGAAACTGCTCGCCGGCATGGCGGACATGAATGGGAACAAATTCGATTCTCCATTCATTCCCAGCTCATGGTTTAGCGGTGTCAACGAACGGCTTGAAACGTCGATTGCCGCGGCGTTTGAGTATGTGATCTTCGAGTCGTTGCGAGTTGATATGGAGAGGCAGGGAAAAAGCCTCCTGTACGTGGCGCCTGGGGATCTACGGAATTTCGAGAGCGAGACTGAAGCTGCGACGAAGAATCCAGTGTTGCCGGATGAGGACTTCGAAGGCGCTTCAAGAGTCAAGCCCCGATCCGGTTTTGAGTTACACGTTTACCTGGAAGAGCTCGGTGATTATCGCGCCAACCTCGAGCGTTACAACAAGCTCATAACCAAAGACAACAACTCCCTTGCTGATCTGCGCCAACTGGTCAAGTATCTCAATCACGCTCCCTTACCCGACACCATCAACAAAGATAACTATCTCTACAAGCAAGCCCTGACGATTGCGGAAGGCCGTCCACTCGATTCGACGCGTTTCTACAAGGAGAGCGTCACGAAGGTAGGCGATTTGATCGAAGACTTCTACGCGGCTTCGTTCGACAGGCGCGGAGTCAAATACGAGCACCTGAACGATCTCGCCGAAACAGACGCGTTGCTTAGCCGTCCCGAGTACACCTGGATCTCGACAAATGTTTTCGATGAACACTCGCCTTTTCATGGGATGACGATCTCTACGGGTGTGCGCGAGTTAAGGAAAGCCTTACAGGATCTGCGCAGGCAAGACTTCATGTCGGAAGTCGACACGGAAGAGTTCAGCGAGCTGCCGCAGTCTGATACCACTCGTTATCAGCACTTCGTGAGGCGCGTGCTCGTCTGGGATCAGGAAGCACTGCGACAAGCGATCGCGCTGAACGATCAGTATGAAGCGTTCATCAGCAGCAACGCGTATGAGCGCGGCGAGTATCTCGACAACTCTGTCAAACAAGCAGCGCGTGCGCGAGTCAAAACAAGGATGAGCAAGCTCTTCCGGCAGGCGCGCAAGTATCAGGCGCTGGCGCCGTCGACCGAAGGGTCTGCGCTTCGTTCCAGCCTGATTCTGGAAATCAAGAGTCTTCAGGAAGCGGAGCCCACGCTATCTCGCGTACTGCAAATCGCAACTTCTCTTGGCATCGACGCTGAGCTTCGCAGCGCTCTTTCCAATCAGATTTCTTACCTGCTTCGTGGTGTTCACCGCGAATTTCTCGCGCAACAGTTTTATGAAATGAAGCACAGGGATTTCTCCTGGTGGAACGGCAGCCAGCCTGTTTCTTACCTCGCTTACGACCTGGCCAGTATGGAGGATCTCAACACGTATCTGACTCTCCAACGAAAGAACGTCGCTTTTCTCGCGCGTGATCTGGCGGTTCCGTTGCTGACTTTTGCTGCGTCAGAAAATATCTACGCGGAATCGTCGACGTTTGACTGGAACGAGATCCTGAGCGATCTCGACGCCTTCGATAACAAACTTCCCGGCAATCCGATCGCCTCGCTCGAGACTTTCATCGCCACTGACATGGACAAGGTGAGCATCGACAGTTGCTCCGCCACGCTCAGACTGCCGAAAGACGACTCGAAAGATTATTTCCGGCGGCTGCGCAACACGATGCGAGCGCAATTTTTGCAGCGCTGCACTTATCTCGCGCGCATCAAGGCTGTGAACGACACCCTCGCTGCGCTCGAGAACTACCGCGAGATCGAAGACGCGTTCAACAAGAGTCTCGCCGGTGGATTTCCGTTTACTGATATGAGCACGCGGCCTGACTTTCCGGACCTCGATCCGTGGGAGATGCTGAAGTTTTTCCGCCTGTTCGACAGCAAGGAGAAAGCAGCACGCGAAGCATTGGCGCGCAGCGTGGATTTTGGCGCTCGTACCAAAGAGGCGAGCGAGTTTCTCGATCAGGTAGTGCTGGTGCGTGAGTTCTTTGGTCCATTCCTGGAAAAGAAACAGGGACCGATGCTCGACTTCAAGGTCCAGTTTCGCGTCAACGGCGATCAGGAGATCGGCGCTAACCAGATCATCGATTGGAAATTCGAAGTCGGTAAAAAGAAGTTTGCTTATCTCAACGACGATCTCGAGGGCCGCTGGGTCTTCGGCGATCCGATCCGTTTGAGTCTTCGTTGGGCCAACAACTCGCCGGTAGTGCCAGTCACGAGCGCGGTGCCTGTGCCGGTGAAGGCGAAGGATCGAATTGCGACTTTCGTTTACGACGATCACTGGTCGCTCTTCACTTTGCTGCTACGACACGGTCCGATGCTGAAACGCGTCGGAACGCAGGCGGAGTGCGATCAGAGTTTTGACCCCGAACCTTACACACTCAAATTCAGCGTGAAAACAGAGCCGGACGCGGCGGGGCAGTCGCCCCAACGTTCGGAATTGAAACCTCCTGACGCTGTCGTGTTCATGCGCGTGAGTCTCGCCAAAGCCAACAAACAGGAACCGCTGATGTTGCCTTGTTTCCCAAGGAAAGCCCCGCCGGTACCAGCATTACACCCGAACCAAGTGAGTGAAATCAGATGAGCACCGTTCTCACATCTTCACGACAGATTGAAGTTGACGATCTGCTGCAACCAATCGCCGGGGATAACCCCGCCGGTGAGTCGCTTCGTTACGAAGGCACATACGATCGTATCGCTGAGGCGCGTCGCGAAGATGATCCAAAACTCAGCCAGGGAATCTACAAATCCGCTCACAAACGCGCTGATTGGGTCATGGTGTCGAGCGTCTGCGTTGAGGCGCTGACAACTCGCACCAAAGATCTGCAAATCGCCGGTTGGTTACTCGAAGCATGGCTCCATCGCGACGGCTTCGCCGGAGTCGCAAAAGGATTGAGACTCGCAGCGGGAATGTGCGAGCACTTCTGGAATGAACTGTATCCAGAAATCGAGCCAAATGATCTTGAAGGCCGCATCGCGCCATTCGATTGGATCGAACAAAAACTTTCTCTCAAGCTCAAGCAGATCCCACTGACGATGCACGCTGAAGGAGAAAGTTACTCCTACGTCGATTGGGAGCGTGCCTGTCACTTGGAAAACCTCGCCATGAAAGATCCGCGTGCGTTGCAGGAAGCGCTCGCGAAGATCAGTCCGACCATGTCTGCCTTCCGCAACGCAGTCAGGGCGACGGAGCGATCGTTTTATGCCGAACTCGTTTGTGATCTCGACGATGCGATCGAAGTCTGTGCTCAGCTTGAACAACTGTTGGACGAGAAGTGCGGCAAGAACGCACCTGGATTCCGGCAGTTCAGAGAAGCACTCAACGCGGTTCGACAACTCATCTGCCAGGACATGGGCGAGGAAGAAGCTGAAACCGATGTCCTTGGATTAGAAAGTCCTCAACCGGCTGTACCCGAATTTGAACCATCGTCTGGTGGTCCAATTCGCAGCCGGGCTGATGCCTACCGCCGGCTGTCCGAAGCCGCGGATTACCTGCTACGTGCAGAACCTCATAGTCCCACGCCGTACCTGGTCAAACGCGCGGTCGAGTGGGGAAACATGAGCTTACCCGAACTCCTTCAGCAAATCGTTCGCAATGAAGGTGAATTAAGCGAGATCGACAGGCTGCTCCAGCTAACCACGAAGAATTGGAACGTGAGTTAGAAAGCGCTGTCAGTCTTAATCATTAACTTAGTTTACTCAACCGAGAAAACCCCAACTATAAGGAGAGAAGTCGATGCCAGAAAGCACACAACACAAACTGGATCGGATACGTCCTCCCCGGGTGCAGATAACCTACGACGTGGAAACGAGAGGTTCATTCGTCAAGATGGAACTTCCTTTCGTCGCAGGTATCCTGGCCGACCTTTCGGGAAACGTTGACGATCCCAATCGGGTCCCACTTCGGGATCGCAAATATGTCGAGATTGATCGCGACAACTTCAATGACATCATGAAGTCGATTGGACCAAAAGTGGAATTAGCCGGTGGTTCGAAAACGTTAGCGTTTGAAAACCTCGACGACTTTAGTCCGATCAACGTCCTCGGTCAGCTCGATCTCAACGCTCGGTTCGAAAAGCGCACGCGGCTTTCAGACCTGGTCGCCAAGCTCGACGGCAACGTCAAGCTGCAGGAGAAGTTTATCGAAGCGCTCACCGATGACGCGAAGCGCAAAGAGCTGAAAGCCAAAGTCGATGAGCTCAAGACCATGCTTACGCCAGCGGCCGAACCGGAAAAATCACCGGAAAAGCCAAAGGAAGGAGAAGGTAAATAATGAGCACACCAACTGAGCTGCAAAGCAAATTAGAAGTCCTGCACGAAACTCTCGAAACCAAACTCGTTCGCGATCCGTCGCAGGCCAAGCAGGCTATCGACGCCGTGTCCGAGCTGATCGCAGAAATCGAAGCGGGAGATATCAAGCTCGAAGCCGGCTCCGATATGATCGGTGTCATCAACAAACGAATCGCCGCGTTGGACCAGGAAGTCAACGATGGTCTGAACGAGGTGATGCATAACGAGGCGTTTCGCAAGCTCGAATCGTCATGGCGCGGGCTGCACTATCTCGTCAGTCGCACTGAAACCGGGACCATGTTGAAGCTGCGTCTTTTGAATGCAACCAAAGACGAGATTCAGAAGGACCTGGAAAGGGCAGTCGAGTTTGATCAGAGTGCCCAGTTCAAGAAGATTTACGAGGAAGAGTATGGAACGTTCGGCGGCAGTCCTTACAGCATGATCGTCGGCGATTATGAGTTTGGACGCAGCCCGCAGGACATCAAATGGCTCGAGAAAATGTCGAACGTAGCAGCGGCCGCGCATGCTCCGTTTATCGCGGCAGCAAGTCCGCAGATGTTCGACATCGATTCATTTGAGACGCTCAGCAACCCGCGTGACCTGGCGAAGATCTTCGAAAGCACGGAGCTCGTGCCGTGGCGCTCGTTCCGCGACAGCGAAGATTCTCGTTACGTGTCTCTTTGTTTACCGCATTTTCTCCTGCGCTCGCCTTACGGCAGAGACATGCGGCCCAATGAAAACGGCGAAGACCAGAAGCAGCGGATTACTGGCCGCATGCCTTCGGACGAAGTCGATTATCAGGAAGAGGTCAACGGTAATCGCGAAGACTACTGCTGGGGTAACGCCGCTTACGCTTTAGCCGAGCGCATCACCAACGCCTTTGCACTCTATCGCTGGACCGCTGCTATTCGCGGCGTCGAAGGCGGTGGTTTGGTCGAAGGTCTTCCGGCCGTCAACTTCAAGACGGACGAAGGCGACGTTGTGCTGAAGTGCCCAACTGAAGTGACGATCACCGATCGCCGCGAGAAGGAGCTCAACGATCTGGGCTTCATCACCCTCGTCCATCGCAAGAATACGGATCATGCGGCGTTCTTCGGCGGCCAGACCACGCAAAAGCCAAAGGTCTACGGAGACCCGCAGGCGACCGCCAACGCGCGGCTCTCGAGCCAACTGCCTTACGTCATGGCCGCTTCACGTTTTGCTCATTACATCAAGGCGATGATGCGCGACAAGGTCGGCAGCTTCATGACCAAGGAGAATGTGGCTGACTACCTGAACCAGTGGATCGCTGATTACGTCCTGCTCGACGACCGTGCTTCGCAAAGCTCGAAGGCTTCGTATCCATTACGAGAAGCTCGCATCGACGTGGAAGACGTGGTGGGCAAGCCTGGTGTTTACAAGGCTGTTGTCTACCTGCGTCCGCACTTCCAGCTTGACGAACTCACGGCTTCGATTCGCCTCGTAGCTGAACTGCCGCCGCCTGCGGCTGCGTAACTCTTAACTTAACGGAGGAAATATGGACGTATTATTGATGAAGTTGGATCCGGCTATTCCCGGAACCAGCACTCTCCAAGACGCGACCGGGCAGATCGAGCTCCTATCGTTTAGTCATGGTGTGGCTATGCAGATCACCGGCGACGTAAGCAACACGGAGCGAACCTCGGGCAAACCCAATCACCAGGATTTCACGGTCACGAAGTATCTCGATCAGGCCTCGCCGAAGTTGAACGAAGCCTGCTGCAAGGGAGACAACTTCAAGAGCGTGGAGATCGTCGTGGCACGTAACGACAAAGGGAAGGTGCTACCGCTGATCAAGTACACGTTGAAGAACGTGGTGCTGTCGTCGATTTCGATCGGCGGAGGCGGTGGCGACAAACCGGTCGAGACCGTGACCATGAACTACAACCACATCACCTGGGACTTCCACACTCAGAAGGCGGAAGGCGCCGAACAGGGCCACGTCGACACGAAGTGGGATCTCTCGAAGAACACCAACGCGTAAGCGTTGGACCGGGTCAGTACCACCTGCGGTAGCGGGTGGGTGCGCAGCCTTCACGCGCCACCCGGCTACGCACCCACCCGCTACCGCAGGTGGTACTGACTGTGCCAAGTTCA
>Ga0134121_10000235_pt1 | contig 66062 bp, 49 predicted proteins | sample KB301_FD_96463 | JGI IMG/M metagenome (GOLD analysis project Ga0134121, IMG submission 96463) | Terrestrial soil microbial communities without Nitrogen fertilizer from Kellogg Biological Station, Michigan, USA - KB3-0-1 | ecosystem: Environmental > Terrestrial > Soil > Unclassified ...
CGAATGCAAGCCCGGTAGGGCGCAGCCATCAAGGATGAGCGGCTGCGAATGCAAGCCCGGTAGGGCGCAGCCATCAAGGATGAGCGGCTGCGAATGCAAGCCCGGTAGGGCGCAGCCATCAAGAATGAGGAGCCGTGGAATGCGTTTTCTTTTGGGATTGGGAATGGTGGCCGTACTCACGACCCTGGCGCTGGCTCAAGGCATCGATCCGTCGTTGTTGTTAAAGCCTCCTGCGGATAGCTGGCTTCTCTTCCATGGCGACTACACGGGCAAACGTCATAGCCCGCTGACGCAAATTACGCCGGCGAACGTGAATACGCTGACGGAAGCCTGGCGTTTTCAGACTTCGGGCGGGATCAAGGCCACCCCGATTCTGGCGAATGGCGTCATGTACATCACGACAACCGATAACCTCTGGGCGATCGACGCGCGAACCGCGAAAGAGCTCTGGCATTACACCCACCCCAGGAGCGCCGCCTTTTCTATCGGACATCGCGGTGTCGCCGTGTACAAGGATGTTGTCTATCTGACGACCCGCAACGCACACCTGCTGGCACTAAACGCGAAAGACGGCTCCGTGAAGTGGGATGTCATCATCGCGGATTCAAACAAGGGCTACTGGTCCACGAATGCGCCGCTTGTTGTCCGGAATCACGTGATGGTGGGCGTTTCCGGTGATTTCGACAACCTTCCGGGACAACTGAAATCCGTCGACGCCGATACCGGCAAGACCCAGTGGATTTTCTACAGCACCCCGCCTGTGGGCCTCGCCGACCCTCCAAGCGGAGGCGCAACCGGCGGACAGATGTGGAACACCGGAACCTACGATCCCGAACTCAACCTCGTGTACGTCGGCACGGGCAATCCGACACCGGTTCTCAACGGCCCTGTGCGTCCGGGCGACAATCCGTGGACCTGCAGCATCGTCGCGATCAATCCGGATACCGGTAAGCTCGCATGGGGTTTCCAGGCTTCTCCGCACGACACGCACGATTGGGATGCGTCCGAAGTTCCCGTCCTGGTTGACGGCGACTTCAACGGCGCGCCGCGCAAGATGCTGATGCAAGCATCGCGTAACGGCTACTTCTTCGTGCTGGATCGCACGAACGGCAAAAATATGGTGACCGCGCCATTCGCGACAGTAAATTGGGCGAAGGAGATCGACAAGGACGGGCGTCCAATTCCGAATCCCGCCAAGGAGCCGTCGCGCGAGGGGGTGCTGGTCGCTCCTAACGAAAACGGCGCCACCAACTATCGGGCGCCAAGTTTCGATCCCGCGTCAGGCCTGTTTCTCGTGAGCGCGCACGATGCCTACGGGATCTATTTTTTCAAGCCCGAGGATGGAATATACGGCTGGGCCGGCGCGGACTACAATCTCCCTGGCAGAAGCTATCTCCGTGCGATCGACTACCAAACGGGGAAGATCAAGTGGAGCCACTTCATCGGCGACTCACCGGGAACCGCCGGAGTTCTGACGACGGCTTCAGGCCTCACGTTCACCGGCGATACTCCAGGCAACGTCATGGCGCTTCGCACCAGCGACGGCACGACGCTGTGGCATTCGGCAAGTGGCAGAGTGGGGAACGCCCCGATCACGTATCAACTCGACGGCCGGCAGTTTGTCGTCTTCGGAGTTGGAAATTCTCTGGTTGCATACGCCCTTCCGCAGGAGCAAACACGATGACGAAAATGATGAAAACTGTCTCGATTGTCCTGGCTGGTGTCGTTCTCCTCGTGGCTTTCGGGTCGCGGGCCGCCGAGCCCATTCGCGTGATGATCCTGGATGGCGAGAGCGCTGGGACCTATCACAAGTGGCAGACCGTGACTCCCGTGCTCAAGAAGCAACTCGACGAAACGGGGTTGTTTCAGGTGGATGTCGTCACGGCGCCCCCGGCCAACGGGGATTTCAGCGCCTTCAAGCCGGATTTCAGCAAGTACAAGGTCGTCGTGTTCAACTATGATGCTCCCGACGATCGCTGGTCCGCGGACCTTAAGGCTTCCTTCGAGAAATATGTGCAGGGCGGCGGTGGTTTCGTGAGCGTCCACGCGTCCGACAATGCGTTTCCGAATTGGGTCGCGTTCAATGAAATGATCGGGCTCGGCGGCTGGCGAAACCGGACGGAGAAAGCGGGGCCGCTCTGGTATTACAAGGACGGCAAGCTGGTCTCCGATAACACTCCCGGCCGCGCCGGCAGTCATGGCCAGCGCACACCGTTCCAGATCACGGTTCGTGAGAATCATCCGATCACGAACGGCCTGCCCAAGGCCTGGATGCATCAGGGCGATGAGCTATATGCCACGATGCGCGGTCCCGGAAAGAACATGTCGGTGCTGGCGACCGCGTATTCCGATCCTGCCAATAGCGGCACGGGCCGTGACGAGCCCATGCTCATGGCGCTGGGCTACGGCAAGGGCCGGGTCTTTCACACCACTCTGGGCCACGATGTCAATGGCTTGAGCTCGGTCGATTTCGTTGTGACATTCCAGAGAGGGACCGAATGGGCCGCGACCGGAGCCGTGACGCAGAAGGTTCCCGCCAGTTTTCCGACCGCGACTACCGTGAGCTATCGCGCGGACCTGGCGGCTATGGATCCGGGGTATAAGGTGGGGCTGAATCCGCTGGATAATGCAGGTGCTCGAGGCGGCCGGTAGAAATCACAAATCACAATTCGTCAATCACCGATCACAAAGTTTTTCGTTTCAAACTACAGAGGCAGGGAACTTTGTGGGTAATTCGGGGCCGTGCTACTCGAACCCCGAATTCGTACTTCAGAATTCGGGGTTCGAGTAGCACGGCCCCGAATTACCCAGAGGGAACTTTGTGACCGGTAATTGATGAATTGTGATTTGTGATTTCTAAAACAGTCTCCCCATCAGATACGCCAGCACGGTCTCCACGCGAAGGATTCGCTTCCCCAGGTTCACCGACGTAAATCCGATTTCCCGAAACGTCTCCAACTCGCGCTCAATGAATCCCCCCTCCGGGCCAATTGCGAGAACGACAGGCGTCGTTACAGCGCGGGGGCACGGCTTTTCCCCTCCGGGATCCGCCACGAGCGCCAATCGAGCGCCGACGATCTGCGGAAGCTCGTTCCGCACAAACGGAGCGAACAGTTCATGCTGGCGAATCGTTGGCAGGATCGTATCTCCGGCTTGCTCCAGCCCTAAAATAGCCTGCAGCCTGAGGTTTTCCTCCGACAATTTAGGACTGGTCCAATACGCCTTCTCCACTCTCCACGAGTTAATCAGATCGATCTCGCGAATCCCCATCGATACCGCGGCGGCGATCGTTCGATTGAGGACCTTGGGGCGCGGAAGCGCCAGCACGAGCCTCACGGGCAACGGCGCCGGGGGCTCCGCCTCGAATCGGACGGTCATTTCCAAGGCGCCGTCATCGATTCGTTCGATTCGCCCGACCCCTGTTTTGCCGCCAATCATTCCTATGCGAAGTTCGTCGCCCGAGGCCGCCCGGTGAACCCTGCGCACGTGTTCGAATCGTCGGCCCAGAAGCCGGACATAGCCTTCGTGCGCGAAGTCTTCATATTCCAGCAAAACCAGATTCACATTGAAAGAATAGGCGAGGAATTGGGTTGCAAACAGTTAATTCCAAGGCATAATTGGCGGGGTATCCACAACTAAAACTGCGTTTCCTGAAGTCGCCTCCTTGGGGCAATTCCCTCGATTTTCCAGTGCCGATTCGTTCGCATTTGTGTAATAAGGAGTCGCGGCGAAGTGCTGGGGAGGCACTTGCTTTGAAAGCAATGCATGATGCGGTAAAAATTCTCCTGGTCGATGACGAACCGCGGAATTTGGATGCCCTTGAGAGCATCCTGGACGCGAGCGACTGTCTGCTGGTGCGCGCTCAAACTCCAGACGAGGCGCTGTTCGCCATACTTCAAAACGAATTCGCGGCGATCGTGCTGGACATGAAGATGCCAGGCATGAATGGTTTGGAGCTCGCCCGCCTGATAAAGCAACGCAAGCGCAGTGAGCACGTGCCCATTCTCTTTTTGACGGCACACACGCTCGACGAAAGTGACGTGCTCCAGGCCTACGATGTCGGCGGCGTCGATTTTCTCAGCAAGCCAATCAATCCTGAAATCCTCCGTTCCAAGATCGCCGTGTTCGCCAATCTGTTTCGAACCACGCGGGCATTGGCCTCAACGGTAAGCGCCTTGAACGCTGAAGTTGCCGAACGTGAGCGAACGCAGGAACAGCTCCGGATCGCGAAAGACGAGCTCGAGACGCGCGTCCTGGAACGAACGGCGGAGCTGGGCCGGGCGAATCGCGAAATCCGTGACAACGAAGAACGGTTGAAGCTCGCGCTTGCGGTCGCGCAGGTCGCGACGTGGGATTGGAATCTTTCCACCGGGAAGATGCAATGGTCCGCGGATCCAGAAATCCTCTTCGGCTTTCCGGCAGGTTGTTTCGGGCCCGACTCCCGCATATCTCACGCCGTCCATGCCGACGACGTTGCCGTGCTGGAGACCGCGTTTCACAATGCCATGCAGACGGGCGATTTTGAGGCGGAATACCGCGCGGTTCGGCCGGACGGCTCTTCGGTGTGGATCGCCGAACGTGGCCGTGTCGTCCAGGATTCCTCCAGCCAGCCCACACGTATCGTCGGAGTGAGCGTCGACCTTACGCGCCGTAAGCGCCTGGAAGAGGCCCTGTTGGAATCCGACCGTCGTAAAGACGAATTTCTCGCGACACTCGGCCACGAACTTCGGAATCCGCTCGCGCCCATTTTGTACGCGGTCCGAGTGCTGGACAAAAAGGGACCGTCGACTCCGGAATTGCGCTGGTCGATCGACATCATCGAACGACAGGCGCGGCACATGACCCGTCTGATCGACGATCTGCTCGACGTTAGCCGGATTACCCGCAACACTCTCGAATTGCGCAAAGAGACCCTGGAACTTGCCACGGTCATCAAGTCCGCCGTCGAAGCCAGTCAGCCGATGATCGAGCAAAATCAACAGGAACTGCTTGTCAGGATGCCCTCTGAGCCTGTCCACCTTGAAGGGGATGCCGTCCGGCTCTCGCAGATTTTCTCCAATCTTCTGAACAACGCGTCAAAGTACAGCAAGCTTCCGGAAGGTGGCGGAAAGATTCGCTTGTCCGTGGAGCGCGAAGGGCAAACGGCGGTTGTGACGATTCGTGATCGCGGCATCGGTATTGCGGGACCGATGCTCTCGAAGGTGTTCGACATGTTTACGCAAGTCGGTCGCGAGAGTGCGCATTCCGAGGGCGGCCTGGGAATCGGCCTTGCCCTAGCGAAGCGCCTGGTCGAAATGCATGGCGGAAGCATCGAGGTCCACAGCGAAGGCCTGGGCAAGGGCAGCCAGTTCACCGTCCGTCTTCCAATCCATAAGGGCTCGCGACCGCAACCGAGCTCCCAGGAACCGTTGTCGATGGATCAGCCTGCTGGATCGAAGCGCCGCATTCTGATCGCAGACGACAACGCGGATGTCCTCGAAAGCTTCAGAGTGTTGCTGCACATCCTTGGTTACGAGGTGGAGACAGCCCAGGATGGCTTCGAAGTGCTCGAAAAGGCCGAACGATTTCGGCCGGAGGTCATTACCCTCGACCTGGGAATGCCGAAACTGGACGGTCTGGAAACTGGGCGCCGGCTTCGCCAGCTCCCCTGGACACGCGATGTGGTCTTGATAGCCATTACCGGATGGGGAGACGAGAGTCACAGACGAAAATCGGCAGATGCCGGTTTCACCGTGCACCTTGTAAAGCCCATCGATGCCACGGCGATCGTGAACGTTATCGAGAAGATCGATCAATCCAGAGCTGGTCGTTGAATTTCTGAAGCAAGTAATGCCAGCCCGCGCGAAGCGTGAGCGCAATAGCGCGAAACCCTGAGTAACAGGGCGCAGCCATCAAGTAGGAGCGAAGCATGAGTAACAAGAATCCACGGCCCTCCTCCGGAGGAGGTACAACAGTGGTCGCCGTTTCTCGCCCCCACACCAACGGGGACGGAGCCAGCGTCTTCAACGACAACCTCCTCGTGGCGATGCTGTCGTTCCGCGGCGGCGATTTCTCTGCCCGAATGCCCAGTAACCTCACCGGAGTTGAAGGGAAGATTGCCGATGCCTTCAACGACATCGTCATGTTCAGCGATCGACGCGCCAAAGAGACGGCTCGTGTCTCGATGCTGGTCGGCAACGAGGGAAAGCTTAAACAGAGAATGCATGTGCCCGAGGCACTGGGAGGGTGGGCTGACGAGGTCTCGGCTGTCAACACGCTGATCGATGATCTGGTATGGCCGACAACGGAAGTGACGCGCGCCATCGGGGCCGTCGCCAAGGGAGATCTCGGACAGTCCATGGCTTTGGAAGTGGACGGCAGGCCGCTGGAAGGCGAGTTCCTGCGATCCGCCAAACTTGTCAACAAGATGATCGATCAGCTGTCGGTCTTTACGTCGGAAGTGACCCGCGTCGCTCGCGAGGTCGGTACCGAAGGAAAGCTTGGCGGACAGGCCGAAGTCCGGGGCGTATCCGGCGTGTGGAAGGACTTGACGGAATCTGTGAACCAGATGGCCGGCAACCTTACGGCCCAGGTACGAAACATCGCCGACGTCACGATCTCCGTCGCCAACGGCGACTTGTCGAAAAAGATTACAGTAGACGTTCGCGGTGAGATTCTTCAACTCAAGGAAGCCATCAACACGATGGTGGATCAGCTTCGCTCATTCGCAGCCGAAGTTACTCGTGTCGCTCGCGACGTCGGTACTGAAGGAAAACTCGGTGGACAGGCGGTTGTGCCCGGCGTGGCCGGCACGTGGAAAGATCTCACCGATTCCGTAAATGCCATGGCCGGCAACCTTACTGCGCAGGTCCGCAATATTGCCGGCGTGACCACCGCGGTGGCTCGCGGCGATCTCTCCCGGAAAATCACTGTCGACGTTAAGGGTGAAATTCTCGAATTGAAGAACACCATCAACACGATGGTCGACCAGCTCAACGCCTTCTCGTCGGAGGTGTTCCGCGTTGCGCGTGAGGTTGGAACTGAAGGAAAGCTGGGAGGCCGCGCCCAGGTGCCCGACGTCGCCGGTACCTGGAAGGATCTCACCGACTCGGTCAACGCCATGGGCGCCAACCTCACCGACCAGGTTCGTAACATTGCCGAGGTGACCACAGCCGTCGCGCGCGGTGACTTGTCGCGCAAAATCACGGTCGATGTGAAGGGCGAAATCCTTGAATTGAAGAACACCATCAACACGATGGTCGACCAGTTGAACTCCTTTGCATCGGAAGTCAGCCGCGTGGCGCGCGAAGTCGGAACCGAAGGAAAACTTGGCGGCCAGGCGGTCGTCCCCGGGGTTGCCGGTACATGGAAGAACCTCACCGACAACGTGAATTCGATGGCGCAAAACCTTACCGACCAGGTGCGCAACATCGCAGAAGTCACCACGGCTGTGGCGCGCGGTGACTTGTCACGCAAGATTACGGTTTCCGTTAAGGGTGAAATTCTCGAATTGAAAAACACCATCAACACGATGGTGGACCAGCTCAACGCTTTCGCGTCGGAAGTCAGCCGCGTGGCAAGAGAAGTGGGAACGGAAGGAAAGCTGGGCGGTCAGGCGATCGTGCCCGACGTGGCCGGAACGTGGAAAGATCTTACCGACAACGTGAACTCCATGGCCTCCAACCTCACAGGCCAGGTGCGCAATATTGCCGACGTGGCGACGGCCATCGCCCGCGGCGATTTGTCCCGCAAGATCACGGTAGACGTCGAAGGAGAAATCCTCGGACTGAAAAACACCATCAACACCATGGTGGACCAACTGAATTCCTTCGCATCGGAAGTCAGCCGCGTTGCCCGCGAAGTGGGAACCGAAGGAAAACTGGGCGGACAGGCCGTCGTGCCGGACGTTGCCGGCACCTGGAAGGATTTGACCGTCAACGTGAACTCGATGGCGTCGAATCTTACCGGCCAGGTCCGCAATATCGCCGATGTGGCGACCGCCATTGCGAACGGCGATCTGTCGCGCAAGATCACCGTCGACGTGAAGGGCGAAATCCAGGAGTTGAAGACCACCATCAACACGATGGTGGACCAGCTCAACGGATTTGCATCGGAAGTCACGCGCGTCGCGCGCGACGTCGGGACCGAAGGTGAACTCGGCGGCCAGGCCGTCGTGCCCGGAGTTGCCGGCACCTGGAAGGATTTGACGGACAACGTGAACTCGATGGCGTCGAACCTTACCGGTCAGGTCCGCAACATCGCCGACGTCGCCACGGCCATTGCGCGCGGCGACTTGTCGCGCAAGATCACGGTAGACGTGAAGGGCGAAATCCTCGCTCTGAAGAACACGATCAACACCATGGTGGACCAGTTGAACTCCTTCGCATCGGAAGTCAGCCGCGTGGCCCGCGAAGTGGGAACCGAAGGAAAGCTGGGCGGCCAGGCTATCGTGCCCGACGTCGCAGGTACCTGGAAGGATCTCACCGACAACGTGAACTCGATGGCGTCGAACCTTACGGGCCAGGTCCGCAACATTGCTGAAGTCACCATTGCCGTGGCGAATGGAGACTTGTCCCGCAAGATCACCGTGGACGTCCGCGGCGAAATCCTTCAACTCAAGGAAGCCATCAATACGATGGTGGAGCAGTTGCGGTCGTTTGCGTCGGAAGTGACGCGCGTTGCTCGCGAGGTCGGTACAGAAGGACGACTCGGCGTGCAGGCCGTCGTGCCGGGGGTGACCGGCGCTTGGAAAGATTTGACGGATTCCGTGAACGCCATGGGCGCCAACCTTACCGATCAGGTGCGCAACATCGCAGAAGTCACCACGGCCGTGGCGCGCGGCGACTTGTCGCGCAAAATCACCGTGGACGTGAAAGGCGAAATCCTCGAGCTGAAGAGCACGATCAACACGATGGTGGACCAGCTCCGATCCTTTGCTTCCGAGGTGACGCGCGTCGCCCGCGAAGTCGGCACGGACGGCAAACTCGGCGGACAGGGCGATGTGCCCGGTGTGGCCGGAACCTGGAAGGATCTTACGGATTCGGTCAACGTGATGGCCGCGAACCTTACCGACCAGGTCCGCGGCATTGTGAAAGTCGTGACGGCCGTGGCCGACGGCAACCTTCGGCAGAAGCTCACAGTGGAAGCCAAAGGCGAAGTCGCGGCGCTGGCGGAAACGATCAACAGCATGACGGACACTTTGGCTACATTTGCCGAACAGGTGACGAACGTCGCCCGCGAAGTCGGCGTGGAAGGCCGGCTGGGCGGCCAGGCCAACGTCCCCGGCGCTGCCGGTACCTGGAAGGACTTGACCGGCAACGTCAACCTTCTCGCTGCCAACCTCACCAACCAGGTGCGCGCGATTGCAGAAGTGGCGACAGCTGTCACAAAGGGCGACCTTACCCGATCCATCCAGGTGGAAGCCCGCGGAGAAGTCGCGGAACTCAAAGACAACATCAATACGATGATCGACAACCTGCGCGGCACGACCGAACGGAACCAGGAACAGGATTGGCTCAAGACCAACCTGGCGAAGTTCACGCGCATGCTTCAGGGCCAACGTGATCTCGTCACCGTGGGTAAGATGCTGCTGTCGGAACTTGCGCCGCTCGTGCAGGCCCAGCAGGGCACTGTGTATCAAATGGAGCATCCGGATACGAGTGAGATCGCAGACCAGCATGCCCTGGTGCTCCTGGCCGCCTATGCCCAGCGTCCGGATCAGCCCGCACGCATCGAAATCGGTCATGGACTGGTGGGGCAATGCGCGCGCGAGAAGAAGAGCATTCTTCTCGTCGACGTGCCTCCAAACTATACCATCGTGCATTCGAGCCTTGGCGCGGCTCCCCCACGAAACGTCGTCGTATTCCCGGTATTGTTTGAAGGCGAAACCAAGGCGGTAATCGAACTCGCGTCACTCTCATCTTTTACTGAAACCCATTTGAGCTTCCTGGAGCAACTCACCCAGTCGCTCGGCGTTGTGCTCAACACCATCGAGGCGACGATGAGGACCGAGAATCTGCTGGAACAATCGCAGCAGTTGACGATGGAATTGCAGACACGCCAGTCCGAATTGCAGCAGACGAACGAAGAACTTGCCACAAAGGCGAAGCAGCTTGCCGACCAGAACGCCGAAGTCGAACGGAAGAACAAGGAAGTGGAACAGGCCCGTCGTGCTTTGGAAGAAAAGGCCACGGAACTCGCGCTGACTTCCAAATACAAGTCCGAGTTCCTCGCAAACATGTCTCACGAACTTCGCACGCCGTTGAATTCGATCCTCATTCTCGGCCAGCAACTGGTCGAAAACGCGGGCGGGAATTTGACCGGGAAGCAGGTGGACTATGCAAGAAACATCCATTCTGCCGGAACGGACCTGCTGACACTCATCAACGACATTCTCGACCTGTCCAAGATCGAATCCGGTACAGTGACCGTCGAGCCCGAAGAGATCACATTTACCTCCTTGCGGGAAAGTGTGGAACGGACGTTCCACCATATTGCCGAGTCGAAGAACCTTGCCTTCCGCGTGGATATCGATGCGGGGCTCCCTCCCACCTTCACGACGGATCCGAAACGCCTGCAACAGATTCTAAAGAACCTGCTTTCCAACTCTTTCAAGTTCACCGCCCAGGGCAGGGTCGCCATGAGCGTTCGCCTCGTAGAAGAGGGTTGGTCGCCGGATCACCCGGTTCTCCGCACTTCACTGAACGCGGTCGCTATTTCGGTCAGCGATACGGGCATTGGAATCGCGCCGGAAAAGCAGAAACTGATCTTTGAGGCATTCCAGCAGGCCGACGCCGGCACCAGCCGAAAGTACGGCGGCACGGGCCTCGGGCTTGCCATCAGCCGCGAACTCGCGACTTTGCTTGGCGGTGAAATCAAGTTGACGAGCGCGCCCGGTCAGGGAAGCACCTTCACGCTCTACCTGCCCTTCACCTACACCATCCCGGTGCGGTCGATGACCCTTCCGGCAACGACCGGCTACACTCTTCCGCAAGTAGCGCTCCCTGTAGTCACCAAGGTGGAGGAAATCGTTCCCGATGACCGCAGTGAAATCCGGGAGGGGGACAGCGTCTTGATGATCGTCGATGACGACCCGCACTACGCCCGCATTCTCTTGGGAATGGCGCGCGAGAAGGGTTTCAAGTGCGTTGTCGCCAATCGCGGTCAAGTAGCGCTAAACCTTGTCCGCCAATACAAGCCGACCGCGATCACCCTGGACGTGTTCCTTCCGGACATGCTTGGCTGGACCGTTCTGAATAATCTCAAGCTGGACCCCGCCACTCGCCACATTCCAGTGCAGATGCTGTCGATCGAAGAAGAGCGCCAGCATGGCCTTTCGCATGGCGCATTCTCGTATCTCGTCAAGCCCGCGACGACAGAGGATCTGGAACACGCGTTCGACCGGATTAAGACCTACATTACACCGCATACCAAGCGGCTTCTCGTCGTGGAAGACAACGATATCGAGCGGGGCAGTATTATCGAACTGTTGTCGCATGAGGATGTCGAGATCAGTGCGGCTGCGACAGGCGCCGAAGCACTGCGGATGCTATCGGAAACCAAGTACGATTCCTGCGTCGTCGATCTGCGCTTGCCCGACATGACCGGCTTCGAGCTTCTGGAAACGATACAAAACAATCGCACCTGGCGGGACCTGCCTATCGTCGTATTCACCGGCAAGGAATTGACGAATGAGGAAGAAGCGCGCCTGAAGGTAGTGGCCAAGAGTGTCGTGCTGAAGGACGTGCAGTCTCCAGAGCGTCTCTTTGATGAAACGGCGCTGTTCCTCCATCGCGTTATCGCAGATTTGCCGGAGGCCAAGCGCGACATGATCGCCCGGCTCCATGGTTCGGGCGAAGTCCTGCGCCATCGCAAAGTTCTTGTCGTGGACGACGACATCCGAAACATTTTCGCCCTCGCTACTGTTCTCGAGAATCACGACATGGAAGTCGTCAGTGCGACGAACGGCCGCCGCGCGATCGAAATCATCGGAGGCACTCCCGATCTCGGTGTCGTGCTTATGGACATCATGATGCCGGAAATGGATGGCTATGAAACCATGAGGGAAATCCGGAAGAACCCGAAATTCAGAACGCTGCCGATTCTCGCCCTTACAGCGAAAGCCATGAAGGGTGACCGCGAGAAGTGCCTTGAGGCCGGAGCTTCCGACTATATTGCAAAGCCGGTCAACACGGATCAACTGCTGTCCCTGTTGCGCGTGTGGCTGTACCGGTGAGGAGGTCGTGAAGTACCACCAAACGGCATAACCCGGATTGGCAATCCGAATGCGAGATGGCGAACGTAAAACCATTCGCTCGGGAGGCATCGTATGTTGCAACGCGGATTTAGGATTCTGTTGTTGTCTATAACAGTTGCCGCCTCGCCGGGTCTTGCTCAGGATGTTCAAAATCAAGACACCGGTGACGATTCAAAGGTCCAGGCTCCAAAAACCGAAAACCCCGCCGAACCGGAAGCGCACGGCTCGCGAATGAAGTGGGGGGATCTTCCTCGAAACGCCTGGCATGATGAAAAGCACTTCGCGGCCAGTCCGTTTCATATCAGTGGTGGCGATGCGAAATTGTGGGCCCTCTTTGGGGTCGGCACGGCCGCCCTCGTGGCCACGGATAAGAGCTTTGAAGCCCGTCTCCCGGATACCGCAAGGCAGCGGAGCGTGGGCAAATGGGCCTCAAGAGCAGGGGCGGACTATTCGATCTATCCCCTGACCGCGTTGTTCTATTTTTACGGCAAAGCCGACAAGAATCCACGCGCCCGAGATGCGTCCCGGCTCGGTATCGAAGCCCTGGTCGACGCGGAAATCACTGTAAACGTTCTAAAGACGGTCACGCAGCGCGGAAGGCCCGAAACAAAAACCAGCAGCATTGCGTTCTTTAAAGGAGGGGATGCGTTCCCATCAGGACATTCCATCCAGTCCTGGGCGCTTGCCAGAGTGGTCGCCCGTGAATTTTCCGGCAACAAGGCCGTGCCAGTCCTCGCTTACGGGCTGGCTTCCACGGTAACTGTGGCGCGGGTATACGGCAGAAGACACTCCCCTTCCGACGCCTTTGTCGGTGCAGCGATGGGCTACTTTATCGGCGATTACGTGTATCGGCACCATCATGCTCCGTCTCCGAAAGCGAAGGTCGCTCTCTGGGTTGCCGACCACGTGAGCTTTGGAGTCGGAGTCGGAAAACCTTGAGACAAACTGCTTATGAGAAAACAGCTGTGAAAAAGAAGACTTCCAGTACGAACAAGGCGAAGAAGACAAATCGGAAAGCGCCCACGGCGAAAAAAGCGGCGGTCACGCGTAAGACGCTTGCCGGGAAGACCAAAAGCATGAAAAAGAAACGCGTTCAAAAAGAAGAAGGTGTTCCCACGGAGGCACCCGTCGTGAAGATACGAGGGAGGCGTTCGGGCCGGCTATCCGGCGATTTGCAGGGATTGTCCGGTGTCGAAGGTGCGGATTCAGAAAGCGTCGCCGAACTGGTCGAGGAGGGCAATGCGTTCGAGGCCGAAGTCATTAGCGGCGTCGAAGCTGCGGGTTCAGATGAAAGCGAAGTTCGAACGCACGAAGTTCCGAGGGATGATGTCCCCGAAGAATACCTCGATGAAGATTAAGTTGAATGTTTCGTAAATCGATCAACGTATTCGGGCGCGGGCACCGCGGAGCGGTGCAGGGAATGGAGCCGGGGGGTTGAGCGAGCACAGCGAGCGATAACCCCCGGTTAATGTTACCGCGAGTTTCCTGGCGCGCCTGCGGCGTGCCAGGGGTGGGGATTTCCTTTACCGGGTACCGGGGGTTGCGCGCTTCCGCGCTTACCCCCGGCTACATTCCCTGCACCGCTCCGCGGTGCCGCGCTAGAGTGCGGCACCTTTACTCAAGCAACCATTGCCGCTTCGCTCACCTCTAACGCGACGTCCAGCACGTCATCGATGGAACTCGCAATGTGAAATCGCATCTGCTGACGCACATCGGCAGGCAGATCATCCAGGTCAGGTTCGTTGTGCTCCGGCAGGATCACCTCCGTCAAACCCGCTGCCTGCGCAGCCATGACCTTCTGTTTCAGCCCGCCGATAGGCAGGACGCGACCTTGCAGAGTCACCTCTCCGGTCATCCCAACAGTGCTCTTGACGGGTCTGCCGCTGAGCAGGGAAGCAAGAGCTGTGACGATCGTGACGCCCGCGCTCGGCCCATCTTTCGGAATGGCACCAGCGGGTACGTGGATGTGAAACTCCCTGCCTTTGAATGAGTCTTCGTCAATGCCCAGCTGCGCGGCGTGGCTTCGCACATACGTAAGGGCAATGCGCGCGGACTCTTTCATCACATCGCCGAGCTGGCCGGTGAGCACGAGACCGTTGTTGCCGGCCATGGACGCGGCTTCAACAAAGAGCACGTCACCGCCCACCCCGGTTACCGCAAGGCCAGTTGCAACACCCGGCGTCGCGGTGCGCGCGGCTGCTTCGTGATGGACCTTGGGCCTGCCCAGTGCGTCCCGCAGGGTTGCGGGCTCGATTCCGACCGGGGGTTTCCGGTCCCCTGAAGCGATTGACGTGGCGGTCTTCCGGAGCAACGTGCCGAGCTCGCGCTCGAGTTGGCGGACACCCGCCTCTCGTGTGTAGTCCGTTACAACCATTCGCAGTACCGTGTCGTCGATCGTTACTTCATCGACGGCTAAGCCGTTGCTTTCGGTCTGGCGCGGCCAGAGATAGCCGCGTGCAATGGCGACTTTCTCTTCTGTCGTGTAGCCATCGAACCGGATGACTTCCATACGATCCAGCAGCGGTCCTGGAATCGTTTCCGCCACGTTTGCAGTCGCAATGAACAAAACGTGCGATAGATCGAGTTCGACGTCCAGGTAATGGTCCTGGAACGCATGGTTTTGTGCCGGATCCAGCACCTCGAGCAGCGCGGCCGACGGATCACCGCGCCAGTCGGCGCCGAGCTTATCGACCTCATCGAGCATGATTACCGGATTCATGGTGCCGGCGTCGCGCAATGCGCGCACGAGCCGGCCGGGCAAGGCTCCGATATAGGTGCGGCGATGGCCGCGAATCTCAGCTTCGTCCCGGACACCGCCCAGGGACATCCGGACGAACTTTCGTCCAGTCGCTCGAGCGATCGATTCGCCAATCGAGGTCTTACCGGTTCCCGGAGGTCCGATGAGCGTCAGAATCGCGCCGGATCTGCGGTTATCGGTCAGACCGCGTTCCGCACGCAGTTTCCGCACGGCAAGGTATTCGGTGATTCTTCGTTTCACATCGTCCAGTCCCGCATGATCGGAGTCGAGCACTTCGCGCGCGTACTTCGGGTCGAGGCGCTCCTCGGACCTCTGCGACCACGGCACGGCGAGCAACCAGTCCAGATACGTGCGGATCATGGAGGCCTCGGCGTTCGACTCGCCCATCTTGTCCAGGCGCGCCAGTTCGCGTGCGGCCTGCTTCTGAACCGCATCCGGCATTTTGGCGTCTTCGATTTTCTTGCGATATTCCTCGATAATGGAGCCTTCGTTCTCGCCGAGTTCCTTGCGGATCGCATCCATCTGCCGGCGCAGAAGGTACTCGCGTTGCTGCTTTTGCGTGCCGGATTCGACCTCGTCCCGAATGCGCTGCCGTACATGCAGTTCGGCCAGCCTCTCCTGCTGGAACCGCAGTGCCAGCTTGAGGCGGTCGGCAACGTCGAGGGTCTCGAGCAGTTCGACTTTTTGTGCAAAATTCAGGTCCGGCGAGTAGCCGGCTGTGTCCGCCAGCGCTCCCGGCTGAGTGATCGAGCGCACAAACCCGCGGACCCGGCCATCGTCGCCGCGTAGTTCCAGGATCTCTTCCACGACCGCCCGATATTCGCGTTCAAGCTCTCGAGTGGTCATCGGAGGCGGAAGAATATCGGGGCGTTCTTCCACATTTACCCGGAGGCGGCCATCCGCGTCCGTCTGAGCTGCGCCCGGTACTCCTCTGTGGAGTCCCGTGAGCGATACTGCAAATCCGCGCCCGGGCAATTGGACGCGCTCCGTCACTTCCGCCACGACTCCGACCTGCGCGTACTTGTTGCCGTGCCGGGGCATCAGGAAAATGTGCTTGTCACTACCCGCGTCCAGGGACAGGGTCACGGGCATGCCGGGAAACACTACAGTGTCATCGAGGGAAACGAGCGTAAGTCTTGTCATGTTCTCGAACGATATGTATATAGTTGAGGTTGTCAACTATCGATGAGCTAAATGGTGTCGTTTCTATGAAATCAACCAAATCGCAGGCGTGCGAAGCATGGCAGCTTCTCTTGAAGTTCTTCTTTACCCAGCGGGCAGACCTGCCGACGCTCGCTGCCGAGTTTGAATTGTCGACTGCGCAGTGCCACGTCCTGCATCTGATGGAACCTGAACGCCCAATCCCCATGGGTAGGCTGGCGGAAGCTCTCGCGTGCGATGCTTCGAATGTTACCGGATTGGTGGATCGACTCGAATCTCGCGGCCTCATCCGGCGTCTGCCGTCGGCCGGCGATCGCCGGGTCAAGGTGCTTGAACTCACTGCGGCGGGGTCCCGCCTCCGTTCGACTCTGTTCGAACGCATGACCGCGCCCACACAAAGCCTGGATCGCCTCTCCCCGGAAGACCAGCGTGCTCTCATTAAGCTTCTGAAGCGTCTGCTCGATTAGGCGGCCTGGCGGCATGAGCGGAGCGAATGCAAGCCCGGCAGGGCGCAGCCATCAAGTGATGAGCGGAGCGAATGCAAGCCCGGCAGGGCGCAGCCATCAAGTGATGAGCGGAGCGAATGCAAGCCCGCGCGAAGCGTGAGCGCGATAGCGCGAAACATTGAGAGCAGGGCGCAGCCACTAAGTATTGAAAGCGAAAACTTGGCATGGCCGGGAGCAGAATCATTCATCACGAGTATCATAAGGGAACATGGCCGCGTCACTTTCAGATGCGTTTGTTTTCTTCGGGGCTACCGGAGATCTGGCGTACAAGCAGATCTTCCCCGCGCTGCAGGCGATGATCCGGCGTGGCCACCTCGATATGCCGATTATTGGAGTGGCCAAGTCGGGCTGGACCCTGGATCAATTGAAGGCCCGGGCTCGCGACAGCATCAAGGAACACGGCAGATTCGAGGCCGATGCTTTCGCTAAACTTGAGGCGCGTCTTCAGTACATCGACGGCGATTACAACGATCAGGCCACATACGAATACTTGCATCAGAAGCTCGCCAACGCGCAACGGCCGCTGCATTATCTCGCTATCCCCCCGAGCATGTTCGCAACGGTCGCAGAGGGCCTGGCCAAATCCGGATCCGCGGAAGGCGCCCGGATCATCGTAGAAAAACCCTTCGGTCGTGACTTCGCCTCGGCCCAGGCGCTGAACCGCACGATTCATCAGTTCTTTCCTGAATCAGCGGTTTGTCGGATCGATCATTTTCTCGGAAAGGAGCCGGTCCAGAATCTGCTCTACTTCCGCTTTGCGAATTCCTTTCTCGAACCGATCTGGAATCGCAACTATGTCGCGAGCGTGCAAATCACCCTGGCGGAGACTTTTGGCGTCGAAGGCAGAGGGCGGTTTTATGAAGAGGTTGGAGCCATTCGCGACGTTGTACAAAACCACCTGCTCCAGGTCCTGGTACTGCTCGCCATGGACGCTCCGGTCAGCAGCGATCCGGAAACCATGCGCGATGAAAAGGTGCGTCTTTTCAAGGCCATCAGGGAGCTGACTCCGGCAGACGTGGTTCGAGGACAGTTCCGCGGCTATCGCGATGAGGTGGGTGTTGCGCCTGACTCGCAGGTGGAGACCTTCGCTGCGGTACGCCTTCATATCGAAACCTGGCGCTGGGCCGGTGTTCCTTTCTACATCCGCGCGGGTAAACGCCTGCCCGTCACCGCTACGGAGGTCATGGTCGAACTCAAGCGCCCGCCGCAAACGGTGTTCCACGACGCTACACCTGGGCCGTCAAACTATTTTCGTTTCCGGCTCAGCCCGGATGTTTTCATTTCCGCCGGAGCACACGTGAAAACGCCCGGAGAGGAAATGGTTGGCGAAGAGGTAGAACTTATTTCGCGCCAGCATCCTGGCGACGAGATGATGCCTTATGAACGCCTGCTTCGAGATGCGATCCGTGGGGATGCCGCGCTCTTTGCGCGCTACGACAGTGTTGAGGAGGCGTGGCGCGTTGTGGACCCCATCCTGGGAAACGCCACACCCCTGGTTCAATACGACCCTGGTACCTGGGGACCGCTGGAGGCGGACCGGTTCATTACCGACGCCGGGGGCTGGCACAACCCGGAGGAACATACGGCATGACATCACAAGAGGTCGTATTTCTCTTTGACGTGGATAACACGCTGGTCGATAACGACCGCATACAGAACGATCTCCGAAAACATCTTGAACGCGAGTTGGGCCGCGAAACCCGGGACCGGTATTGGGCAATATTCGAAGAGTTGCGGACTGAACTGGGATACGCGGACTATCTGGGCGCCCTTCAGCATTGCCGGCTGGGAGCGCTGAACGATCCCCGGCTTTTGACGATCTCTGCGTTTCTGGTGGACTACCCGTTTGCGAACCGCTTGTACCCTGGCTCGCTGGACGCGCTCGAGCACGTTCGCCGATGGGGTTTAACCGTGATCCTGTCGGATGGAGATGTTGTCTTCCAGCCTCGAAAAGTTCGGCGTTCCGGATTGTGGGAAGCTGTCGAGGGGAGGGTGTTGATCTATATCCACAAGGAGCAGATGCTGGATGATGTGAGGCAGCGGTATCCTGCTCGTCACTACGTCATGGTCGATGACAAACTGCGCATTCTGGCGGCGATGAAGAAGGTCTGGAACGATCAACTGACAACGGTTTTCCCGCGCCAGGGACATTACGCGCTCGATCCGAAGATAGTTGCCGCTTATCCACCGGCGGACGTCGCGATCGGGCGCATCGGCGATCTCGTGAATTACGAACTGCCCGCGTTGATGGGCCAGAAGGAGGAACGATGAAAGCTACACAACAGCTTCATGATCTCGGTCAGAGTCTTTGGCTGGACAACATCACGCGCGACCTGCTGACAAGCGGGACTCTCCGTCGCTATATCGACGAGTTTTCCGTCACAGGACTGACATCCAATCCGACGATATTCGATCTGGCGATCCGAAATGGCAACTCTTATGACGAGTCGATCCGCCAAAAGACCGCCGACCGCAAGTCCGCTGAGGATTTGTTTTTCGAACTGGCTTTCGAGGATCTGCACCAGGCGGCCGACTTGTTCCGTCCGATTTACGAGTCGACGCATGGCATCGACGGATTTGTGTCCCTGGAAGTGTCGCCGTTGCTGGCGTATGACACAGCGCGAACGATCAAAGAGGCTGCGCAACTCCATTCACAATCAAAACGTCCGAATGTTTTGATCAAGATTCCTGGCACGCCCGAAGGCGTTCCGGCGATCGAAGAATCGACGTTTGAGGGAGTGCCGGTGAATGTCACATTATTGTTCTCCCGCGAACAATACGTTGCGTCCGCAGAAGCCTATATGCGCGGTATCGAGCGCAGAATCGCGGCGGCACGGGATCCGAAGATTCACTCCGTGGCGTCCGTCTTCATCAGCCGTTGGGACAAGGCGGTTATGGGAAAAGTCCCGGAGCCGCTTCGGAATCGTCTTGGAATTGCGATTGCCAAACGCACGTACAAAGGCTACTGCGATCTGCTGGAGTCGAGCCGATGGCAGAAACTCGCGCAAGCGGGAGCATTGCCGCAACGCTTGCTGTGGGGCAGCACGGGGACGAAGGACCCGGCGGCGCCCGACACCCTATATGTTCAAGAGCTCGCCGCGCCCGAAACCATCGACACGATTCCGGAAAAGACGCTCCTCGCCTTCGCCGATCACGGTCAGGTCCAGGGCGTGATGCCAAAGGACGGTGGCGATGCCGAACCGGTCCTGTCGGAGTTCGCGCGGGCGGGAATCGATGTTGCAGCACTTGCGGGCGAACTGCAGCGTGAAGGGGCCGAAGCTTTTAACAAGTCATGGAACGATTTGATGGCATGTATTGCCTCCAAAAGTGAGGGGCTGAAAAAGGCGGGGTAGTCGAGAGCCGATCATGAGCCAGTTGGAGAGGGCCGAAATATAGGCTCTTTCGCGCAGTCACTGAGAGAAGATACGGAGGAAGAGGGATTCGAACCCCCGGGACAGTTTCCCGCCCAACGGTTTTCAAGACCGCCGCCTTAAACCACTCGGCCATTCCTCCACTTTGGATCTTACCTGATTTCATCACGTTGGAGATACTGTCACTGCCGCGTTCTGGGCGGCTTTGGCGTCATTGTCACTACTCTGTCGCTGTTGATTGTTTTCACCGCACGCACCTTGGTCTCGTCGTTCGTGTGCGCATGGCTACATGGTCACGGCGACGGTCGAATGTCCCAGCAATTCCTTAACGGTCACGGTGTCCTTGCCGTTGCGGATCAGCTGGGATGGGAAGGTACGCCGCAGCGTATGTCACGCAACGCCCTTCATAATCCGCAGTGTTGGTATCCGAGGCGGCGCCGTTGGATGAGACTCGTACATCTACCTGCAATCGACAGTGGCGTAGAACGGCACTAATTGTGTTTGAGTAGCCGACAAGTTAATTATCAGGTGTAAGGTTCCTCCACCGGTGACGGACAGCGTGCTAACCCCGCTGTTGCAGCTTGTGGTCGATGAGGTAGTCGACGCCGAACAGGAAAGCCCTGCTGTGGTTCCCGGAATGGTGCCTGGTGCTCCGGCCGCTACTCCCCAGGTAATGGTCTGGCCAGTGATGCCGCCGATTGAATGGACCTGAAGATTTGTAAGCACACTGCAACTCGGAGGAATCACGCTGTATAGGTGTTCACCAACACAGTGCTGTTTGCGGCCACCGTGCTCGATGCGATTCCGATCAGCCCGGTCACGTCACTCGTCGTTGCATCCGTCGCTTTCGAAGGCGCTCCTGTCAGTTTCTGAAGGAGGTTTGTGGTGCTGTCATTGGAGGTGTAGCTGACCGTCGACGGTCCGGTTGCGCCCGTCGATCCCGTGGATCCCCGATAGTGTTCAGCACGGTCGCCGTTCGCTGCCAGCAGGAAGTCGCTCGCCGACTGCAACTGAACAAGAAAGAGCCGGGTGCCGTTGCTTCCGCACGACACCGACTCGGCCATTCCTCCGCTCGTGAGGGCCGCAGAAACTACTGGCGCTTCTGAATCATCGACTCATAGAGCACGGCCGGATGGCGTTCATCGGTGACGGAGGGATAGGCGCAGGAGTCTTTTTCTTTCGGGTTGAAGATCTTTGCTTCAGCGAAAGGACGATTCGGGCGGTAGCCGGGTCCCTTGGCATCGATGCCGGGGCGGGCCATTAGTTTTTCAATGCCGTAGAGCGTTTCATTTCGGTTGTAGGCGGCCTGATGGTGTTCGCGGCTCATCACGATCGCTTCTTCGGGACACGCATCCACGCAGAAGCCGCAGTAGATGCAGCGCATCATGTCGATGTCGAATTTGCGCGGAAACTTTTCGATCTCCGGATTCGGATGCTCCCCGGCCTCGATGTAGATGCATTCCGCCGGGCAGATCGTGGCGCACATGTAGCAGGCCACGCATTTCAAACTGCCGTCGTCGCGGACCGTCAGAATGTGCGTGCCACGGAATCGTTCCGAATAGTTGCGCTGCTGTTCGGGATAGCTGATCGTCGGCGAGTCGCGCTTGATCAGAGTTGTAAACAAGCGCCGAAAAGTTACGCCGAAGGCCTTGAACGTGGACCAGAGGGTCGCGTTTTCCTGACGTGCTCTTTCGCTGACATTGATGGTCGGTACATCGACCGCGTATCCTCCCCGAACTGGCGTCATCTTACAGTCTCCGTTTCCTGTGCGGTAGGCACTCCCAGCGCTCCGAGCGCCGTGTAGTCAAGGCCGGTGTATCCCTGCGTTTCGCGCGCCATCCAGTCGAATATCGCGGATGGGTCGGTCGAAACCTGCACGCCGGACAGGCCCAGCATGGTCGACATCAGGGTGTGGAGCGGCAGCGCGTCGCCTGCCGGCGCGACGGCGCGATTGGTGATTTGCACCCGCCCCGCATAGTTTGTATAGCTCCCTGTCTCTTCAGCCCATGCTGCCATCGGGAGCAACACCGTTGCGGCGGAAGTCCACGGGAACTCGTGTGTGGTGCTGACCACAGAGTAGTCCAGCGCGCGAATCAAACCTTCCAGATCCGCAAGGATTTCGGATGCGTCCTCGCCCACGAGTTGCGGATGAAACGCGATCCACATCCCTCGGATTTGTTTGCTCTGTGCCAGCGCGCGGAGACCTCGAAGACCATTGAGATTTCCGGCGAGCCCGAGGTCGAGAGCCCCGTGCGTGTTGGGATGTTTATCGACGCGGCGGAGCAGGTCATCCTGCTTTTGCTGGTAGGTCTCCGTCTCGCTGCCCAGGCGGAAGTCCACCCGACCCTGGAAGTATTTCTTCATCAGGAACAGGGCTTCGTTGGTATTCGTCGCAGAGCCCAGGGCTGCAACGGAATCCTGCCCATGCACGCTTCGAATGGACTCGAAGCTCTCGTGAATCAAAGGAAGGATCAATTCCAGGGATTCGGCGCGTCTGGAAGTTCGCAAGCGGGGCCAGCGTTCCATGGTGTGAAAGCTGAGACGTCCTTCGTCACAGAGCCAGCTCTTGTTGACTTCAACATTCCGGCGGCCAATGGTGCGATAGATCGTGCCTTCCGTCGCGGTGACTCCGGGAATGCCGCCGCCCAGGGCGCGGGCCGAATGATCGATGCGCAAATTGCAACCGGTGCTGCAGCCGCCACAGACGGAGTTTGTTCCCTTCAGGAACCACGCTCGCACTTTGAACCGGAAATCTGAACTCGTCAGTGCCCCGACGGGACAAATATCGACGACGTTGCCCGAGTACGGATTGTCGAACGGTTTGTTGTCGTGGATGGCAATTTCGGCAGCGTGTCCGCGGTTGAAGACGCCGATCTCGCCCGTGTGCGTGACGTTCCTGGTGAAGCGGACACAACGGGTGCAGAGAATGCAGCGTTCGCGATCGAATTTGACCAGCGGACCCAGGTCGGTGGCCTTGATTCGCCGTGTCTTCTGCGTTCCGGGGTACCGGCTGGTGTGCTGCGCATGCTCCATGTAGTAGTCCTGCAGCCAGCATTCGCCCGATTGATCGCAGACGGGACAATCAATGGGATGGTGCAGGAGCAGGAACTCCATGGCATACCGCACGGCTTGCTGCACTCGCGCCGTTTGTGTGCGCACGACCATGCCGTCTGTGATGGGCGTCGCGCAGGAGGGCACAAGCTTCGGCAGCTTCTCAACTTCAACGAGGCACATCCGGCAACTGGCCTCGATTCCGATATCGGGGTGATAGCAATAGCGCGGGATCTCAACTCCGGCTTCGTCGGCCACCTGAATGATGGTGCGGCCTGCCGGAACCTCGTAAACCTGTTCGTTGATTGTGACCTTAGGCATACAAACGAGAAAGAATAACCTATTTTGGTGTGATGTTGGCGGCTCGATGACAAATGACAATTGAACATTGAACAATGACAGAGCACCCGCTCCCTCTGAGTCAGAAGAGAGAATGCTTGTTCAATGTTCAATTGTCATTTGTCATCCGAGGGGACGCCCTTCTCCACCGGCAAGTCCAGGCGGTTTCCCCACTCGCCCCAGGAGCCTAGATAGTTCCGCACGCGCGGGTACCCGATCAGGCGCAACGCAAGGTACGTATGCGCCGCACGATAGCCGCCCTGGCAGTAGGGGATAGCTTCTTTTTCCGGAGGGATGTTGTGCGCGGCGTACATGGATCTGAGATCGTCGGCGCTTTTGAAGAAGCCTGCGTCGTCGAGGTTCTGTGTCCATTCGAGATGAATCGCCCCGGGAATCCGGCCGCCACGGGCTGCGCGGATCAGTTCTCCGTTGTATTCGCCATCGTTGCGTGTGTCAATGAGGACCGTGTCTTTGTTCCCCAGGCGCGCGACAACATCGTCGACGGTGGCGAGCACCTCCCGCCGAGGCTTCATTTTGAAGTTGCCGCCCTTGGGAATCGCGGAGTCTCGCGTGGTGGGCAGCCCCGCGGTGGTCCAGGCATTGAAGCCGCCGTTCAGAACGTGTAGATCGCTGTGGCCAAAGAATTCAAGGAACCAGAACAGGCGGGCGGACCGCATTCCGGCGATCTCGTCATAAATAACGACGGTGCTTTCGGCGTTCACTCCTTTCGCTTGAATGAGGTGTTCGATGATCCAAAGGAAGGCGTCGAGCGCCTGAGGGCGCGTATCGATGAGGCTGATGCCGAAGATGTCGAAGCTGCGAGCTCCGGGAATATGCCCATTGGCGTAGGCTTCCGGGGGCCGCAAGTCCAGAAGGACGAGTTTGGTATCCTCGAGGTGACTTCGAAGCGCCTCCACCGTCCATAACAATTCCGCATGGGTGTAACTCATGGTTGGACTAGAATACCTGATTTCCACAGTCATCAATAGGAGGTCGAACCGCAGTGATTTCTGTTGAGAATTTGACCAAACGCTACGCCACCAAGACCGCTATCGACGGGGTGTCTTTCCAGGTTGAAAAGGGTGAGATCCTCGGCTTCCTCGGTCCCAACGGCGCCGGCAAAACCACAACAATGAGGATCATTACCGGATATATGCCCGCTTCCGGCGGGACGATCAAGGTTGATGGCTTCGACGTCGCCGATCAGCCGCTCGAAGTACGCCGGCGGATTGGATATTTGCCCGAAAATCCGCCGCTCTATACCGAAATGAAGGTACTCAATTATCTGCAATTTGTCGGGAAGCTCAAAGGCGTGTCCAGCGCGGGACTCCGTGACGAGGTGCATCGCGTGATGGAAAAGGTAAACATCACCGACGTTCAGACCCGGATCATTTCGAAGCTATCCAAAGGTTATAAGCAGCGCGTCGGTATCGCCCAGGCGCTGCTGAACGATCCACCGGTCCTGATTCTCGATGAGCCAACGATTGGCCTCGACCCGAAGCAGATCCATGAAGTCCGGGATCTGGTGAAGGGACTGGCCGGCAACCACACCGTCGTTCTGTCGACGCATATCCTGCCGGAGGTCGAACAGACCTGCCATCGCGTCATCATCATCGATCACGGCAAGATAGTTGCCGTGGATACGCCGCAAAACCTCAGGGCTCAGATTCAGGGCGCAGCGCGGATTTTTGTCGAGGTCGATGGCCCGCCTGCAGATGTTCTTTCTGCCGTCAAGGCATTGCCGGGGGTTGCCAATGTTCAGATCGCAACCGAAGACGGAACAAAAAATCGGTTTCAAATCGAGAGTGAGACCGGCCGCGATATTCGAACCGATCTGGCCCGCACCGTTGTGAACAGGGGCTGGGGATTGCTCGAGCTTCATTCCGAGAATATGAGTCTTGAAGACATTTTCATCAAACTGACGACGGCGGAAGAAATACCTGCGCCGGTTGAGAGTGCATCATGAAAAACATATTCGTCCTTGCCGAACGCGACTTCAAAACGTACTTTGTCTCTCCCATTGCCTACGTCGTCCTGACCATCTTTGTCTTCCTGTCGGGCCTCTTCTTTAATTTTTTCCTGGGAGTCATGGTGCAACAAGTCGCAAGTCAGGCCATGCGGGCCGCCCAGACAGGGCAGCTTCCCGAGCCCTTCGATATGCCGGGATGGATCGCCCAGAATTTCTTTAACTGGGTGAGCTTCATCATGTTGTTCCTGCTGCCGATGATCACGATGGCGTTGTTCTCGGAAGAGAAAAAGCGCGGAACGATTGAACTGCTGTTGACGGCCCCGATTACCGACCTGCAGGTGGTTCTTGGGAAATTCTGCGCGGCGGCTGCTTTCTACGTGGTCCTTCTGGTTACGACGGGCGTGGAAATGGCGGCGCTTTACTTCTACTCCAAGCCTGCGTCTGGCCCGATTCTGGCGGGCTATCTGGGCCTTCTTCTTTATGGATTGGCAGTCCTGGCGATCGGTATGTTCATTTCCACGCTGACAGAGAACCAGATTGTGGCGGCGGTTATTACTTTCGGCACGCTGCTGATGTTCTGGTTGATCGACGTTTTCGCCAGGGGAGCCGGAGAGAGCGTCAAGGCGGTGCTGTCCTACCTTTCGATACTCGATCACTTGAATGAGTTTCTGATGGGCGTCCTGAGCACATCACACGTGATTTTCTATCTGTCGCTGATACTGCTCGGGATATTCCTCACCTATCGGTCTCTCGATTCCCTGCGGTGGAGGAGCTAGCGATGAAAGAGCAACTCAAGAAAGCGGACGTCTACGGACTGGTCCTTATTGCATCGGCTCTTATTTCGTATTTCATACGGAAGACCTGGACGAATTATCAAACCGGCGTGATCGTGGCCGGCGCAATTCTCCTCGTGATCTCGCTGGTTCTTAAATCGAATGAGATTCGCGAAGGCATGGGTCGCCGCTCCACGAAATTTGGTATCAATTCCGCGGTCTCTGTTCTGCTGCTGGTTGGTGTCCTCACGCTCGTCAATTATCTGGGTCAGCAGCACCAGAAGCGGTTTGATCTGACAACCGAGCATCGATACAGCCTGTCCGATGAGTCCACGAAGGTGGTGGGCGAAGTTAAGAGCGACATTCACGTCAAGGCGTTCTATCCGGGCGCTGAGGAAGCCGGAACGCGGCAGCTGCTCAATTTGTACTCGCATCAAAACGGGAAAATCAGTATTGAATTCATCGATCCGGACAAGCAGCCTCAGCTGGCGCAGCAGTATCAAGTGACGATGTACGGCACGGCGCGCAATCCGATGACCGGCGAACAGAAAACATTTGGAACCGTCATCCTGGATGCAGGCGAAGGCAAGATCGAACGCATCGAAAAGCAGGACGATGTTTCGGAGGAAGACGTCACAAACGCCCTGATGAAGGTTGTGAAGGGCGAGAAGAAAACGATTTATTTCGTGAAGGGCCACGGAGAGAAGGTTCTCGAGGGCACGGACCGCGAAGGATATCAGGTTGCAAACGGAGTCCTCGCCAAAGATGGCTACGTGGTCAAGTCTCTCAACCTGGCTCAAGACCTGAAGATTCCGCCCGACGCTTCCGTTGTGGTCGTGGCGGGACCGAAGACAGAGCCCTTTCCGCAGGAAGCCGACGTGCTGGACGCGTATTTGAATGCCGGTGGAAGCGTTCTTCTCATGCTCGATCCACCGCCTGCCGCGTCCATGAAGGCATTCACCGAAAAATGGTCCGTCAGTGTCGGCAACAACCGCGTCATTGATGCCTCTGGTATGGGACAACTGCTCGGGAAAGGACCCGACAGTCCGCTCGTGACGCCGCCTTACGGCAATCACAAGATCGTTGAAAAATTCAATGTCATGACTTTCTTTCCTCTCGCGCGGTCTGTTCAGCCCATCAAGCCGCCGGTTGCCGGGTTGACCGTCGAACCGTTGATCCAATCCAGCGAGAGAAGTTGGGGAGAATCCGATCTGACGTCCAACAAGGTGGGCTTCGATGAAAAGACGGATATTCGGGGGCCGGTTACCATGGCCGTCGTCGTCACGAAGGATGCACCCGAAGGAAAAAAGACGCGCCTGATCGTCTATGGCGATTCCGATTTTGCGATCAATGCGAATTTCGCCAATCAGGGCAACGGCAATCTTTTCGTCAACACGGTGAAGTGGCTTGCACGGGATGAGAACTTTATTTCCATTAAAACGAAGAGCCCCTCGGATCGTACGCTTACGATGACCGAAAGCGGCGGGCGGACGGTCGCCTTCATCGTGATGATCTTGTTCCCTGGCACGGTGCTGATCGCGGGCATCGTTGTCTGGACGAGGCGGAGGAGGTAATGCGCTTTAAGGGAACGTCCGTTCTCTTCCTGGTGTTTGTCGTCCTCGCGGGTTTCGTTTACTTCACGGAGTTTCGCGGCAAGGAAGAGAAGGCAAAGCAGGAAGAATCGAAGAAGCGCCTCTTCCCCGGAGATGCCAGGGACATTTCGGAAATCACCCTGGAGTACGAGGGGCGGACCGTCAGCGCCGTTAGAAAAGGCGAAAAGACGTGGGAAATCACGAATCCGGCGGGCCTTGACGCGGACTCCGAAACCTGGGAACAGATGGCCTCTAACTTCGTTCTGATTGAAAAGGACGAAACCGTCAACGCGCAGAAAGCCGACCTCGCGCCTTACGGTCTGGACAAGCCTCTGGTGAAGACTACCGCGAAGCTCAAGAATGGCAGCATGCCGAGCGTGTTATTCGGGGCGGAGAATCCCCACAAGACTTTCAATTATGCGAAGCGCGGCGACAGCGATGAAGTCTTTCTCAGCGCTACAATGTGGGCCGGCAATTTCAAGAAGAGTCTCACCGACCTCCGCAACAAGAAGGTTCTCGATTTTGAATCCGACAGCGTGGACTCGTTGCGCATATCCGCGATGGGCAAGCCGGATATAGAGCTGCAGAAATCCGGTATGGATTGGCTCATCAAGAAACCCCAGGAGGTGCGAGCGGACAATGGCGAGGTTTCCTCGTTCCTCAGTTCCATTCAATTCGCGCGAGCCTCGGCCTTCGCGGAAGACACGGCCGATGCCAAGGCGAGCGGATTAGAGCCGCCTGCCGTTCAAGTGACTCTTCACGACAAAAAGGCCAACGTGGATAAGGTTCTTCTTTTCGGCAAGTCGCCCGAGAAGGACAAGTATTTCGCCAGGGATCTATCGCGGGCGCCGATCTTCATTTTGGGAATGGAGATTTTTCAAAAGACACAGCAGCCGCTGTTCAACTGGCGCGACAAGTCGATTGTGCGACTTGGTGAAGGCGAATCAAGTATTGACGAAGTGGAAATTCTGCGCGGTGCCGACAAGCTTGTTTTGAAGAAGGCCGGAATGGATTGGCAGCTTTCCGATGGCAAGAAAACCCAACCGGGCAAGGTTTCCGATATGATCGGCACCCTGGCGAGCGAGCAAGCAACGCAGATCATCGACATGCCTCCAGGCCTGGGAAGTTACGGCTTGGATAAGCCAAGGTTGGCGGTGACCTTGCGCAAGGGCGGCAAAGAAGTGGAGTTCGTGAAGTTTGGCCGCGATAACTCCAGCCCGATGGGGGTCTATGTGAAGACGTCGTCGGCGGTCGTCATGACGGCCGGGAAGAAGTTATACGACACATTCGATGTCAAGGCGAGCGATCTTGTGGAGGCCCCGCCGAGTCCGGCAGTTCTAACTAAGTAGCCTATAATCAATATCTTAGTTCTTTGTTTGGATTTCTGTAACCGGGTCGCTATTGTCAACGTAATGAACTTATGAATTTTGACCGCGAACTTATTGTTCGCGCCCAGGCTGGAGACCGCGAGGCTCAAGAGAGCCTGGTCAAGGCATTTTCGCCGATGGTTTTCCGCCTGATTTCGCGATTTTTTCGAAGTCGCGAAGATGTTGAGGATCTGGCCCAGGACGTTTTTGTTAAAATGTTTGGCCGGATCGATCAGGTCAGGCCGGATGAAAATTTTCCGGGCTGGCTGCAGCGGGTGACGGTAAACACCTGCTACGATGAACTGCGAAAGGGGCGCCGTCGTCGGCTGGCTCTCGAGACCTACGGTCCGCATGAAATTGCGGAGCGAACGGTACAGCCGAAGGAGCCGGAGGACTTTGGAAAAGCCCGGCAAGCGTTGCAGGCTTTGGATCCGAAGTTGAGGATTCCACTGATCCTGAAAGAAGTGGAAGAGATGTCGGTGGAAGAGATCGCTCGAACGATGGGTATTACGCAGACAAATGTGAAGGTCCGATTATTCCGGGCGAGAAAGAAATTAGCTGCCAGTCTTGGGAGCGTGAAGAAATGAATTCAGAATTGAACAATTTCTTTAAGGAAGAGCAGAAGCGGGTTTTTGAACCAGGGCCTTATTTTACGCAGCGCGTCATGGCGCGTCTGGTGTCTGGTCCGTCCGGTGTCGAAGCCCGGGCTCCTGGGATTTGGGACGTGCTGCCCAACGCAATGCGGCCGATAGTGGCTGTGGCGCTCATGCTGCTGTTCGCGGTTCTTGCGATTCAAATTCTGATGCCGGTTGAGCCGTCGCGCGGCGCGATTGAAGCTTACGTCAAGCAGGATCTGTCACCTCGCGAGCAGATGCTGTTCGCCGACCCCCAGGCAGGCGCTGGCAAGGCTCAGTTTGAAGAGTTAATTGTGTTGGAGGAGCCGGCGCAATGATTGGAAGTACCGGCAAAGCAAGGTTGCTGGTTTTCACGGTGTTCTTCATCGGAGCAGTAACAGGCGCATTAGTCCAAAATGTCTACCTGACGCGGCTCGAAGCCGCAGATTCGGCGCCGGAAAAACGATCCCAGCGTGAAGTGAATCAAGTCTACGATCTTCTCGGTCTCAGTGCCGAACAGCGTCGCCAATGGAAAAAAATAATGGAGCAGGCCAAGCCGGAGTTCGATAAACTGTTCGAAGAAAACCAAAAACTTACGGCCCCTAACCGACCCAAATTCGATGCTCTGGGGGAACAGACGCGCAGCAAGATTCGCGGAATCCTGACGGAAGAGCAGAAGAAGATGTACAACGACATTAACGAGAAGAGGCGTCTGCAGCGCCAGTCCCGCTCTCGTCCGAACTAGTCCGTTCTATCCCATTGTCGGCGTACAGCTCTTAGAGGAGACGCTATGAAGAAACTCTTATCATTGATCGCAATTGTCCTGCTGGCTGTCCCTGCATTCGCGCAGGATGATGTCATCCTCACAGGAGGAGACATCGATGCCCTTCTCGGCGGTGGCAACCGCGGCAACCGCGGCGGCCGCGGTAACAACAACCAGCCCCAGATTCCCGACCCGCTCTACATGTTCGAAGACCTCAAAACGCTTCTCAAGGACAAGAAGGTCCCTCTCGACAAGAACCAGGAGAAATCCCTCCAGACATTCCTGAATACGGAAACCACCGCGATGCGAACCGCGCTGGAAGCCCAGTTCACCAATCGCGGCAACAACAACGGCCGGGGAAACAACAATCAGGCAAACATGATCACGGATCTCAGTGCGGCTGTGACCAAGTCCAATGCCGAACTTCTCACCGAGATCAAGGCTGCCCTGACGCCCGATCAGGTTGCACTTATAGCGAAGGCCGAGAAAGACAAGAAAGCTTGTACCGTAATGCTCGACCTCATCAATTTTCAGGAACTTCGCAATCGTCTTAGTAACAATAATAACAACTTCGGCGGCGGCCGTGGTGGCCCGGGTGGTTTTAATATTGACGGTTTCGACTTCCCAGGTCTTGACGGTGGCGGCGGTGGCGGCGGGAACCGCGGCGGCGGAAATAATCAGCAAAACCAGATCCTGCAGAACCTGCCGAACCGGCCGAGCTGCACGTCGCGAGACTCGACGACGGCTCAGCGTCTGGCGGTCGTCGGTGGCCTTCTTGCAAACGCAAAGAAACCTCTCACCGCGGATCAGGAAGCGAAGTTTTCGGCTTCGATCGAAGGCAGAATGAAAACGATGCTCGATGACCTGAAAGCCAAAGATCCTCAGGTCGATCAACTGCTGAACTCGCTCAATCAGAACCGCAATAACCAGAATCAGACTCAAACCCAGACCCCGCAGGTCAATGTTCAGACGCTCACCAACAACATCGTCAACACGATCATGCAGAACCTGGGCATACAGAATCAGAACAACAATAACAACAATAACAATCGGGGTGGCGGCGGCCGAGGCAACAACAACGCGAACGCGACCGCCAACAATAACAACCGCGGCAACAACAACCAGAACTTCAACATTCAGGGCGAGGTTCAGAAAAAGAACGAAGAGTTGCTGGACAAGGTTGCCGCCATGCTGAAGCCTGAACAGCAACCCTTCATTAAGAAGATGAAGTACGACCAGATCAAGGCCAGAGGCCCCGTGGACAAATACCGTGCCATCCTCGAGGAAGAAGGAACTCCGCTTACCCCCGAGCAGACCACGCAGATTCAGACGATCCTGAATACCTCGAACCAGGCCGTGAGAACGTTTGCCCAGGGGCTCGTGACGACGGAAATCCAGGCCCTTCCGCCGGGTGCCTTGCAAGCCGCTGCGGAGCAAATCCTGCAGCAGCAGCAACAGCAAGAAAAGCAACAACAGGACCCGCGGCAGAACCGCGGAAACAACAATGCTGTGAACAACGTCAATCAGAACGGCGTAGCGCAGCAGATAGTGTCAAAAGTTATTAACCAGGTGTCGGTGCGGCATGCCCAGCAGGACAAGGTGGCGACCGACACGATTATGACGAAGGTACTCACTCCCGCTCAACAAGCCTCTTATAAAGTGAGTCAGATGAAGTAGGGCTTCATTCCCCCCGAAAGAAGCCGGGGACAGAGGCGCATAGTCCTCTGTCTCCGGATTTTTTTTGTGCCTATAATGCCGGATGCAATTCTTTGAATATGCCGGCGGACAACTTCAATGTGAAGGTGTTCCGCTGGACCGAATCGCCCGCGAAGTCGGGACTCCCGTTTACGTCTACAGCGAGAGCGCGATACAGCGCCAGGTCAAGGTTTTCAGTGATGCCTTCCGCGCTGTTCCTCATCACATCTGCTACGCCGTAAAGGCCAATTCCAACTTGAGCGTGCTTCGCCGCCTTGCTGCGTGGGGCACGGGTTTTGACGTCGTTTCCGGTGGCGAACTGTTTCGCGTGCTTCGCGCCGGCGGAAGTGGCAAGAAGGTTGTTTTTGACGGACCCGGAAAGACGGTCGAGGAAATCCGTTACGCTCTCGAATCGGACATCCTGTTTTTCAATGTGGAATCCGGCGCCGAAGCGGAACTGATCGCTCAGGCTGCGCGCCTGGCCGGGAAACGCGCTCGAGTGTCCATCCGCACCAATCCGAACGTCGATCCCGGAACGCATCCGTATATTTCAACCGGAATGAAGGAGCACAAGTTCGGAGTTGCCATGGAAGATGCGCGGGATCTCTATCTCCGCGTTCGGGCATTGCCGGAATTGGACATCGTTGGCATCACCTGTCATATCGGCTCGCAGATTACCCAGCTCGATCCGTACCGGGAAGCGCTGAAAAGCCTTCGAGAGTTCGTCGAACAGCTGAAGCGCGACGACATTTCTCTGCAGTATCTGGATTTTGGTGGAGGGCTGGGGATTTCCTACCAGGGTGAAGAACCCCCTTCACTGCCAGGCTATGCGGAACTTGTCATGTGCATGACCCGCGACCTGGGACTGACACTTATCCTGGAACCCGGGAGGGTTATTGTCGGAAACGCGGGCGCCCTTATTACCCGGGTCACTCTGACCAAAAGACAGGGCCCCAAGCGTTTTGTGATTGTGGATGCCGGCATGAACGATTTGATCCGGCCCGCTCTTTACGGTGCCCATCATCAGATCTGGCCCGTGGAGCAGAAAGACGCCACGGAGATCGCGGATCTTGTGGGGCCGATCTGCGAGACGACCGACTTTATCGCGAGAGATCGCAATCTTCCCGCATTTGTCGCTGGCGACCTTGCTGCCATCATGAGTGCCGGCGCGTACGGATTCGTTCTTTCATCAAACTACAACTCGCGTCCGCGGGTAGCAGAAATTCTGGTGAATGGAGACAAGTACGAAGTCATACGGCGGCGGGAAACGTATGAAGACCTCGTCCGCCTGGAATCGTAATTTTAACCGCCAAGACGCCAAGGTCGCCAAGAGGGAAATGTAGGGACCATTGTCCTCGTCCTTGGCGACCTTGGCGTCTTGGCGGTTAAAATTACGATTCTAAGGCTAAATTATTTTATCCCGAGTTGTCCAAGCTGCGTTCGAGCCCGCGTCAGGTCTGCTGCGTTTGCCAAAGAGCCCTTCAACTTTGAGTTGCCTGCGGAATCCACAACCAGAAATTGACCGTTCCGAACGCCGAGCAGCTTCGATGCGTTATTGAATCGGATAGGGAAGGTTGCGCCTTCGATCCTGTCATCACGGTGGTTGGCGACGCCAAGGATTCGAAGGTTCGGGTTCGAGCCGAAAGCCTGATACAGCTCCTGCAGGTTTGCCGTCGCTTCCTTCTGGTCTGAAGAAACGACACCGAAGAGAAGAACGTGACCTCGATAGGTCTCCAGCGTCGACGCTTCGCCGGACGCATCAATGATGGCAAACTCCGGCCCGCCGGCGGGACGAGCGTCCAGCTCCGGTTGCGGCGCGGGCGGCACGGGAGTGCCTTCGTTGGGTTTGCCGAGCTTCGGCGCTGTCAATGAAGAGGTTTTTTGCTTGGGGCTCTCAACTACGGGACTCGGAGCCGGCTGGACGACTTCCGGCGGTTTTGCGGCGATTGCGGGTGCCGGAGTTTCCTGTCGAAGCGCCAGCACGCCGATTCCAAGAACGACCGCCAATGCGATTCCCGATCCTGCCAGCGCCACTCGTAGAACGCGCGGCCGCGTATTCCATTGCCCGGCAGTGCGGGCCTGAGCGATGCGGTACTGCAGAACCTGCCGCACCATCGGATCGATGTCCCGTAGTTCCTGGACCTGCCGGCCGCATTCCGCACAAGACGTCACGTGGGATTGGAAAAGTCCGAGGTCTTTCTGGTCGAGGTCCTCAGAAAAATAGGCTTCTAGTTTGGATTCGCACCACTGACAGTTTGTCATCATCGTCTTCTCTTGCTCTCCAACGCGCCTTTGAGACGCTTTCTGGCGTAAAAAATCCGGGACTTTACGGTACCTGATGGAATTTCCAGAATCTCCGCGATCTCTGGTATCGTCATCCCCTCTACCGCCAGCATCAGCAGCGGCATCCGAAACTCGTCCGGCAAATGGCCAACGTGCTTGTCCAGGTCCATAAGAGCCTCCCGGGGCACGTTCCTGGACGGATCCGGTGGATCAAACTCGATGGCGGACCCATCCCCACCGTCTATTTCGAAGTCACCGAAAAAGACCCAGCGCTTCAGCCTTCTCGAGAGGCTGCGATGGTGATTGATAGCCACGCGCACCACGATCCGGGACAGCCACACCCGCAAGGGGCAGTCGCCCCGAAACCGTTTGATGCCGCGAAAGCCCCGCATAAGTGCTTCTTGTACAATATCTTCCGCATCAATCGGATTCCGGGCAGACGAAACCGCGATTTGCATTAAATAAGATCTGCACTCGCGCGTGGCCGACTCGAATTCAGCTTCAGTGACGCCAGCTTGAGCTTAGTTCATCCTATGACCGCCAGCGTGTCTCTCGGTACTAGAGACAGCCGGGGAAAGGGAGAGGTTCAAATTTTCTATTGATTGGCTGCCCGGGCGCGCACCTGGTCTAATTTTTGGCGCATCTTGGCGGCTTCTTCCGGTTCGTCCGCGTACTGCAGGCCTTTGGTCCAGTAGGTTTGGGCGTCGCGATATCTTCCGGTCTTGTAGTAGACATCCCCCAAATGGTCGTACATGGTGGCATTCGTCGCGGCAAAGGCCACGGCTCGCTTCAGGTACTGTTCGGCGAGGTCCAACCGGTCCATTTTGTAGTAAACCCAACCGAGGCTATCCAGGAACGCTCCGTTGATGGGATCGGTGTCGACAGCCTTCTTGATCATCGCCAAGGCTTCGTCCAGCTTCAGACCACGATCTGCCAGCATGTATCCCAGGTAATTGAGGACGGAGGGATTGTCCTTGTCCAGGTCCAATGCTTTTCGGAAGGCCTGTTCGGCCTCCGGGAACTTCTTCTGCCGTTCGTAGAGAGCGCCTTGCAGGAAGTAAACCTGCTTATCGTCGGCGAATCGTTTGATCGCGGTATCGAGCACTTTCTGGGCATCTGCGAACTTGTCTGCGTGTTCGTAAATACCGGTCATCGCGGAGAGAAGGTCGAGATCCGGTTCCTTGCCATCGGCCAGCTTCTGAAGGACCTGAATCCCTTCGTCCACCCGGCCGCGTGAGGCGATCAGATCGGCATAGGCCATCTGAATCTCTTTGCTGTTGGGTGTATCGCGGAGAGCGGATTCCAGAGTGGACTGAGCTTTGTCGAGGTCCTTCGCTTCTTTGTAGGTATCGGCGATCATCATGTCGACGCGGCCGCGGGCAGGCCCGTCCGAAAGAGCGCGCACGCTGCCAAAGGCGGCGATCGCCTGATCGAAGCGCGTCATCAGAGAATTGACCATCGCCAACTGGACGTAGAGAGAGGCGCGGCTGGATTTCTGCTCCTGGGTATAGGAAGTTCTTTCCGAGTCCTTCAGAAGGCTTTCGAAACCTTTTATGGCATCTTCGAACTTGCCTTCGTCCCTGTCGACCAGAGCTGCGTCGAATCGGAGGGCGGCATTGTTCGCACTCCGTCTCAATCCCCGGTTCAACATGTCACGGGCTTCGTTGTACTTCATCTGCCGCCGATAGATCTGGCCAAGGCGCTGCAGAGTTGCGATGTTGGCCTGGTCTTCCTTGAGGATTTCCTCATACAGCGCGGCGGCGTCCTCAAGCTGGTTATCCTCGTACAAAGCTGCTGCGAGCTTGTCCCTTAAGTCCGTGTCGTCGTTCATCGCCGCTGCGCGCTTATAGGCCTTTGCGGCATCGGTAGCATTTCCGAGGGCCGCATGAGCGTCCCCCAGCATTTCCAGGGCTCTCGGCGAATTGGGCTGGCTCTTTATAAAGTCATTGAGGATATCGATGGCTTCGGCGTTGTGGCCGTTTTCCATCGAAAGGGTTGCCAGGGCAACGATCCCTTCCTCGGAACCGGGCTCGATTCCGAGAAACTTTCGATAGAGCTCCATTGCCTTTTCCGGAGCATCGTTGAGGCGATACAGTTGGCCCAGGACCAGATAACCATCGCGCCCCGTGGGATCGATGCGGACGATCTCTTCGTACTCGTGAATCGCTTTGGCGAAATTATCCTTGAGAACTGCCTGAGATGTTTGCTGGCGGCCATTGTTCTGGGAATTCTGAATCACCCCAATATAAATATCGGCCAGCAGATGGTGGGCTCCGAGACTATCGGGGTAGATCTCCACGGCTTTCTGCGCCGCCTTCACCGCTTCATCACGATTTCTCTGATTGAGATACGTTCGGGCCATGGACGCGTAGATGTTCGCGTCATTGGGAGTGATGTCCAAAGCCTTCTTGTATTCTTTGATGGACTCGTCCCAGTTCTCGCCCTGATCGAGAACGCGGGCCATCGAGAAATGGAAATAGGCTTCGGCTCTCTTAGCCTGTGCGGCACTCATTCCTGCTGGAATGTTTTGGGCCATGACCGCTGACGGGACCGCCGCAAGAATTGCAAGGAGCAAAGCTTTTTTCATAGACCATCCATCAAGATGAAATCGCCAAGAAATCCCCGACCAAAGAACGTGTTCTAAGTATATATCACGGCTAGTGTTTGAAATGCCTTAAGCCCGTGAAAATCATAGCCATACCATGTTCGTTAGCGGCTTCGATGGTTTCCTCGTCACGTACGGACCCCCCGGGCTGAATAATCGCGGCCACGCCGGCCTGGCCTGCCTCATCCACGCCGTCCCGAAACGGAAAGAAAGCGTCCGAAGCGAGCGCAGCACCTTTGGACGCGGTTCCAGCCTTTTGGATGCTGATTTTTACCGAGTCCACTCGGCTCATCTGTCCTGCGCCAACGCCGAGTGTACATCCCGACTGCGCGAGGACGATGGCGTTAGACTTCGCGTGTTTGACAACGCGCCAGGCAAACTCGAGATCCTGGCGTTCCTTGTCCGTCGGCTGTCTGCGCGTCACGACCCGGGAATCCGGTCCGAGCAGGAGGTTGTCCCTTTCCTGTATCAGGACACCTCCGGAAATGCGCCGGGTCTCGAATCGGGATGTTTCGTCGTTGGCCTCGGGCTCTCCGAGAACGATCAGGCGAAGATTTTTCTTGCCCGCCAGAACACTCAGGGCCTCGGCATCGAATCCCGGAGCAACGACCGCCTCGACAAACAGTTTCGACAGTTCCCCTGCCGTTTCTGCATCCATGCTGCGATTGAGACCTATCACCGAACCAAAGGCGGATAAGGAATCCGCTTCATAGGCCTTCACGTACGCTTCACGAAGCGTTTCTCCGATTGCGGTTCCGCACGGGTTCGTGTGCTTGATCACGCAACACGCCGGGCCGGTAAACTCACACACGAGGTTCCATGCGGCTTCGAGATCGACGATGTTGTTGTACGAAAGCTCCTTCCCCTGCAGTTGTTTTGCACCCGCGAGGCCATACCCGGAGGTCCCACCCCACCGATAGAACGCCGCTTTTTGATGAGGGTTCTCACCGTAGCGAAGATCGGAGATCTTCTCGAAATCCATGAAGAGATTTTCGGGAAATGGAGCGGATGGCACGCCGGACGCCAGTTTTGAGAGATGTTGGGCGATTTGCGAGTCATAGCGTGCGGTGACGAGGAATGCCTTGCGGGCGAGCCCAAAAAGGGTCTCGCGGTCCAGGATGCCGCCGCCCGACGTGAGGTTCGCAAGAACGGCCGCATAATCGGCCGGCGAAGTCACGACGGCAACGTCCTGGAAGTTCTTGGCCGCCGCACGGATCATCGATGGTCCGCCGATATCGATGTTCTCGATGGTCTCTTCGAAGGAAACACCGGGCTTTCGGATCGTTTCAACGAAAGGATAGAGATTCACACAGACGAGATCGATCATCTCAATGCCGTTTTGCTGGGCCTGGCGCATGTGTTCTGCGTCGCCGCGAATGGCGAGCAGACCGCCCGCAATTCGCGGATGCAGGGTTTTCACGCGTCCACCGAGGATTTCGGGGAACCCGGTGTAGTCGGAAACTTCTCGAACCGGAATGCCACTGGAGACAAGGTGCTGGTATGTGCTGCCGGTGGCAAGGATCTCCACCCGAAGCGCGGCGAGGCCACGGGCAAACTCCACGATTCCCGTCTTGTCGTAAACACTGATCAAAGCGCGCTCGATTCGTTTCACGGATGCTCTTTCTCTTGATCTATTGATTGGCTGCGACCGCCGCCTAAGTACAACATTTCATGATTACGATCACGTGTTTGCGTGCGGGCACCGCGGAGCGGTGCACCGCGCGAACACGTGATCGTTTTACGAAACACTCGGCTAAAGTTTCGCGCTATCGCGTTCACGCTTCGTGCGGGCTTGCATTCGCAGCCGCTCATACTAGTGAAGGTCGCCGCCGGCTTCCTTCCAGATGTAAAACCAGACGTTTGCGACGTCGGTCACGGCATGTGAAAATGCGATCGACGCAATTCCGTACTGTGACGAAGTTTCGATGACGTCGGATTTATCCGGCAATTCCGATGCGCGTCTTAGCCGCACCAACAGCCGTTGACTATCCTCCGATCGAGTCTTCAGGAATCCATTGAGATCGCCTGTCTGAATGCGATCGTCAAAGCCGTAAAACACAACCGAAAAGCGTGAGCCCTGGCTTTGAATCAGCGCGTCCAGTTTAGGGTCGTTCATTTCGGCGGTTGCGCATCCCGCATCGCGTATCGCCGCGACGGCATCCCGGGGGTCCGCGCCTTTCTTCGAGAGCTGTTGAATTGCCGCCCGGCTAGCCTGCTCGATGGGCATCGTCCGGCATGGACTCATCAGAACCGGTTCAAAATCTTTCAGAAATACCGCCAAGGCTTTTGGCAATGCGAGCCGGGCGTTCCTGAACAGGAAAGGATACGAACCCGCCGGCCAGGCTTCCAGCGGCCTCTGAAAAGCGAAACCAAGCACCAGACACAGCGATATGCAGGCGATGACGCGATTCATCACTTGATAGCTGCGCCTTTTCTCAGGGCCGCGCGCTATCGCGCTTGCGCTCCGCGCCGGGCTGGCATTCGCTCCGCTCATCACTTGATGGCTGCGCCCTGCCGGGCTGGCATTCGCTCCGCTCATCACGAGCTAACTGCGGACGCGCTCCACGTACTTGCCTTCAGTCGTATCGACCCGAATGACCTCGCCCTCCTTGATGAAGTGCGGCACTCCCACGACCAAGCCTGTTTCCAGGGTTGCAGGCTTCAGAACATTGGTTGCGGTTGCCGAAGGCATGCCGGGGTCGGTTTGGGCCACTTTCAGATCGACTGTGGGCGGCAGTTCTATGCCGAGAGGTTTGCCTTCATAGAATTCGACGATGATTTTCGAATTGGCGACCAGGTACTTTGGCGAGTCTCCCAGCGTCTCTGCATTGAAGTGGACCTGCTCGTAGTTCTCAGTATCCATGAAGTGATAGTCCGCGCCGTCCTTGTAAAGGTATTCCATCTCGCGTTGATCCAGAACCGCCCTTTCGAGGCGGTCTTCAGATCGGAACCGATGATCGATGATGGAACCTGTCCGCATGTTGCGCAGCTTCGTCTGCACCATTCCACGCCAATTGCCCGGGGTGATGTGTTGGTAATCCACGACTTGAAAGAGCTCCCCGTTGTGCAGGATGGTGTTCCCACGGCGGAGTTGTGTTGCCTGAATCATTACGAATCGACTCCTGTTCGTTGTTCGAAACGAGAATTGTAACCTACCGCTGAGGGCTGGCGTTAGCTCGGTCGTCGCGGGGGCTTATTGAGGCTTCAGTTCGATCCGCCCCTGCGTTGTCTTTCTTCAAGCAGGGCCTGAAGCTCGGCGATAATCTCCAGGTCTTTGGGACGTCCTGCAGCGCGTTTGAGTTGGATCAGACCTTCCAATGTCACGAAGCGGCAGCGGACGCCGAATACCTCGAGTTCCTCGGAGAAGGGAAGCAAAGCCTCATAGGAGCCGGCGCCAGTGATTTCCCCGAGTAAGTCCAAGTCCCCGGCTCTTGTGGTCAGAGTGAAATTCAGGCCAGCCTTTATTGTCTCTTCGTCCCACCGAAACGGGAGCCCCGGGGGAGCGCCCCGCAGATAGGGCTGATGTCCTTGGAGCGCGACCGCCAGGTTGTGGATGTTTTCAGGATCACGCGCATAGAGGACATCGACATCGGAGGTGAGACGTGCGGACCCGTGAGCTATGGCGGCGCCGCCCCCTACTACGATGAAGTGGACCTCGTGGCGCAGCAGCAAGGGAAGGAGTTCGCTGAAATTGGCCGCCATCGACGGTTAGCGCCCGGATCGGTGCCGCTCACCTGCTCTGCGGATTTCGTCCGCAAAGCGGGCTAAACTTTCAAACTTCCTGAAACGCTCCTCCACGCTGAGATTCAGATTCTCTCGAAGGAGAGTTCGATCCACGTCCTTCTTGTATGCCTCGATCACCGGATCGGAGTGGTCGGCGGGGGCCAAGTCCGCAAGTCGTGGATAGGATTCATTGAACACGCTAAGTATTGTATGCCGGAACCATGGCATCTGCTAAAAGAGGATCGCCGGAACAGGTCCACGGCAAGTTGCGATGCCGCTATTTGCGCATTAAGGCTTCGATTTCGGCGATCTCCCTGGGGAAGGTCGAGAGCATGCGGTAACCCTTTTCGGTCACCACCACGTCGTCTTCGATGCGGACTCCGAGTTCCTCCTTGTCGAGGTAGATGCCCGGTTCGACCGTGATGACCATGCCTGGTTCCAGCGGTCGCGCGGTGTCGCCCACGTCATGAACATACAGGCCGAGGTGATGGCTCGTTCCGTGAGGAAACTCTTTGGCGTAACCCTTCGATTCGATGTAATTGTATGCGGCACGGTGAATCTCACGAATCGTGGCTCCGGGTTTTACCTTCGCGAGCGCTTCGTTCTGGGCGTTCAGCACGATCTGGTAGATCTCACGCTGCCGTGCTGTGAACTTTCCGCTCACCGGGTAGGTTCTGGTTACGTCGCCGGCATAGCCGCTGTACTCGGATCCTATATCGACCACGACCAGCTCGCCGGCCTTCATTTGGCGGGTGCTGGCATTGTAATGAAGTACTGTGGAGTTCGGGCCGGAACCGACGATAGACGGAAAGGACGGGCGTTCGGCCCCGTGCCGGCGGAACTCAAACTCGAGTGCGGCCTCCACCTGATACTCCCAGACTCCTGGTGCGATCGTCCTGGCGGCTGCTTCCTGGCCGGTCAAAGTGATGCTGACCGTCTTCTCCATTAGAGCAATCTCGGTCGGCGACTTTCGCATCCGAAGCCCCGCAATGATGGGAGCGACGTTTTGCGATGGGGCGGAAGGCGCCAGTGCGCGAAGCCTTGCGACGCTTCTTGCGTCGGCCGTCTCCGTGAAGACTTTGCCGCCTTTTTGAAGCACCGCCGCTATGGCCGGATTTAATTCCGTGAGGACCTTAACGGCAGTAATTCCCGTCGCCTGCTGTCCTTCGGGTCCAGCCGGCATGGTCGCCCCCGTCCAGCGTTCCTGCGAAGGATCTCGTGGCGGAATAAAGAGCGTTTCCTCCGGCCGATCGCCTGTTGCATCGATCACCAATACCGCATCCGGTTCGTTGAAGCCGGTGAGGTAATAGAAATTTTCAGTCTGTTTGAACTTTACAAGTTCGCTGTCCTGCTGGCCGAACAGGATCAATACATGTCCTTTGATCTGTTCGGCTACCCGCGCCCGCCGCGAGGCATATTCGCTGTTCGGTTCCCGTTCGATAGCGCTCAGGGAGACGCAAACCAGGAAGAGAATGGCTGTGGGAATCCATGGTTTCGCGCGCATGTCGTCGCCAATTATGCCTTGGCGTTGGTGTTCCCGCCATAGAAAGCCGGCAGCCTGCTGATCTCACAGCCTGTGATCGACGGCCCAGCCGATTTCAGCAGAAAAAACAAAGATCGTGCATGCGTAATAGAGCCAGAGAAGGAAGAAGACCAGAGCGCTGAGAGCACCGTAAATCGCCGTCGTGGTTTGCGCGTATTGCAGATAAGCGCCGAATGCCCACTTCGAAATCTGAAACAAAACCGTCGCGGAGCCCGAGGCCAAAAGGAGTGCGGGACGGCTGAGTTTTGCCGAAGGTGAGAACCGGTACAAGAAGATAAACAGGGCGAAGGTCGAGAGCAATCCGACAATCCATCCGATGAACAGGATTTCGGAATGAAAGTATCTCTCAAAAGAAAGGTTCTCGAGAATCGTATGGACGATGTTGGCGACATACACCACGCCGATGATGACGAAAAACAATAAGGACGTCCCGAACATCATCACGACTTCCATCGCCTTGCCGTGAAAGATCCCGCGATGCTCGCGCCCGCCAAGAATTCGATTCAGGACCAGCCGCACAGAACCGAAGGTCGTACTGCTGGCTAGAAGAAACGCAATGAATCCGAAGAATCCCAGCAGGCCGCGTCTGGCTACTACGGACGTAATGAAGCTGTCGAAAAGGTCGCTCGAATGCGGGATGAGGTTGAGAGAAATGCGCCGGATCCAGGCGAGCGCGGTGTCCGACTTCACTGCGGTGTAACTCAGAGCCGAGACTGTCAGCAGCGCAAATGGCACCGAATAGAACAGAAGCCCGAAAGCCAAACCGCTGGCCAGGAAAGTTCCATCATCCGCGTAAAATTTTCGAGCTGCCCGGGCAAGTATCTTCAGCAAAAGGTTCACCGTGTCGGTTCATTCAGGCAATGAAGCAGAAGTGCCAGAAGGCTATACTACACGTCGAATCCCTGCGGAGGAGCACAAAGAAGCCATGCCAGACAGCTTTCGATCGTTAGCGTTCGCCGCCGGTGTCTTGATTGTTGCTATGCTGATTGCGACAACCGCAGTTCTGCCGGCGCAGTCTTCGGTCACGCCGACTTTTTCCGGGGACGTTGCGCCAATCCTTTACCGGAATTGTGTCACGTGTCACCGGCCCGGTGAAATTGCTCCGATGTCGCTCCTGACCTACGAACAGGCTCGGCCGTACGCGCGCTCGATTCGCGAGCGTATCGAGCTCGGCACGATGCCGCCATGGCACGCGGAGGCGCCTCCGGGTACGTTCCTCAATGAGCGCCGCCTCACTGCGGGGGAAAAAGAGACGATCGGACGATGGGCGAACAATGGGGCGCCTCAGGGCGACCCGAAAGATATGCCACCTCTGCCGGCTTTTCCTGAAGGCTGGACAATCGGCAAACCTGACGCCGTCGTGACGATGGCTCAGCCCTTCGACGTTCCGGCTTCGGGCACGATTGATTATCAATATTTCTCCGTTCCCACAAACTTCACCGAAGACAAATGGGTGCAAGGTATCGAAATCCGCCCCGGCGTCCGGAGCGCCGTGCATCATGTGCTTGTGTTCGCAAGTGAGCCCGGCGGAGCCGCCCGTCTGCAGCCCTTTGTCCAGTCGAATCCCGGAGGGCCGGGCCCGGCGGCCCAACGAGCCGGCCCGGTCGTCGTCGCTGCATTGCGGAACCGGCTGCAGAACGCCGCCTCGATGCGAGGCCCTCTCATCGCGACGACGGCGCCGGGGACCAATGCCATGATCTTTCAACCCGGTGCGGCAATGCGTATCAAGGCGGGATCGATTCTCACGCTTCAGGTGCATTACACCGCGACCGGAAAACCGGAAAAGGATCGAAGCTCCGTCGGCTTCATTTTCGCCAACGAACCTCCGAAACAGGAAGTCCACAGCGCCTCCTTTATCAACCTGCAGCTCACGATCCCCCCCGGCGCGAGCAACCATCGCGTGGATTCGCAGATCGAATTTACGCAGGATGCCCACATCACGGCGCTGTTTCCGCATACGCACCTTCGTGGTAAGAGTTGGGAATATCACCTGATCTACCCCGATGGGCGTGATGAGGTCGTGCTGGCAGTGCCGCATTACGACTTCAATTGGCAGACCTACTACGAATTCGCCAAGCCGCTCGCGGTTCCGAAAGGCTCAAAGCTCCTGGCAATCGCGCACTACGATAATTCCGCGAACAACAAAGCGAACCCGAATCCAGCTGTCGAGGTGCGCTGGGGAGATCAGACCTGGGAAGAGATGCAGTACTCGGGAATCACGTATACGGTGGATTGAGGTCTGCTCGCGCGCAACAAATAGGAGCTGATTCTCCCGAACCCTTATGAGGAACTACTTCTCGAAGGCAGAGTACCAGTTGACGACCGCGGTCCACGGAAAGGGGCCGGCGGTTGGCGCGGGAATCACCATCAGAAAACGACCATCCGGCGCCACGTCGTATCGGCGGTCTCGCGTGGGTGACGCGCGGTTCACAGTGAGTGATGTCTGGAACAGAACCGTTGGCTTTCCTGCATTGAAGGCAGGCCCGCTGATCGGCACGGCCATGAGCTTTCCATCCAATGCGAGGTAATAGAGCTCTCGGCCATCACGCCGCCATTTGGGTTCGACCCCACCGTCCGCGCTGATCTGCCACTTTCCGCCATTCGGATCGGGAAACGTCTGAATGACGATCTGAAACATGCCCGACTCGTTCGTGGTATAGGCGACAAATCGACTGTCTGGGGAAATTCGAGCCTGAATCCTGTCGAACGTCGACTCGAGAAAAGGCACTGGTTTTCGATCGCCAAACAATGGCAAGAGCCAGGATTCGAATCCATTCCCGTTTGCTCTTTGGCGTGAATAGACAAGGTACTTTCCGTCAGGCGACCAGTTCACGGGAATCGACGCAACATCGCCGACGTCGACCAGGGTTTCCGCTCCGGCGCCCGTAGACGACTTTTCGAGAATTTTGTTGACGTTGCTGTATGCATTTCGGTTTGTGGCGAACATGAGGCGACTGCCGTCGGGGGACCACGCAGACGACCAATCCTGACCGGGATCAAAGGTGATCCGCGATGGAACGGACCGCGCCAGATCGATGACCCAGATATCCCGATTGTTATCTGTCACCTTGTCCACCGCTGCCCGGTCGCCTTTGGGAGAAAGGTCGACGTTGTTGTAGTTTGCAATGGGGCCAGCCTGCTCCATTTGTTTTCCATCCCGGTTGAACCATAGAAGCTGCTTACCCTCTACCGGCGCGAGTTTGCGGTAGAACAACACGCCGTTGTTGGAAATTGAGAAGCTGCCATCTGTGTCTTCAGCGAGGGTCACGGGATCGCCTGTAGCTTTGCGTCCAGACGCGTCAAAACGCTCAGCGAAGATTCTCCCTTCGTTCGAGTACACCACGTATCCCGGCTGTACATAGGCCATTCCGTTGAAGCGATTCGGAAAGAGCGTGACCACGTGTTCCGCTGCCTGGGGGTTATCCAGTGACGCCACGAAAATGCCTGAGTCTTCCGGCTTTGCTGCAGCGGCCACGTACAAGAAGTGCTTACCGTCCGGTAAGAACGCCGGGAGCGCATGGATTACTTCCTTGCGGGAATCGTTCAGCTTGGTGAGCGGCGTGACTTCGCCGCCGCCATCGGACATCTTCACGATGATGTTGTCACTGGGTCGTGCGAGAAGGATGACGCCGGCGCCGTTCCAATCGGCGCCCCTGTTCGCTGTAGAGCTACTCAAGAGTTGAGCCGAGGCCCCGTTAGCGTCGATCTTCTTCATTTTTCCGTCTGCGATGAAGATGATTCTCTTGCTGTCAGGAGACCATAGCAATGAATTGACGCCGTCCGTGCCGGAAAGTTGCTGTGCGGAGTCGCCGCCGATCGGCCGCAACCACAACATGCGCTTGCCGTCCGTTGTCGCGTTGACGTAAGCGATAGTCTGGCCATTCGGGGAAAGCTTTGGCGATCCACCTCCAGGAAACGTCATCTCGAAACGCATTTGCGGGGCCGGTTTAGAGGTACTGCGGAAATAGAGAACCGCGGGTACGGCAACGATGGCCAGCGCAACCACCAGGGCCACGACTACGAGCTTCCCGCGAGTTCCACGAGAGGGTGGAGCGGCGTCCGACGTGGGAGGCGCGGCGGCGGCGAGTGTGCCGTCAAGAAACAGCCGCGTGTCGCCGATATGCTGGAGCCGCTGCGATGCGTTCTTGTTCAACACCGACGAGAGCAGAAGCCGTACCGATGAGGGCGTGTTTTTCGGCAACAGATCCAGATCCGGCGAACTGGTGACAATCTTCGCCATGATGTCCGTTACCGTCTCGCCTTCGAAAGCTTGCCGTGCCGTCAGCATTTCATAGAGGACGCAGCCGAACGCCCAGATGTCGGTCCGCGCATCGACTTCCTTGCCCCTGGCCTGTTCCGGCGACATATACCCCGGCGTTCCCACAATGGATCCCACCACGGATCCACTGGCGACAGTGGGCATCGCCGTCAGGTTGGTCTCGGAAGTCTTGGGCCCGAGCGCTTTCGCCAGACCGAAATCGAGCACCTTCACCGTACCGTTCGGCGTCAGTTTGATATTGGCCGGTTTCAAATCGCGGTGAACGATGCCACCTTCGTGGGCCACGGCCAGCGCGTTTGCGATCTGCCGGGCGATGTCGAGCGCTTCGTCGAAGGGAATCGGGCCCTTCTTCATCCTGTCCGCGAGAGTCTCGCCTTCCACCAGTTCCATGACGATGCACGCGGAACCGTCTACGTGCTCAAGTCCATAGATTTGGGCGATGTTTGCATGATTCAACGATGCCAGCACCTGAGCTTCGCGCTGAAAACGCGACAAGCGGTCAGGATCGCTCGCAAAGTTGTCCGGCAGGAGTTTCAGGGCAACGTCTCGTTGCAGCCTGGAGTCGCGCCCGCGAAAGACAACGCCCATTCCACCCTCGCCAAGGTGACCCGTGACTTCGTAGGGACCAATGTGTGAACCTGGAGAGATCGCCATAGCCGCAGATTATAAGAGAATTCGGGGCCGTTCTACTCGAACCCCATTGAAAATGCGTAACGCATTTCTCACTCCCCGGATTCGCTCGGGCCGTGAGCAATCCGGATTCGTTATTGCGCCTTGTAGAACAGGTGCATCTCCTGTTTGCGCGGTCCCCAGTCGTGGAACCACCATCTTTTTATGAGAAGACCCTCGAGGCTGTAGGACTTGGAACGCAGTCGCGTGAAGCCGGCCTGTTCGAGGTCATCGGCCTTGATGCCGTACCACGACGGGCCGGTCTCGCCATCCCAGAAGATCAGAGTGTTTGGTGGAAATCGCTGGAGGCGGGCAAGATTCGCCTCTTTGTCGTTCGTGAATGGCGGTTTTTCCCGAATGTCTCCATCGAACAGAATGCACATGTAGGCCTGGCTCCAGACGAGTTTCGAGACCGGCTTCGGGTTGGCGAGAAACCAGGCGTACATTTCCTGAATGGCATGCGCGTCTCGAACGAAGATGGCCGCGTCCGCATACGAGACGGCAAATGCCGCGGAAACGAAGAAGACCGCGACAGCAGTTGCGGTGGCGACATGGCGGGATCCGCGCGTCAGCCAGTGCGCAATTTCATTCCACCCGGCGAGAGTAATCAGCGCAATCGCCGGAGCGACGCACACGAAATAGCGCGGGTAGCCCGCAGAGCCGAACAGACCGAAGACGCGGAGGAAGGAATGCACAACAAAGAGCGCGACGAATGCGGACGTCACGGTACCCATCTGACGTCGCGCCAGTAACAACGCCAACCCAAACAGAAAAACCACGCAGAACAAGGGGCCGGCGATCTCTGGAAGTCTTATCAGATACGTTGCGATCGAGCCGGTCCCGTACGTCGCCTCCGTGGCGGACCAGTTCGGCGGCCAGTTGTGTTTGATGAAAAGCGGATCGCCCGTGATCACCAGTGCGGCAAGCCACCACACTGCAGCGCCGACCGCCAGCAACAACACTCCCGGTAATCGGCGCCACAGGCTGGCGGGCCCGCGCTTATCCAACAAGACCCACATCCCCCACAGGATGCCGAGAAAAAATCCTTCCGGCCGCGCGAGAACCATTAGCGAGGCAACAATCATCCCGGCTGCAATGCGTCCCTTCAAATGCAGCCGCAGCGCGATCGCAAACACCAGCGCGAAAATCGGTTCGGTCATCGTGTCGGCAGACAAGAGAAAGAACGATGGCTGCAGGAACAGCATCGGGATCGCCAGGGGGGCTCGTTCCAGGCCCAGGTCTTCGGCGATGCGATACGTCTGCAACGCCGTGAGGATGCAGATAAACACCGTAAAGAGCTTTGCCGCGGGATAGCCCAACATCGCCGGGAATGCATAGACGAATGTAAAGAGCGGCCGCGACCAGACGCCAACGAACATCGAGTGGTGCTTCCAGGCCGCGCGGGCAAACAGGTAGTGATGCCCGCCGTCCTGCTGATAGCTGTCTGGATAGAAATGCGCCAGCGCGATGCCGGCCAGAGAGAAGACTCCCAGCCATAGCCATGCCTGAGAACGCCGGTTCAAAGAGGCCCTATTCGGTGGCGGAGCGGAAGCGGCGAAGCGTCATGTGCACCAGCGACATCAGGCCCATGTACATGAAGCCGACGATGAACAACATAAGGAACGCAATGCTCGGGTAGTTGTCATTCAGGAAGGCGTAAGTCGCGACGAGAACAAAATAGATGCCGAGAAGAAGCTCGAGCACCGGCAGCGCTCCCGTCTTTCGCAGGTAATCCTTCGTGTACCACCGGTCCGTCTTCTTGACGATGCTGTACTTTGGCGTACGCTTGAAGCTCGACTTGATTCCGAGCAAGGCCTCAATCACGGCCTTGGAATTCACTACCGAAAGGCCTATGCCCAGAGCCATCAGGAAGGGCAGGTACTTCAGGCGCCGCCGCCAATCCGGATAGAGCTCCTTTTGGGCAACCAGGTAGAAGGTTGAGACAGACGCGGTCGAAAGCAGCCAGAGCGGCAGATCGATATACAACACCTGGAACCAACCCTGGTTAAATCGCACGATCATTGCCGGCAACAGGAGAAACGACATCAGAATCATCAGCGGATACGCGATGTTTGCCGTCAGATGAAAGAAGGCTTCAACTTTGATCTTGAGCGGAAGGTCACTCTTCAGAATGCGTGGAAGCAGCTTCATTCCCGTCTGCACGAGCCCTTTCGCCCAGCGCGACTGCTGCGTCTTGAATGAATTCATCTCGACGGGCAGCTCGGCCGGGCAGACGACGTGCGGCAGGTAGACAAATTTCCATCCCACCATCTGCGCGCGATAGCTCAGGTCCGTGTCTTCGGTCAGTGTGTCGTGTTCCCATCCGCCCGCGGATTCGATTGCCTGCCGCCGCCAGATGCCTGCAGTACCGTTGAAATTGAAAAACCGCCCGGAAAGGTGCCTGCCGCCGTGCTCGATAATGAAGTGTCCATCGAGCATTACCGATTCGATTTGCGTCAACAGCGAGTATTCGCGGTTGATGTGTCCCCACCGTGTCTGAACCATTCCAACCTTATCGTCGGTGAAGTATTGAATGACGTCTTCGAGGAAGTTTTCGGCCGGAACGAAGTCCGCGTCAAAGATTGCGATGTACTCCCCTTTGGCCATCTTCAGACCGTTTTCCAGGGCGCCCGCCTTGAAGCCGTTCCGATTCGTGCGGTGGATATGCTCAATCTGAAATCCGAGAGCTTTGTATTGCTCCACGCACGCGTGGGCAATTTCCTTCGTGCTGTCGGTCGAATCGTCCAGAACCTGTATCTCCAGCAGTTCTTTAGGATAGCGAATCCGGCAGGCGCTCTCGATCAGCCGTTCGGTAACGTACTGCTCGTTGAAAATCGGAAGCTGGACAGTCACCCGCGGCAGATTCTCAAACTTTCCTTTCGGCGTTGCGACCTTGTGCTTGTTCTTCAGGTAAAGGAAGACAAGGTGGTACCGATGGACACCATATATCGCGAGGATGCCGAGGACCGTCAGGTAAGCTGTCAATATCGACAGATCGAACGTCGTCCACTGGTACAGCGCATTCCAGTGGTCCGGATGCAGCTGGTAGAAAATCGGTCGTTCAGGTGGAAAAAATAGTGCGAGAAGCATCGTCATATAGCTCGGCGTCCCTACTTTAGCAGGATGTCCGTTGCAAAGGTAATAAGTAAAAGGATGCTCACATAGCCATTCAGAGAAAAGAAAGCCACATTGACACGGCTGAGATCCCCCGGTTTGACGATCCGATGTTCCCAAAACAGAATGGCGGCCACAATGGCTATTCCCGTATAGGCAATTCCACCAAGCTCAGTCCAAAGCGCTGTGGCCAGGAGCAGGACCACAGTGACGGCATGGAAAGTCGTAGAAACGATCAGCGCCGGACCCACGCCCAGCCGGGCAGGCAGTGAGAAAAGCCGGTTCTGGCGGTCGAACTCAGCATCCTGAAGCGCGTAAATCACGTCGAAACCTGCTACCCAGAACATCACGGCCGCGCTGAGCAAGACCGGCGGCCCCGCGAACGTCCCTCGAATCGCCAGCCACGCCGCGAGCGGCGCCAGGCCGATGGCGACTCCCAGGAACAGATGGCTCAGCGCGGTGAAACGCTTTGTAAAGGAATAGAAGAACAAAATCGCCAGGGTGGGGAATGAAAGATAAAAGCAAACCGGATTCAGTTGTGAGGCGGAGAAAACAAAAAGCCCGGACATGATTGCCGTGAACGCCACGGCAAATGGCATCGAGAGCGTCCCGGCTGCGAGCGCCCGAGCCTGCGTCCGGGGATTTTTCTTGTCGAACTGAAGATCCACCATGCGATTGAACGTCATCGCCGCGCTTCGGGCTCCCACCATGGCCACGACGATCCACAGGATCTGCCAGCCCGTGGGCAAACCACGGCCCGCAAGTAGAGCGCCGATGAATGCGAAGGGAAGGGCAAAAACCGTGTGCTCAAACTTGATCATCTCAAGCGTGATCTTCAGCTTCCGCCAAATTAACACGCCGCAATTATGGGGCACAGCTCCATCAGGTACAATGCGGTTTCCAGATTATGACTGAAGAGCAACTACGCGAGATTCTCAAGGAACACAAGTCCGGCGGGCTTTCCGACGATCAGGCTCTCGAACGCCTGAGGTGTTTGCCGTTCGAGGATTTGGGGTTTGCGAACGTCGACCATCATCGATCGCTGCGCCAGGGCTTTCCGGAAGTGATCTTTGGCGCAGGGAAGTCGTCCGAGCATGTGGTGGGAATCGTTCAGGCCATGGCTTCGAAGGGACACAATATTCTCGTCACCCGCGCAACAGTTGAGCAGTGCGCCCGCGTGAAGGAAGTTGTTCCCGAGGCGGAACTGAACGAGGCTGCGCGAACGATTGTGGTGCGCAAGGATGACATGATTCGCGGCAAGGGTACGGTTATGGTGATATCTGCGGGCACATCCGATATTCCGGTTGCCGAAGAAGCGCTGGTAACCCTGTCCGTCATGGGCAACAACGTCGAAAAACTTTACGACGTGGGAGTCTCCGGCCTGCATCGATTGCTGGACCGCCGGGAGCGCCTTGTCGCGGCGCGGGTGCTGATCGTTGTGGCCGGTATGGAAGGCGCGCTGCCAAGCGTGGTCGGCGGCCTTGTGGCAGTTCCCGTGATCGCCGTTCCGACAAGCGTCGGCTATGGCGCCAGCTTCAATGGCCTGGCCGCGCTGCTCGGCATGCTCAATAGTTGTGCATCCAATGTCACCGTTGTGAACATCGACAATGGCTTTGGCGCCGCAATGGTCGCCAGCCTGATCAACCGTGGTTAGGTAGGGGACCAGCCATGAACGCCTCCCTCCACGCCCTTGAATTCGAACGACTGAAGTCGCTTCTCGCGCGGTACGTCTCCACGGACGACGCGAAGCTCCTGCTGGACCGGATTGCGCCGTCCACAAACCTCGCCGAGCTTGAAGCGGAGCACACCCTCGTTGCGGAAGCGATGGACTATCTGCGGATCCAGCGGGTTCCCTTCAACGACGTGCCGTTTCTCGCGCCCGCGATGGAAAAGCTGTTGGCGGTGGGTTCTTTCCTTGAGATTCCCGAAATTGAAGCCGTGCAAACCTTCCTGGGACAGATCGAAGGTCTGCGGGTTCGATGGCGAGAGCAGATCGAGACCTTCCCAAAACTCGCGCAGAAGACGGCCCGGCTTCCGGATCTTCGCGAACTCGCGAAGCACCTCGGGCGCGCCATTCATGATGGCGAAGTGGACGAGCGTTACAGTCCAGAGCTCTCCAGGATTCGCCGTGCCATCGAAACCACGCGATCCCGCGTCACCAGCAAGCTCGAATCGATGCTGCGCAGCCCCGATTATGCCAGCCAGCTTCAGGATCAGCTCCTCACAGTCCGCAATGGACGATTCGTCATTCCCGTGCGCTCCGATCAAAAGCGCGGCGTCGACGGCATCGTTCATGGAACGTCGTCGAGTGGTGCGACGGTGTTCATGGAGCCGCTCGCGGTTTTGGAGATGAACAACGAGCTGGTTCGACTGCACGACGCCGAATTTCAGGAGATCGCTCGGATTCTTGCCGAGCTCACCGATCGTATTCAGGAAAGCGCGCCGCAGTTGTCGGCAGCCCGTGCCCTGCACAGCCAGATCGAAGTGACGTTTGCCAAGGCCCGCTTCGGGCGGGAGTTCAACTGCGCCAGGCCGGTATTCTCAAACGGAGGGTTGCTTAGCCTGATCAAGGCGCGGCATCCCTTGCTTGAGGACAACCTGCGTCGGGAGGGCCGTCAGATTGGACCGGTGTCTCTGGATCTTGATGCGATGCGCCGCATTCTCGTCATTAGTGGACCCAACGCCGGCGGCAAGACGGTGGTGCTGAAGACGATTGGCCTGCTCGCGCTGATGGCGCAGTCCGGCATTCCCATTCCCGCCGATGAAGCGACGGTCCCGATCCTCGACCAGATTCTGGCGGACATCGGCGATCAGCAGTCCATTGCGAATCATCTGAGCACGTTCTCCGCGCACGTTCTTGCGATCAAGGCCATGCTGGAATCCGCGACACCGCATTCCCTCATCCTTCTCGACGAAATCGGCAGCAGCACGGAGCCCGGCGAAGGCGCCGCACTCGGCAAGGCGGTGCTGGAGCGTTTTCGCCAGATTGGCTGCCTCGCCGTCGCGACCACGCATTACAACCGCTTGAAGATCTACGCAGAGACGACGAAGGATGTCGCCAACTCGGCAATGGAATTCAACGAGCAAACGCTCGAGCCAACTTACAGGTTGTTGCACGGTCTGGCAGGGGCTTCCAGCGGTCTGAAGATTGCCGAACGCCTGCAGATGCCGGCTTCTGTCCTCCAGGATGCGACCCTCTTTCTAGATACCGGTGAAGCCGATGTGGCCCTCTACGTGGACGAACTCCGCCGGCGGATCACGGATCTCGAGCAGGAGAAGTCTCGGCTGGAAGCGCAACGCCAGGAGTTCGAGACGTTCAAGGAGCGCGAGCTCGCCGCCCTGCAAACTCAGCACAAGGAAGAGATCGCGCGTGTCGAGCGCCGTGTTCAGCAGATTGCGAAAGAGATGGCAGATCGCGCGTCAAAGGAACTCGATGCGGTTCAGGATGAATCGCTCAAGAAAAAGTACCAGCGGAAGCTCGACACCGCGAAAGCCCAGGCTTCAGCGCAGATTCGCCAGGAAAAAGAGAAGGTCGAGGGACGCCAGCCCCGTGCGGAAGGTGCGAAACCCGCGGGAAAACAGCCTGCCGTCGTTGGCTCCAAAGTCCACGTCGAATCGCTTGGCGTCAACGGAACGGTTCTCAGTATCCATACCTGCGAAGCGGAAGTCATGGTCGGCAACATTCGCATGCGCCGCCCTCTCACGGACCTTGAGGTTCTCGAGACCCCATCTTTGAAGTTGCCTGCCGGGGTTCACTTTCAGGTCTCCAGGTCGGAATCCGCTACCACTGAAATCAATCTGCTCGGCTGTGACGTCGACGAGGCCACGAGCCGCACGGACAAATTCCTCGACGAATCATTCCTCGCGCAAATCCCGCAGGTGCGCATCGTCCACGGCATGGGCACCGGCGCCTTGCGCAATGCGATTTCGGAGTTGCTTAAATCCCACCCCCACGTCACCAGCTTCGAGTTCGCACCTCAGAACCAGGGCGGCCGCGGCGTCACGATAGCGACCCTGAGGGATTGACCTAGGTGAGTTATTGCTGGGAAGCAGTGGCCCGCGTGGTCACTGCTTCCCGCTGGATTGCACCTCGGCAAACGTTCTCTAGTTGATCGTCTGGATCAATACCGGCGAGGTGCTGCCCAGGGAGTTGGAATTCCCTCCATACACCGCCGTGATCGAATGGCTACTCTTGTTCAAGTTCGAAATCGAGAGAGTAGCTTGGCCACCAGAATTCAAGGATACGGAGCCAAGCGTTCTGTTGCCGTCTTTGAAGGTGACCGTGCCAGCAGGGGTCGCCGTCCCCGGCGTCCTGACTGCTACGGTAGCGGTGAACGTGACGGACTGGCCTTTGGGTGCCGGGTTGCGCGAGGAGGTCACCGATGTGGTGGTTGCGTCCTTGTTCACCGTCTGGGTCAGGATGGAAGAGGTGCTGGTGTTGAAGTTGGGGTCTCCGTTGTAGGTGGCGGTGATGGAATTCGAGCCTGCACCCAGCGTCAGCGTCGCAAGGGTCGCAACGCCCGAGCCGCTCAGAGTTGAGGTTCCAAGAGTCGCGGCGCCATTCTTGAATGTCACCGTGCCTGTCGGCGGGCCGCCACCGCCCGGGACCGTTACCGTGGCAGTGAACGTCACCGATTGGCTGAAGGTTGAAGGATTGATGGAAGAGGTCACTGCAGTCGTGGTCGCGCGCTTGTTTACAACCTGGGGCGCGGCGGAATCGCTGCCGCTGCTGTTACCCCAGCCCGAACCCCCTGTGAAGGTGGCGGTGACGGTATGACTGCCCGCGGTAAGACCCGACGTGCTGAAAACTGCGTGGCCCGAGCCGTCTACGGCTACGTTCGAAGCCAGGACAGTACTTCCTTCGGCGAAGGTGACCGTTCCCGCTGGCGTGCCGCTGCCAGAGCTGACCGTGGCCGTGAACGTGACCGCCTGCCCTATCGATGAAGGGTTGGGCGATGAAGTCACCGACGTTGTCGTCGCGAAGTTCCCCACCGTCTGCACGGTGTTTCCGCTGCTGGCCGCAAAGACCGTGTCCGAAGCGTAGCTGGCGGTGATGGTGTCGTTGCCCGCCGCCAGTGCTGTAGTGTTGAAGGAGGCGGTACCGCTGCCGTTAAGAGGAACCTGGGCCAGTACGGCATTGCCCTGCCGGAAGGTGACCATGCCGGTTGGAGTGCCTGATCCCGGCGGGACTGCAGCAACCGTAGCGGTGAAAGCCACGGACTGTCCGATATTCGAGGGATTGGGCGTGGAAGCCAGCGCGGTACTCGACGCCTTGGCGTGTATTGTTTGAACCAGAGCGGCATTGCCGGCGGTGAAGTTGGCGTCTCCGCTGTAGCTGGCGGTGATGAAATGACTGTCTGCTGTGAGCGATGAGCTGGTGTAAGTCGCCTGACCCGAGCCATTCAGGGGAACGTTGAGGGCCAATACCGTCGTCGTGTTGCTCAAGACGTCGGGGCTGGGCACGAAGTAAACCGTGTCCTGAAAGGTCACCGTTCCGGTGGGCGTGAAGCCGGAGCCGCTGGTGTTGGTGATAGACGCGGTGAAGGTGAGCGATTGTCCGGCCACGACGCTGCGGACGTCGGGTGTAGAAGAGGTCAGGTTGATCCCCACGCCGTTCAGGTTGCCCAGCGCAAACAGAGTGCCGCCGTTGAGCGTGAAGACGGTCCCATCTGGACCGATCACGGTCGGGACGTAAGGCTCGCCAATGCCCGGAGTGAGTTGAAGAAATTGGCTCAAAGAGTTGGTGGCCAGATTCCAGCGATAGACGTGCCCGTCCTCGCTGGGGGTAAAGACACTATTGGTCGCCGGATTGACCGCGGCAGTGTTGATGCACCATTCGCGAACCGCCAGGGGCAAACTGGCCGAACGGTTTTCGGGGTCCGCCGTGGGGCCGATCACGGTAAGCACTTCGCGCATGACCAGCATGCCGTTCGAAGAGGAGTGGGCATCGACCTGGGTGGCGTTGGGATCAAGGACGGCGATCCGATTCACCCCGTCGCCGCTGTCGCCACCGGCGCCGGCGTAATTGTTGTATTTGGTAAAGAGCAGGTACGACGACGTACCGGTATAAGAGGGCACCATGCTGGCCGGCACAATGGCGGGCGTGTTGTCCCAGCCAAAGCCTCCGGGGGCTTTTTCCACGGTGAGATCGCTGTTGAAGTGAAGCATGAAACCGCGCGAGCCGTTGGACGGGTTGCCGTAGATGCCGAAATAGACGTCATTGTCGGGACCCACCATTGGCGTGGCCGTGCTGTCGTCCAGAATTGTGGCGTCGTTGGCGTTATTGTTGCGCGGGTCTCTCAAGCGCACCTGGAATTTCGTCGCCAAGGTGGTGGCGTTTAGCCCCAGCAGATAGCCGTAGCCCTGGCTGCTGGATTTCGCGACCACATAAATGGTCGTCTGGTCGTTGCTCACGGCGGGGCCGGAGTTGTGGGTGTCGCGATCGATATTCGTATCACCGGCGGCCGTGCCGGCCAGAACCCAGGTGGCGTTGCCGTTGGGGTCTATGCGGGCAAAGCCGCTCTGGGTGGTGCTTAACGGACTGGGCGCGGTCCCTTGAACGCGGAAGCCAAAAAAGATGTTGCCGGTGCTGTCCGCAGTAATCGGAGTGTTTATGAACACCGAGGAATTGAAGCCCGAGGGGTTCGCGTTATAGTTGGTAAGACCATAAAACGCCTGATGGACTGCCGTGTGCGGACCAACGGAGTCGAGATTATCAATGTAATAAATCGTACCGCCAGCGCCGGCATAGTAGAGCCGGGTACCGAAGGAGCTCGTGGCCAGAGCCGGTTGATAAGGCAGGATCCAGTTGTGGGACGGCATGGTGTAATCGCTAGCGAGCGAGTACAGCGCAGCGCCGTTAGCCGCGCTGAAGGCGTTGATCTCGAACCCGCCGGTTTTGCCGGTCTTCACCGGGACCAGGATGGTGTTGGCGGCGGTTAGCAGAGGAGCGCCGTAATGGGCATAACCTCCGGTATTGTCCATGTCTATGGAAGTGGTCCAGTGGATCGCATTCAGATTCTGGGCGGCGGGAGTATAGACGGCCGTATGCTGTGCGTTGCCGGCGAAGCTCGAGACAATGTTCTGGGCAAGCGCCTCGCTGACAAACGCGGATGCAACCGTTAGAGCAACCGCTGCCAGGGTCAACTTTCGTATATCAAACCTCAGATTAAACTGGTTCCAACTCATTCAAATTCCTTTCAGAACTTCACAATTACCGAAGTTATAAATGCGGTGTCATTCTTCTTGACGAGAGCGCTGGCGGGCTTGTTCTTGAAGCTGTCGACGAATTCCAACTTCAATTCCAGCTGTTTTGCTATGGAAGTGGTCAGGCCAACCGAAAAGTTGGTCAGGGAATCTGAAAAGTCATTCGTTTTCCAGATGGTCGATTCGGATTGAGTAATCGTTGCGGTCGATGAGAGCTTCTGCCGGAAGCTTTCGCTGACCAGAACACTTCCCGATTTTTTCGACACGATTCCCGGATTTTTTTCGAGCACGCCTCCGGCGCCGCCGTCGACTTCAAATTTTGTACGGTCCGTATTGGCGAGCTTGTAGCCTATGCCGGCCGCGGGGCTCCAGAAAAAAATGACTTCCTTGAACTTGTCGCGCAGATAGTCCATCTGACCAAACACAAATGTGCGGCCCGACAGGGTGTATTCATCCCGCAGGTTAAATGCGCTTCGATCCAGGTTGGTGACCTTGCTATTGCTCCCACGCAGATATGCGGCAGTCGCTTTGACCAGGTTTTTCGTTTTGGGATCCCTCACGACGTTCAGCGCCACGTTGAAATTTTTCGTGTCGGTGTTCCCGCTTGTTATCGCGAGGCCGCCGCCAAAGCTTCCGGTATACAGCTTCGGCGGTTCTGTAGCTGCCTGCGCGAACATCAGGGGGCCTGTGACTGTGGACAGGCCAATAGACAGCAGAATTCGTCTCAAGATCATGAATGGCTCCCTTTGTTAGTCGGTCTCAATGAATCGGTAAAGGACGGCTCCGATGACCGCCCAGAATCGGAGCAAGCCGGGGCAATCACAACTGGCGGACCGCCCACCCTCCCGCAAATACTGCGATTGGAATAACCGTTCGAGGCGAATCCCGCCGATAGGTCAAATCCTGATTTACCGCTGGCGATCAGGAGCAGCACGCCACCTCCGGCAATGCTGCCGAGTACGGGCGAGACAATGTGCGGCAGCAGCTTTTTCGCCGGAAACCGGCGACCCACGCGTTGGGGGACTCTAACAAAAGCGAAGCATGAAGCAAAACAGAATAGTCCCTCCGGAACCAGGCGCCCCTGGCCTTGCGATTTCGATGCTGACCGCATGATGTCAACGATTCGATATTCTGGTCATCATGATGATTCACTGATAGCATCATTAGTTATGCGAACCACTCTGACACTCGAGGACGACGTCGTGGCAAAGATCAACTCGGAGATGCGGCGCTCCGGAAAGTCCTTTAAGGAAACCGTCAATGAGTTCCTGAGAATCGGGCTTACGGCCCGTCGCGAGTTGATCCAGTCTGAACCGTTCAAGGTGCGAGCATTCCCGATGGGCGGGCGACCGGGCCTTGATTACGACAAGGTGTCTGACTTGCTCGAAGAAGCGGAAGGGCCGCTATACCGATGATTCTCGTTGACGTGAATCTCCTGCTTTACGCGCACAACAGCCTTGCCGAGGAGCACAGCCGCGCGAAAGTTTGGTTGGAGCAGGTCCTGAGTGGGGAGGAGCCAGTGGCATTGTGCTGGCCGGTGATTCTGGCCTTTATCAGAATTTCGACAAGTCCTCGCATTTTCACGCGGGCGCTTTCCCGGAGCGAGGCCGCGACCGTCGTTTCCGAATGGCTCGAACGGCCCCAGACCGTCATTGTGGGTCCGGATGAGCGGCATTGGGAAATCTTTCAGCGCCTTGCCTCGGACGGCAAGGTTTCTGGCCCCCTGTTTTCAGATTGTCATCTGGCCGCGCTCGCCGTGGAGCACGGAGCCGTCATTTATACCACCGATCGCGATTTCGCCCGGTTTCCCAATCTGGACTTCAGGAATCCTCTGCTTGACGGCGTCGATACCCCCTGAAAAACATAGCAGGGAGCGCGTCCAACGGACTATACTCGCTCCAGTTTTTTTCTATTCCGAACCTGACCGGGAGGACTTCCTTTGGTTTCCAGAACGCTGATACTCGTTGCGGGCACGGCCTTGGCCGCTTTCGTTCTAAGGCCGCTTGCGGCGCCTCAGAAGGCGAGTGAGCCCGCGGCCGTACTCGACACTTACTGCGTCACATGCCACAGCGATAAGGCGCGCACTGGCGGTCTCTCCCTCGAACACGCAAACCTGACGGACATACCCAAAGGGGCGGAGACCTGGGAAAAGGTCATTCGCAAGGTTCGCGCCGGAATGATGCCGCCGCCGGGAATGCCGCGGCCCGACAAGCCGGCTCTTGACACTTTCGCGGGATTCCTTGAATCGTCTCTCGACCGCGCGGCAGCGGCGAAGCCCAATCCCGGCCGCCTCGCCATGCATCGTTTGAATCGCGCGGAGTACGCCAATGCGATCCGGGATCTTCTCGCGCTCGACGTGGACTCCGCAGCGCTGTTGCCGCCCGACGATGAAAGCAGCGGCTTCGACAATATCGCGGATGTTCTCAAGATGTCGCCATCCCTGATGGAACGATACCTCTCGGCGTCGTGGAACATCAGCCGCATGGCGGTTGGAAATCCTGAAATCGGAGCCAGTACCCAGACCTATCGGGTTCGTCCCGATCTTTCTCAGGACCAGCACATCGAAGGCCTTCCCCTCGGGACGCGAGGCGGCATGCTGGTTAAGCACACGTTCCCGGTTGATGGCGAGTACAGCATCAAACTCCGCCTGTGGCGCAATACGTTCGACCTGATGCGAGGCATGGAAGATCCGCATCAAATCGAGATCGCCATGGATGGGGTTCGGCTGCAACTCGTCACTGTAGGCGGCAAGGACGATTTCAACCGGATGGCCGAGAATCCAGGGACTTTCGGCACGGATCTTGACGCGCGGTTGACGGTCCGGATTCCCGTAAAGGCGGGTGTTCACACGCTCACCGCCGCGACTGTTTTGAAGAGCCACGCCGCGCGCGACGACCTGATCAAGCCATTCCTGCGCACGACTATCGATGGCCTCGATATCATGGGCGATCCTTCCGTGGATCGTTTAACCGTTGAAGGCCCGTTTGGACAGGCCGGTTCCGGCGATACGCCGTCCCGTCGCAAGATCTTCATTTGCAAGCCCTCTTCCCCTGCAGATGAACAGGCCTGTGCGACAAAGATTTTGTCGTCGCTGGCGCGCCTTGCCTACCGCAAGCCCGCGAGTCCAGCAAGCTTGAACACTCTCATCGACTTCTATAAGCGCGGCCGCGCGGAAGGCAACTTCGAAAACGGAATCGAAGCCGCGCTCCAATTCGTTCTGGCGAGCCCTGAATTCCTTTTCCGCATTGAGCCTGATCCGCCGAACACCGCTGCGAACGCCGTTTATCGTGTGGACGATTTCTCGCTCGCTTCGCGCTTGTCGTTCTTTCTCTGGAGCAGCATTCCAGATGAACCCTTGCTGACTCTTGCCGGCCAGGGCAAGTTGAAAGATCCTGCGATTCTGGAGCAGCAGGTGAAGCGAATGCTTGCCGACAAGCGCTCGAACGCGATGATCGCCAACTTTGCCGAGCAATGGCTGCACCTGCGCAACCTCAAGACGTCGTCTCCAGACTTGCAGGTGTTTCCGGATTTCGATGACAATCTTCGCCGTTCCATGAAGGAAGAAACGACGCTCCTGTTCGACAACATCATGCGCGAAGACCGGAGCGTCATGGATTTGCTGAACGCGGACTATACGTTCGTGAACGAGCGGCTGGCGCGGCACTACGGAATTCCCGGCATCTATGGGAGTCAGTTCCGGCGGGTCACTGTTCCTGACGAATCGCGTCGTGGGATTCTTGGTCAGGCGAGCATCCTGACGGTGACGTCCTATCCGAACCGGACCTCACCCGTCGAGCGTGGAAAGTGGGTTCTGACCAACCTTTTGGGTGTGCCCCCGTCGCCACCTCCTCCGAATGTGCCGCCGTTGCAGGACAACTCGGCAGACAAGCCGCGGCCGTTCCGCGAGCGCATGGAGCAGCATCGCAAGGATCCGGTTTGTGCGGGCTGCCACAAGGTGATGGACCCCATTGGCTTCTCGCTCGAAAACTTCGACGCCGTCGGCCATTGGAGAACCACCGACGAAGGACTGAAGATCGATCCCACCGGGACTCTCTTCAACGGCGCGGCGCTGGATGGGATTAACGGGCTGCGGCGTCAACTTATCAGCCGGCCCGAAACGTTTGTGGGAGTGATGACGGAAAAGATGCTGACCTACGCTTTGGGGCGCGGCGTCGAGTACACCGATATGCCTGCCGTGCGAAAAATCGTGCAGGACTCGAAGGCCGGCGACTTCAAATTCTCCTCCATGGTAGTTGGAGTTGTGAAGAGCGCGCCGTTTCAATTCAAGGAGGCCAAGTGAGTTTTATTACCAAGAAGCACCTGTCCCGGCGGACGTTTTTGCGTGCCGCGGGCGTGACGATGTCGCTGCCGTTCCTGGAATCCATGGTGCCGGCACAGACGCCGCTGGCGAGAACCGCGGCCAATCCTCAAATACGCCTGGGCCTGTGCTTCATTCCGCATGGCGCCGTCCTGGCCAACTGGACCCCCGCTGAGGAAGGAGCGCTCAAGCTTTCGCCGATTCTGGCCTCTCTCGAACCGTACAAGGATCAGGTCGTGGTGGTCAGCAATCTGGCCCACGCGATGGCCGGCCCGCAAGGACCGGGCGACAATGGCGGCGATCATACACGCTGTCCCGCAGTCTTTCTGAATGGCGTTCATCCCAAGCGAACCGATGGGGCCGACATCTTCGCCGGCGTCACGATCGATCAGATGGCCGCGCAGAAAATCGGCCAGAACACACTGCTGCCATCCATGGAGCTGGCCATCGAGGACTACAGCGGTCTGGTCGGTTCATGCGACGTCGGCTTCAGCTGCACGTACATGAACACGATTTCCTGGCGCACGCCCACCACGCCGATGCCGATGGAGATCAATCCGCGCGTCGTGTTCGACCGCATGTTCGGAGATGGGGCAACGCCGGAACAAAGGCTGCAGCGCATCGAACGTCAGCGCAGCATTCTTGACGCGGTCAACGATCAGATACGCCGCTTGCAAGGCGGCCTGGGTTCGAACGATCGCAATCGCGTCGTGGAGTACATGGATACGGTGCGCGAAATCGAACGCCGCATTCAGCTCTCCGAGAAGCAGAACAGCAATTCAAAGCTTGCCGTGCCTACGAGTCCCAGCGGAATTCCCGACGATTACATCGATCACACGCACCTGATGTTTGACCTCATGGCACTGGCGTTTCAGGCCGACATCACGCGCATTTCGACTTTCATGATGGCGCGCGAAGTAAGTTATCGAACCTTCCCGAAACTGGGGATCTCCGAAAGTTTCCATCCCGCGTCGCATCATCAAAACAGCCCGACGAGGCTCGAAGCCCTGACGAAAATCAATGCGCATCACGTGCAGCTGTTCTCGTACCTGCTCGAAAGACTGAAAGCCACGCCCGATGGCGACGGCAATCTGCTCGACCATTCACTGGTTCTGTACGGCAGCGCAATGAGCAACAGCAACGTTCACAATCATGGTCCGCTGCCCGTTCTCGTTGCCGGCGGAGCCGCCGGGAGAATGAAAGGCGGCCGCCATGTCAAGTATCCAGAGAACACGCCGATGTCGAATCTGTTGATGACGATATTGGACAAGGCCGGAATTCCGCAGGAAAGCGTCGGCGACAGCACCGGCTTCCTGTCGGCCGTCTAGAGACGTCGTAAGGAGAAGTGATGAAGACGCGAGTAACGATCCTGTTCCTGTCCGTGAGTATCGCTCTGGCGGGAATCGCCTACGGCGCTGGAGCGAACGCAGCGGACGCCGCTCAGAACCGCGATAACGATGGATTGAAAGCCCTGCTCAAGCAGCGTGCCGACGTGAATGCCGCCCAGCCGGATGGCACGACTGCCCTGCACTGGGCTGCTCATTGGGATGATGCCGAGGCGGTGAGCCTTCTTCTTCGCGCAGGCGCCAATGCCAAGGCCACGAACCGTTATGGCGCCACGCCGCTTTCGGAAGCCGTCGTCTCCGGTAGTGCTGCAACGATTGAGGCGCTTTTGAATGCGGGCGCCAGTCCGAAAACGCTCACCACTGAAGACGGCGAGACGGTGCTGATGACCGCGGCCCGTGCCGGCAATGCCGCCGCGGTGAAGATTCTCCTGGACCGTGGCGCCGACGTGAATGCGAAAGAGAACTACAAAGGACAAACGGCCCTGATGTGGGCGGCCTCCGAAAGCCATCCCGAAGTCGTGAAGCTGCTGATGGCGCACGGCGCCGATTGGAAGGTTCGTTCCGTTGATCGCGAAACGAAACCGCCCCGCCTGAGTGCGGCTTCGTCCATCTCTCCAATCGCACGTGGCGGCTTTACCGCTCTCTTGTTTTCCGCGCGCGAAGGCGACGTCGAATCTGCTAAAGCAATGCTCGACGCCGGAGTCGATATCAACTATGGCGATGTCGACAACACCGGTGCACTCGTTGTCGCTCTGATGAATAAGCAATTCACGTTGGCGAAGTTCCTGGTTGAGCGTGGCGCGAATCTGAACCAGATCGACGCCTACGGCCGCACACCTGTTTATGCCGCCGTCGATATCCGCAACGAAGACTGGTCCACTCTCCCGAATCGCAAGAGCGAGGACTCCCTAACCGCATTGGATGTCCTGAAGGAGCTGGCAGATCGCGGCGCCAACCTGAACACACCGCTTGTAAAACCCCTGCCTGGTAGAAGCGGCATGGACTCCGGGGACACTGCACTGAACGAGGGCTCCACGCCTCTGATGCGCGCTGCCCGTTCCGGGGATGCCATTGCCATGCGCCTCCTCATTGCAAAGGGCGCGGACGCCAAACTGACAACGAAGGATGGAAACAATATCCTGCTGTTCGCAGCCGGCATCGGCTACCGCGACAAGAACACGCGGGGATCAGAGGCTGAGGCTCTCGAGGCCGTGAAGGTGGCTCTCGAGGCCGGACTCGACCTGACCTCACAGAACTCAAGGGGCGAAACCGCTCTTCATGGGGCCGCAGCCCGCGGCGCGGATCCCGTCGTTCAGTTTCTCGTTGAAAAAGGCGCCAAACTCGACACGAAGAGCAAGCAGGGCTTCACCGCGCTGGACATGGCGATGGGAAAGTCCGTGGTCGGCCAGCTCCCCGTCCCGCACGAAACCACAGTCGCGCTGATCAAGAAATTCGGCGGTCTCGAAGGCAAATAGGGGACAGAGAGCAATTTCGCGAGCGAATTTTGAGAGCAATTTCGGGACGTTCAGGGACGTTCACCAAAATCGGGGCCGTTGCGCGGCCCCGATTTCCGTTATTGCATCCTATAAGCCGCGCTTGAGAATCTGAGGGATGGTGTGTCTAATTCGGGACCGTGCTAGTGAACCCCTAATTCCGCTCGCACAAGGGAAATGCGTGAGATTCGGGGACGTTCACAAAAATCGGGGCCGGCCCCCACCCAATTCGGGGCCGCACTACTCGAACCCCAAATTCGCCATACGGATCGGTGTTCGAGTCCGACAACCCCGATTTTGCTGTTCATTCGGCGCGGTCGCGGTTCCACGACTTCCAATGTAATTCCCAATCATCGTAATCGGTATGGCCTCTCAAGAATTGCTGCTCGGATTGCCGCGTTTGGCACCATTCCAAACTGGTGCATATCGACACAGTGGGGCGAGATGAGGCGAAAACCACAACCCTCAACATAGTCACCGTCTGGCAATTTGAAATAATAGGTCAGTTGGGGATCCTGCAGATTGAAATCACGGAGGACGATTTCCTGGGCCATCGGCCAACGTCGCTCCAATTCCGTACGCAATTCGTCCCCGATCTGCCGCTTCCGTTCGTCATTCGGTGAAGGAGCCCATTGCGGGATTTTGTGCCGGTCAATCACCGTTTGACAAAGGCGCACGATGCTTCGATCAGGATTCGTCTTGTTGGGTCACACAACTTGTCCATGTCTGCCTGGCGGAACGAGAACCGCCATCGTCCAAGCGGACATCGTTGAATCTATAGAACAGACGCAAATCTGAAACAGCACCGACGAGCGCATCCTGGACGTAAAACGCTGTGTGACGGCCAACACTCCGAACGTTGAGGTGAATCATAGGCAAGTCCGTGAGATTGGGTTCGCCAGTCATTTTCTGTACGCGATGAGGTGAACGAATGCACCTAATGCCGGGGTATTTGGACAATCCGATAATTTACCCTGCGCAGGTTGCGTTCTGGCCGCTTGTTGCGCAGCAGCCAAGTATTTCCCCGTCAAGAGTAGTGGGAGGACAAAAACGATTTGCCTGAACACCTTGAAGTCTCCAATGAATATCCGTAATTCGCGCTCTCGGTCAGAGCCAGGTTGACCCAACCCCTTAGCGACGCCACGCGCCCTTCGGCAACGGCCTCGCTAGTGTGGTCCGTCACAAATAACGTAACGTTGAAGTATGCGAACTCTCCGCCTCAGTTGAGGCGGAGTGGCTGCGACATCAAGACAAATATCCGAAGATCCTTTGATGGAGCAGACGAGGCG
>Ga0134121_10000236_pt1 | contig 66050 bp, 71 predicted proteins | sample KB301_FD_96463 | JGI IMG/M metagenome (GOLD analysis project Ga0134121, IMG submission 96463) | Terrestrial soil microbial communities without Nitrogen fertilizer from Kellogg Biological Station, Michigan, USA - KB3-0-1 | ecosystem: Environmental > Terrestrial > Soil > Unclassified ...
AACCGCCAGATCGAGGCCGCTCGTATCGCGATGACGCGCAAGATCAAGCGCGGCGGCAAGGTCTGGATAAACGTCTATCCGGACAAGCCCTTCACGAAGAAACCGGCCGAGACGCGCATGGGCTCCGGCAAGGGCTCGCCCGAAGGCTGGGTGGCCGTCGTCAAGCCGGGCCGCGTGATGTTCGAGCTGGCCGGCGTGCCGGAGTCGCTCGCCCGCGAGGCGATGCGCCTGGCCGGGCACAAGCTGCCGGTGAAGACGAAATTCGTGCATCGAGAGGACGGCTGACCATGGCTGACGCACCTGAGCTGCGCGACATGGACGACGCGGTCCTCACCGAGCACCTGCGCACCGCGCGGCGCGACCTGTTCGGGCTGCGCTTCCAGCACGCCACCGGCGAGCTGGAGAACACCGCCCGCCTGGGCGAGGCGAAGCGCGACGTCGCGCGCGCCCTCACGATCCTGCGCGAGCGGGGCATCGACCTCAACAAGGAACTGAGCCGCTGAGCATGGCTGACGAAGACCAGAACGAGAACGTCGAGGAGACGACGCCGGAGGCCGCGGCCCCAGAGGCTCCCGAGGCCGAGGCGCCCGCAGCGAGCGAGGAGCCGGCTGCCGAGGCTGCGGAGGAGCCCGCCGCTGAGGAGGCTGCCGCCGAGGAGCCGGCTGCCGACGAGCCGGCTGCCGAGGAGGCGCCCGCCGCCGAGGCGACCCCGCCCGCAAGCCCCAAGGAGCGCAAGCGCGCCAAGCGCGCCGTCAGCGCGACCGCGCAGCCGACGCGCACGCCCACCGAGCGGCAGGCCGAGCGCGACGCCGCACGTGCCAAGAAGGCCAAGCAGCGCAGCGCCCTGCGCGCGAAGCTGCGCGCGAAGGCCAATGAGGCGCGCGTCGCGAGCCCGGCTGAGCCGACGCCGCCGCACGAGCACGGTCCGGGCCGCCAGAAGGTGCGTCAGGGGATCGTCGTCTCCGACAAGGCCGACAAGACGATCACCGTGCGGATCGACGTCGCCCGCCAGCATCGGCGCTACCACAAGATCGTTCGCAGCTCCAACACGCTGCATGCGCACGACGAGCGCAACGACGCGCACATCGGCGACGTCGTCGTGGTGCGCGAGTCGCGTCCGCTCTCGCGCCTGAAGCGCTGGCGCCTCGTCGAGGTCGTGGAGCGCGCCAAGTGATCCAGAACGAGACACGCCTCAAGGTCGCCGACAACACCGGCGCCCGCGAGATCCTCTGCATCCGCGTGCGGGGCGGCTCGCGCCGGCGCTATGCCGGCGTCGGCGACATCATCGTCGCGACCGTCAAGCAGGCCAGCCCGCAGGGGTCGGTCAAGAAGGGCGAGGTCGTGACGGCGGTCGTCGTGCGCACGAAGAAGTCCTACGGCCGCGACGACGGGACCTACATCGGCTTCGACGAGAACGCCGCCGTGATCATCGACGCGCAGAACAACCCGCGCGGGACCCGCATCTTCGGCCCCGTGGCGCGCGAGCTGCGCGAACGCAACTTCATGAAGATCGTCTCGCTCGCCCCGGAGGTGCTCTGACCATGCCCGCCAGAATCCGCAAGGGTGACGAGGTGCAGGTGCTGAGCGGCAAGGACCGCGGCCGCAAGGGGCGTGTGATGCGCGTCGACCCCACGCGAGAGCGTGTGATCGTCGAAGGTGTCAACATCGTCAAGCGTCATCAGCGCCCGACGCCCGGTCGTCCCGACGAGATCGCCGGCGTGATCGAGCGCGAGGCGTCGATCCACGCCTCCAACGTGGCGCTGCTCGACCCCAAGGACGGCAAGCCGACGCGTATCGGCGTCGAGATCCAAGACGGCAAGCGCTACCGGGTCGCCCGCCGCTCGGGCACCCGCATCGACTGAGAACGAACGAACCGAACATGCCCGCACGACTCAAAGAACGCTACGTCCAGGAGATCCGCCCGCAGCTCGTGGAGCGCTTCGGCTACACGACGCCGATGCAGGCGCCGCGGATCGAGAAGATCACCGTCAACATGGGCGTCGGCGACGCCCGCACCGACGGCAAGCTGCTCGACGCCGCGCAGACCCAGCTCGCCCGTATCGCCGGCCAGCAGCCGAACGTGCGTCGCGCGCGCAAGTCGATCGCGAACTTCAAGCTGCGCGAGGGCATGCCCGTCGGCGTGAGCGTCACGCTGCGCGGCGAGCGCGCGTACGAGTTCCTCGACCGCCTGCTGTCGATCGCGATCCCGCGGATCCGCGACTTCCGTGGGCTCAACCCGCGCTCCTTCGACGGTCGCGGCAACTACTGCATGGGCGTCAAGGAGCAGATCATCTTCCCGGAGATCGACTACGACAAGGTCGACCAGGTGCGCGGTCTCGACATCGCCATCACGACGACCGCTCAGACCGACGCGGAGTCCTACGCGCTGCTCGAGGGGTTCGGGATGCCCTTCGCCAAGGACCGCCGGTCTGCCGCCACCACAGGGAGCTGAGGACTTCAATGGCCAAGACATCGCTGCGCGTCAAGCAGGAGCGCACCCCCAAGTACAAGACCCGCGGATACACGCGCTGCCGCCGCTGCGGTCGGCCGCGCTCGGTCTTCCGCAAGTTCGGGCTGTGCCGCATCTGCCTGCGCGAGCTGGCGCACAACGGCTACATCCCCGGGATGACGAAGAGCAGTTGGTGAGCGCATGTCGATGACCGATCCCATCGCCGACTTCCTCACGCGCGTGCGCAACGGCGCGCGGGCGTCGCACGACATCGTCACGATCCCCTCGTCGGGGCTCAAGCGCGAGCTCGCGCGCATCCTCACCGAGCAGGGCTACATCGAGGGCTACGAGCTCGAGGCGGCGAACGCCGAGCACCCCGGCGAGCACATCAAGGTCAAGCTCAAGTACTCGGGCAACCGCAAGCCCGTCATCCAGGGCATCCAGCGGGTCTCCCGCCCCGGCCAGCGCACCTATGTCGACCACGCCCACATCCCGAAGATCCAGGGTGGGATGGGCACCGCGATCATCTCGACGTCGAAGGGCGTCATGACCGGCCACGACGCGCGCCGCATGGGCGTCGGCGGCGAGGTCGTGGCGAAGGTGTGGTGAGCAGGCGATGAGTCGTATCGGCCGCAAGCCCATTCCCGTGCCCGCCGGCGTCAACGTCGCGATCGAGCCCGAGCTCGTGACCGTCAACGGCCCGAAGGGCGAGCTGCACGAGCGGATCCATCGCGACATGACGGTCGAGCACGTCGGCGAGGAGCTCGTCGTCACACGTCCGACCGACCGCGGCGAGCACCGCGCCCTGCACGGGCTCACGCGCTCGCTCGTGGCGAACATGGTCGAGGGCGTCACGCACGGCTTCGAGAAGCGCTTGGAGATCCAGGGCGTCGGCTATCGCGCGCAGCTCAAGGGCAGGGACCTGGAGCTTGCGCTCGGCTACTCGCATCCGGTGCCGATCAAGGCGCCCGACGGCATCGAGTTCGAGGTGCCGCAGCCGACGCGCATCGTCGTGCGCGGCATCTCCAAGCAGCTCGTCGGCGAGGTCGCCGCGAACATCCGCAAGCAGCGCAAGCCCGAGCCGTACAAGGGCAAGGGCATTCGCTACGAGGGCGAGTACGTCGCCCGGAAGGTCCGGAAGCGCGCATGACCGTTCTCACGAAGCCCGCACATCGCCTGCGCCGCCGTCGCCGCGTCCGCGCGAAGATCACCGGCACCGCCGAGCGTCCGCGCATCTCCGTGTTCCGCTCCAATCGCGGCATCAGCGCCCAGCTCGTCGACGACGCGCGCCGGCACACGCTCGCCGCCGTCAACTGGACCGAGGCCGAGCTGCGCGGCCTCGCCTCCGGCGATCAGGCCCGCCGCGTCGGCGAGCTGCTCGCGGCGCGCGCGAAGGAGGCCGGCGTCTCGCAGGCCGTCTTCGACCGCGGCGGCTACAAGTACCACGGGCGTGTGAAGGCGCTCGCCGAGGGCGCCCGCGAGGGCGGCCTCACCTTCTAGCTCGCGTCGAACCTGTCTCACCCGCTACCTTAGGACTCCATGGCCAACGACCGATCCGTATCTTCCGCCGGACTCGACCTGCAAGAGCGCGTGGTCGAGATCAACCGCGTCGCGAAGGTCGTCAAGGGCGGCCGGCGCTTCTCGTTCACCGCGCTGGTCGTCGTCGGCGACGAGCGCGAGATCGTCGGCGTCGGCTACGGCAAGGCCAACGAGGTGCCCGTCGCGATCCAGAAGGGCGTCGAACGCGCGAAGAAGAACCTCATCCGCGTGCCCAAACACGGCTCGACGATCACCCACCAGACACTCGGCATCTTCGGCGCGGGGCGCGTGATGCTCAAGCCGGCCTCGCCCGGTACCGGCGTGATCGCCGGCGGCGGCGTGCGCGCGGTGCTCGAGCTGGCGGGGATCCACGACATCCTCTCCAAGAGCCTCGGCACGCAAAACCCGATCAACCTCGTCAAGGCGACGATGGCCGGCCTCGAGTCGCTGCGTCGCCCGGAGGAGGTCGCCGAGCTGCGCGGCATCTCGATCGACGCCGTGCTCGGCCTCGACCCCAATCGACACAACGGCGCGGCTGACGACGCCGAGCCGGCTGAGGAGGACGCCGCGGCCGCGGTCGAAGCCGAGGCCGCCGCGGAGCCCGTCGCCGTGGGCGCGGAGGGCGGCGAGTCGTGAGCACGCTTCGCATCACGCAGGTCAAGTCGCGCAATGGCTCCAACAAGCGCCAGCTCGACACGCTGCGCTCGATCGGCGTGCGTCGCATCGGCCACACCGTCGAGCAGCGCGACACCCCGGAGGTGCGCGGGATGCTGCACGCCGTCCGTCATCTCATAAAGGTCGAGGAGGCGTGATGCCCCCCGTCGCGAAGAAGTCCGAGGCCGAGGCTGTCGAGGAGCGCATCGGCCTGCACAACCTGAAGCCGGCTCCCGGCAGCCGCCGCCCGCGCAAGCGTGTCGGCCGCGGCGAGGGCTCCGGCACCGGCAAGACCTCCGGCCGCGGCCAGAAGGGCGCGGGCTCGCGCTCGGGCGCCAAGGACCGCGCCCGCTTCGAGGGCGGCCAGATGCCGATCCACATGCGGATGCGCAAGCTGCGCGGGCCGCACATGAAGAAGTCGATGCCGTTCGAGATGTTCCGCACGCACACGCAGCCGGTCAACCTGCACGACCTCGAGGCGCGCTTCGAGGCCGGCGCCGAGGTGACGATCGAGACCCTCAACGGCAAGGGCCTCGCCAAGCGCAAGGGCATCCCGGTCAAGATCCTCGCCAAGGGCGAGCTGTCGAAGCCGCTCACCGTCCACGCCCACGCCTTCAGCGCGGCCGCGCGCGAGCGCATCGAGGCCGCCGGCGGTACCTGCGAAGTGCTCGAGTAGCCGCATGCTCGCGACGATCCTCAGCGCCTTCACGGTTGCGGAGATCCGCAAGAAACTCGCGTTCACCGCGCTGCTGCTCGGGCTCTACCGGCTCGGCGCTCACATACCCGCACCGGGGATCAACTCGGCGGCCGTCAACGAGATCCAGAGAAACTTCTCCAACGGCGGGATCCTCAACTTCCTCAACATCTTCTCCGGCGGCGGGCTCGGCCGGATCGCGCTGTTCGCGCTCGGGATCATGCCGTACATCACGGCCTCGATCATCATGCAGCTGCTGACGGTCGTCGTGCCGTCGCTCGAGGCGCTGCAGAAGGAGGGCGAGATCGGCACGCAGCGCATCACGCAGTACACGCGCTACCTGACCGTCGGGCTCGCGGGCACCCAGTCGATCGCCTACGTCTTCCTCTTCAGATCCTTCGAGCACCAGGCGGGCGCCGCCGTCGTCACGCACTTCACCGCCTCGAAGCTGGCGCTGATCGCCGTCTCGCTCACCGCCGGCTGCATGCTCGTGATGTGGATGGGCGAGCTGATCACCCAGCGCGGCATCGGCAACGGCATCTCGCTGATGATCTTCGCGTCGATCGTCTCGAGCCTGCCGCACGGCGTGCAGGCCTGGTGGACGAGCCCGGACCCGGTCTTCAAGGTGATGATGCCGTTCCTCGCGCTCGGCGTGATCGCGGCGATCGTGTTCGTGCAGGAGGGGCAGCGACGGATCCCGATCCAGTACGCGCGCCGCGTGATCGGCCAGCGGATGACGCAGGGCGGCCAGACCTACCTGCCGCTGCGCGTCAACATGGCCGGCGTCATACCGGTGATCTTCGCGGCGAGCCTGATGGCCTTCCCGCCGACCGTGGGCCAGCTGATCAACAAGCCGTGGGCGCACGACGTCGCGAACTTCTTCAGTCCCCAGAAGACGCCCTACCTGGTGGGCGAGACCCTGCTGATCATCGCCTTCACCTACTTCTACACGGCGGTCACGTTCAACCCGACCGAGCAGGCCGACAACCTCAAGCGCTACGGCGGCTTCATCCCGGGCGTGCGTCCCGGACGCCCGACGGCCGAGTTCCTCGACCGCATCCTTGCGCGCCTGACCTTCCCGGGGGCGCTGTTCCTCGCCTCGGTCGCTCTGCTCCCGACGCTGTTGATCAACTCGACGAACGCGAACTTCTTCTTCGGCGGCACATCGCTGCTGATCGTCATCGCCGTCGCGCTCGACACGATGAAGCAGCTCGAGGCGCAGCTGTTGATGCGCAACTACGAAGGCTTCTTGAAGTAGTCGTTTCGCGCCACCCGTAGCGGTCGCGCTTGGTACCTTCTCTCGCTCGTGCGCGAGCTGAACCTCATCCTCTTCGGTCCTCCGGGGGCCGGCAAGGGCACGCAGGCCGCGCGCCTCCAGGAAGACTTCCGCCTGCCCTACGTGGCGACGGGGGACATCCTGCGCGCCGCCGTGAAGGACGGGACCGAGCTCGGCCAGGCCGCCAAGCGCTACATGGACGCAGGCGAGCTGGTGCCCGACGAGCTCGTCGTCGATCTCATCTGCGATCGCATCGGCGAGGACGACTGCGCCGACGGCTTCATCCTCGACGGCTTCCCGCGCACCCGCCCGCAGGCGGACGCGCTCGGCGAGGCGTTCGAGCGGCTCGGGCGCGAGATCACCGCGGTGCTGCTGATCGACGTGCCCGACGAGGAGGTCGTGCGCCGCATCTCCGGGCGCCGCGTGAGCGTCAAGACCGGCCGGCCCTACCACGTCGAGTCCGACCCCCCCAAGCACGAGGGCCGCTGCGACGTCGACGGCTCGCGCCTCGTGCAGCGCGACGACGACAAGCCCGAGGTCGTGCAGAAGCGCCTGCAGATCTACCACGCGGACACCGAACCGCTGATCGCCTACTACGACGAGCGCGGCCTGCTGCGCCGCGTCGACGGCACGCGCAGCCCGACCGAGGTCCACGACCACATCCGCGCGGTGCTCGCGACGCTGCGGCTCGAGGAGACGCTGTGATCGTCAAGAAGACCCCCGAGCAGATCGAGCAGATGGCGGCCGCGGGCGCGATCCTCGTGCGCACGCTGGAGCTCGTCGAGGGCAAGATCCGCCCCGGCGTCACGACCGCCGAGCTCGACGAGGCGGCCGAGCGCTTCATCCGCTCTCAGGGTGCCGAGCCGGCGTTCAAGGGCTATCGCGGCTTCCCCGGCTCGATCTGCGCCTCGCCGAACGCGATGGTCGTGCACGGGATTCCCGGCCCCTACAAGCTCGAGCGTGGCGACATCCTCTCCGTCGACGTCGGCGTCATCTTCGACGGCTGGGTCGCCGACGCGGCGCGCACGTTCGCCGTCGGACCGATCTCGCCCGTCGCGCGCAAGCTGCTCGACACGACCGAAGGCGCGCTGTTCGCCGCCGTTCCGCAGTGCGTGGCCGGCAATCGCCTCGGCGACGTCTCGCACGCGATCCAGGCCCATGCCGAGGCGCAGGGCTTCGGGATCATCCGCTCGCTCGTCGGGCACGGCATCGGGCGCGACATGCACGAGGATCCGCAGGTGCCCAACTACGGCGCTCCCGGGCGCGGTCCGAAGCTGGAAGAGGGGATGGTGCTCGCGATCGAGCCGATGGTCACCGCCGGGCGCCACCAGGTGCAGATGGCTGACGACCACTGGGCGATCTACACCCAGGACGGCTCGCTCGCCGCGCACTTCGAGTTCACGATCGCGATCACGGCCGCGGGCCCACGGGTACTGACGCCGTGGCACGAGCACGGCAAACGAGCAGCCGCGTGATCCACGCCGGTGGCGCCGCGCATGGCTGCGCGGCTTTGGTACCATCCCCCGTCGCGCTCTGAGCCGTCTGGCTTTGGGCTGCGGAAGTCCTCGACGTGGTAGCGGCGGCCGTCCCGGCAGCCAGAGCCTAGTCGCTGGAAATCAGCCGAAAGGGATCATGAAGGTACGACCGTCGGTCAAGCCGATGTGCGAGAAATGCAAGATCATCCGCCGCCACGGGCGCGTGCTGGTCATCTGCTCGAATCCGCGCCACAAGCAGCGGCAGGGGTAGCGCGATCGCGATGGCACGCATAGCAGGCATCAACATCCCCTTGAACAAGCGCGTCGAGATCGGGCTGACGTACATCTACGGCATCGGCCGGGCGACGTCGAACAAACTGCTCACCGAAGTCAGCGTCTCGCCGGACACCTACGTCCGCGACCTGACCGAGGACGAGGTCGCGAAGCTCCGCGACGCGATCGACCGCGAGCTGACCGTCGAGGGCGACCTCCGGCGCGAGCGCTCCCAGAACGTCAAGCGCCTGATGGAGATCGGCTGCTACCGCGGCCTGCGCCATCGCAGAGGCCTGCCGGTGCGGGGTCAGAAGACCAAGACCAACGCGCGCACGCGCAAGGGCCCGAAGCGGATGCAGGTGGCCGGCAAGAAGAAGGCGGGGAAGAAGTAAGTGAGTCCAGCTCCGAAGCGTCCGCAGCGCGGCCGTCGCAAAGTTCGCAAGAACATCCCGATCGGCCAGGCGCACATCAAGACGAGCTTCAACAACACGATCGTCTCGCTGACCGACCGCGAGGGCAACGTGATCGCCTGGGAGTCCGCCGGCGGCGCCGGCTTCAAGGGCTCGCGCAAGTCCACGCCCTTCGCCGCTCAGGTCACGGCCGACGCCGCCGCCCGCAAGGGCATCGAGCACGGCCTGCAGAAGGTCGAGGTCTTTGTGAAGGGCCCCGGTTCGGGGCGTGAGACGGCGATCCGCTCGCTTCAGGCCGCCGGCCTCGAGGTGACCGCGGTACGCGACGTCACACCGCAGGCCCACAACGGCTGTCGTCCGCGCAAGCGGCGGCGGGTCTAGGAGCACCGACATGGCGAAGGACACGAGCCCCCAGTGCAAGCAGTGCCGTCGTGAGGGCCAGAAGCTGTTCCTCAAGGGCGAGCGCTGCCTGACCGACAAGTGCGGCGTCGAGCGACGCGCATACCCGCCGGGCGACCACGGTCGTGGGCGCCAGAAGCAGAGCGAGTACCGCGTCCAGCTGCGCGAGAAGCAGAAGGCGCGCCGCTACTACGGCGTGCTCGAGCGCCAGTTTCGCGCGTACTACGAGAAGGCCAGCCGTCAGCCCGGCATCACGGGCGAGAACCTGCTGCGCATGCTCGAGTGCCGCTTCGACAACGTGCTCGTGCGTCTCGGCTTCGCCGCCTCCCGGCGTCAAGCCCGGCAGCTGGTTCGCCACGGCCACTGGACCGTCAACGGCCGCCGCGTCGACATCCCGAGCTACCAGATGCGCGATGGCGACGTGATCGCGATCAAGGCATCCAGCACGGCGGCGCAGACGATCCGCGACGCGACCGAGCTGACCGGCCAGGTGCCGGCCTGGCTGCAGGCCGACCACGACGCCCTCACGGCGAAGGTGCTGCGCAAGCCGGAGCGACGCGAGATCGCCGCCCCGGTGATGGAGCAGCTCATCGTCGAGCTCTACTCGAAGTAACCGACCGCGCGTTGCGAAGCCGCCCCACACGGCTGCGCGACGCCCGCATGACCGCCCGCGGCGGGCGGCGCTCATGACACGACGACGTTAGGACCGACCCCGATGCTCGATTTCCAAGTCCCCCGAATCACCACCGAGACCGTCGAGGAGAACCGCGGCTCGTTCACGATCGAGCCGCTTGATCGCGGGTTCGGCTACACGTTCGGCAACTCGCTGCGCCGCGTCCTGCTGTCCTCGCTCGCGGGCGCCGCGGTGACGAGCGTCCGCATCGAGGGCGTCGCGCACGAGTTCTCGACGATCACGGGCGTCAAGGAGGACGTGACCGACATCGTCCTCAACCTCAAGGGCGTCGTCTGCCGCATGCACTCCGACGCGACCGAGATCGAGGCGCCGCTCGTCGTCACGGGGCCCGGTGAGATCACCGCGAAGGACATCGACCTGCCCTCCGGCGTCGAGATCCTCAACCCCGACGCGCACATCGCGACGCTCGAGAAGAAGACGAAGCTCGAGGTCTACCTCACGGTCGGCCGCGGGCGCGGCTACCGCCCGGCGGAGGAGAACAAGTCACCGGACCAGCCGATCGGCGTGATCCCGATCGACTCGATCTTCTCGCCCGTGCGGCGTGTCGCCTACGCCGTCGAACAGGCGCGCGTCGGCCAGAAGACCGACTACGACAAGCTCACGCTCGACATCGAGACTGACGGCTCGATCGACCCGCACGCCGCGCTGCGCGAGGCGGCCGAGATCCTGATCTCCCAGCTGGCGATCTTTACCGACGCCGACCGCGTCGTGGAGCTGCGCGACACCGGCGGTCTCGGCGCGCTCGAGCCGGCGCTCGGCGGCCACGGCGGCCTCGGCCCCAACGGCGTCGCGCCGGGCGGCCGTCCCGCGAACGCGATGGACGACATCCTGATCGAGGAGCTGGAGCTGGGCGTGCGGTCGTACAACTGCCTCAAGCGCGCCGGCATCCAGACGGTCGGCGACCTGATCTCGAAGACCGAGAACGAGCTCAACGCGATCCCGAACTTCGGCAAGAAGTCGATCGACGAGGTCATCGAGACGCTCGAGTCGCGCGGCCTGCACCTGCGCCAGGACTGACGACCCGGTACCCTCTTCCAGCCCATGCGCCACCAGCGAAACCGCTACCAGCTCTCACGCAGCTCCTCGCATCGCAAGGCGCTGCTCGCGAACCTCTGCAAGGAGGTCATCGCGCACGAGCGGATCAAGACGAGCGAGACGAAGGCGAAGGCCGTCAAGCCGGAGCTGGAGAAGCTGATCACGCTCGCCAAGCGCGGCGACCTGCACGCGCGCCGGCAGGCGCTGTCGGCGCTCGGGCAGGACAAGTTCAGCGTCTACAAGCTGTTCGAGGAGATCGCGCCGCGCTACACGGAGCGGCCGGGCGGCTACACCCGCATCCTCAAGCTCGGTCCGCGTCGCTCCGACGCGACCGAGATGGTCTTCCTCGAGCTCGTCTGAGCCTCGTTGCACCGTCTCGGCGCGCCTGGCGGCGTCCTCGGTCACTCGCCTACCTGGGTAGGCCACGTTCCCTGCGTCCTTGCCAGCCGCGCCGATACGGCACAACGATCACGTGAGCGATACAACGAAAATCGTTCTGGAATACGACGGACGTGATTTTGCCGGCTGGGCGAAGCAGCCCGGTCTGCGTAGCGTGCAGGAGGAGCTGGAACGGGCGCTCGCGGTGGTGCTGCGCCGCGAGGCGGTGCCCGTCACGGTCGCCGGGCGCACCGACGCCGGTGTTCACGCGTGGGCGCAGGTCGCGAGCTACGACGGGCCGCGGGTGGAGCCGCGTGCGCTCAACGCGCTGCTGCCGGAGGACGTCGCCGTGCTCGCGAGCGAGGCGGTCGCACCCGGCTTCAGCGCGCGCCACGACGCCACAAGCCGCGCCTACTGCTACCGCGTGCTCGCGCGGCGCGAGCGCAGCGCGCACGAGCGCGGGCACGCGCTGTGGTGGCCGCACCCGCTCGACCGCGAGGCGCTCGATGCCTGCGCCGCCGCGCTCGCCGGCACGCACGACTTCACCGCCTTCACGCCGACCGAGACCGAGCATGTGCACTTCGATCGCGACGTGCGCAGCGCCGCCTGGCATGCGGAGGGCGACGTCGTCGCGTTCTGGATCGAGGCCGACGCGTTCATGCGCAACATGAACCGGGTGCTCGTCGGGACGATGCTCGAAGTCGCGGGCGGGCGCCGCGCGCCCGCGGACTTCGCGGCGCTGCTCGAAGGCGCGCCGCGGGCGCGCGCCGGCGCGACGGCGCCGCCGCATGGCCTCCATCTCGTCGGGGTCGGCTATGACGGTCGAGCGGTGCTCCCGTGATGCGCACCTCTACCATCCGAGGCCGATGAAGGTCCTGCTCACCAACGACGACGGCATCGACGCCGGCGGGTTGCGCGCCCTGCGCAGCGCGCTGCTCGAGCTGCCGCACGTCGAGCTGGCGGTGATCGCGCCGGATGGGAACCGCTCCGCGACCGCGCGCTCGATCACGACGCGGCGGCCGCTGTGGGTGGAGGAGGTCGACTTCGGCGACGGCGCGGTCGGCTACGCGACCGACGGCACGCCGGTCGACTGCGTGCGCCTCAGCCACCTCGGCCTGATCGAGGGCTTCCGCCCCGAGCTGGTCGTCTCGGGCATCAACCACGGGCTCAACCTCGGTGACGACATCACCTACTCGGGCACGGTCGCGGCAGCGTTCGAGGCGCTGCTGCTCGGCATCCCCGGGATCGCCGTCTCCCAGCAGTCCGACGCGCGCGAGCTCGACTTCCGCCTCGGGCGCACGTTCGACTTCGCCGCCGGTGCGGCGTTCGCGGCCAAGCTCGTCGCGGAGCTGGAGTCGATCCCGCTCGCGGCGGGCACGCTGCTGAACGTGAACGTACCCGGCGGCGAGCTCGGCGGCGTCGAGGTCGCGCGCCTCGGCAAGCGCATCTACGAGGACGTGCTGGAGCTGCAGGACCAGGAGCACCCCGGCCGGCGGCTGTTCCGCATCTACGGCGATGCCGGCGGGCTCGTCGACGAGCACGGCACCGACATCGCCGCCGTCGCGGCAGGTCGCATCGCGGTGACGCCGATCCACTTCGACCTCACCGATCGCGACGGGATCGCGTCGCTGCGCGACCACGATCTCGCCCGCCTGATCGCGCCGGCGGCGCGCGAAGCGGAGTGAGCCGAGCCCCCGCCGACGCGGCAGCCCGCGCGGCGCAGCTGCGCGCCGAGTTGACCGAGCACGGCCACCGTTACTACGTCCTCGACGACCCATCGGTCACCGACGACGTCTACGACAAGCTGCTCGACGAGCTGCGTGCGCTCGAGGCCGAGCACCCCGAGCTCTTGACGCCTGACTCGCCGACCCAGCGCGTCGGCGGCGAGCCCGTCGCGTCGCTGGAGAAGGTCCGCCACCTGCAGCCGATGCTCTCGCTCGCCAACGCGCGCAGCGACGAGGAGCTGACCGCATGGATCGAGCGCATGCGCGCGCATCTGGCGCGCGAGGGGATCGAGGACCCCGACTTCGCCTACGTCGTGGAGCCGAAGGTCGACGGGCTCGCGATCTCGCTCGTCTACGAGCACGGCGTGCTCGTGCGCGGCGCCACGCGCGGCAACGGCGAAATCGGAGAGGACGTGACGCACAACCTGCGCACGATCGGGGCGATCCCGCTGCGGATCGACGACGCGCCGGCGCTGATCGAGGTGCGCGGCGAGATCTACATCTCGCTCGCCGACTTCGAGGCGGTGAACCTGCGGCGCGCCGAGCAGGGCCTCTCGACGTTCATGAACCCGCGCAACTCCGCCGCCGGCGCGATCCGGCAGCTCGACCCAAAGCAGTCGGCGGAGCGGCCGCTGTCGATGTGGGCCTACGCGGTCGGCGTGACGGACGGCATCGCGTTCGCGGGCCATTGGGAGAGCCTGCAGTGGCTGCGCGCGCACGGCTTCCGCGTCAACCCGGACGTCGAGCGGCTCACGTCCGACGCCGAGGTGATCGCGCGCTGCCGCCGCTGGGAGGAGCGGCGCGGCGCGCTCGCGTTCGAGATCGACGGCGTCGTCGTGAAGGTCGACGACTTCGAGCTGCAGCGCCGCCTCGGCGTCGTCGGGCGCGATCCGCGCTGGGCGATCGCATGGAAGTTTCCGCCGACGACGGCGATCACGAAGCTGATCGACGTGCACTGGAACGTCGGCAAGTTCGGCACGCTGCACCCGTTCGCCGAGCTCGAGCCGGTCCACGTCGGCGGCGTGACGGTCAAGCTCGCGACACTGCACAACGAGGAGGACCTCGAGCGCAAGGACGTGCGGCCCGGCGACGACGTGATCGTGCTGCGCGCCGGTGACGTGATCCCGCAGGTCATATCGCCCGCCCCGCACGTCGTCGAGCGCTCCGATCGCGCGCCGGTGCCGCGACCGCCCGCGAAGTGCCCGGTCTGCGCGACGCCGACGATCAAGGACGAGGGCGTCTTCACGCGCTGCCCCAACCGCGATTGCGAGGGGCGCCGCTGGCAGCTGCTCTCGCACTTCGTCTCGCGCGGGGCGATGGACGTCGACGGGATCGGCGAGAAGCAGGTGACCGTGCTGATGGAGCACGGGCTCGTGCGGACGGCGGGCGACTTCTACCGCCTGAACGAGGAGCAGCTCGTCGCGCTCGACCGCTTCGCCGAGGTCTCGGCGCGCAATGCGATCGCGGCGATCGAGCACTCCAAGCAGCGACCGTTCGGGCGCGTGCTGTCCGCGATCGGGATCGAGGGGATCGGTGAGGTGACCGGGCGCAACATCGCGCAGCGCTTCCGCACGATCGAGGCGTTGAGCGCCGCCACGCCGGAGCAGATCGCCGAGACGCCGGGGATCGGGCCGATCGTCGCCGAGCAGATCCACGAGCAGCTCCAAGACGAGTCGATGCGCGCGCTGATCGCCGACCTGCATGCGCTTGGATTGCGCCTCGAGGAGGAGGGGCCGCCGCCGGGGGAGGGGCCGTTGGCCGACAAGGCGCTCGTGCTTACCGGCACGCTGCCGACGCTCACGCGCGAGCAGGCGACCGAGCGGATCCTCGCCGCCGGCGGACGCGTCACCGCGGCGGTCTCGAAGAAGACGGATTACCTCGTCGCCGGCGAGGCGGCCGGCTCGAAGCTGGAGAAGGCCGAGCGCCTCGGCGTGCCGGTGCTCGACGAGGCCGGGCTGGAGGCGCTGCTGGCCGGCGCGCAGCCCGACGCTGTCGCCGAGCCCTGATAGGGTCGCACCGCCGGTACGTCGGTGGTCGCTCCGACACGGGAAGGAAATGCCATGACACGTTTTCTGCTGCGCGCCTGCGCACTCGCCTGCGCTGTGGTCGCCGTCGTTCCAGGGCTCGCGCTCGCCGCGCCGATCGGGCCGAAGATCATCATTTCCCAGTTCCAGACGGCCGGCCCAGGCGGCGCGTCCGACGAGTTCCTCGAGCTCGTGAACGTTGGCGACCAGGCCGGCAGCCTCCAGGGCTCCGACATGCTGCGCCAGCCGTCCGAGGCCAACATGCTCGGTCAGTGCAAGATCGCCTACGTGCCCCAGAGCGTCATCCTGCAGCCCGGCCAGCACTATCTCGAGACGGGCACCGCCTACGGCGGCAGCGTCTCGTCCGACCACACGCTCTCCGGCGCTGGGCTCGGAGCTGGAGTTGCGTGCGCGGGCACGGATTTCCTGAACAGCTCGCTCGGCGGCCTCGTGCTCAACACGGTCGGCGGCGACGTCATCGGCTACGGCGGTACGTCGAGCGACTTCCCGACGTACGGCACGTTCGCGGCACCGGTCAGCGGCGGCTCGGCTGAGCGGCTGCTGTTCGGCAGCAAGGACACCGACAGCCCGAGCGACTGGACGCAGCTCGCGACCTCCCAGCCGCACAACTCCAGCTTCATCGATCCAGACTTCGACGGCCTCACGACCGCCGCCGACAACTGCCCGAGCATCGCGAACGGCGACCAGGCCGACCGCGATCACGACGGCATCGGCGACGCGTGCGATCCCGACAACGACAACGACGGCGTCGCCAACACCTCCGACAACTGTCCGCTGCTGGCCAACGCCGACCAGCTCGACAGCGATCACGACGGGCTCGGCAACGCCTGCGACGCCGACGACGACAACGACGGCGTCCCCGACGCGCAGGACGCCTTCCCGCTCGACCCGACGCGCTCGAAGGCGGTCGAGCCGCCCGCGACGCTCACGCTGACGGACGTCTCGATGACGCCGAGCAGGTGGGCCGTCGACCCGCATGGCGCATCCGAGCGTGCCGCGCGTGCACGCGCACGCAAGCCGGCAGCGAAGGGAACGACGATTCGCTTCACCCTCTCGGAGCCCGCGCACGTGCTCTTCACGATCGAGCGTCGCGTCCCGGGGCGCAGGCTTCCGGGGCACAGCTGCAAGAAGTTCTCGCGCGCCAACGCGCATGGCCGGGCATGCACGCGCTTCAAGCTCGTCGGGCGCTTCGCGCAGCAGGCGGCTGCGGGGCATGACCGCAAGGGCTTCTCCGGGAAGCTCGGCCGCAGGAGCCTCGCCCCGGGTCGCTATCGCATGCTGCTCGCGGCGACTGACGCCGCGGGCAAGCGGGTCGTCGCGAAGGCGCTCAACTTCATCGTCGTGCGCGGCTGACGGCTGTTCCCGCGCCGCCGCCGTCCGTCGGCGGCGGCGCCGGGGGTCCGCCCGGACGCAGGCGCGCGAGCCGGATCGTCAGCGCGTCCTCGATCTTCTTCGCGGTCACCGTGTAGACGAGGTTCTCCATGAAGGCGAACGCGAGCACGTGGCCGTTGGGCGTGCGGCAGTAGCCCGCGAGCGCCGAGACGTCGGAGAGCGTGCCGGTCTTCGCCTGACAGCGCCTCTGCGCCGAGGAGTGGCGCATCCGCTCCGCGAGCGTGCCGGTGCGCCCGGGGAGGGCGAGCCCGCCGCGCAGCCCCGGCACGTCGCGCATGCGCGCCAGCAGCGTGACGACCTGCCGCGGCGAGGTGCGGTCGGCGCGCGAGAGCCCGGAGCCGTCGGAGATCGCGGGGTGGATGTGGAAGCGCGCGAGCGTGCGCCGCACGACCGCGACGCCCGCCGCCGTCGAGCCGCCGCTGCCGTAGGCGGCCCCGACGTCCTTCACCAGCATCTCGGCGAAGAGGTTGTCGGAGGGCACGAGCGTGAGCCGCACGAGCGTCGCCATCGGCGGCGAGTCGACGCGCACGAGCTCCGATGCCGTGGTGGGCGTGACGCGCTCGCCGACGCGCTGCAGCGAGGCGCGCACGCCATGGCGGCGCAGCTCGACCGCGAGCTGGCGGGCGGCGAACTTCGCCGGGTGCGTTTGCAGCGCGCTGCCGTCGGTGCGCGCGAGGCCGCGGTCGAACAAGAGCCCGCCGAGCGGACCGCCAAGCTCGGTGACGTCGAGCGCGTAGCCGTTCGCGGGGTCGCCGCGCAGGCGGTCGAGCCACGATTCGTCGCCGTAGATCGTGCCGCTGACGCGCCGCAGGCCCGCGTCGCGCAGCGCCGCGGCGAGGTCGGCGACGGTCGCGCCGACCCCGTAGGCGCGCTGGGCGAACGCTGCGCTGCCGAACGTCGGATCCCCGCCGCCGCGCAGGTAGAGGTCGCCGTGCCAGGTGCCGGCGGCGTCGAGCGCCCCGTTGCCCTCGACGGTCGTCGGGAGCGTCCCGTCGGCCCCGAAGCGCAGCAGCGCCGTCGTGGTCGTGTAGAGCTTCTCGACGGAGGCCGGGATCCGCGGCGTGTCGGCGCGCACGGACGCGAGCGTGCGGCCCGTCGTCGTGTCGAGGACATAGGCGCCGGAGAGGCCGCCGGCGCGCGCGAGCTGGTGCGCGACCAGCGCGTCGAGCGGCGCCGCGTCGACCGCGGCGGGGGTCTGCGCGAGCGCGAGCAGCACGACGATCGACGCGGCGAGCGGGAGCGGACGGCGCACCCAGCTCACAACAGCGCGCCGGGGCGAGAGTCGCGGTCGTGTCGTCCAAACGCAGGCGTACAATGCGGAGATGAAGCCCGAGGGCAAGGTCGTCAGCCTCGACGCCTCCGCCGCGAAGCAGCGCAAGCGCGCGGGGGCATCCTCGCAGGTGCGCAGAACGGCTGCCCGCAAGCCCAAGCGCCCGTCGAAGACGGCGCTCGTGCTCGGCGGCGGCGGCTTCACCGGCGCCGTCTACGAGATCGGCGCCCTGCGCGCGCTCGACCTGCTGTCGGTCAACCGCTCGGTGACGGACTTCGACATCTACGTCGGCACGAGCGCCGGCTCGTTCGTCGCCTCGATGCTGGCGAACGGGATCACGCCCGAGGAGATGATGCGCGTGCTCGACCGTCAGGTGCCCGCGCCGTTTCAGGAGATCGAGCTCGGGGCGCTGCTGCGGCTCAACGTCAGAGAGCTCGCGAGCAAGGCGATCCTGTTCCCGCTCGCGCTTGCGAAGCTGGCGCGCAACGTCGCGACGCATCTCGGCCAGGTCTCGGCGCTCGACCTCGTGCTCGGGCTCGCCACGGGGCTGCCGTCCGGCCTCTACTCCGGCAAGGGCGTCGAGTCCTACGTGCGCTCCGTGCTGAGCGACGAGGGGCGCACCGACGACTTCCGCGAGCTGGCGCAGGAGCTGTACCTGACTGCGACCGACCTCGACAGCTGCGAGCGCGTCGTGTTCGGCTCGGCGGCCTTCGACGACGTGCCGATCTCGACCGCCGTGCGCGCCTCGAGCGCGCTGCCGATGGTCTACGAGCCGGTCCGCGTCGGCGATCGCGAGCTGATCGACGGCGGCATCCTCTCGACGACCAACCTCGACATCGCCGTCGAGGCGGGGGCGACGCTGATCGTCGTCGTCAACCCGCTCGTGCCGTATATGAACGAGGCGGTGCGGGAGAACCCGCTGCATCCGCGCGTCTCGGACATGGGCTTCCCGCACATCGGCTACCAGACGTTCAAGCTGATGACATACCGCCGTCTGCACGAGATCCGCACGGCCTGGGAGGACAAGTACCCCGGCGTGGACTTCGTGCTGATCGAGCCCGACGCGACCGACGAGCTGATGTTCCGCACCAGCGTGATGGACTACGCCTCGCGCGTGGAGATCGCCAGCCACGGCTTCCGCACGGTCACGACGCGCCTCGCCGAGGACTACGACCGCATCAAGCTGCTCGCCGCGCGCCACGGGATCGAGATCTCCGCCACGCGCGTGCGCAAGGTCGTCAAGCACTTCGCGACCGAGCGTGAGGAGACTGTGCGCTGGCGCAAGATCCTCGAGCAGACGACCGGCACGCTGCTGCGCCAGTCGGCCTCGGCGTCCTCTGACTGAGCGCCCGCGCGCAGCTCAGGCGGCCACGGCGGTCGCCGTGTCCAGCACGTCGAGCAGCCGGTCGGTCGCCTCGCTGCTCTGCAGCGCGACGCGCACGTGGTGCTCGTCGCCGACGAGGTCCCCGCTCATGACGAGCACGCCCGAGCGGCGCAGACGCGCGGTCAGCTCCGCGGCGGAGATCCCGAGCGCACGCATCCACACGACGTTCGCCTCGCTCGGCGCGGCGTCGACGGGCAGCTCGTGCAGGGCGTCGAAGAGGCGTGCGCGCTCGGCGATCACGGCCGCGCGGCGCATCGCCAGCTGCGGGTCGCAGACGCGCAGCGCCTCCAGCGCGCCGACCTGCGTCGGCAGGCCGACGCCGAGCTCCGGGGCCAGGCGTGCGAGCAGCGGCTCGGCCCCCGGCCCGCCGAGCACGTAGCCGCAGCGCAGGCCGGCGAGCCCGTAGGCCTTCGAGAACGTGCGGAAGATCAGCAGGCGCGGATGCTCCTCAAGCAGCGGCAGCGTCGCGCCCGGCTCCTGGGCGGCGACAAAGTCGGCGAGCGCCTCGTCGAGCAGGACGGAGATGTGCTCTGGAAGGCCGTCGAGCAGGTCGCGCAGCTGCGCGAGCGAGAGGTGGGCGCCGGTCGGATCGTTCGGGTTGCAGACGACGATCGCGCGGGTGCGCGGCGTGATCGCGGCGCGCAGCGCCTCGACGTCGTGACCGGCGGCGATCGGAACCGCGCGCGCGTTGGCGCGCTGCGTCATCAGCGGGTAGAGGCTATAGGAGGGCCAGGGCGTGATCAGCTCGTCGCCGGGCTCCAGCAGCGTGCGTGTGGCGCTGGAGAGCAGCTGCGCGGCGCCATGGCCGACGGCGATGCGGTCGGGCTCGAGCCCGTGGCGGCGGCCGAGCTCGCGGCGCAGCTCCTCCGCGGTCGGGTCCGGTGCGACCTGGAGCGCCCCGCGCGCGGCGAACGTGACCGCGTTGACGACGTCCGGATGCGGCAGCTCGTGCCACGTCGTGCGCGAGAGGTCGAGTACCTCGATGCGGGCGAGCGCTCTGCGGCGCGCCTCGGCGCGCTCGCGCAGCTCGTCGCTGATCTCTTCGTCGGTCATGCCGGCGAACTGGCGGTAGTAGTCGAGCGGTCCCACCTGGCAGCCTCAGCCGCCGATGAAGCTCTGGACGCTCACGCCCGCAACGTCTGCGCCGCTGAAGAACGTGAACCAGATCCCGAAAGCGGGCACGCCGACCATGCAGCAGAGCATGAAGATGCGTCCGATCGTCCCCTCGCGCTGGTCGTGGCCGGCGGCGCGGCGCACGAGCACCCAGGCGTAGTCGAGCCGCTTGAGCGTCATCAGCCCGAGCGCCAGGCCGCCGCCGAGCGTCATGAACGCCGCGAACAGGCCGAAGCCGATGCTGTCGGTGAGCCACTGCGCATGGCCGCCGATCCACAGGCACGCGAGCGGCAGCGGACCCCAGAAGGAGAGGTTGATCACGACCATCACGGCAAGCAGCCCGGCCGCGAACAGTGCGTCGCGGCGACGCTGGCGGTCATCGCCGCGCTGGGGCGGCGTGCGGTACTGCGTCGGCCGCGTGCCCGGACGACGGGTGATGAACATGCCGCCGGTGTCGGTGGGATCGGTCCGCATGGTGCTCCCTTTAAGAGTACGCGCTAGTTCGTATAAAGCGAGTCGAACAGGTCCGCGTACTTCTCGTTGACGACGTTGCGCTTGACCTTCAGGGTCGGCGTCAGCTCGCCCGTCTCCTGGGTCAGGTCGTGGTCGAGGATCGCGAACTTCTTGACCTTCTCGACCTGGGCGTACTTGTCGTTGGCGCGGTCGAGCTCGGCCTGCACGAGTGCGCGCACGTCCGGATGACCCGCCAGCGCCGGGATCTCGGTCGGCAGGCCCTGCTGCTGAGCCCACGGGACGATCTCCTCCTCGTCGAGCGTGATCAGCATCACGGGGAACGGCCGGCGGTCGCCGTGCATGACCGCCTGCGAGACCCAGCGGCACTGCTTCATGTCGTTCTCGATGTTGGCGGGGGTCAGGTTCTTGCCGCCCGCGGTGATGATGATGTCCTTCTTGCGGCCGGTGATCGTGAGGAAGCCGTCCTCGTCGAGCGAGCCGAGGTCGCCCGTGTGCAGCCAGCCGTCGGTGACGGCGCCGAAGCTCGCGTCGCTGTTGTTGTGGTAGCCGGCGAAGATGTTGCCGCCCTTGATCAGCACCTCGCCGTCCTCGGCGATCCGCAGCTCGACGCCGGGGAACGGGCGCCCGACGGTGCCGAGCTTGTAGCCGTCCAGCGACTGGAACGTGGCCGCCGTGGCGGTCTCCGTCATGCCGTAGCCCTCGAACACCGGCACGCCGCAGGCGAAGAAGAACTCGAGGATCTCCTTCGCGATCGGTGCCGCGCCGGAGATCGCCTGGCGCACGCGTCCGCCGAAGGCGCCGCGGACCTTGGAGAACAGCTCCTGCTCGGCCTCGTCGAACGGCGCCTGCAGCTCCGGCGGGACGGGCTGCTCGGCGAGCTGCAGCTCGCGCACCTTCACGCCGAGCGCGACGGCGGCGCGCAGTTTCTCGGGCTCCACGTTGGCCGTGACCAGCGTGTAGATCTTCTCGAAGATGCGCGGCACCGACGGGAAGTTCGTCGGGTGGACCTCGTTGATCTCGACGATGATCTGCTGCGGGTCGTTGCCCCAGTAGGCGAGCGTCGCGCCGACGTCGAAGGACAAGAGTTGGATCAGCAGCGCGAAGGAGTGCGCGAGCGGCAGGTAGAGGTAGGTCAGCTCGTCCTCCTCGACGCTGCGCACCGTCTGCGCCATCGAGAGGATCGCGCGGTAGTTGCCGTGCAGCAGCACGCAGCCCTTCGGCGGCCCGGTCGTGCCGGAGGTGTAGATGAAGGTGTACGGGTCCTCGGGCTTGACGGCCTCGCGCCGGCGCTCGAGCTCGGCGCGGTTCACGCCGCGACCGCGCGCGCGCAGCTGCTCGAGCGTGATCGCATCGCCGACGTCCCCGTCGGCGTCGATCACGATCACGTGCGCGAGGTGCGGCAGCCGCGCCCGCACCTCGGCGACCTTGGCGACCTGCTCCGCGTTCTCGCAGACGATCGCGCACGCGTCGGAGTCGCCTGCGACCCACTCGCACTCCTCCGGTGAGTTGGTGGGGTAGATCGGGACCACGACGGCGCCCGTCTGCGTGGCGCCGAAGTCGGCGTAGGTCCACTCGGGGCGCGTGCGGCAGAGGATCGCGACGCGGTCGCCGGCGGCGATCCCGAGGTCGATCAAACCAAGCGCGATCTCCTCGGCGATCTCGCCCACCTCGCCGAACGTGACGTCGTGCCAGGAGCCGTCGCGCTTGTAGCGCACGGCGACGGCGTCCCGGTGCTGCTCGGCCGCCAGCGGCAGCAGGTCGGCGATCGTCTTCGAGCCGGTGGACGCGTCGATGGCGCTCGGAGCGCTGGACTCCATGGTCGGTTCCTCCTCGTGGGCAGCGGAGGCAACCGATTGTAGGTTCGACCGCGCCCGGGCGCGCGGGTTGGCTGGCGTGTCAGCCAGCCGCTATCCGGCCATCAGGCGCTGCGGCGGCATCGTGCTCTTGGCGGAGACGCCGAGACTGGAGAGGAAGAGGGTCTTGTCGATGCGGCCCTGGAAGATCGGGACGCCCAGTTGCACGCACTTCGTGATGACATCGCGCCGTTCGAGACCGGACTCGCGTGCAAGCTCCGTGGGCGTCAGGTGAATCGCCATCGGTCCTCCCACCTCCTGGTGTCGATCGCTACATAGCGCTTTTATACATAGGCGCGCGGACGGGGGCAACAAACCCCAGGGATCCGTGGTCAGAGTTTGCGAGGTTGCGCCAACTTGAGGTCGGTCCGGAGGGTCGGAGCTCAGACCGGGTTCGGGATCTCGACGAACGTGTGGGCGACGCCGAAGCGCTCGGCGACGAGCTCGCCGAGCCGCTGGATCCCGAGCGTCTCGGTCGCGTAATGGCCGGCGGCGACGAAGTGGATGCCCGCCTCGCGCGCCTGGGCCATCACGTGCTCCTTCGGCTCGCCGGTGAGGAACGCGTCGAGCCCCAGCTCGATCGCCTCCGTGAGCGTGCCGGCGGCGGCGCCAGAGACGATTCCGAGCGTGCGCACGCGCGCGGGGCCGGCGTCGAAGACGAGCGGCTCGCGTCGCGTGAGCGTCGCGACGCGCTGCGTCAGCTCGGCGGCGGGGACGCCGTCGCCGTCGAAGCGGGCGACGACGCCGATGTCGGCGCCCTTGGCGGGGAAGGCGGGCGTGTGGGCGGCGGCGCCGAGCCCCTCGGCGAGCAGCGCGTTGTTGCCGTGCTCGGGGTGCGCGTCGAGCGGTAGGTGGTAGGCGCCGAGAGCGATGTCGTTGGCCAGCAGCAGCTTGAGGCGGGCGGCCTGTGCGGGCCCGATGCGCCGCGGCTCGAAGTCCCACAGGATGCCGTGGTGGGCGAGGACGAGCTGGGCGTCGTGGGCGAGCGCCTGCTCGAACAGCTCGCGTTGGGCCGAGACGCCGGTGACGAGCGTCGTGACCTCGGCCGCGCCGGGGACCTGGAGCCCGTTCGGCCCGAGGTCCGCGAAGCGCTCGATCTCGAGCAGCTCGTCGAGGAACGCGATGATGTCGGCGGTCCGGGCGGGCACGGGCGCGGCCAACCTACCATCGCCGTCCCTGTGGAATACTGGACTCTCGTCGGGGCGTGGCGCAGCCTGGTAGCGCGCACCGTTCGGGTCGGTGAGGTCCCGAGTTCAAATCTCGGCGCCCCGATTGCACAAAGCCCCCGTGGATGCGGGGGTTTTGTTGTTCTAAGTCGGCGCTCGCGGTGGCCCGCTCGTATCCCGGTGGGCAGCGCGCGGGGTCGCCCGCTACTGCGGGGGCGAGTCGTGCGACTCGGGGCCGATCCGGTGCTCGCGGGCGAATGCGGCGTCGCGCTCGGCCGCGTTGAAGCCGAGGATCGACAGGAGCCCGCCGAGGAAGTGCATGTCGCGATAGCCGTGCTGGGCGCGGCGATGCCACGAGATCCTGAGCGCGGGAACGAGCAGCGCAGAGGGGACGCACGCGAGCGGGACGATGCCGGGGAACGCGAGCCAGTCCTGCTGCGTCGCGATGCCAAGGCCGATCATGCCCATGCCGACCAGCGAGAGGATCGCGATCGCCTTCCACGGCGGACGTGCGGATGGGGGCGGTGGACGCTTGGACATGGGCTCTCCGGCCATGGTCGTACCGTAGCCCGATTCTCCTCAGCGTTGCGATGCCGGGGACCAGTCTGCGGCGCGCGACGGCACCTCGCTCGCCTCTCGGCCCACGGCGTAGACGATCTCCACCGCGCCGCCCGGGAGGGCGCGCTCGCGCTCGAACGTCAGCTCGGCGTCGGGGCTGAGCGACGGCGTGAGCTGCATGCCGCCGGGTCCGAACAGCAGCGGAAGCACGACCAGCTCGAGCTTGTCGAGCGCTCCGAGGGCGCGGAAGGTCTCGATCGTGCGCGGGCCGCCGACGAGGTGGACGTCGCCGCCCCGGTTGGCCGCGCGCAGCTGCTCCAGCAGCCGTGCCGGGTCGCCGTCGAGGACCACGTGGTCGGGCGTGCCGGGCGGACGCTGCGAGCCCAGCACGAACACGTTCAGGTTCGGCCACGGCCAGCGGTCGTTGTTGAGTGCGGGCTCGAACGTGGTGCGCCCCATCAGCGCCGCCTCGCAGCCGTCGAGGAACTCCCGGATGCCATGGCTCTCGCCAGGGACGAAGCTCGGGTCGGCGATCAGCGCCGGCCACCCGCTCGGCGTGGTCACGTAGCCGTCGGCGCTCATGCTCATGCGGGTACGGATCTGCATCTGCTCGCTCCTTCGCGTCGGTCGCTTGCCTTCATACCCTGAAGTCGGAGCCGGTGTCGCCCGCCCTACCGGATCGCGCCCACGGGATCCGTGGACCTCGTTCTCTGACCGTGGCGGTGCGGCCAGTATTCTCCCCCGATGCCGCTGCGCGTCCTCGTCCTGGGAGCCGGATTCGGGGGGCTCGAGCTGACGACGACGCTGTCGGAGGCGCTCGGGGACGCGGTCGAGGTGACGCTGGTCGACAAGGGCGACGCGTTCGTCTTCGGGTACTCGAAGCTCGACGTGTTGTTCGGCCGGGCGACGCCGGAGGCGGTGCGGCTGCCTTATCGCGACTTCGCGAAGCCGGGGGTGCGGTTCGTCAACGAGACGATCACCGCGATCGACCCGGAGGCGCGGCGCGTGACGACCGACGGCGGCAGCTATGAGGGCGACGTCCTCGTGGTTGCGCTCGGCGCGGACTACGACCTGGACCACACGCCCGGCCTCGCCGACGGCGACAACGAGTTCTACTCCGTCGCCGGCGCCGAGCGGATGGCGAAGGTGCTGCCCACGTTCACGCAGGGCCGCGCGGTGATCGGCGTCTGCGACGCGCCGTTCAAGTGCCCGCCCGCTCCCAGCGAGTGCGCGCTGCTGCTGCACGAGTACCTGACCGAGCGCGGGGTCCGCGACGCCTGCGAGATCTCGATCGTGCTGCCATTCGCGCGGCCGGTCCCGCCCTCGCCGGAGACCTCCGCGGCGCTCGTCGCCGCCTTCGCCGAGCGCGACATCGCGTTCGTCCCCGAGCGCCGCGTCCACGCGCTCGACACGACCCGCCACATGGTCGTGCTCGACGACGGCGGCGAGCTGCCCTACGACCTCTTCCTCGGCGTTCCCAAGCATCGGGCGCCCGACGTCGTCGTTGCGAGCGGCATGACCGAGAACGGCTACGTGCCCGTCGACTCCGCGACGCTCGCGACGCGCTTCCCGGGCGTGTATGCGGTCGGCGACGTCGCGACCGTCGGCGTGCCGAAGGCGGGCGTCTTCTCCGAGGGCGCGGCGAAGGTCGTCGCCGCCGAGCTGATCGCGCAGGTCCGAGGTGAGGAGCCGCCGGCGGGCTACCGCGGACAGGGCGGCTGCTACATCGAGTTCGGCGCCGGCCGCGTCGGCCGCGTCGACGTCGACTTCCTCTCGGGGCCGAAGCCGACCGGCACCTTCCATGAGCCGTCGCTTGCGCTCGTCGCCGAGAAGGAGCACTTCGGCTCCAGTCGGCGCGAGCGCTGGTTCGGCGGCTGATCGCGCGGGCTCTTGCGCCAGCTGGTCGCAGACGGATTGACGCGGGAAAGCCTGCGCGCGACGATGCGGTTGGCAAACCGAGAGGAGTCGAGATGACACGACAGATGGCGGACTGCCGCCGCTGGCCGAGCGAGTCGAACTGCTCGCTGGTGATCATCGGTGAGAAGGACGAGGTCATCCGGGCCGCAGCGGAGCACGCGGCATCGGTTCACGGGCATGAGGACACGCCCGAGCTGCGCGCGCAGATCGCCGACTTCCTCGAGCCGGCCGAAGCGTACGTGGCGGGTCCGCGGGCGCAGGAGCCGATGCCCGGATAGTCCTCACCGGTCGTGGAGCGGCGACTCGCGCACGTCGCGAGTCGCCGAGCCGCGGGACATGCCTACGATGTAGGCATGTGTCGAAACATCAGAACCCTCCACAACTTCGAGCCGCCGGCGACCGAGGACGAGATCCGTGCGTCGGCGCTCCAATACGTCCGCAAGGTGAGCGGCTCCACGAAGCCCTCGCAGGCCAACGCCGAGCCGTTCGAGCGCGCGGTCGAGGCCGTCGCCGCGATCACGCGCCAGCTCCTCGACGAGCTGACAACCGCGGCGCCGCCGAAGGACCGCGAGGTCGAGGCGGCGAAGGCGCGGGCTCGGGCGCAGCAGCGCTACGTGGCGTAGCGGGCCTGTCGGCGCGATCGAAGATGCGAGCGCGGCAGAACATTCCGACGCTCACGATTCTCGCTGGCGTGGGCCTTGTAGTAGCAGGCGCGTACAAGGCGTTTCCGGGGTCGTTCAACGCAGTCGCCGGCATCGCGGGGCTTGTGCTGCTGCTCGTTGGGGGGATCGTTTCGCTGCGCAGCGCCCGTGCATCGAGGCGTGACCTCGGTACCGCGACTGGAGTGCAGTACGGCGACATGGGGGCCGGTTCTCCAGGCGATCACATCGGTCACCACAGCAGCTTCGACGGGGGTGGCTTCGGTGGGGGCCACGGGGGCGGTCACGGCCACTGACCGCCGTGGCGGCTTGGCTTGGCCAGTCCGCCATCTCGACGTTGTACCTCTGAGATCATCGGCTGTATGGACGACGCCGCGGAGCCGGTGCGGGTGGACAGGTGGCTGTGGGCTGCGCGGCTTGTGAAGACGCGGCCGTTGGCGGCGGAGGCCGTCAAGGGCGGGCGCGTGCAGGTCAACGGGCAGCGGACGGCGCCCGGCAAGCGGATCAAGGTCGGCGACCGCGTCGAGATCACGGTGGGGGAGCTGTGGCGCTGCGTGCTCGTGCGCGGGACCTCCGCGCGCCGCGGGCCGGCGAGTGTGGCCGAGCTGCTCTACGAGGAGACGCCCGAGAGCCTCGAGGCGCGGGAGGAGTACATCGCGCAGCGCAAGCTTGCGACGGCTCCGCACTCCGACCACGGCGGGCGCCCGACGAAGCGCGATCGCCGGCGGCTCGATGCTGCTGCGGGGCGGCCGCGCAAGCGCTAGGCCGGATCCAGCGGGCTGCAGACGATGACGTTGATCGTCCGGTGGCTCGCGAGCTGCTCGTAGTTCTCGTAGGCGCGCGTGACCTGCTTCGCGAGCCCGAACAGCCGGTCGCGTTCGGCGCCCTCGGCCACGCGCGCGCGGTAGCGGCCGGTGCGGCCACGGGCTTGGAGCTCGACCTCCGGGTTCGCCTTCACGTTCGCGAGCCATGCCGGATGGCGCTCGCGGCCGTAGTTGGAGGCGATCAGGACGATGTCCCCGTCGCTGCCGTCGTTGAAGTACACGAGCGGCGTTATGTACTCGCGTCCGGACTTCGCGCCCCGGTGGTGCAGGAACAGCAGCGGCACGCCCGGCACCGACATCATCCAGCCGCGCGTCAGGCGCCCGAGCGACTTGTCGATCCGCGGCGCGACGTTGATCACGTACCAACGGCCCGGTCCCGACAACGCGACCGGCTCCAGCACCGCCTTGCGCAGGCGGCGCGGCTTGACCGGGTCGACGTACGGCAGGCGCATCCTGCCGGCCCTACTCGCAGGCGATCCCGTCGTGATCCGCATCGAGGAACTAGCTCTCCGGTCGCAGCCGCGCGAGCTTGACGGCGAGCTCGAGCGCGAGCAGGTCGGCCTCGGCGAGTGAGAGCCCGGTGATCGTCTCGATCCGCTCCAGTCGCTGGCGCAGCGTGTTCGGGTGGACCGTCAGCGCGCGGGCGGTCTCGGTGACGCTGCGGCGGTCGGTGAGGTAGCGCTCGAGCGTCGCGACGAGCTGACTGCCGCGCCGTGCGTCGTAGGCGGCGATCGTGCGCACCGCCTCCAGATACGGATCGTCCGGCGCGTCCTCGTCGACGAGCGTCACCAGGTATCGATACGCGCCGAGCTCGGCGTATGCGAGCGCGCCTCCCGCCGGCACGAGCGAGGCCGCCACGCGCGCCGCGTCGGCCGCCTCGCGCAGTCCGCCCCGCGCCTGCACGGCGCCGCGGTGCACGTCGCTGCGGCCGATCGCCGTCCCGTCCGCCGCGCCGAGGCGCGCGAGCGCGCCGTCGAGCTGCTGCAGCTCGTGCGCGGTCCCGCCGGCCTCGAGCGGCAGCAGCGCGCGCACGCGCTTGCCGCCGGCGTCGCAGAGCGCGCCGGGGACGAGCCGCCGCAGCCCGCTCTCGGCGTGCTCGGCGAGCGGGGGCCACGCTTCGCGAGCCTGCCCCTCGCCTGCCTGCTCGACGTGGACGAAGACGTGTGCGCCGTCGAGGTCGCAGCGCGCTTGGCGCGCCCGCGTCTGCGCCTCGGCCAGCTCGCCCCGCTCGAACGCGGTGAAGAGATCGCGGACGATGTTCTCCTCGGTCAGGCGCTCGATCAGCTCGGCCTTCTTGAGCGCGACCGCCACCTGGTTGGCGACTGCGCGCAACAGCTCCTCCGACTCTTCGGGGAACGCGTCGGAGCCCGCTGCGACGAGCAGCCCGAGGCGCTCTTCGCCGGCCGCGACGGGGACGCTGATCTCCACTGCCTCCACGGCGGGCGCCGGGGGCTCGCCGTCGCGCGGAGGATCCGCGGCGACGAGCTCCAAGCGCCCGTCGCGCTCAGCGTCGAGCGCGTACAGGCGCGCCTGCGCGCAGCCGAGCAGGGTGCGCACGCCCTCGCTCGCGGCGCGGTAGAGGTCGGCGCGGTCCTCCACGCCGGCGATCCGCTGGCTCAGCGCGGACAGGGCGGTGAGCGCCGCCACGCGCCGGCGCGCGTCCTCGTAGAGCTGCGCGTTCTCGATCGAGCCGGCGACGAGCGGCGCCGTGTGCGCGAGCATGGTGAGCGTCCCGTCGTCGAACTCGCGCGGGGCAATCGTGTGCAGCACGATCACGCCGATCGCGGCTCCGTCGCGCGCGGGGATCGGGACCGCGACCATCGACTGGAAGCGCTCCTCCTCCAGCTCGGGGACGAACACCGTGCGCGGATCGTCCAGCGCGTTCTCGCGGATGAACGCCGGCTCGTTGCGCCGCAGCGCCCAGCCGGTGAGCCCCTCGTCGACGCCGAACTCGACCTGGCCGACGAGATGCGCGTAGACGCGTGAGGCGGCGCGCAGCCGCAGCCGCTCGCCGGCGCGCAGATAGACGAAGCAGGCGTGACAGCGCGTCGCCTTCGTCAGCACGTCGACGACGCCGGCGAGCACCCCGTCGAGATCGGGCGCGGAGGCGATCGCGCCGATGACGTCGTAGAGCGTGTCGCTCTCGAGGCGGACGCGGTCGAGCTGGGCGGCGAGGTCTCCAGTGCCCATCGGGCTAGCGACCTCCGCGCCGTCTAGTACAGCTGCAGGTAGCGGTCGAGCTCCCACTGCGTGATCTGCTCGTGCGCCTGCTGCCACTCGTCGCGCTTGATGCGCACGAAGTAGTCGAGGTAGTCCTCCGTGGCACAGGAGCCGAGCGCCGCACGCATCACATCGTCGCGCTCCAGCTCGCGCGTCGCATCGAGCAGGTTCGCCGGCAGCAGCTCGATCCCGAGCGCGGCGCGCGCGGCGGCGTCGAGCTCGTGGAGGTTGAGATCGCCCGTCGGTGTGCCCGGGTCGAGCTCGCGCTCGATCCCGTCGAGGCCGGCGGCCAGCAGCGCGGTCGCGGCGAGGTAGGGGTTGCAGGAGCCGTCGGGCGTGCGGTCCTCGATCCGGCCGGGGCACGGGATCCGCAGCATCTGCGTGCGGTTGTTCGCGCCGTAGCTGATGTAGACCGGCGCCCACGCCGAGCCGCTGCGCGAGCCGAGCACGAGCCGCTTGTAGGAGGTGACGGTCGGCGCGGTCAGCGCGATGTAGGCCTTCGCGTGCGCCTTCAGGCCGCCGACGAAGTGGTACGCGGTCTGCGAGAGGCCCATTCCGTGCGGATCGTCGGCGGGGTCGGCGTCGAGCACGTTGACGCCGTCCTTCCACAGGCTCATGTGGAAGTGGCAGCCGTTGCCGGTCAGGTGCGCGAACGGCTTGGGCATGAACGTCGCGATCAGCCCGCGCTCGGTCGCGAGCGACTCGACCATGTAGCGGAAGAAGATCGCCCGGTCGCACGTGGTGAGCGCGTCGGCGTAGCCGAAGTTCTGCTCGAACTGGCCGTTGGCGTCCTCGTGGTCGGTCGCGTAGTTGTCCCAGCCGAGCGCGGTGACGTGCTTGGCGACCTGCGTGACGAAGTCGAGGTTGCGCGTCAGCGCGCGCATGTCGTAACACGGCTGGGCGAGCGTGTCGAGCGCGTCGGCGATCTCCAGCGCGCCGTCCTCGCGGCGACGCAGCAGGAAGTACTCGAGCTCGACGCCGATCTTGAACTCGTAGCCGAGCGCGGTCGCGCGCTCGATCTGCTTGCGCAGGATCGTGCGGGGGCAGTAGGGCCACGGCTCGCCGAGCACGCGCACGTCGCAGGCCATGCGCGCGATGCCCGGCTTCCACGGCAGCGGCGTGAAGCTCGCGGGGTCCGGCATCGCGGCGAGGTCGGGGTCGTTCGGCGTCTGGCCGATGTCGCCGGCGGCGAAGCCGGCGAAGCCGGCGCCGTCCTCGAACAGGTCGTCGAGGTGGTGCGTCGGCACGAGCTTCGCGTTGGGCTTGCCGTGCATGTCGACGAACTGCGCGAAGACGAACTCGACGTCGTTGGCGCGCACGTACTCGCGCACCTCTTCGAGCGTCGTGGGCAGCGGCTCCGCGGACGCGGCGATCCCGGTGGTGATGGACACGGTTGGCGCTGCTCCTTGGTCGCAGGGGGCTCGCCGGCGCGCGTGGAGGTCACGCTCAGCCTGGTGCGCATTCAACCGCTGCACGGGCGCGCGTGGCAATGGGCCGCTTGACCACGTTTGACGACCGGCTCATGGACGGATCGGCCATGCCGCGTGCCGCGGTCGGCCATCCCAGACGCCACGATCATCGGCCGAATCAGGGGCTGCGCGTGTGGAGGATCTCCACATCTCAGAAGGGAAGTGCGGCCGACCCGGCCATGGGAACGGCGATCCGGCGCGCCTACGCTGCCCAACGTCATGTGCGGAATCGTGGGCATCTTCAGCAAGTCCCCATCCATCGCCGAGCAGCTGGGCGCCCACCTCGCCCGCATGCTCGTGCAGATGGGCGATCGCGGCCCCGACAGCGCGGGCGTCGCGATCTACCGCGACCCCCTCCCCGCCGGCATGAGCAAGGTCTCGTTGCACGCGCCGGCGGGCGCGGTCGACTGGGACGAGGTCCGCGCGCAGTTCGCGACCGCGCTCGGCGTCCAGGCCGCGCACGTCGTCGGCGAGCGCCACGCGCTCTTCACCGTCGGCGCCGAGGCGGAAGAGGCCCAGGCCTGGATCGGCGAGCACCTGCCCGAGCTGCGCGTGATCAGCGCCGGGCACGCGATCGAGATCTACAAGGAGGCGCTCACGCCGCGCGACTTCGCGCAGCGCTTCGCGCTCGAGGGCCTGCGGGGCAGCCATGCCCTCGGTCACACGCGCATGGCGACCGAGAGCCGCGTGACGACCGAGGGCTCGCATCCCTTCTCCACCGGGATGGACCTCTGCCTCGTCCACAACGGCTCGCTCTCGAACCACAACCGCCTGCGCCGCTCGCTGCGCCGTGAGGGGATCGCCTTCCAGACCGAGAACGACTCCGAGGTCGCCGCCGGCTACCTGACCTGGCGCCTGCGCGAGGGCGCGACGCTCGAGCAGGCGCTCGCGGGCTGCCTGGAGGACCTCGACGGCTTCTACACCTTCGCGGTCGGGACGGCCGACGGCTTCGCCGTGCTGCGCGACCCGATCGCGTGCAAGCCGGCCGTGATGGCCGAGACCGACGACTGGGTCGCAATGGCCTCCGAGTACCGCGCGCTCGCCGTGCTGCCGGGCGCCGCCGAGGCGGAGCTGTGGGAGCCCGAGCCGGGGCGCGTCTACAGCTGGGGCAAGGAGGTCGTGGCGTGAGCGTCGAGGCTGGGATCGAGATGGTCGACCTCGTCGCTGGCGGGCTGCGCGAGCTGAACGCGCGCCTGCACGCCGCCGCGAGCGACGCGAGCGTCCCGCGCGCGTGGCGGATCGTCAACCCCGGCGGGCGTCACAACGTCGCGGTCGGGCTCGACGCCGAGCTCGACGTCGAGATCGCCGGCCACGTCGGCTACTACTGCGCCGGCATGAACCAGCGCGCCACGGTGCGGGTGCGCGGCAACGCGGGCGTCGGGCTGGCCGAGAACATGATGTCCGGCAGCGTGATCGTGCACGGCAACGCGAGCCAATCTGCGGGCGCGACCGCCCGCGGCGGGCTGCTCGCGATCCACGGCGACGCCTCGGCGCGCTGCGCGATCTCGCTCAAGGGCGCCGACGTCGTCGTGCGCGGCTCGATCGGCCACATGGGCGCGTTCATGGCGCAGCGCGGGCGGCTCGTCGTCTGCGGCGACGCCGGCGACGCGCTCGGCGACTCGCTCTATGAGGCGCGCCTCTACGTGCGCGGCAGCGTCGCCGGCCTCGGCGCCGACTGTGTCGAGAAGGAGCTGCGCGGGGAGCACGTCTCGGAGCTGCGGGAGCTGCTCGCAGCGGCCGGCATCGACGACGTCGCAGCGGAGAGCTTCCGCCGCTATGGCTCGGCGCGCACGCTCTACAGCTTCAAGGTCGACGACGCCGGGAGCTACGCATGAGGGACCTCACGCCAGGACTGCGCGAATCGGCGACGCTCGACCGCACCGCGATCGCCGAGATCCAGCGCGCAGCGCGCACCGGCATCTACGACATCCGCGGCGGCGGCGCGAAGCGGCGCGTGCCCTGCTTCGACGATCTGCTGCTGCTCGGCGCGAGCGTCTCGCGCTATCCGCTGGAGGGCTACCGCGAGCGCTGCGACACGAACGTCGTGCTCGGCACGCGCTTCGCCAAGCGGCCGCTGGAGCTGGAGATCCCGATCACGATCGCGGGCATGTCGTTCGGCGCCTTGTCGGCCAACGCGAAGGAGGCGCTCGGCCGCGGCGCCAGCGCGATGGGGACGAGCACGACGAGCGGCGACGGGGGCATGACGCCCGAGGAGCGGCTCTCCTCCAAGACGCTCGTCTACCAGCTGCTGCCCTCGCGCTACGGCATGAACCCGGACGACCTGCGCCGTGCCGACGCGATCGAGGTCGTGATCGGCCAGGGCGCGAAGCCCGGCGGCGGCGGCATGCTGCTGGGCCAGAAGATCTCCGACCGCGTCGCCGGCATGCGCGACCTGCCGCAGGGGATCGACCAGCGCAGCGCCTGCCGGCATCCCGACTGGACGGGACCCGACGACCTCGAGATCAAGATCGAGGAGCTGCGCGAGATCACCGACAGGCGGCAGCCGATCTTCGTCAAGATCGGCGCGACGCGCACCTACTACGACGTCGCGCTCGCGGTCAAGGCCGGCGCCGACGTCGTCGTGCTCGACGGCATGCAGGGCGGCACGGCGGCGACGCAGGACGTCTTCATCGAGCACGTCGGGATCCCGCTGCTCGCGGCGATTCCGCAGGCGGTCGAGGCGCTCGAGGAGCTCGGCATGCACCGCGAGGTCCAGCTCGTCGTCTCCGGCGGGATCCGCTCGGGCGCCGACGTCGCGAAGGCGCTCGCGCTCGGCGCGGACGCCGTCTCGATTGGCAGCGCCGCGCTCGTCGCGCTCGGCGACAACGCGCCCGAGCACGACGCCGAGTATCGCCAGATCGGCTCCGCCGCCGGCTACTACGACGACTGGCAGGAGGGCCGCGACCCGGCGGGCATCTGCACCCAGGACGAGTCGCTCGCCGCGCGCCTGGATCCCGAGCTGGGCGGCCGCCGGCTCGCGAACTATCTGCGCACGCTCGTGCTGGAGACGCAGACGCTCGCGCGCGCCTGCGGCAAGTCGCACGTCCACAACCTCGAGCCGGAGGACCTCGTCGCGCTGACGATCGAGGCGGCGGCGATGGCGCGCGTGCCGCTCGCCGGCACGAGCTGGATCCCCGGGCTCACGCCGTCCGGCCGCTGACCGGCTCCGGCCGCTCGAGCTCGAGCTGGCGCATCACGCGCAGGTCGAGCCCGCCGGGCGCGAACAGGTCGGTCGAGCGCTGCACCGCAGCGCCCGTGCGCACGTGGACCGTCTCCTCGAGCTCGAGCATCGCAGTCGGTCGCCGCACGCCGAGCGCGGCGCCGCGGGTGTCGTCCGCGCCGACGAGCGTCGCGTCGATGCGCGTGTTCGCGAACGCGACCGGGACGCCTTCGGCGAGCAGCACGTCGAGCACCATCGCGCCGCGCTCGAGCGTGCGCCGCAGCCGGGCCGTCGGCGGGAGCGCGATGTCCGGGTGGACGATGTCGAGCATCGTGCCCATCGGCTTTCCGTCCGCGAGCACGACGCGCGAGATCGCGACCGCGTGCGTCTCCGGCGCGACACCGAACAGCGCGCCCAGCTCGGCGCCGAGCTCGCGCTGCTCGATCGCGACGTCGCGGTGAGCGAGCCGCACGCCGTGGCGTCGTGCGAGCTGCGAGTAGGGCGTGAGGCGCTCGAGCCCCTCGGAGAACGCGGGTGGCCGCGCGAGCCGGCCGACGAACGTCCCGCTGCCCTGACGCCGCACGATCTCGCCGGTCGCCTCGAGCCGTTCGAGCGCCGTGCGCAGCGTGCCGCGCGAGACGCCGAGCATCGCGGCCAGCTCGTGCTCGGGCGGGAGGCGGTTGCCGCTGCGCTGCCGCCCGGGGGCGATCCACTCGCGCAGCACCTGCTCGGCGCCGTCGACGAGGGAGGGCCTGCGCGTCACGGTTGGACAGATTAGTCCAACGTCCTCTTGCCCTGCTTTGGACAAAATGGTACAAGACGCATTCGCGACCGTCACGGCCTGCAGTCGAGCGTCAGCGATCGGAGAGAGAGCGAATGGCGAGCACCGATGGAGCAGTCCCGCGGTTCGGCGGAGGCGTCGACACGGTCCTGGCGAGCCCGCGCATCGCGCCGCCCCCGGCGACGCTGGAGGAGGCGCGCAGCCAGCCGGGGCGCCGCGCGCGGATCGAGCAGCTCACGCGGCGCATCGAGGCCGAGGGCATCCAATACGTCTACTTCCAGCAGGTCTCGATCACCGGCCGCGTGATGGGCAAGGGCGTCGTCTCCTCGTTCTTCCCGCAGGTCGCGGAGAAGGGCTACCAGCTCGTCTACGGCGCGACCGCGAACCTGTTCGTCGACCGCTACGGCGACTACATCGGCTTCGCCCCCCACGAGTCGGAGCTGGCGGCGATCGCCGACCTCGACACGTTCGCCGTGCTGCCATGGGATCCGCGCGTCGCGCGCGTCTACTGCGACTGCTACGACACCGAGACCGGCGAGCTGCTCGACGCGGATCCGCGCCAGAACCTCAAACAGATCGCGCACGACTTCGAGCAAGAGCTCGGGCTGCAGTTCCTGATCGGGATCGAGCCGGAGATGATGTGGCTGAGGAAGCCCACAGAGGGCGCCGCGCCGGAAGGCGTGACGAAGCCCTACTGCTACCACATCCACCAGTTCGAGGAACTGCGTCCGGTGCTGCTCGACGTCGTCGAGTACGGGCAGGCGCTCGGCCTCGACATGAGCTACGGCGACCACGAGGACGCCCCCGGCCAGCTCGAGCTCAACTTCCGCTTCGACCGCCCGCTGCGCTCGGCGGACAACATCACGACATATCGCCAAGTGTGCGCGGCGGTGGGGCGCAAGCACGACCTGCTGCCGACGTTCATGCCGAAGCCGTTCACCGGCGTCTCGGCGAACGGGCACCACCACCACTTCACGCTCTGCGACGAGGACGGCGTCAACGTCTTCCACGACCCGGACGGCCCGGCGCAGCTGTCCGAGCTGGCGCGCAGCTTCCTCGGCGGCATGCTCGAGCACTTCCCCGCGCTGATGTGCGTCGGCAACCCGACGGTCAACTCCTACTGCCGCATGTGGGACACGGGCTTCTGGGCGCCGATCTACAAGAACTGGGGCTGGCAGAACCGCACGACGACCGTGCGCGTCGCCGCCGGCGGGCGCTTCGAGTACCGCGGCGTCGACGCCTCCTGCAACCCCTACCTGACGATCGCGACGCTGCTGCGCGCGGGCCTCGACGGCGTGCGCCGCAAGCTCGACCCGGGCCCCCCGCAGACCGGCAACACGTACGAGCTGCTGAAGCAGGGCGCCGCGATTGAGAAGGTGCCCGACAGCCTCGGCGTCGCGCTCGAGGCGCTCGCGGCCGACGAGGTCGTCCGCAGTGCGATGCCGGGCCGGCTCTACAAGGTCTTCCACCACTACAAGCGCGACGAGTGGGAGCGTTACCTCGCGGCCGTGACCGACTGGGAGCGCGACGAGTACCTCGAGGTGCTCCCCTAGCCATGTGCGGGATCGCCGGACTCATCTACCGCAACGGCGCGGCCGAGGGCGGGCATCGGATCGGCAGCGACATGACGCGGATGCTGCAGTCGATGAAGCACCGCGGCCCCGACTCGACCGGCTACGCGCTCTACCGCCCGCCGGCGGAGGGCTACGTGATGCGCGTCAAGCTCGCCGACTCGGGCACCGCGCGCGACTTCGACCTGCCGCAGCGGCTCGCGCGCGACCGGCGGCTCGTCGAGGAGCGGATGCGCGAGCTGGGCGCGCGCATCGCCTCCGTCGAGGGCGAGCACGCGGAGGGGCTCTCGGTGACGTTCGACTACGACGGCGACCTGAAGGCGCTCGCCGACCGCGTCGAGGACGTCAGCCGCGACGCTGAGGTGCTCTCGATCGGGCACGCGCTGGAGATCGTGAAGGACCTCGGCGACGCCGAGGCCGTCTGCGGCCGCTACGGGCTCGACGGCTTCCGTGGCACGCACGCGATCGGGCACGTGCGCATGGCGACGGAGTCGGACGTCGACATCTCCGGCGCGCACCCCTACTGGGCCTATCCGTTCGCCGACGTCGCCGTCGTCCACAACGGGCAGCTGACGAACTACTTCGAATGGCGCCGGCGGCTGGAGCGCTCCGGGCACCGCTTCCAGTCGGAGTGCGACTCGGAGGTGATCGCCGTCTACCTCGCGCAGCGGATGAGCGACGGCGACGCGCTCGAGGACGCGATGCGCGCGAGCCTCGAGCAGCTCGACGGCGTCTTCACCTACATCTGCGTGACCGCCGACGCGCTCGGGATGGCGAAGGACGAGCTGGCCGCCAAGCCGCTCGTGCTCTACGAGGCCGACGACATGGTTGCGCTCGCCTCCGAGGAGATCGCGTTCCGCCGGACCGCCGACCACGAGATCGACACGTACGACCCCTACGAAGGCGCGGTGATGGTGTGGACACGGTGACGCGCGACGCGCGGCTGACCTACGACGCGCGCGGGCTCGTCGAGCCCGACGCGACGGCGCCGCGGATCTCCGAGATCGACGGGACGCGGGCGGTCTTCGACGCGGCCGAGCTGACGACGCGCACGATCAACCTCGAGCTGCGCCGGCTGCTCTACGAGCAGGGCGTCACCGACGTCACCGTCCTGAATCCGGGCGCGCGCCACTCGCTCGGCACCGGCATCCTCACGCGCTGTCGCATCACGTTCGCCGGCAGCCTCGGCTACTTCGGCTGCGGGATGATCGACGGGCCTGAGATCCACATCGAGGGGCGCGTCGGCTGGTCCGCCGGGCAGAACATGATGTCGGGGGTGATCGCGATCGACGGCAACGCCGGATCGCTCACGGGCGCCGCGCTGCGCGGCGGCGACCTCGTCGTCAAGGGCCAGGTCGGCGCGCGCACCGGGATCGACCAGAAGGGCGGGACGATCGTCGTGCTCGGCTCGGCCGGATCGATGACGGGCTTCATGCTCCAGCGCGGTCGCCAGATCATCTGCGGAGACGTCGGACCCGGGCTCGGCGACTCGATGTACGACGGCGAGCTCTACGTCGCCGGCGCCGTGAAGTCGCTCGGCGTCGATTGCGTCGAGGGCGAGTGGACGGACGCCGACAGCGAGCTGATCGAGCGCAAGTTCCGCATCCACGGGCTCGGCGCCCCGCCGGCCTTCAAGAAGTTCGTCTGCGGCAAGCAGCTCTACAACTACGACACCCTCGAGCCGTCCGAGCGCAAGCTCGTTCTCTAGGAGCTTCCATGGCCGACGAGACCGCGCCCGACCAGCGCACCGTCCTGGGGCAGAGCCGCATCTTCACGCCTGAGGTCATCAACGACATCCACATGAAGGCCGAGCTGGGCCGCTACCGCATGCGCGGCTTCTCGATCTTCAAGAAGATCCCGCACTGGGATGAGCTCGTGTTCCTGCCCGGCACGCTGACGCGCTTCGTGATCGAGGGCTACCGCGAGAAGTGCGAGACGAAGACGGTGCTCGGGGCGCGCTTCGCGCAGAAGCCGATCGAGCTCGACATCCCCGTCTACATCACCGGCATGAGCTTCGGCGCGCTCTCGCTGGAGGCGAAGATGGCGCTCGCGAAGGGCGCCTCGATGGCCGGCACCGCGACCTGCTCGGGCGAGGGCGGCATGATCCCGCCCGAGCGCGACCTCTCGACGAAGTGGTACTACCAGGTGATCCAGAGCCGGTACGGGTTCAACCCGCACCACCTGATGCTCGCCGACGCCGCGGAGTTCTTCATCGGCCAGGGCTGCAAGGTCGGCCTCGGCGGCCATCTGATGGGGCAGAAGGTCACCGAGCAGGTCGCCGAGATGCGCTCGCTGCCGGTCGGCATCGACCAGCGCTCGCCCGCCCGCCACCCCGACTGGCTGGGGCCCGACGACCTCTCGCTGAAGATCCAGGAGATCCGGGAGGCGACCGACTACCAGATCCCGATCCAGCTCAAGCTCGGCGCCGCGCGCGTCTACGACGACGTACGGATGGCCGCGAAGTGCGGCCCCGACGTCATCTACCTCGACGGCGCGGAGGGCGGCACCGGCGCGGGCCCGCACCTCGCGACCGAGGAGACCGGGATCCCGCTGATGGCGGCGATCCCGGAGGCCCGCCGCGCGCTCGAGGACGTCGGGCTCGTCGACGAGATCGACCTCGTCGTCGCGGGCGGCATCCGCAACGGCGGCGACGTCGCGAAGTGCCTCGCGCTCGGCGCGAAGGCGGTCGCGATCGGTCACTCCGCGCTGATGGCGCTGAACTGCAACAAGGAGCTCCCCGGCGTCACCGACTACGAGGGCTCGGTCGGCGTGCCGGCGGGCAAGTGCTACCACTGCCACACCGGCCGCTGCCCGGTCGGCGTCGCGACGCAGGACCCGGAGCTGCGCAAGCGGCTCGTCGTCGACGAGGCGGCGGAGCGCGTCTACAACTTCCTCCACACGCTGACGCTCGAGGTGCAGCTGCTGGCTCGCGCGTGTGGGAAGACGGACGTCCACAGCCTCGAGCCGGAGGATCTCGCGGCGCTGACCGTCGAGGCGGCGGCGATGGCGCGCGTCCCGCTCGCCGGCACGACGTACGTGCCGGGCGTGAGCGAGGAGCGCGCGCTCGCGCGCATCGAGCGACTGCTCGAGCGCCAGCTTCAGGCCCCGATCGACCTGGTCGCCAACCCATGAGTGAGCATCGCACCATCGACATCGACGCCGAGCAGCTCTCCGGGCAGCGCTTCCCCTACCAGGAGGATCCGAGCCTGATCGAGGACGTCGATCTGCTCGCCGCGACCCCCGGCGAGGACCTCAACTGGCTGGAGGACGTCCACCTGCTCGAGGAGGAGGGGACGCCGGCCGTCTTCGACCGCTACTCGAACTGCTTCCTGCGCATCTACTTCCCGATCCCGCCGGGGCGCGAGGACGAGATCGCGCGCAAGGTGCTCGTCAAGCACCTGCAGTCCGGCAACTCCTACGGCATCCAGCTGAAGGAGCGCCATTGCAAGTTCCCCCAGCCGCAGCTGGGTCCGTGGGTCGCCGGCTCGGCGACGGCCGGGAGCGACTGGACGCCGCCGCGGCTGGAGGGTTGGGAGCCGGAGCGGTCGCATTGACTCCCGCGATCCCCTCCTCGACCCAGACGCTCGTCGTCGGCGCCGGCGTGCATGGGCTCTCCACGGCGTGGCATGCGGCCGCGCGCGGCCGCGAGGTGCTCGTCGTCGACAAGACGGGCGTCGGCGCCGGCGCGTCCGGCATCGCGTGCGGCGTCGTGCGCAACAACTACTTCCAGCCTGCGATGGCCGAGCTGATGGCGGCGTGCGTCGAGGTGTGGGAGTCCGACCCGGCCGGGCTCCACTACCACGGCAGCGGCTACGTCGCCCTCGGCCCCCCGTCGCAGGAGGCGGACCTGATCGAGGTCCACGAGCGCCACCAGCGCATCGGCTACCCGTCCGAGCTGCACATCGGCGAGGCCGAGGTGAGCGCGCACATGCGCTCGCTGTACGCGGATTGGCGCGCGCCCGGGCTGACCGTCTGCCTGCACGAGCACGCGGGCGGCTTCGCGTTCAACCGCGAGTCGATGGCCGGTCTCGCCGCCAAGGCGCTCGCCGCCGGCGCGACGATCGCGGAGGGCGTCGAGGTGCTCGGCTTCGACTTCGACGCCGCGGGCGCCGTGACGGCCGTGCGCACGAGCGCCGGCACGATCGCCGTCGAGCAGGTCGTGATCGCGGTCGGTCCCTGGATCGCGCGGCTCTGGTCACTGCTCGAGCTGCCCGCGCGGCTCGACGTGCGCAACCCGGACGGCACGGTAGCCGAGGATCTCGACATGTGGACCTACTGGTATCTCCAGGAGGGGGAGATCGACGTCGATCCGTCCTCCTTCGCGACGGCCGCCGGCGCGCTCTCGCCGGTGCTGCACGTCGACAGCGACCGCGAGCTGCGCGACGACGCCGGCCGGCTGATCACCGACGAGCCGTGGGGCATCTACGTCAAGCCCGACCGGCATAGCGTGCAGGGGGGCGCCGCGCCGATCCGCCTCGGACATGCGTTCGACGTCGATCCGTATCCGACCGGGAGCGTGGACGCCGGCTTCCCGGACATGTGGTGTGCGGCCCTCTCGCACTGCCTCGGGCGGTTCGCGGGCACCCGCCCGCGCTACCGGCAGGTGCGCTCCGGCGGCGTCGGTGCGTTCACGGTCGACAACTTCCCCGTGTTCGACGCGATGCGCCCCAACGTGTTCGTCGCCGCCGACTCCAACCACGGCTACAAGATGATCGCGGTCGGCCGCGAGATCGCGCGCGTGCTGGACGGCGAGCACTCCGCGCTGCTGCATCCGTTCCGCTACGAGCGCTTCGCGACCGGCGAGCTGCACCCGGTCTCCAGCAGCCCGTACCCGTGGAGCTGAGGACGGCTAACGGGTGGAGTCGGCGGCTGCGCCGGCGCCGAGCTTGTGCGAGAGCTGCGCGGCGGCGTCGAGCAGCAGCGGCAGCATCTCGCGGCGGCGTGCGGTCGCCATCCGTGCCAGCGGACCCTGCAACCCGATGATCGCGGCGAGCGGGCCGGCGGCGCCGCGCACGGGGGCGGCGAGCGCGGCGAGATCGGTCTCGCGCTCGCCGACCGACTCCGCCCAGCCGGCGCGACGGACCTGCTCGACGACGCGCGCGAGCGCGTCGCGGTCGGTGATCGTTCGGTCGGTGAGGGCCGTGAGCCGCTCTGCCGCCGGCAGCGTCGCTTCCGCTCCGAAGGCGAGCATCGTCTTGCCGATCGCCGTCGCGTGCAGGGTGTTCGGGCGGCCCACGCGCGCCATGCTGACGACGCTGCTGCTGCCGGGGACGAAGTCGACGGTGACCGCCTCCTCGCCGGCGGGGAGGGAGAGCGTCGCCGTCTCGCCGGTTTGCTCGACGAGCGCGTGCAGGTGCGGGCGCGCAAGCTCGCGCACGTCGAGGCGCGCGAGCACGCGATCGGCGAGCGTCACGAAGCGCAGCCCGAGCTGGTAGCGGCCGTTGGGCCGACGGTCCGCGAGCCCGCCGTCCTCCAGCGTCGCGAGCAGCCGCGAGGCGCTGCTCGGGTTGACCTCGATCTGCCGCGCGAGCTCGTTGACGCCGAGGCCCTCAGGCGCGGTCGAGAGCGCCTCGATCAGCGCGATCGCGCGTCCGACGGACGCGACGGGCCGTCGGCCCGACGCCGCGCCGAGCGTGTTCGTCTCGGTGCTGTCCATACGCGGGGGAGCGTAGTCCACGGCGTGCGCAGCAGGCCGCGCGCGGGGTTGTCGTCGCTTGCTGGCCATGGTACGGTTTGCCTGTAGCGCAATAGTATTGCCTATACGGCAATACTTGCCCCGCGAGATCTGCGATGTCCTTCCTGCTCACCTGTCCGAACTGCGGCGTCCGCGAGGTGACCGACTTCGGCTACGGCGGCGAGAGCTCCAAGCGGCCGGCCGAGCGCCCGGCGTCGCTGCGCGAGCTGAGCGCCTACAACTACTTCCGCCGCAACGTCGCGGGCGTCCAGCGCGAGTGGTGGGTGCACCGCTCGGGCTGCCGCGCGTGGTTTCTTGCCGAGCGCGACACGACGACGAACGCGGTCCTGTGGACGGTGTTGCCGGCCGACGCGCCGCGCGCTGACGGGGCCTCGTCGTGAGGCGCCTGCCGCCGCAGCCGGGCGAGCGGATCGATCGTTCCGCGCCGCTGTCGTTCACATTCGACGGCGACGCGATCGAGGCGTTCGCGGGCGACACGATCGCCTCGGCGCTGCTGGCCTCGGGGCGCAGCGTCCTCTCGCGCTCGTTCAAGTACCACCGCCCGCGCGGCGAGCTGTGCGGCTGCGGGCAGTGCGCGAGCTCGCTCGTGACCGTCGACGGCGCGCCCGGCGTGCGCGCATGCGGCAGGCCGGTCACGGCCGGGATGGTCGTCGAGCACCAGAACGCGTGGCCTTCGCTGCGCTTCGACGCGATGCGCGCGACCGACAAGCTCGGCGGGGTGGGCGGGACGTTCTTGCAAGTCGGCTTCTACTACAAGACGTTCATCCGCCCGCGACGGATGTGGCCCGTCTACGAGCGGGTGCTGCGCCACGCTGCCGGGCTCGGGAAGCTGCCCAACCGCCAGGAGCAGCGCGCGTGGCGCACCGAGTACCGCCGCCGTCACTGCGACGTGCTCGTGATCGGCGGCGGGATCGCGGGCCTGACCGCCGCCGTGCACGCGGCGCAGCTCGGCGCCGACGTCGTGCTCTGCGACGACGACGTCGAGCCGGGCGGCGTGCAGCTCGCCGAGGGCGGTCACGAGCGGATGCGCGAGCTCGCCGCCCGGGCGCGCACGGCGGGCGTGGAGATCCTCTCCGGCGCATCCGCGCTCGGCTACTTCGACGGGCTCGTGCCGGTGTGGCAGGGCGACACGCTGCACCAGGTGCGCGCGCGCCGCCACGTGGCGGCGACGGGAGCGATCGAGCAGCCGCTCGTCTTCCCCGACAACGACCTGCCGGGCGTGATGCTCGCCGGCGGCGCGCGCCGGCTCGCCGCGCTCTACGCGCTGGCACCGGGCGCGAGCGCCGTGGTGGCGTCGGTCGACGAGCGCGGGGTCGAAGCGGCGCTCACGCTGCACGCGGCCGGTGTGCGCGTCGCGGCGGTCGCGGACCTGCGCCGCGACGCGGCCGACTGCCCGGCGGCCGGCCGCCTCGCCGAGGCCGGCATCCCGCTGCACGCCGAGACGACGGTCGTGCGCGCCGAGGGTCGCCGCGGCGTCGAGCGCGCCGTGCTCGCGCGCGTCGATCGCACCGGCCTCGCGCTGCCCGACAGCGCACAGCAACTCGAGTGCGATCTGCTCGCCGTCAGCGGCGGCGCGGTCCCGGCCAGCTCGCTGCTGCTGCAGGCCGGCGGGCGCTCGCGCTACGACGTGGCGACGGGTCGCTTCCTGCCGGGCGAGCTGCCGGAGGGCGTGCATGCCGCCGGCGCGGTGGCCGGCCACGACGAGCTCGGCGCGGCGGAGCTCTCCGGCGAGCTGGCCGGCATCGAAGCGGCGCTTGCGCTCGGCTTCGGCGGCGAGGCCGTGCGCCGCGAGCTGGCAGAGCGGCGCGCCCGCCTCGAGGCCCGGCCGCTGACGCCGTGCGCGGCGCCGCCGGCGCATGCGCGCGACGGCCGGCGCGGCGGCAAGGCGTTCGTCGACCTCGACGAGGACGTCACGGTCAAGGACGTCGAGCAGGCGGTGGCGGAGGGCTACGACTCGATCGAGCTCTCCAAGCGCTACACGACGGCGACGATGGGTCCCTCGCAGGGTCGCTTCTCGCAGCTGCCCGCGGTGCGCGCGCTGGCGGCGGCGACGGGCATGCCGGTCGGCGAGATCGGGCTCACGACGGCGCGACCGCCGTGGACGACGGTGGCGCTGGGCGTGCTTGCCGGGCGTCCGTTCGAGCCGGCGAAGCGCTCCTCGATCCACGCCCGTCACCGCGCGCTGGGCGCGACGGTCAAGTGGGCCGGCGACTGGCGGCGCGCCTATGACTACGGCGATGCGGCGGCCGAGGCGCTTGCGGTGCAGACGACGGTCGGGCTGATCGACGTCTCTACGCTCGGCAAGCTGATCGTCCGCGGTCCCGACGCGGGCGAGCTGCTCGACCGCCTCTATCCGAACACGATGTCGAGCATCAAGCCGGGGCGGATCCGCTACGGCGTGCTGCTCTCCGACGCCGGTCGCATCACCGACGACGGCACCGTCTGCCGGCTCGACGACGAGACCTTCTACGTCACGACGACCTCCTCGGGTGCCGCTGCGGTCGAGCAGTGGTTCTCGTGGTGGCTGGCCGACTGGGACCTCGACGCGCACCTGACCGACGTCACGCAGGGCGTCTCCGCGCTCAACCTCGCCGGCCCCGAGGCGCGCGCGCTGCTCGGCCGGCTGACCGAGCTCGACCTCTCCAACGAGGCGTTCCCATATCTCGACGCCCAGCACACGACGGTCGCGGGGATCCCGTGCTTGCTGCTGCGGATCGGCTTCGTCGGCGAGGTCGGCTACGAGATCCACTGCGCGAGCGCGCACGGCGAGCGGCTGTGGGACGCGCTCGCAGCCGAGGGCGCGCGACCGTTCGGGCTGGAGCCGCAGCGGATTCTGCGTCTCCAGAAGCAGCACATCCTGGTCGGGCAGGACACCGACTCCGAGTCGACCCCGTACGGCGCGGCGCTGTCGTGGATCGTCAAGCTGGAGAAGCCGCAGCAGTTCATCGGACGCTGGGCGCTGGAGCATGCGGCGCAGCGGACGGCGGCGACCGCGCTCGTCGGCTTCACCGTCCCGAGCGGCCGGGTTCCGACCGAGGGCGCGGTCGTCCTGCACGACGGCAAGCCGGCCGGTCAGGTCACGAGCGCGCGCCGCTCGCCGAAGCTGAACCAGGCGATCGGGATGGCGTGGGTGCCGGCCGCCCAGGCCGTCGACGACGCCCGCATCCACATCTCCGACGTCGGCTCGACGTTCGAGGCGCGCGTCACGACGAAGCCGTTCTACGACCCCGAAGGAGCGGTGCTGCGCTCATGAGCCTCGACTTCCTCACGCTCGGCTCCGACGCGGGCGTCGTCGCGAAGAGCCCGCTCGCCGCAGGCACCGCCGCCGCCGGCGCGACGTACGCGGTGCGCGACGGCTGGGAGGTCGCGACGCGCTTCGCCGAGCCCCGCGTCGAAGCGCTCGCCTGTCGCGAGCGCGTCGGCTGGGCCGACGTCTCGCACCTGCGCAAGCTGGAGCTCCAAGGCACGCCCGAGCAGCTGGTTGCGGCGAAGCCCGACGACGGCCTGTGGCTGCAGGTCACCCCGGAGCGCGCGCTGCTGATCGACAGCGCCGGTCCGCGCGAAAGCGCCGCCCACGTCCTCGACGTGACGAGCCAGCTCGGCGCGCTGCGGATCGCCGGCCCGCTTGCACGCGAGCTGTTCGCGCGCTTCTGCGCGCTCGACCTGCGCCCCGGCTCGACGCCGCCCGGCGCCTTCCGCCCCGGCTCGGTCGCGCGCACGCCCGGCTATCTGCTGTGCGAGGCGCCGGACCGCTATCTCGTGCTCTTCGGCGCGGCCTACGGCGCCTACGTCTGGGAGGTCGTCAGCGACGCGGGGCTGCACCTCGGCGGCCGGCCCGTCGGCGTCGACGCGCTCGTCGCGCAGGAGGCCGCGTCCCATGCGTGACCTCTTCCGCACGCGCCGCATGTGGCGCCCGCGCCCCGAGCTGCAGGGCTCCTACGACGTCGTGATCGTCGGCGGCGGCGCCCACGGCCTCGCCACCGCCTACTACCTCACGCAGCATGGGATCGCGAACGTCGCGGTGCTGGAGAAGGGCTACATCGGCTCCGGCGCCGCGGGGCGCAACACGACGATCCTGCGCTCGAACTACAAGACGCCCGAGGGCGCGCGCTTCTACGACGCTTCGGTGAAGCTCTACGAGGGGCTCGGCGCGGAGCTGAACTTCAACCTGCTGTTCAGCCAATGCGGCCACCTCACGCTCGCGCACTCCGACCGCGCGCTGTTCGTGATGGCCAACCGCGCGGAGGTCAACCGCCTGCAGGGGATCGACTCGCGCCTGATCTCCCCCGAGGAGGTGCAGCAGCTCGCGCCGGCGATGTACGTCGGCGAGGACACGACGTACCCGATCATGGGCGCGCTCTACCACCCGCCGGGCGGGATCATCCGCCACGACGCGGTCGTGTGGGGCTTCGCGCGCGGCGCCGACGCGGGCGGCGCGGAGATCCACCCGGGCACGGAGGTGACCGGCTTCGAGCGCGACGGCGACCGCATCGCCGCCGTGCGCACGAACCGCGGCACCGTCCGGGCGGGCACGGTCCTCAACTGCACCGCCGGCTGGTCGACGCTGATCGGCGACATGGCCGGCGTGCCGCTGCCGATCACGACGCACATCCTGCAGGCGTGCGTGACCGAGCCGGTCAAGCCGTTCCTCGACATCGTCGTCGTGTCCTCGCAGATGCATGTCTACATCTCGCAGTCGGACCGCGGCGAGTTCGTGATGGGGTCGGAGATCGAGCCGTGGACGACGTACCGCATGCAGGGCACGTTGAACTTCCTGCAGGACCTCACCCGCCACACGCTGGAGCTGTTCCCGCAGCTGGAGCGTGCGCGGCTGCTGCGCGCATGGGCCGGCCTCTGCGACCTCTCGCCCGACTACAGCCCGATCCTCGGTCGGACCGAGGTCGAGAACTTCCACGTCAGCGCGGGGTGGGGGACCTACGGCTTCAAGGCCGCCCCGATCGTCGGCGCGACGCTCGCCGAGCTGGTCGCGACCGGCCGCACGCCGGACCTGATCGCGCCGTTCGCGCTGGAGCGCTTCTACGAGGACAAGCTCGTCTCCGAGCTGGCGGCAGCCGCAGTGAGCCACTGATGAGCGCGACGGCACCGATCCCCGCCCCGGCAGCGCCAGCAGAGCATCGCGCCGGGATCACGCGGCTGCTGATCTCGTGCCCGGACCGCGCCGGGATCGTGGCGGCGGTCTCGCAGTTCCTCGAGCGCGCGGGCGCGAACATCGTCTCGCTCGCCCAGTACTCGACCGACCCGGCGAGCGGCGCGTTCTTCATGCGCAACGAGTTCCACCTGCCGCTGAGCGCCGTCGAGCGCCCGGCGTTCGAGGCGCGCTTTGCGCGGGAGGTCGGGGAGCCGTTCGAGATGGAGTGGCGGATGTGGGATGCGACGCGGCCCAAGCGCGTTGCGATCCTCGTCTCGCGGTACGACCACTGCCTGCTCGACCTGCTGTGGCGCTGGCGCCGCGGGCAGCTCGAGGCCGAGATCCCGCTCGTCGCCTCCAACCACCCCGACCTGCGGGCCGACGTCGAGGCGTTCGGGATCCCCTACCACCACGTGCCGGTCGCGAAGGACGACAAGGCGCCCGCGGAGGCGAAGCTGCTCGAGCTGCTCGAGGGCAAGGTCGACCTCGTCGTGCTCGCGCGCTACATGCAGGTCCTCAGCGACGACTTCCTGGACCGGGTCGGGGTGCCCGTGATCAACATCCATCACAGCTTCCTGCCGGCGTTCGCCGGCGCGAGCCCGTACGAGCGTGCGAAGGAGCGCGGCGTCAAGCTGATCGGCGCGACTGCGCACTACGTCAACGAGGAGCTCGACGCCGGTCCGATCATCGAGCAGGACGTGATCCGCGTCACCCACCGCGACGACGCGCGCGGGCTCACCCGTCTCGGAGCCGACATCGAGCGCGCCGTGTTCGCCCGGGCGGTCGAATGGCATTGCGAGGACCGCGTCCTTCTGCACGGCAACAGCACGATCGTCTTCTAGAACGAGCAGGCCCCGCCGCCGAAGCCCCGCACCATCGCCTCCGCGTTGTGGCGCACCATCGCCACGTACGTCGCGCCGTCGGAGCCGGCCGGGCCGAGCGCGTCGCCGTAGAGGCTGTCGTCGCTGCGCGCGCCCGTCTCGTGGGCGATCGCCTGTGCGAGCTTCGCGTTGACGGAGTGCTCGGAGAAGACGATCGAGACGTGCTCGCGGCGGATCGTGCGGACGAGGGCGGCGAGGTCGCCGGCGGACGGCTGCGCCTGCGTCGTAAGCGATGGGATCACCGCGCCGACGAGCGCGATCCGATAGCGGGCGGCGAAGTAGCCGAAGGCGTCGTGGTCGGTGACGAGCTTGCGCTCGCGCGCGGGGACGGCGCGCATGCAGGTGCGCACGCCGGCGTCGAGCATGCGCAGCCGGCGCAGGTAGGCGGCCGCGTTGCGGGCGTACGTCGCGCGGGCCGACGGGTTCGCGCGCACGAGCGCGTCGCGGATCGTCGCCACGGCCGCCTCCGCGTTGCGTGGGTCCTGCCACCAGTGCGGATCGACGTCGCCATCCGCGCCTCCCGCGCGCTTGACCGGAACGCGCGCGCCGACGTCGAGCACGCGCGGATGCCCGCCCGACTCGCGTGCGACCTCGTCGATCCAGCCGTCGAGCCCGTCGCCGCTGGCGAACACGACCTTCGCGCCGGCGGTCGCGACGACGTCGGCCGGGCGCGGCTCGTAGTCGTGCGGGTCGCTGTTGGGCTGCAGCAGCTGGTGCACGTCGGCCGCGCGTCCGGCGACGTTGCGCACGAGGTCGCCGAGCACCGTCGTCGTCGCCACGACCTTCGGGCCGCTGCCGCCGCTGCCGTTGCCGGTGCCGCCGCAGCCGACTGCCGCGAGCGTCGCGGCGAGCGCGAGCGGGAGGGCGAGCGATCGCGCCATGGAGTGCACGGCGCGACAGCATACACAAGAATGAGAATCAGTATCGTAATCTCAACCGGCCGCTTGCACCGCCCGCTCCAGGATGCCGGCGAGCGGCTCGATGACCTCGGTCTGGTTGTTCCAGTAGTCGTGCGCCTGCAGGCCGCCGCCCTCGCTGTTGGCGAGGTTGTCGACCTGCGTGTCGCGGATCGCCACGTGCCGCGATGCGCCGCCGTCCGGGTTGAGCGCGACGAGCAGGCCGACGTCGCCCTCCGGCCGCACGCTGCGGTCCTGGCCGGGGCGCCATGCCGTCGCCGCGTCGAGCGGATCCGCGACGGGGTCGTGCGCGTCGAAGAAGTTCGTCCACCCGGGCGCGCCCGGCGCTCCGGTGAGCACGGTCGAGAGCTGGCCGACCTGCTCGCCCCACGAGAAGAGGTCGACGTACTTGCGGATCGGGCTGCCGGACGTCACGTAGTGCCGCAGCTTGCTCGTGCCCTGCCGCTGCCATGAGGAGAACGGCAGCCGGCAGAGCACGTCCCACGTCAGCACCGTGCCCTGGCTGTGTCCGTTGACGACGATGCCGGCGACGTCGTCGCGGTCGTGGAGCGCGAGCAGCGCCTCCTGGACGAAGCCGCGCACGCGCTCGCGCAGGTCGTTGCGGGCGACGTAGGCGGCGACGTCGTCCTCGAGCGCGCGCAGCATCCCGAACGCGCCCGGATCGGACGGGGGAGGCGGGTCCTCCGGGTCGGCGTGCCCGTGCAGGAGCCGATGGATCAGGCCGTGGTTCGCGTGCTCGATCGGCGGGTCCACGCGCGGTCGCAGCGTGGACTCGGCCGCGGCCGCCTTCGTCTCGTGCAGGGCGGCCCAGGCGTCGCCGACGACGAGCCGCAGCGCGCCGAGCGCGGAGGTGTAGTGCGCGTGCGCGAGCAGCGTGCGCGCGAGCGTGTCGGCGACCGAGCCGAGCCGCGGGACGAGCGGCTCCGACGGCGAGTAGACGAGCGCAACGTGCGCGATCTCGTTGTCGTCCTGCGTCAGCGGGTCGTCGAGCCGCGCGAGGCCCTCCGCGCGCGAGCCGCCGACCTCGCTGCGGACATAGACCGGGCCCTTGCCGCGGATCGGGTCGCTGCCGAGCAGCTCGCCGAGCTCGCTGCCCAGCCGCTCGTGCAGCACGTCGGCGTAGCCGGGCAGCTCCTCGCCGCCGGGCCGTTTGATCGGCGGCTGCTGGAAGCCGATCCCGTGCACCGTCACGAGCACCAACGATCCTCCGCTCATCCCCTGCCCCTGTCGTCGCGGTCGTTGCCGCCACCGTATCGGCTGGCAGCTCCGGAAACGCGCAGGACGTCAAGGGGCGAGCGTCGCCAGCTCGCTGGGGCGCGCGAGCCGCGCGGCGCCCGGTAGACACGCGCCGTAGCCCCACGCGGCGTGGTAGAAGCGCATGCCGGCGTTCGACGCCGCCTCGCAGTCGACCTCCATGTCGCCGACGAAGACCGCGTCGCGCACGCCGACTCTCGCGTCGCTCGCCGCGAGCAGCAGCGGGAAGGGTGCGGGCTTGCCGGGGCAGTCGGTCTCCGGCGTCTGCACCGTCGCGAACGGCACGTCGAACTGCGCCAGCGTCCACGCCGTCTGCGCCTGCGCCTTGGAGGTCACGACGCCGAGCTTCACGCCGCGCTCGTCAAGCTGCGCGAGCGCCGCCTCGACGCCGGGGAACGCGGGCACGCGGGGCGCGGCGCTGAGCGCGCTCGCGCGGTAGACGCGCTCGATCTCGGCGGCGTCGTCGACGAGCCCGAGCCGCCGCATGATGTCCGGGAACGGCCGGCCGATCTCGCGGAAGTAGGCGGCGAACGGGACGGTCACGCCCAGCTCGCGCCGAACCGCCTCCCATGCCTCTTCCATTGCGTCCCGCGAATCCACCAGGACGCCGTCGAGGTCCAGTAGAACGAGCGCGCATCCCACCCCGGCGGCGCTCCCTCACCCGACCATCAGAGAATGGACAGCTCGCGCATCGCGGCGAGGACCTCGTCCTTGCGGATCTCGTCGAGCGGCGTCAGCGGCAGCCGCGTCGTCGGCGAGGCGATCACGCCCTTCGCCGCGAGGATCTCCTTGTAGCAGCGTATGAACGCGTTCTTGGCCGTGATGCAGACGGCGACCGCCGGCACCACCTGGTGCAGCAGCAGCGCGCGGGCGGCGTCGAGGTCGCCGCGCTCGAAGGCGCGGTGGATGCCGGCGATCGCGTCCGGGGCGACGTTGCTCCAGCCGACGGTCGAGCCGATCGCGCCGTGGCGCAGCCCCATCAGCAGCATGTTCTCGTCGCCGGCGAGCGGCTCGACGGCAGGCGCGCCGGCGCGCATCGCGCCGACCTTCGCCGGGTCGGGGATCGACATCTTCACGTAGCGGATGTTGGACGCCCGCTGGTTGAGGCTGTGGATCCGCTCGACGCTCAGCTCGATCCCGGCGGAGCCGTCGTAGATCATCACCGGCAGGTCCACGGCGTTGGCGACGGCGAGGAAGTGCGCGTCGATCGCGTCGCTCGCGTGCGCCCAGTAGTAGGGCGACTGCAGCATCACGCAGTCGGCGCCGAGCTCCTGCGCATGGCGTCCGAGCGCGATCGAGACGCTCGTCGCGGTGTTGCCGATCCCGAACGTGAGCGGGACGCGGCCGCGCACCTGCTCGGCGAGGACGCTCATCAGCCCCGCCTGCTCGTCGAGCGAGAGCGTGAAGAACTCGCCCGTCGTGCCGAGGCCGACGATCCCGTCTATGCCGGCCGCGATCACGTACTCGACGAGCGCGGCGAGCGAGCGCTCGTCGACCTCGCCGTCCTCGGTGAACGGCGTCAGCAGCAGCACCTGCGCGCCGGTCGGCGGCTGCGGGGCGCTGCCGTTGCCCGCGTGCGCGCTCACGCGAACGCCACCAGCGCCTTGCCCACCGGGCGATTGGCGAACAGCGCGCTCGGATCGGCGAGCGCGGCGAAGTCGTGCACCTCGGTGACGGCGTTCTGCAGCGCGACGGGCGTGCTCGCGACGAGCCGGATCGCCGGCGCGAAGTCCTCGTAGAGCGTCTCGCCGCTGCCGATCACGCGCAGGTCGCGCAGGCAGATGTCGCTCGGCTTGATCGCGACCGTCCCGAGGTCGGCGAAGTTGCCGAGCTCGACGAGCGTGCCGCTCCACGCCAGCAGCTCCAGGGCGCTCGCGAATGCGGCCGGCGTGCCGGCCGCGTCGACGACGAGCGCGAACGAGCCCGTCGCCTCCTCCGCGTCGGCGAGCGTCGCGAAGCCGAGCTCTTCGGCGAGCGCGCGGCGGACGGGGTCGAACTCGAGCACCGTCACCGGGCCGCCGGAGGCGTGCAGCGCAACCGCCGCGCAGACGCCGAGCGCGCCGAAGCCGAGCACGAGCCCTCCGCGCCCAGGGGGAACGTAGTCGGCGTCGAACGCCTTGCGCAGCGCGCTCAGCACGCACGCCATCGGCTCGGCGAAGGCCGCGCGTGCGGCCGGCGTCTCCTCGGGGACCGCGTAGATGCGCGAGCCCGGCAGCAGGCTCATCAGGGGCGAGAAGCCGCCGGTGAGGCCCTCGCCGCCCATCGTCAGGCCGTAGCAGGGGCGGTCGAGGCAGCGTCCGGCGCGCGCACAGCCGTCGCAGTCCCCGCACGGCACGCCGGGCGCGACGAGCACCCGGTCCCCCTCGGCGACGCCGTCCTCGAGCACGAGCCCGTGGCCCGGCGTCAGGCGCTCGAGCCGGCCTATGACCTCGTGCCCGAGCAGCAGCGGGGTCGGCACGGCGATGCGCCCGGCGAAGATGTGGTGGTCGGTGCCGCAGACGCCGGTCGTCTCCAGCCGCAGCAGCGCGCCCGCTGCCGGGACGACGCGTGCGCCGACGCGCACCGCGCCCGGAGCGTGCAGCTCGAAGACCCGGACCGTCGCCTGACCGGCGCTCGGCGGCGCCTCCGTGCTGGCAGCGTTGAATGAAGACATGGTTAAGTGCACCTCGAACGAGGTGGCGGCGCGGCGTACGACATCCCCCTACGGCCGTCCGAGCCCGGACGACCCGACTGCCAGCGTACAGGTGCGGCAGAAGTGGTGCAACACACGACCAGCGCGTTGACCCAGCCCGTGGGCGGGCATATAATCATCGCCGAGCCGGCCTGGGGGTGGCGGCTCGAAAACCGTTGCGAGCGTCCGTAGCTCAACTGGTCAACGGCCAATCGAATAGACATACCTGCGAAGGCGAGTGCGAGCCGTCTAGCCGAGGGATCGAAGCCGAAACTCTTCAACCTTTCGGTGGCTCTTGCCGCTCTGCGGCCCTTGTCCGGAGCAGCGTGTCGAAAGTCGGCTTAAGAGCAGCGGGTTTAGGGCCCGCAGGTTGCGGGTTCAAATCCCGTCGGGCGCATCGGAAGACAGAAAATTCAAGTTCGTAAAGGCGACGATTGCGAACGTCACCGTCGGCGGGACTCCGTGCGCTCGTCCGACGTCATGAGTGACCGAGAACAACAGGGCCGATTTTGGGGGGACGGATGGCCTCGCAGAGCGTGATACCGGATTACAAGCCGGCGGCGATCGAGGAGCGCTGGCAGCAGGCGTGGCGCGAGGCGCGCTCGTTCGCCACGCCGACGGACGGCGAGCCCGAGAACGCGGCATACATCTTCTCGGCGTGCCCGTTCACGTCGGGCAGCGCGCACATGGGCCACATCCGCAGCTACTCGATAAGCGACGCCTACGCCCGCTACCTGCGGATGAGCGGCCGCGACGTGCTCTTCTCGATCGGCTTCGACGCGTTCGGCCTGCCGAGCGAGATCGGCGCGATCAAGAACGAGCTGACGCCACAGGAGTGGGTCCAGCAGTGCAGAACGCGGATGCGCGCGCAGTTCGACCGCCTCGGCTACTCGTTCGACTGGGAGCGCGAGTGGGTCACGAGCTACCCGGAGCTCTACAAGTGGACGCAGTGGCTGTTCCTGCAACTGCTCAGAGCGGGGCTCGTCTACCACGCCGAAGGCCAGGTCGACTGGTGCGAGAACTGCAGAACGGTGCTCGCGAGCCTGCAGGTCGAGGACGGCGCCTGCTGGCGCTGCCACGAACCCGTCACGCTCGTGAACCGCTCGCAGTGGTACCTCGGCGTCGAACGCTACCTCGTGGAGAACGAGCAGGGGATCGAGCTGCTGAGCGGCTGGAACGCGGCCGGTGTCGCCGCGCAGCGCACGATGCTCGGGCGCGTCGACGGCGTCGAGGTCGACGGCGCGACGCTCGACGGGATCGCGCTGACGGTCTTCACGCCCTACAAGGACGCCGTCCAGCAGGCCGAGTTCGTCGCGATCTCGGCCAGCCATCCCGAGATCGACGCCTGGACGACCGACGACGCCGTGCGCGCGAAGGTCGAGCAGGTGCGTCGGGCAGGGGTCCAGCGCGACGATCGCAGCGTCGAGGCCGCGCCGCTGATCGAGACCGGCAGAGCGCTCGGGATCGCCGGCTTCAAGGCGCCGCTGCCGGTCGTCGTGACCTCGGCCGTCGACGACCGCTTCGGCCACACCGCCGTGCTCGGGATCCCCGCCGTCGACAAGGTCGACGCGGCGCTGGCCAGGCGCCTGAAGGCGGGCTCCGGCTTCGCCTGGAAGCTGCCGCCCGGCCCGCCGAAGGTGCGCGAGGCCGCGCGCTACCGCGCGCGCGACTTCCCCGTCTCGCTCCAGCGCGCGTGGGGCGCGCCGATTCCGCTGGTGCACTGCGAGCAGTGCGGCACGGTGCCGGTGCCGGAGGATCAGCTGCCGGTGCGGCTGCCGGACGACCTGCGTCCGACCGGCGAGGGCAACGTGCTCGCCCAGCGCGAGGACTTCATCGCCTGCACCTGCTCGCAGTGCGGGGCCGCCGCGAAGCGCGAGACCGACACGCTCGACTGCCACGTCGACGGCCTCTGGCAGTGGCTGCCGTTCTCGGTGCCGGCGGCCGAGCGCGAGTCCGCGATGTTCACGAGCGAGGAACTGAAGCGCTGGCTGCCGGTCCACATCGTGATCTGGGGCGCCGACGGCGGCGGCTCGATGTTCGACCAGCGCATGACCGCGAAGTTCCTGCGCGACCAGGGGGTGCTGCCGCACCTGGCCGACGGCGAGCCGCACGAGCGCGTGCTGATGCACGAGATGGTCCACCTCGACGGCCGCAAGATGAGCAAGCACCTCGGCAACGTCGTCGACCCCGATGCGCTGCTCGAGCGCGTCGGCGCCGACACCGTCCGGCTCGCGGTGCTCTACGCGGCGGCGCCGACGAACATCCTCACCTGGACCGACCAGGCGCTCCAGTACTGCCACCGCTGGCTGCACAACTTCTGGCAGTACGCGCTGCCGCGGTTGGAGGGCGCCGGCGAGGTGGCGGAGCCCGATCCGGAGGAGGGCGCCGCGAAGCTGCGCAACCGGCTCGAGAACTGGCGCGGCGTCGCCGTGCGGCGCATCACCGAGAACATGGCGGGGCTCGACACGCACCGCGCCGCGCGCAACGTGATGACGCTCGTGGAGCGGATCCGCGACTTCGAGCGGCGCGTGCTCAAGCAGCAGGATCAGCTGACGCCGAGCGACACCGCCGCGCTGCAGCGCGCGCTGCTCGACGCGATCCGCATGCTTGCGCCGATGGCGCCGCATATGGCCGAGGAGCTGTGGGCGGCGGCGGGCCAGGACGGCCTCGTCGCGGCGGCCTCCTGGCCGCACTAGGCAGCGCCCATCCCGGCGCGGCGCGAGGTCGGTGAAAGAGGCCTCGCGCCGCGCGATCTGCCATCCTGCGGCGGGTGCAGCGCCGTCTTCGGCTCACGCTCGTCTCGACCGCGCTGACGGCGCTCGCGGCCTGCGGCGGCGCCGGCGCGGGCCGCGCCCAGACCGGTCCCGTGACCGCCGGCACGGCGAAGACGGGCTACGGACTCACGCGCATCGGCTCCTTCGACTCGCCGGTCTACGTCGCCCAGGCGCCCGGCGACGCCCGCCGCCTGTTCGTCGTCGAGCAGGGGGGCACGATCCGCGTGATCCGCGACGGCCGGACGCTGCCGACGCCGTTCCTGGACATCCACGCGCGCGTCAAGAGCGGCGACGAGCAGGGCCTGCTGTCGATGGCCTTCGCGCCCGACTACCAGCGCAGCGGCCGCTTCTACGTCTTCTATACCGACCTGCAGGGCACCGAGCGCGTCGTCGAGTATCGCCGCGGCGCGAGCGCCGACCGGGCCGGCCCCGGCAGCGCCCGTTCGATTCTGGCGCTGCGCGACCCGGAGCCCAACCACAACGGCGGCCTGCTGCTGTTCGGTCCCGACGACCTGCTCTACATCGGCATCGGCGACGGGGGCGGCGAGGGCGATCAGCACGGGCCGATCGGCAACGGGCAGAGCCTCAAGACCCTGTTCGGCAAGATCCTGCGGATCGACCCGCGTGCGGCGCACGGGCACCGCTACACGATCCCGCGCTCGAACCCGTTCGTCGGCCGCAGGGGCGCGCGACCGGAGATCTACTCCTGGGGCCTGCGCAACCCGTGGCGCTTCTCGTTCGATCGCGCCAACGGCGACATCGCGATCGGCGACGTCGGGCAGGACACCGTCGAGGAGGTCGACTTCCGCCGTCGCGGCGGCGCGCGCGGAGCGAACTTCGGCTGGCGCGCGTTCGAGGGCACCCACCGCTACGACCCGAGCCTGCGTGTCGCGCACGCGATCAAGCCCGTGCTCGAGTACCTGCACGACGGTGACACGTGCTCGGTCACCGGCGGCTACGTGATCCGCGACCCGCGCCTGCCTTCGCTCGACGGCCGCTACGTCTACGGCGACTACTGCGCCGGCGAGCTGCGGAGCGCGCGTCTGCGCCAGAGCGGTGCGACCGCGCGCCGCGACCTGCACCTGCACGTGCCGTCGCTGACGTCGTTCGGGCAGGACAACGCCGGGCGGATCTACGCCGCTTCGGGCGACGGGCCGGTCTACCGGCTCGATCCCCGCTAGAGCGTGGGAAGCTAGGACCGACCATGGAGTTGCTTGCGTCTCATGACGTCGCGCTCGTGCGTGCCGACAACCCCGGCCCGTTCTCGCTCACGGGCACGAACACGTGGATCGTCGGACGCGACCCCGCATGGGTCGTCGACCCCGGTCCGGCGCTCGACGCGCACGTCGCCGCGGTCGCGCAGGAGGTCGAGCGCCGCGGCGGGCTCGGCGGGATCGCGCTCACGCACGATCATCCCGACCACGCCGACGCGATCCCCGTGCTGCGCGAGCGACTCGGCGCGGCACCGGTCGCGGCGGCGCGCGGCGCGGTCGAGCTGCTCCTGGTCGACGGCGATCGCGCCGGACCGCTCACCGTGCTCGCGACTCCGGGGCACGCGCCCGACCATCTCGCCTACGTGCTCGACCGCACGATCGGCTTCACCGGCGACGCGGTGCTCGGCACCGGCAGCGTCTTCATCGCGCCGGATCCGCATGCGCTCGCCGACTACCTCGTCGGCCTCGCACGCCTGCGCGCCTACGGGCTCGCGCTGATCTGCCCCGGGCACGGCCCGCTCGTGCAGGACCCGGCCGCGAAGATCGACGAGTACATCGACCACCGGATCCAGCGCGAACGGCTGCTGCTCGTCGCGCTCGCGGACGGGCAGCGCAGCGTCGACGGCCTGCTCGCGGCCGCCTGGCCCGACGTGCCCGACGTGCTGCGCTCCGCGGCCGCGGTCACGCTCGCCGCGCACCTCGACAAGCTCGCCGACGAAGGCAGGCTGCCGTGGGGCGTTGAGCGCCCCGCCTGGCCGGTCTCGCCGCGCGGCTGAGGTCGCTGGGTCGGCTGGCGCCGCCCGCGTCGCGCGCTACGGCGTCGGGGCGGGCGCGCTCGGCGCGGAGGCGCCGGCCTGCTGGCCGACCGGCTGGCTGCCGCTGTCCGAAGACGGGTCCGTGGCGGGCGCGGTCGTCGGGTCGCCGGTCGGCGGCGTGGTGTTCGCGTCGGTGGGCGGTTCGACCGGCGTCGTCGTGTCGCCCGGGGTCGTCGTGCTGCCGGCGGGCTCCTCGCTCAGCTCGGGTGGCGGCGCCGCGCCGCCGTTGCCCGGCTCCTCGGCGGCAGGGTCCGGCGTCACGACCGCCGGATCGGGGGTCGCGGACGGGTCGACGATCGTGCTCGCGTCCTGCGGGTGGGCTTTGAACTTCACGGCGGTCGGCGGTCCCGCGTCGGCAGGAGAGGCCGGCGTGCTCGGAGACGCGGCCGGCGGCGCCGCGTAGGAGCGCACGACGGCGGCGGGGTGGTGGCGGTGGTGATGGTCGAGCGTCTGCTGCACCTCGACGGCGCCGCCCGCGCCGACGACGACCGCGACGACCGCGGCTACGTGGCTCACGCTGACGCCGAGCGCGCCGCCGCCCGCGGCGGCGCCCGCGCTTGCCGCCGCGGCGGCGCCTCCGCCGGCGGCACCCGCACCGGCTCCGCCGCCGCCGATGCCGAGCAGCTTCGCCGCGAGCGCGACCGGACCGAGCGCCGGCACGAGCGCGGCGAAGCGCTCGTGCGTGGCACGCAGCTCACCGCGATACGCGCGGCAGCCGGCGCAGTCGTGCAGATGTCGCTTGGCGAGCCCGCTCGCGCGCACGCCGCGCTCCTGCGCGTCGGCGAGCTCCTCGCGGATCGTCACGCACGCGGTGTCGCGCGCCTCGGACGCCTGCGCGAGGCCGATCCGCGCGCGCACGAGCAGCGACTTCACCGCTGGGACGGTCACGTCGAGCGCCGTCGCGAGGCCGTCGTAGGACATGCCGGAGATCTCGCGCATCAGCAGGGCGGAGCGCTGCTGCTCGGGCAGCCGTCGCACGTCCTCGACCAGGCGGCGCAGCGACTCGCGCTGTTCGGTTGCGCTGATCGGGTCGTTCGCGGGCAGGCGGATCAGCTCGAACGTCTCCGGCGGCGGTGGCGCCGGCCGGCGGATCTCGTCGATGCAGCGGTTGTGCGCGATGCGGTAGAGCCAGGCGCGCAGCGAGATCTCACGGTCGTTGGCGCGCAGCGCCGCGTATGCGCGCACGAACACGTCCTGCAGCGCATCCTCGGCGTCCGGGCGCGAGCCGGCCAGCATCTGGCGCGCGTAGGCGAACAGGCGCGGGCGGTAGCGGTCGTGGATGACGCGGAACGCCTCCTCGTTGCCGGCGCGGAACAGCTTCACGAGCTGCTCGTCGGAGCGCAGGCGCAGCAGCGGCCCCGCCGAGACGCGTGCCCGCTGCTGCGGCGGGGCGAGAACGGCTGTGGCTGGGATGGTCGACGCCTCCACTCAAGTCCTCCTGACCAAGCTCAACGAAGCGTATCGGAGGAAGTTGCGCGCGAGTAATCGCTCACGCGATGTTCGCCATCACATGCTTGATGCGCGTGTAGTCCTCGAAGCCGTACTTCGACAGGTCCTTGCCGTAGCCGGACTGCTTGAAGCCGCCGTGCGGCATCTCGGAGACGAGCGGGATGTGGTCGTTGATCCACACCGCGCCGAAGTCGAGCGCCTTCGCCATCCGCAGCGCACGGCCGACGTTCTGCGTCCAGACCGAGGACGCCAGCCCGTAGGGCGTTCCGTTCGCCCACGCGATCGCCTCCGCCTCGTCGCTGAAGCGCTGCACCGTGATCACCGGTCCGAAGATCTCCTGCTGGATCATCTCGTCGCTCTGCCGCAGGCCGGCGACGACGGTCGGCTCGTAGTAGAAGCCGGGGCGGTCGGGCGCGCGCCCGCCGGTGACGACCTCCGCGTTGGCGGGGCGGCGCTCGATGAAGCCGCCGACGCGCTCGCGCTGGCGCTCGGAGTTGACGGGGCCGAGCGTCGTCTCGGCCGAGAGCGTGTCGCCGAGCGTGAGGCCCTGCGCCTGCTCGGCGAGGCCGGCGACGACGTCGTCGTGGACCTTCGGCCCCGCGAGCACGCGCGTGGCCGCGGTGCAGTCCTGGCCGGCGTTGTAGTAGCCGGTGCCGGCGATCGTCTCCAGCGCGACGTCGAGGTCGGCGTCGTCGAAGACGACGACGGGCGCCTTGCCGCCGAGCTCGAGGTGGACGCGCTTGAGCGTGTCCGCGGCGGCGCGCGCGATCCACTTGCCGGTCGCGACCGAGCCGGTGAGCGAGACCATGTCGACCTGCGGATGCGTGACGAGCGCCTGCCCGGCGGGGTCGCCGTGGCCGGTGATGACGTTCAGCACGCCCGCCGGCAGATGCTCCGCGGCCAGCTCGGCGAGCCGCAACGTCGTGACGGGCGTCGTCTCGGCCGGCTTGAGCACGATCGTGTTGCCGGCCGCGAGCGCGGGGGCGATCTTCCAGATCGCCATCATGAGCGGGTAGTTCCACGGTGCGATCTGGCCGACGACGCCGATCGGCTCGCGCCGGATCATCGACGTGTGATCGGCCATGTACTCGCCCGTCGCGGTGCCCTCCAGCATCCGCGCGGCGCCGGCGAAGAAGCGCAGGTTGTCGGCGACGACCGGCAGCTCGTCGGCCCGCACGTTCTCGATCGGCTTGCCGGCGTCCAGCGCCTCCAGCTCGGCGAGCTCGTCGGCGTGCGCGTCGATGCTGTCGGCGAGCTTCAGCAGCGCGAGCGAGCGCTCGCCGGGGGTCGCGTTCGCCCAGCCGCCGAAGGCACGGCGTGCGGCGGCGACGGCGTTCTCGACGTCGGCGGCGCCGGACAGCGGCGCCTGCGCGATCTCCTCGCCCGTCGCCGGGTTGAGCACCGGCTCGGTCGCGCCCTCGACCGGGTCGACATGCGCGCCGTCGATGAAGTTGCGCAGCGTGCGCGTCACGGTGGCCATCTTGGATCTCTCTCCTTGCAGGGGGTGAGCGGAAGATACCCTTCTGAGCACGATGGATCCCGCCAATGGAGTCGGCATTCCGCTCGCCGTCGCGGCCGGGCTGGTCTCGTTCCTGTCTCCGTGCGTGCTGCCGCTCGTGCCGGGCTACATCTCGGCGGTCGCCGGCGTCACGCCCGAACAGGCGCGCGACAGTGGCGGCACGCGGCGGGTGCTGGTGCCGAGCCTGCTGTTCGTGCTCAGCTTCTCGACCATCTTCATCCTGCTCGGGCTCGGCGCGACCGCGGTCGGCTCGACGCTCAACGACCACCGTGAGACGCTGCAGAAGATCTCGGCGGTGCTGATCGTCGCGATGGGGATCTTCTTCCTCAGCGCCCCGTTCGTGACGCGGCTGAATCGCGAGTTCCACGTCGGCGGGCTGATGCAGCGCGCCGGCCGTGGCGGACCGCTGATCGCCGGCGCCGCGTTCGCGGTGGCGTGGACGCCGTGCATCGGCCCGACGCTCGGCTCCATCCTCACGGCCGCCGCCCTCTCCGACTCGGCGGGCCGCGGCGCGCTGCTGCTCGCCTTCTACTCGGCCGGGCTCGCGATCCCGTTCCTGCTGACCTCGCTTGCGTTCGGTCGCATGACGAGCGCGTTCGCGGTCGTCAAGCGCCACTACGGCGTCGTGATCGCGACCGGCGGGGTCGTCCTGATCGCGATGGGTGTGCTGCTCTGGACCGGCGAGTTCTTCCGCCTCAACATCCAGGCCCAGGAGCTGCTCAGCAACCTGGGCCTGGACTTCTGGAACCAGATCTGAGTCAGACGAAGCGGGGATACAAGGTCATGCCCCCATCGACGAACAGCGTCGAGCCGACGACGTAGCCCGCCTGCTCGGAGGCGGCCCAGGCGACGGCGGCGGCGACGTCCTCGACGGTGCCCCAGCGGCCGAGCGGGATCTCCTCCTCGACTGCGGCGCGCGACCGCGGGTCGGCGAGCACGTCGGCGTTGATCGGCGTCGCGATCGCGCCGGGCGCGACGTTGAGGACGCGGATCCCGAGCGGCGCGAGCTCGCGCGCGATCGACTGCGCGAACAGCTTCACGGCGCCCTTCGTCGCGCAGTAGTGCGAGAAGCCCTCCCACGGGATCAGCTCGTGCACGGAGGAGATGTTTACGATCGCGCACGCGGCGTCGGCGGGCTCCGCCGCCATGATCCGCGCGGCCTCGCGCGAGCAGAGGAAGACACCCGTCAGGTTGATGTCGAGCACCCGCTGCCACTCGTTCAGCGGCATGTCGACGAGCGCGTACTTGCGCTCCACGCCGGCGTTGTTGACGAGCAGGTCGAGCCCGCCCATGCGGGCGCGCGCCTGCGCGAAGCCGCGTTCGACCGCCTCCTCGTCGGCGACGTTCATCGCCAGCGCGAACGCCGTGCCGCCGCCCTCGGCGATCGCCGCCGCCATCGCCTCGGCGATGTCGGGCGGGCCGACGTGGTCGATCGCGACGCTTGCGCCGTGCGCCGCGAGCGCGTACGCGATCCCCTGGCCGATGCCGGAGTCCGCGCCGGTCACGAGCGCGCGGCGCCCGCGCAGCAGCTGCGCGTCGGTTGGCATGCGCTCGAAGGCGGGTACAGTCGGCATCGCATGCCAGCATCCCCTGCGCCAGAGACGGCTCAAACGCCGGCGACCGTATGAGCACCAGGCGCAGAAAGCCCCGCGCCAACGCACGCGCGCATCGGCGCGAGCCCGCAAGCTCGCCGTTCCCGCCGATCGCCGACTACGCGTTCCTGTCGGACTGCCACACCGGCGCGCTGCTCGCGCCGAGCGGGACGATCGAGTGGCTGTGCGTGCCGCGCTTCGACGCGCCGAGCGTCTTCGGCGCGCTGCTCGACCGCGGTGCCGGCGCCTTCCGGGTGGCGCCGTACGGGGTCACCGTGCCCGGCGCGCGCCGCTACGAGCCGGGCACGAACATCGTCGAGACGACGTGGATGACGCCGTCCGGCTGGATCGTCATGCGCGACGCGCTCACGATCGGCCCGTGGTCGGGCAGCAGCGACCCGGCCGCCCACACGCGCCCGCCGACCGACACGGACGCCGACCGCGTGCTCGTGCGGACGATCGAGTGCATCCAGGGCAGCGTGCAGATCGAGATGGTCTGCGAGCCGGCGTTCGACTACGCGCGCGCCCCGGCGACCTGGGAGGCCGTCGACGGCTACGCCGCCGCCGACGCGACCGACGGCACGACGACCATGCGGCTCACCAGCGACATGCTGATCGGCATCGAGGGCAACCGGGCGCGGGCGCGTCACACGCTGGAGGAGGGCGAGATGCGCTTCTGCGCGCTCTCCTGGGCCGGGGAGCTGCGCGGACCGTCCACGGCCGAGGAGGCGACTGCGATGCTCGACCGCACCTCGCACTTCTGGCGCGGCTGGATCGACGACGGTCACTTCCCCGACCATCCCTGGCGGACCTACCTGCAGCGCTCCGCGCTCGTGCTGAAGGGGCTTACCTACACGCCGACGGGCGCGATGATCGCCGCGCTCACGACCTCGCTGCCGGAGACGCCGGGCGGCGAGCGCAACTGGGACTACCGCTACACGTGGATGCGCGACGCGACGTTCACGCTCTGGGGCCTGCACGCGCTCGGGCTCGACTGGGAGGCCGACGACTTCATGCAGTTCGTCGCCGACGTCGATCGCAACGGCGACGGCACGCTGCAGATCATGTACGGGATCGGCGGCGAGAAGGACCTGGCCGAGCACACGCTCGACGAGCTCACCGGCTACGACGGCGCGAAGCCGGTGCGGATCGGCAACGGCGCGTTCGACCAGCGCCAGAACGACGTCTACGGCGCCGTGCTCGACTCGGTCTACCTCCACACGAAGGTCGGGGGGCGCCTGCCGCAGCGGCTGTGGCCGGTGCTCGAGGCGCAGGTGCGCGGCGCGATCGGCTGCTGGGACCAGCCCGACCAGGGCATCTGGGAGGCGCGCGGGAAGCCGAAGCACTACGTCTCCTCGAAGCTGATGTGCTGGGTCGCGCTCGACCGCGGGGCGCGGCTGGCGGAGATCCATGGCGAGCCCGAGCTGGGCGCGGAGTGGCAGCAGCTCGCGCAGGAGATCAAGGACGACATCCTCGAGCACGGCGTGCGCGACGGCGTCTTCCGCCAGCACTACGACACGGACGCGCTCGACGCCTCGACGCTGTTGATCCCGCTCGTGCGCTTCCTGCCGCCCGACGACGAGCGCGTCGAGCAGACGGTGCGCGCGATCGCGCGAGACCTCACCGAGCACGGCCTCGTGCTGCGCTACCGCACCGGCGAGACGGACGACGGCCTCTTCGGCGAGGAGGGCTCGTTCCTCATCTGCTCCTTCTGGCTCGTCTCCGCGCTCGAGGAGATCGGCGACCACCGTCGCGCCAAGACGCTGCTCGAGAAGCTGCTCGGCCACGCCTCGCCGCTGCTGCTGTTCGCCGAGGAGCTCGACCCCCACAGCGGCCGCCAGCTCGGCAACTTCCCGCAGGCCTTCACCCACCTCGCCCTCATCAACGCGATTATGCACGTGATCGAGGGGGAGGAGGCGGAGCGCTGAGGCGGCGCCAGATAAAGATGTGACGATCGGCGCGGTCCGCCGGATGGTTGGATACGACTGTCGTCATGACGGTCGGAGACCAGCGCAAATCCGTGGCGACGCGGTTCCGCAATGAGGTGGCGCATGCGCTTGCCGTCGACGTGACGAAGCGGGTCGTCTATCTCATCGGCGTCAGCTCGTGCGGCGGATTGGGCTTGCTGATCTGGCGGGGAGGAAGCGTGCCGGCATGGACGCTTGCCCTGGCATGTCTCGCAGTTGTCGCCCTCGCCTTGACGCTTCGCATGCGCGCATTCCGGTACCTCGCTGCTTTGGAGTGGCATGAGACGTATTCCGGCCACGTCGCTCGAGCGCTCGATGCCCTGCAACGGATCGTCGCGGGCGACATCGACATCCCGATTCCGCATTACATCGAAGCGGGGATTCTTGAGCCGGCGCGCGACCTGATCACCGACAAGCCGGCCGAGCACGTGCGGTTCTCCATCCTGTTGCCACGGGATGATGGGGCACGCTGGTGGATGCCCTGGTCCGCGGGCCATTCGATCACCGGGAAAGCGAAGTACGATCAGCGCATCGTCGATACGCTCTCTCGCCACGCGTACGAGAGCGGCCACGCGCAGCATTGGCCGGACGTCGGGGTCGACAGTGCGTTTCGGCAGAACCCAATGGCGTCTCACGAAACGAGCGCGCTTCTGTCGTTGCCTCTGCGGTGGGGCGATCAGACGCTTGGGGTGTTCAACGTGGTCTCGTCGGAGTCACATGCGTTCGACCCTGCCGAGGAGACGTACATCACCTCGCTCGGTGCTGTGATCTCCGTGGCCGTCGGGATCCATCTCAAGGATCAGTTGCACCACGCCGGTTCCGAGTGACGGTGTGGGTACCGTTGTCACCCAGCAAGAACGGAGGAAGAATGGGAACCCCGTCCCCGATCCCACAGGAAAAGTCGTCGCGTGAGTACGAGCGCCTGCTCAAAGGGCAGATCGACTCCAAGCAGTACGTGAAGTCGCTGCGAGAGGACGCGCGCGCGCGGGTCGCACGGGTCGCGAAGCAACGTCCGATAGCGACCTGAGCTACGCCGGGATCTGCACGAGGTCCCGCATCGGGTCGATCGCCCAGCGGCCGGCGAGCTCGTCGAGGGCCGGCTCGAGCGGCCAGCGGTCGGGCAGCGGCGGGCCTTCGTAGCCGGGTGCGGCGCCCTTGAGCGCCATCGAGCCGGTGTTGTCGCCGATCGCGCGCAGCTCGGCGACCTCCTCGTCGCTGAGCAGGATCTCGGCGGGGAGCGCCGCCAGCTCTGCGCGCTTGTCCTCGACCGGCCGCGCGTTGGGGCCGGCCTGCTGCA